>Ga0307378_10004040_pt1 | contig 21167 bp, 23 predicted proteins | sample UN1MG_FD_202238 | JGI IMG/M metagenome (GOLD analysis project Ga0307378, IMG submission 202238) | Soil microbial communities from Risofladan, Vaasa, Finland - UN-1 | ecosystem: Environmental > Terrestrial > Soil > Coastal area > Acid sulfate soil | place: Finland: Risofladan, Vaasa | collected... | reverse complement strand
GACGAAGGGAACACTACGGTTGACGGCGGTGATGCTAAGAAACACACGATGCTTGTCCCTTCGGTGCGGTGGCATAGCACCACTGAGGATATCACTGTCCGTCTTTTGAATGCGCAAACTGGTAACCTTACGCCAGTTGCCGCAGCGCTGTTTACTGACAGCGCGGGCACGGACATTACGTCCGGGGAGATGCGCGTAGTTTGCAAACGGTGATGCATGACAGTCGAAAAAACGGTATCAGGACGCTCGCCCTACATCGGTAGGACGTTCCAGAAGCAAACGGAGCTCATCGCCGGACGCAGCGGGTACGTCTCCGGTGCGGAGACGTCCGATGATGGAGCAACGATCACGGTCGGCCCTTTCGCATTCATGCAGAACGGGCTGATCGTCGAGGAGTCTGCGTCCGTTGCAGGAACCTCTGTTCCATCCGGCGCGGAACCGTGGTTTTTGCTTGGGTCCTCCGCCGACGACGACCCAGACAGCGGCGTGGCCCTTATGGCAACCAACGACACGTCCGTTGCGTTTGCCGGAATCATCCTATCTTACAAGGTCAACGGGACCTGGCAGAACCCCTCCGCCCTTTCGCTTCAGGGGCTGGAAGATCGGGATGCAGCTGAGGCAGGCAAGGAGAGCGGGTTCCGTGTTGAGCCCATTCTCTCCGGAGGAAATCTTTCGACGTTCGATTTGACGTCGGGACGCGTTGTCGGCTCGAGAGGGATTCGTCGAGACCTGGTCGGACCCGCCTCGGCACCCTCAAGTATTGACTCAATCACGCCGTTTCTTCCGCATGAGCAACTGAACCGGACGGACCACCTGGTTCTGCGACAGAACTCGGATCTTCCTCCGAGCATCGTCTACGTTCAGGGCGCCACCGAATCCTTCGTGTCACACGGAGCATCGGGGGGGCTAACAATACCGTCCGGATCTGGAACGACTGGTCGTCCCCACTACTTCCATCGCCGGGGCGGCGGGATTGCCGACCAGTGGTGGGCCTGGGGTGAGGGCAACAACCTTCGCATCCTTGGTGGACCGTCCGCCGAACACTTCGCTGCCAGCACCCTTGTGGCCGGTGGCGCGTCGGTCACCGAGGCATACATCGTGGGGCAACGAGAGTCCGACGATGCCATCGTTGTCCTGTTTCTCGAAGGGAGTGCCCTTCGGATTGTCTCCTTCGTTGCAGCGACCGGGTTCCTGGAGGATGCGGCGGTCACGATCGACACGGAGCCAAACGCGATCACGCATCCCCGCGGTGCGTTCGGGCCGTCCGAAGATTGCCATGTCGTCTACCAGCACGACGAAAACGGAACAGGGCTTGACGAGCAGGTCTACTACACGCGGCTGAGCATTCAGGCGGCATCGTTTGGCGCAGCGGCGATCACCCCTCGTATCGTGGATGGCGCTGATTCCGCGAAGAGCGACACCGGGCCGGTGATTGGGGTGGATGACACAGGTGTCTCCCATATCGCGTACATCACAGGGACCGGGGGAACCTCGAACGTATTTGGCGAGCTCCGGTACTCGACCATCGATCGCACCGGGGTCCTCACCTTTCAGAAGACCTACTCCAATACCACGGACGTGGGAAAGGACTTGGATCCGGACGACAGTACTCCGATCGAGGTCTACTCAGCCGGCGGGACGACGGTAGACAATCTTCGGTCAGTGGACTTGGTGGTGACGGTCCACGGTGAAGTCTATGCCGTGGTGCTGCTGAAGGATTCGGGGGACGCCGAGGTTTTTGACGTAGCCCTTTTCAGTCCAACGTTCGAAGACCGCCTTGGGTTTGGCGTCGCCCATATCAACCGGGCGACAGGAACGACTGTTCGCTACAACGATTGCGGCATCGTATCCGATGAGCAGGGACAGATTTTCTGCGTCTTGAGTCACTATCAAGGCACCTTCGAGGCAATGCGCGTCGTGCGGATCGACACCGTGTTTGCGCCGAACGGACTGGTTGGCCCCAGCGTGCTTGGCCGTGGACCTGACACGATCTCCACGGTGGACCCGGTTGTGGACGAGATGCTGGTAGACCTCGGGTACGCGGGTGACATCGCAATTTCGGAGCAAGATGGTGGTGGGGCTGTCCAGACCGCGACCTTCGGACTCAACTGTACCGACGAAGTCGGCGGGCTTGCCTCTCCACCCACTCCTCACCCAAACGATGTTTACCTAGCTTCGTGGCGAGTACCGACCGACGTCACGCCAGTTCTTCCTGAGAGCAACATCCAGGTTTCTCATACCCGGACCAAGGGGGCCAAGTACCCGTTCCTGGTCGGGGGGGATGGCGATTTCCAGGGCTGCAACTCCATTCAGTATGCGTTAAGGATCGCAAACCAGAACCAGGGAACGATCATCATTCGGAGCGGACACCACTACCTCAACGGCCCCATCACCGTCCAGGGGGGCGTTCACTTGATCGGCGAGGGGATGCCGGTTCTGGACTGGGGGGACGTATCTCTCGAGGCTCCGATGATTGATGTCCAGGGCGGAGCGAGCATTGTTGTCTCTGGTATTTCTGGCCAGGTCGTCACGCTTGCGACCGACTTTGCAAAGGTTCGGTCAGGCGACCTCGTCAACATGGCAACCTCGGGCTTTCATCGGGTGATTCGCCGCATCAACGACAAGGCGGTGTTGGACGGGATTGTCCCTGTGGGAGCCACGATGCAGCTGTTCCCGGCGGGTGTTGTGATGGAGAACTTGTACCTGACTGGCAGGATGCAGGACCCCGCAGATCACTTCGTCCGCCTCTTGTCCGCAAACAAGTGCGTGATGAGGAACATGGCGTTTCGGGCGCAGGGCGCATTCACGGCGGGGTCGCTAGGAGTCCTCGTGGATCAGTCCAGGGACTGCCTTCTCGAAGGGCTCGACTTCTCCTCCTGGCAGAGCACGGGCCTCGCCGAGGGAGCGATCAACCTGACGGGTGGTTTCGGGAACGAAGTGCGCGGATGCCTTCTCCGGGGCGACATCGCCCAGCTTGAGATCGAAGCTGACGAGTCGCATCCGCGGGTCATCGATTGCCTGGATGCCGACGGTGCCACCGGGGTGAACCCGACCTACAACATCATCGGAGCCCGAGCTGCGAACGACCCCGTTTTGTTTGGAAATAGCCTCGGCATCATCACAGGGGCCAGCGCGAGCAGTTCGAAGACGTACGTCGGTGAGCGGATCTCGGTCGCGGACTCCACGAGAGCGATGGCTTTCGAGGATGTGAACACCGTTGCGGGTGCGGCCCCCAGTGGTCGCATCCTTCTCACGGATGGGTCCAATCAGGAATTCAACAGCGGCGGAGCCACGGTTGGAGTTATCACGGGTGCAGTGAACGCACGTGTCCGGCTGGCCGGGGATACGATGTCCGGCAACCTCGTGATGGGCGGGGACATCCTGACCGACGGGGCCAAGCAGGTCCTGGGCGCAACGGGTACAGCCGACACGGGGAAGTTCGAGGTGTTCGCGGACGACCTGCATATCCGCGGGAACATCGATGTTGCGCAGGACCCAGATATCGGACACGAGATCCAGGGGCGCAACTCGATCATTCCGGCAACGATGCACCCGTACGGGCTCATAGAGCCCCTGGGCGCGAGGTACTTTGACGACTTCATCCGGCCGATTGCCGCAGGGGATGCTGCGAGTTTTTGGGCGTCGGCTACAGGTGGGGCCACACAGTTTTACAATACGGTTCGCTTGGTCACCACCGTGTCCGATGACAATCTTCAGGCCCTGGTCAGCAGGGAGTCGATCACGGGGGATGCACTTCCTGGGTTCAGCGCGAACATCAGGCTCGTCGACTTCAACACGCTTCGACGCGATAGCGTTGGCTGGGATGAGGTTGTAAGCGTTTTCTCAGTGTTCCGGGACACCGACACGAGCAACAACTGGTTCATTGCATTCCGGGATGACGGCAACACCAACCAGACCATCGACACTGGCTCAAGCCTGGCCACGATCGATACCTGGCTGTACATCACCCTGATCATGGTGAGCCCGACCTCGGTCCTCTTTCGGATCAGCGATAACCAGGTCTGGGGGCAGGGCAGCGAAACAATTGTCTTCGACAACGCACTGCCGGGAACCGGGACGATTAAACAGGATAGCGGGATTGACTGGGATTTCGCGTTGCAGCTGACGACGCGCTCTGCCGCTATCCGGGAAGCCAGCTTCGGCTTCGTGCACCTATTCGGAACAGTCCGGCCCAGTGGATCCGGAGAAGATGGATAGTGGAACCGACCGAACAGAGCTCCGACGTCGTTCGCGAAGTCGAAATTCCAGAGGATAGCCTCGCCACCCTACGGGAGGTCTTCGCCATCGTCCGAGATGCGATGGCGGACCTGGGGGAAGCGCACCTGCAGGAGTCGAAGGATCGACGGCGCTACGAGGCGTCAGCCCGGGTGCTCAAAGCAGCCGAGGAGTCGGCCAATCATGCGAAAGAACACGCCGAGCAGGTCAAGCAGTTCGTGGCCTCCTCGCTGGCGGTCGGCGATGGTGCCTGGGAAATGAATTTGGAAACCGGTAAGCTGGTGAGGACCGATGTCGGCACTGGAGATTGAGCGCTACTCGAGAGGGTCCACAGCGAGCCTCTTCCTGGAGATCCTCGCGGCCGGCGTAGGCCAGACAGGGGAAGCTCCTACCGTGGCTATCCAGCGCCTGTCGGACTCGCAGTGGTTCGATGGGGCGACGTTCGTGCCGACAATCCAGGAGAACGCCCTGATCCAGAAGGACCAGGCGAACCTCCCCGGCGTCTACTACTTCGACTTCGACCATGCCCTGGACGCCACACTGTCTGAGGAGTTTCTCCTTCGGTTCCGGAACACCGGGGCCAACGCGCTGCTCGACCACCGGCACATCATCTTCGGTCGATTGACGGACGTGGTGGACCCGGACCTGTGCGCGATCACGGGGACGATCTACACGGCCACGGGACGTCGTGCGCCGAACACGGTGGTTCGCGCCACGGTAATTCCGGTCGTGACCGACACCCTGGGTCGTGGCTTTCAGAACGTCGAAGTTGTGCAGGTCTACAGCGACCCACAGGGTGAGTTCGAGCTCAGCTTGGTGCGAAGTCTCAACGTTCGGCTGGAGATCCCGGATATCGGATACGATCGCAAGATCTGCGTTCCAGATCAGGCGAGCGCTTTGTTCACGGCATTGTAGATGGACGCGATCAACGGGGTATCGGCCTTCATTCAGAAGCTGGGTTTCCCCATCTTCGTGGCCGTGTTCCTGTTGCTTCGCGTGGACAAAACGCTCCGGGACATCCTGGTAATTCTCAAAGGGCTATCGACAGCGGTGAAGGTGCTGGCTAGCTTGCCAGAGGATGACGAGGAGGAGGAGGATGCATCATGAACATTGTCGTGGGAATCGTCGCTGTCGTGTTCATCGTGTTCGTGTTTGTGGTGGCCCTTAGGGGGCGCAAGGCTCGCAAGGATTTGACGAGCGAGGTGTGCGATGACCTCGACTTCATCTACGAGCACGCACAGCGCAAACACAAGAAGCGAATGGGGCGTGCTTCGACGGAGCTTTCCAACGCACATGCGTCCCACCACGAGACGTTCGACGGGCGCGTGAGTGCATCCAAGTGACCACGATTCGAATCACATTGGCCGCCCTCGCCACCGTGGCGTGGATTCCAGTGCTGTTGTTCTTCTTCAAGAACTTCAAGTCTCGCAACAACCCGGTGAGCCTTGCGATCGGAACACTGGTCGCGCTGTGCATGCTGTACGTGGGGCCGGTGGACTACTGGCTCACCTCTGGGACAGCGAGCAAAGAGTGGGTTTCACTCACCTTCGACATCCTAAGCGTGGCGGTTTGCGTCCACTTTTACCTGGCGATTCGCTGGTCCAAACGGAGATTTCACGACGCTCGTCATGAGGCCGAGTGACCGGTATGATGGGTAGCGATGCCCACCCGTACCCTTCTTCGTAGTCGGCAGATCCGAGCGGATCTGGCCACGCTCGACACTGATCGAGACGAGGAAAAACTCCTCCGGGGGCGGTACTTTGAGGCGGACTGCCTGGCCGCAGATGCTGTGGAGGACCTGGTCTACATCAGGGCGAACAAGTCCGGTGGATTTTTCCAGGTGGAGAAGGTCGACATCCAGGCCCCGGCGACCATGCCGGCGATTGGGATGATCTTGGAGAAGTCCACTTCGACCCGATGCTTCGTTCAGGTGTTCGGAATTATTGAGCTCAGTGGCTTGGTGGTGGGGGACCGATACTGGGTGGGGGCCGATAGTCAGATCGCAGCATCTCCGCCGACTCGAGTCGTGGGGGTGCAGGTGATCGCTCAAGTCGTGGGGGTGGCACTGAGCGGCACCGAGCTGCTGTTCAACCCTGACTACCAGGCTGTGAAGCTGAGGGCACTCTAAAATGGCCGACGACCTCCTTCAGTTTGACGCAGACGGTTTCCTCTCCGAGCTGTCTCTCGACGCAGTAAAGGTGGACGAGCACCGGGAGATCGACGAGCTCGTCCACCTGGTCGCAGAGGACTCTTTCGAGGAGTATGTCTATTCTGGCAGCAACGTGGTTGCGATCGTTGTGTGGACGGACGGGGGCAAAACAACGAAGGTACGGGAAGAGTTGTTCTCGTACTCCTCGGGGCTGGTGACTTCGATTGTGACGATCCAGTACGATGCGGTGGGGGTTGCGGTACCGGGTGAAACGATGACGGAAGCGTACAGTTACACCGGGAACGTGGTCGACAGTGTGACGAGGACGATGAGCTAATGCCGGGCGTAGTCGTACTCAATAAACCGGGTGTCTACCTGGTCAACGAGGCAGGTGTTTCCATCCTGCTCGAGGATGGAGCTGCGCTTCCCGGCGGCATCAAGGGCGTGGCGATTGTCGGGAAGGACGGAACCGATGCCCGGTTCTTCCGTGTTGCAGCGGACGGCACACTTCGGGTGGACCCGACGGGGACGACAACCCAGCCGGTGAGTGCAGGGTCGCTCCCGCTCCCCGCCGGGGCGTCGACTGAAGCCACCCTGGCTGTGGTGTCGGCTCTGCTCACGGCGCTGGAGGCAAAGGACTTCTCAACCGAGACCACGCTGGCGGCGATCTCTGTTCTTCTCACCTCGCTCGACGGGAAGGACTTCGCCACCCAGACCACCTTGGCAGCGGTGTCAGCCCTTCTGACATTGCTCGAGGGGAAGGACTTTTCGACCGAGACCACGCTGGCGGCCGTCGAGGTGTTGCTGACGTCGCTGGACGGCAAAGACTTCGCAACAGAGACGACGTTAGTTGCAGTGGGTGCGTTGCTCACCTCTCTCGACGGCAAGGACTTCTCGACGGAGACAACGCTTGCAGCCGTCGCCGCGCTGTTGACCTCGCTCGACGGCAAGGACTACTCCACCGAGACCACGTTGGCGGCGGTTGCTGTGTTGCTTACGTCCATCGACGGCAAGGACTACGCAACGCAAACGACGTTGGCTGCTGTTGCTGCCACCCTCACGTCGATCGACGGAAAAGACTTTGCCACCGAGACGACGCTGCTCGCACTCGGGGCGCTGCTCACGTCCCTGGACGCAAAGGACTTCGCTACTGAGACCACTCTCGCGGCAGCTACGGTTCTTCTTACGTCGCTCGATGGCAAGGACTACTCCACAGAGACCACCCTCGCGGCTATCCAGGTGCTCCTCGCGCAGCAACCCACGGTGGTGAGCACGGTCAACAGCTCGACAACGGTACCGCTCATCGCCTCGCCGTTCACCGGCACGTCCGAGTCGATGCTGCCCTACGTGGAGCTGAGCGTCACGCTCACGACCGCGCAGCCGGGGACGCACACCGGCACGGTGTTCTTGGAGTTCAGCCCGGACGGGACCAATTGGGATCTGTCGCTGCCGGTCACCTACGACTCGGACATCGGCTTCGTGCCCGTGCCGCTGCGTGTTGTCCAGGGGTTCTACCGGGCTCGCTACGTTCCCGACGACGACACCCTCACGGCGTTTCGGCTGCAAACGATCCTGCACCGCCGCTCGGCGAAGATGACCACGCGTTTCTTAACGCAGGACATCGACGCAGGCGAGCCGGTCGAGGTTGTGCGCGCTGTCTCCGCAGCCCAGCAGCCGGACGGCGACTTCATCAACGCGAAGGCTTCGGGCTCGTTGACTGGTTCGACCACGCCGCTTGGCGCGGGTGGTGAATTCCTCTCGGATTGGTTCGACTCGGACGGATGGGTTGCTATCGAGCTGGTCGTTGTCACCGACCAGCTCAGCGCCGACGATGGCGTCAAGATTGAATTCACCGACGACGTGCAAGCCGGTACACCAACGACCCAGTTCACCATCGTGCGGACTTTCGACGAGGGTGCCCTGGCTCGTGGCTTTATGGCGCTCACCGTCCCAGCGATGCTCGACGGTTTGCGCATCCGGTACACCAATGGTGCCACTCCACAGGGCTCGCTATTCCTGAACGCCTCGCTGCGAGCAAGCGCTGCGCAGATTCCGCAATCCTCCGTGGAGCTACCGATCGATGCGACGTCCCTCGCAGCGACGGTGCGCGCTGTTGGTGTCGGACGATCACCGGACGGCGGGTACTTCAACGTTCCGCATCAAGGGATATTTACGGCCGGTGGGACGACTACGCCGCTCAGCGCATCGGCGACGTTTCGCGGCGTGTGGTTCCCGTGGGCGGAGGACTACGTGGGCACGTTCTTCAACGTGTTTGCGGACACGGACGGTTCCCTGTTCCTCGACTTTTCGCAAGATGAAGCGCCGGTGGACGGCGACGACACAAGCCTGGACGGCTTCTTTACGATCCCTTACGAGACGGGCACGTTCCTGCGCCGCTTCGCTCCGGTGCAGTCGCGTTTCTGCCGACTTCGCTATGTCAACGGGCTGGCGGCGCAGAGTGAGTTCACCTGCGAGATTACCTTCCTGACGACACCAGCGGCGGTACCGTTGCAGCCGCTCGGCGACCCGCCGAACTCGACGCACCTGGCTGGGTTCTCCCATTCCGTTATTGCTGCACGCGACGAGTCGGCATCGGGCGCCTACCAGCAGATACACGCGAAGCTGATCGACGGTCTCCAGGCGCTCAACGTCACCGTGGCGGCTATCGAGGGCACGGTGGTGCAGCGGCCGGCGGATGCGTGGAACACGGCTCGCCACAACGTCGGTGCAGTGGCTCCGGTCCAGCTTGGCCCCGTGGCGCTTGCTGGGCGCACAGCGGTGAAGGTGGTCAATGTCGGCCCTTCACGCATCGCCATCGGCCCGACGAACGCGGTGACGTTCGCGACGGGTGAGCCGATGCCGGCCAACTCGTTCGCTTCGATGCCGCTGGACGAAGACCAGGAGGTCTGGGCCATCGCCGAGGATACCGGCGGCACGGAGAACATTCAGAATCTCAACGGTGCTGCGTCGGCGGGCACAGCGGACACGCCGGCCAATGCGCTCACGTCCAACGATGTGCGGGCACTCGTCGGCTCGGGCGAGACGGTGCGTATATCCACGCTCGCCATCACGCCGACGCTCACGGACATCGCCACGATGCGCATCGGCTGTGAGGCGCGGAAACAACCCGACCAGGGGCAGACGGTCGCCTTCGTCGGCAACGCCATCGCCGAAGTAGGCAACGTCGGCTCCATCGTCACGGCCACCACGCTCCCAGCAGCCACGAACCGCTTCTACCTCGCCGCCATTTCTCGCGAGAACGAGAACGCTTCCGTCACCAGCGTCGAGGGCGGCGGGCTTACATGGATGCCACTTCACGACGTCACAGCGGGTGCGTCGCGCCGGCTCGATGTGTGGTGGGCGTTCGGCTCACCTGGCGTCGCGTTCAACGTCACGGCCACTTTTTCCGTCCTCGCGACCAATAGCCACATCGCGGTGTCCGAGTATTCGGGCGCGGACCCGATCTCGCCGATCCACGATAGCGGCACGAACGTCGGAACGGGCACCGCCGTCACTGGCCCACTGCTCGCCAAAGAGGCAAAGCACTTGGGCTACCTGGCGACGGTGAAGGACAACACCTCTCACACCGCCGGCACGGGCTACACGGAGCGCAGCGACCAGACGACCGGCAGCGGCGCCGCCACCGACCGTGACGGCCTGGCGACCGAGACCAAGTCGCTGGTGACCCCCGGAACGGAAGCCGCCACAGCGACGCTCTCGGGCTCGACGACGTGGGGAGCCATCGGCGTGGTCATCAACAACGCGCCGGCGATCGATCCCATCGTTACTTTGAGCTACGAGTTGTCGGCAGTGCCGGGCGCGACGTCCGGTCCGGTCACGTTCACGGACTCCACCGACGAGGCGAAGTTCGTGGAAATCACCGCCGACGAGCCGTGGGTGTTTGCGGACATTCCGAACCTCACCCTCATCGCGACAGGGCTCACCATCGGCGCGGCCGAGTGCGAAATCGACCGGCTGTTCTTGGAGGTGGTCGAGGCCAGCGGCAACACCGCTCGAGTCAACCTCAGCCAAATCAGGGTGACGCCATCATGAACGGATTCGGCGGCGGACTGCTCAAGGGCGAAGACTTCACGGTCAACAAGGACAAGCCGACGCGAAACCTGGACACGGTGTTCACGGTGGACGAGGACCGTCCCACGTTCGTGTCCTACGTGGTGCGCCTCTCGGGGAGCGTGGCCAACATCGGCCGCATCGAGCTGCGCTCCGACGCTGACCCAACGCCGACCGACGTGATCGCCCAGGCGCGCATCGAGTCGGACGGTGCCGCAATTCATACACGGGACATCACTCTCACGGGCATCATTCCCACCGGCCACACCGCGCTCCTTGCCACGGTGGTGGAAGCGGGCTCGCCGACGTTCTCGCTGGTCACGTCCACCGAGTGGACGCTTGGCGTGCCGCTGGTGGAGGAAGGCGCTGCGCCGACCATCCCGAACAGTCATTCGCTCAACTTGGTGAGGGCGTCGAGCCAGGATGCTCACATTCTCGCAGCGAGCCTATCTGGCTTTCCGACGACGGACTTCACGCTCGAGACCTGGATCAAGTTCACCTCACTGCCCACATCGGCGCAGATTTACACCATCGCCTCGCAATGGGGTGGTTCAAGCCAGGACGCGTTTATCTGGGACATCCAGCACAACGGCTCTATCTTGCTACTGCGTGCATTCGTAAGCGAGGACGGTACCGCCTCCACACGGGACGCGGTGCAATGGAACTGGAACGCCCCTGCCCCGGTTATCGACACCTGGTATCACATGGCACTTTCCTGTGACATGTCCGAGACGGTCGCGGCCGGCAAGTTCAAGTGGTACTGGGATGGCGTAGACCAGGGTGCACATGACGCGGTGATCGACTCAGACGGAGCCACTGCCTTGAAGGCGAGCATCCAGCCAGTCAGCCTCGGCTCGCGTGACATCCTCCACTTCTCCGACGGGAAGTTCGACGACTTCCGTGTCTGGCCTGTCGTCAGAACGCCGGCCGAAATCGCTGCGAACATGTCTATCGAGATCGCAGACGCCTCGGCGATGGCCATTTACCTGAAGCTCAACGACGATGCGTTCGTGGACCAGAGTCCGAATGGGAACCACTTTTCCGGGAAAAACGGCCCCACCTTCAGCACGGACGTTCCGTTCACGTAAATGGCAGAGTTCGAGCTTCCTGGGTTGCCGGCCGGAACAGTGGATGGGGCCAATACCTCGTACACAACAAACGCCCCGTTCGTCGCTTCTTCGCTTCACCTGTGGGTAGACGGCTTCCTTGTGCACGGAGAGGACGATGATGGGTTCGTGGTCACCGGGCCCTCCTCGTTCGAGACCAAAGTAGCTTGGCCCGAAGGGACGCGCCTTCAGGTAACCTATGACAAGGCGTAATGGGACTTCGGATCGAATTGCTCCAGCCCGACCCCGACGGAACGAACGATACGTTCACCGTCCCCTTCGCCTATGAGCCATCGACCACTCGGCTGTTCGTCAATGGCCAGCTCAAGTACGAAGCAGATGACGACGGATTTATTCAATCCAACCCCGGCATCGGCGAGATCAAGCTCAAGGAAATCCCCTACGCAGGGGATCGCCTGCAGCTTTTGTTTGAAGACCTATTCACCCAAGGGGTGACGTTCAATCCGATCTTAGCCTTCGACGTCACCCTCGAGCTTTCGATCCCGGCAAGCCTGTGTGCCGAGGTAGTGGGGGCCGTTGTTGTGCCCAGGGATTTGCAGATTGAGGGAGAGATCGATACAGCGCCAATGACCCCGGCGGGGTTTTGCGCTGACGATCCAAACCCAGCACCGTCTTGTCCTGCGGGAATCTCCTACGAGGACCTGGACTTTGTTAGTATTCCCAGAGGCTTTGTCCTGGAGCGAACCTGATGGCCGTCAAGCTGACATGGCTTCCGAACCCGGAAGCAGATATCGCAAGCTACGAGATTCAGCGGTCGGACGATGCCGTCATCTTCACGGATATCGTAACGGTCACTCACAATCTTTCCGACCCGTTGGTGTACGACCCCATTTTGGGAAGGTTCTTCTACGAGGATCCAACCGGGGTTGCGAGCACGCACTACTACCGGCTTCGGGCGATCGACTCGGCGAGCAACCTCTCTGGGTACACAACGGCCAAGCAGGCAGGTCCGCCGACGCCGCCGATTTGCGTGGTGTTCGGGACAGTTGTGAATGCGGACGGCCAGCCCAATACGAACGTGCAGGTGAAGGCGACCATCGTTTCGACGAAGGACACGAAGGATGGGCAGATCGTCGGCGCTCACGGTGTCACGAGCGAACAGATCGAAACCTTCACAGACGACGCAGGGTTCTTTGAAATCACACTGCTCCAGGGCGCCAACGTTATCTTGAACATCCCGCCGATCGAGCTCGAGCAGGAGGTCTGCGTTCCAGCCTTGGCCAGCGTGGACTTCCAGGCGCTTCTGTAGGGCTAAAAAGAAGGGAACGTTTCCCTTCTCCTTGGGTCGGAGACCCGAAGAGTTATCGCTTGCGACGCATGCCTTTGACCTTGCGTCGTCCGCCGGTCGAGAGGGCAGCTTGGAGCTCGCCACCGGCCTTGTCGCCCCACCAGTGGTTCTTGGCGAGGCGATATCCGGCTTTGACGCCTTCGACGCCAACAATAACGGCGCCGGTGACGACTGCCGAGGTCCGCACAGGATGCTCGATCGCCTGGCGTACGCCGAAGCCGGCCTCTTTCATCTCTTTGTCCCGGGCTGCCTTGGTGGCGTTGGTGATGGCTTGCGCCATCCGGTTTTCTTCAGCCGTGGGTGGTGTTGGGGTGTCGGTGCTGCTGTCTGCTTTAACTGTCATTTTTCTTATTCCCTTTGGTTGGAGCGTACAAAAATGAACCTGCTCGGATGCTCAGTCCGGTCAGGCTATGGCCAATGGTTTCAGTGAGATGAGTAGATAGCGATGTTTTCTTCTACTTCTCTTATGCCGATATTTCCCCTGTGTTCTAGGGGGTTTGACCTTCCTGTGCAGAACTGATACATTTGACGCAATGATGGAGGGTCGCCATGAGCCTCGCTGCACAAGTTCTTGATTACTACGACGACGTAAACCGCACATACATCCAGAAGCTGGCTTCGGCAAAGGCTCTCACGAGCGTTCCGATGCACGAGCTTTCCCCTGTTGAGCACTCGTGTCTGAACGACAGCTCGTTCGGCTTGATTGTGCTCACGAAGAATGCCAGCGTGCTTCGGCGGTTCCCCGTGAACGACCCAGGTAACGCGTGGTTGTCGGCGCAGTACTTTCAGAACACGCACTCAAAGCTGGCCTTCCCCGCTCGGTTCATCGCGGCAAAGCACATCAAGGAAGCGTGCGATGCCTACGGTGTGCCAACGTCCTCTGCCGTTGGGGCCTACGCCTCTCGCATCGATGAGTCCGACCGGATTCACTCGAACCTCTTCCAGGAGGGCAGCGAGGCCAGTTGGATGCTCAACAAAATGGCCAACACCGAACTGCTCGCCAAGCAGGCCAGCGCCGCCGAAATGGACGCGCTGATCAACCTGCCCGACGCGCAATTCGCCCTCGTGCTCAAGTCCGGCGACGGATCTACGGTGCGCAAGTACGCGATGCCGGACGGTTCCCACGTCAAGCGGGCCGCCGAGTACTTCGACAAGTACGCGATGAAGATGGAGCCAGGCCACCGGCACCAGTTCGCCGCCTCGGTTCAACGCCGCGCCAGCGAGCTCAACGTGGATGTCTCCGGCTTCAACGGCATCCAGAAGTGGGCATCCTCGAGCTGGAACAAGCATGTCGACTACCACCTCGAGCAGCGCAAATCCCTCCTCCCCAACAACCCGGACGCAAAGAGCGTCCTGGCGAAGTTTGCTGAGGAGATGGTGGACTCGGAACCGACGCAAGCGGCTGAAGCGTTGGCGACGTTTGACCGGGCAACTGGGCTGGATCGGTACTATGACCGCGGCCTGCAAGACCCTTATGCCTCAGTAATGGACAAGGTCGCCACGGGCTGGTCCGCCGAGGTAGACGGCGTCACGCTCACCGATGCCGACCTCACCAAGGTCGCCAACGGGGACAAGCTCGGTCGCTACCTCGGTAGCAGCTTCGCTTCCCAGTTCAAAAAGCACGCCGTTGAGATCTTCGAGTCTCTGCCGGACCCGCAAAAGGTCCTGATCAAGCAGATCGCATTCGGCGAGGCATAGCCCGTGGGGTCAGGGCCCCTGAGCAGCGCGGAGCTTGCCTTCGTGCAAGCGCTCCTCATTGACGAAGGGCTTTCGAAGACGGCCGAGGGCCCGGACCAGCCGGACCCGTCGACGCTTGATCCGAATACCCGCCTTCTTCTTGGCATCCCCGAAGTGGACGTCAAGGAGATGGGCTCCCTGGACGAGCGTGCCTCCGGGTACGACGACGAACTTCGAGCCCCCGAGGAAGCCGAGGAGGACGGAGAGCTCGCTGCCAACGAGGAAATCTTCGGCGATGCTCCGCAGCAAGTCGAGGATGCTGGAGCCGTCGACGTAGAGCCGACCGAGGATGAGATCGAGGCCCCGCCGCCACCGCTCGAAGGCGAGGTCGTCGGCGAGTACACGGCGAACGAAGAACTTCCGCCGCCGCCCGACCCGGCGTTGATGCCCAAGCCTGAGCCGGTCCTCACCAAGGCAGACGTCGGGAACATCTTCTCTGACCCACGCGCTCACCCCATCCTGTTGGCCGAGGTGCTGCGTGCTAAGTACGACGAAGACTGGGTGACCTGGGAACCAGAGACGCTTTGGTGGGCCATCCGAAAAGACTTTGGGTCCGTCGGGAAGCTCACCCGGGAAAAGATCATGGCCCTCCGCATCGCCCTACGGACCGACTTCCCCTGGGTGGATTGGGACATCTTCGAGAACTGCTGCGTGGCTTGGAACGATCACATGCCGATCTTCGGGGCAATCCAGTTGGTACCGCCCATGGAAGCCGCCTTCGGCGTCAGCATCCTCAAGACGCTTCGTCCCGAGTTCGAGTTCGGAGCAGAGGTCAAGGCGTACCTCGGAGCGCTCTGCGAAGAGGCCGGCTTCGTCCATGCGCCGCAGCGATGGTTCCCCGGGGCGCAGCAGTTGATCAACCGGAAGAGTTGGATCGGAACCCTGCGGATGGACGTTAAGTCTGCTTGGGCAAAGGTGAAATCAATCCCTGGCGACCAGATTCAGCAGGTCGATTTTGATCCAAAAAGTGCCCGAGACATTCACATCGGGAAGCTCATCGTCGTTCGCGAATACCTCCTCGCCCGAGAGGCGGAGAGAAAGTCTCATCCGGCCAGGAAGGCAGCCGCAGCGGTGATGTCAGCTGTGGCATGATGGACAGACCAAGCGACGACGAAGATGCGGCTCGGCTGATCGCCAAAGAGATCGCCGACTTCAGGGAAGAATTCTGGGGAAAGATCTGCAGCGACGTCGAAAGCGAAGTCGAAGAGTTAGAAGAGAACGGGTATGATCCGGCCAAGGGTTCCGGTCGGGGGCCTCGATGGGCTGAAGGAGCATAAGATGGGTCACTTTGATTACCTGCTGAAGGACGACGAGCGGACATTCTTCCAGGGAGTGGCCGAGGCACAGGCCATCTCGGAGATGCCCAAGGTGGCTTCGCGTGTCGCACTTCGCACAGTGAAGACCGCGGCGCCGACGCCGCAGAACTCCTTCGAGAAGCTCGCTTCCCGCATCGACCAGGACATCAAGATCATCAAGATGGCCGGTCTGAGGGGGCGAGGTCTTGGCACCTGCGAACGGGCGGAGCGGTATCTATCAAAGCTCGCCTACGACCAGGGGCTCAGTGCACAGCAATATGCCGTCGTTTTCATGAAGGTGGCAGTGGCGGCGCTGGACTCAGACTTCGAGGAGATTCGGGCGCACTCTCGACTCGAGGCACCGCCCGAGCTCTACGCGGAGTTCGATGCGGAGCTTGGCAAGATCGCGTCGGAAACCCTCGAGATGCTGATGGACGAATGCAGTTTCGTTACGGGCATCTCCAAGGAGGCCGGCATTCCTCAGATAGCGGCCAAGCTACTCGGCGGCGGTACTGCCCGTAGGGCTGCGACGAAGGCGCTCGCCCCTACTGTGGGGAAGGGGCTGGTCTCGAAGATTCCGGGGGCAGCAACGGCCAAGGCAATTGGTGGGGAGATTGGAGCCGGCGCACGTTCACTGAAGGGTGCCGCAACCACTGTCAAGAGGCAGGGCCAGGGGGCTCTTTCCGGTTCCCTGGGCGAGGTCCGCCAGTGGCGCCTGGGTAGCGCCCAGCGCCGCGTGGACAAAACCCTTGCGCTGCAGAACCAGCGGGCCCGCGCCTACAAGGCAGCAATCAAAGACATCCCGAAGGACCCGACAACCGGCGGCATCGTCCCAACCGGTAAGGCTGCGAAGTATCGGAGTCAGCTCGAGAAGGGCTCCATCAAGCTCAAGAAACAGAAAGCGACACTGCGAGCTCGCGAGGCTGCCCGGCAGGAATCCATCACGCCGAAGAACGTGACACGGGCCGGGAACAAGCCCGCCGCGACAGCGAAGGCCGAGGCGGCGCAGGCTGCGAAGCGGTCCGACGCAGGAGATGTCGTTCGTCGCAAGCAGCCAGGCGACAGCAACGTCGTCGGAGAGACAGGCGATCGGTCGCTCGTTGGAGAGACGAGCAAGAAGCTCCAGCGGAAGCCGGCGTCGGCATCGAGTGGCGGTCCCAATGAAATCAACACCAGCTCCCCGTCGGCTGCGCAGAACACCATGAACACGGCCAAGAACGAAGGATGGTGGAGTTCGCTGTCCGATACAGAGAAGAAGCAGATCTCCATGGCCGCTGCCGGCGGCTTCCTGGCGAGCAAAGCCCTGGACTAGTAACGAATGTCCACCAGTTCAAACGGCGGGTCTGGCACGGACCGACGAAGGGGGCGGATCTACCCGTCACCCTTCTTCGACGTGGCCCAGACGTACATGCCGCCGACCGTCAAAGAACTGTTCCGGTGGTGCAAGTACTTCTTCTACAAGGACCCAATGATCGGGTCGGTGGTCACCAAGATCGCCGAATACCCCGTCACGAACTTCATCTACAACGCAGATTCGAAGCATGTTCGCGACGGCTGGAAAGAGATCATCGAAGGCAGCCTGAACCTCAAGTCGTTCCTGATCGAAATCGGGCTCGACCATTTCACGTATGGCAATGCTTTTGTGTCGATCAACTGGCCCTTCACACGTTGGGTTCAGTGCACGGACTGCAAAGAGCAGTACAAGCTTTCCGACGACCGCTTCGAGTACAAGTTCACCAAGTACCAGGTGATGTTCAAGTGCCAAGGCTGCGGAGCAACCGGCGCCGGCAAGCTCATCGACAAACCCATCAAGGACAAGGACGGCATCAACTTCGTCCGATGGGACCCGAACAACATCGACATCCACTACAACCCGATCACGGGTAAGTCGAAGTACCGCTACAAGATTCCGAACAAGATGAAGCGGGCCATCACCGAGGGCCACCGCGACATCCTGGTAGACATCCCGCAGATCTTCATCGAGGCGATGAAGAAGCGGCGTGACATCCTGCTTTCCCCGCAGAACCTTTTCCACTTCAAGCGGCCGACGCTTGCCGAAATGGATATGGGCTGGGGCAAGCCGCTCATCATTCACTCGATGGGTCGGATGTTCTATCTGTACGTTCTCCGCCGGGCGCAAGAAGCCATCGCGTTGCAACGGATTCTCCCCCTTGAGTTCATTTTCCCGCAAGGGAATCAGAGCTCGGATCCGTACCAGCACGTGAACCTTCGAGCCTGGGCCGGCACTGTGCAGGGCGAGATTCAGAAGTGGCGGCAAGACCCCAACTACATCTCCGTGGTGGCGGTTCCGCTTGGCTTCGAGCGCCTCGGCGGAGATGGTCGAGCATTGCTCCTCGGTCCTGAGATCGAGATTACGAACAAGGAAATCACCGGCGGCATGGGCGTCCCAGTGGAGCTCGTCTTCGGGGGACTTTCCTGGTCCGGCTCGAGTGTGTCGCTGCGAACGCTCGAGAACCACTTCCTGATGTATCGCAACCTGCTTCTGCGGTTCATCTCGTGGGTCAAGGACCGCATCCGTATCTACTTGAACTTGCCGGACGTGGAGATCGGCTTCACCGAGTTCAAGATGGCGGACGACATCCAGCGCAAGCAGCTGGTGATCCAGCTCAACGCTGCGAACAAGATCTCCGACCACACCCTGCTCACCGAGCTTGGCTTCGACTACGACGATGAGATCAAGTCCATCAAGTCCGAGACCGAGCAGCGCAATCAGATCAACTCGATGATGATGAAGGCCCAAGCCGAGGCCCAGGGAGAATCGCAGATCCTCAACGCGAAGTACTCCGCCCGTGCGGAGGAGGCGAACCTCAAGGCACGCCAGGCCAGCCCGGTCATCCAAGAGAACGAACAGCAGCAAATGGCCATGCAGCAGGGCATGGACCCAAACCAGCCCCAGCAGCCTGGAGCGCCGGCACAGGGCCCAGGAGGGCCTCAGGGGCAGGACGATGGCACCAACATGGCCGTCGACCAGCAGATGGCGGCCAACACGCCCGGCGGTGCTATGGGGGGTGCCGCAGCCGAGGGGCAGCCCGATGCAGGCGGTGGGGCCGTCATTCAGATGGACGCCCGCAAGATCGCCATGCAGTGGGCGAACCGGATCTCAAAGCTGGACCCCCAGCAGCAGCAGCAGGTGTTGGCGGACCTTCAACAGAAGATGCCCAACATGCACCGGCTTGTCGTCCAACTCATTACCCAAATGGGGGCGGGTCAGACCGCTGGCCAGGGTCAGGAAGCCAACAAGCCGCTGCCTGAAAAAGGTCCACCGATGCGGAAAAACAGTCCGGTATGATCAGGTCATCCCGGATGCATCCCAGATAAGGGAGCCCTATGTCTGCAAAAGCCACCGTCGTGCGCATGCCCACACCCGGGAAGAATCTCGGGACGTTCCACTGCAAGTACTTCAACATGTTCGATACCGAAGAGTTGGCGGAGTATTCCGCGCTTCGGCAAGTGGACAGCGATTCGTCCTCGGGGATTGAGATCTCTCACATGAGAGAGTTCATTCGCAAAGTCCGGGATGAGGAGTATTCTGGAGAGGACAAGACTGTGCACGAGGAGGAGTTTCCCTACGTGTACGTTGAGTGGTGGGAGAAGAAGCTCAAACGCAAAAAGGGAGACAACCATGCAGAACGAAAAGAAGCCGGCGCGGGCTGGCGTGACTAAGCGTCTACTGGTCGCCACAGCGTTTGTGGGTGCATTGGGCGGCAGCGCCTTGGCGCAGTCCGATGCAGGCCCGGCACCAGCGCCCGTTGTCGTCGTGGATGCAGGTGTAGTCGACTCTCCTCCTCCGACAGCCCCCGAGGTGGGGTCGAACGAGGACCTGACCGTCCGCCTCAGCGAGGTCAAGAAGGCCTACGACAGCCTTCAAGCGGCCAAGGAGAGGGGAGAGGACCCAACGAAGTACGCCATCGCGTTGCTCATTGCAGCCATCGCGAACCTTCTCCTTTCAGGAACGAAGCGGGCCATGAAGCTCACTGGTAAGGCAAAGAAGATCTTGCCCTGGGTGGCCGTCGGAGCCAGCGCAGTCGCAACCGGAGCCATGCACTTCGGTGCCGGCATGTCGTTGAGCAGCTCGCTGTTCTATGGCGGTGCCGTACTCGGTGCCGTCGTGCTGCAGGAGCTGGGCGTGATTCCGATCAAATCCCAGGATGCCTAGTCCGACCGAAGCGCTCGAGAAGCTTTCAAAGGCGATCGGGCAACACAAGGACGAAGGAGGCCGCGTCACCCATTGGTGGCGTTGGCCTCTAGTCATCTTTCTCGTCCTCATCGCGGCAGCCCTGTTCGCATGGCTCTCTCGGAGAAACTCCAAAGAGCTGGCGATGCTGCGTCACGAGAAGAAGAAGCAGGAAGTTCTCATTGCGCAGGCGGAGTCCGACGCGTTGATCGATGACGCCTGGACCACGGTCAAGGCGTACGGTGCGCGGATCGAGGAAAGCAAAAAAAAGATCGCAACCATCGACGAGCAAATCGCATTCGTGGAGGCCCAGCTTGAAGCGGACAAAGCAGCTATCGGTCGCATTCGCACTTGGGATGATGTTGGCATCACCCCAGGTGAAGGCTGATCCGCAGAAGCCGGAGAACTTCCCCGACTGCACCAAGTACATGCTGGTCAGCGGCGTGGAGATCTGTGGGTACATCAACCTCGACGACTGGAAGAGGGTCCTCGCAGCCGACAAGGAACTGTCCGCAACGAGGAAGCTCCTCAAGTTGGAGCGCACTGCCAAGGACGAGCTTCAATCTCAGCTCGGCTTTTTCAAGGGGCAGATTGCCGCGTACGAAATCATCGTCGCAGAGCAGGACCGTCGCAACGATGTCTTGACAAAGGACTTGCTGGAGACGGACCGAAAGTACCAGCTTGAACGGGTCAAGCCTAAATGGGGAAACCCGGTTGCCTGGACGACTGCCGCGGTGGCGGCAGCCGTCCTCGGCGGTTTTCTATTGAATGATGCTCTCTAGTCTTTGTACCGGTTGAGGAAGTCCTGGGACGCGCTACCTTGCGTGCTGTAGCCGGACCCGCTCGAGCTGGAGGATGACGGCCCCGAAGAGTTCGTGCTCCCTGGGGCTGTGGTGATTACGGGGATTTCGGAACCCCCGCCTTCCCTCCATCGTTGTGTGAAAATCTTGTAGACCTGCGTGGCGACTGCCGCGCAGAACGCATTGACCCCCATGACTGCGATTGTGAACAGGCCCTTTGCGACGGTGGACCAAAATCCGTCCAAGGATCTGTTTGCCACCAGCGGTGA
>Ga0307378_10004039_pt1 | contig 21175 bp, 12 predicted proteins | sample UN1MG_FD_202238 | JGI IMG/M metagenome (GOLD analysis project Ga0307378, IMG submission 202238) | Soil microbial communities from Risofladan, Vaasa, Finland - UN-1 | ecosystem: Environmental > Terrestrial > Soil > Coastal area > Acid sulfate soil | place: Finland: Risofladan, Vaasa | collected... | reverse complement strand
ACGCCGAGTTGGACGCCGTGGCGGCGCGGGTGCGGTCGGCCATCGCGCCGGTGCCCGTGGAAGCCTACTACGGCCTTGACGCTCCCCCGCAGTAGGATTGACGCCACACAGAGGCACAGCTTCTTGCATCACGCGGCGTTCTACGCGAGTTGAGCCTATCATAGGTCTTGCGGCCCGGAGGGCCACGATTCACCAGCCCAGGGCAAAGCCCTGGGTCTCCGGTCCGCCAGTCTCCCCGAGCCCTGAAAGGGCGTCACAACAGACGGTCTCGCCCTTACAGGGCTTGGACACGGTCGGCGCGCTGTGGACCCAGGGCTCCGCCCTGGGCTGCTGAGTGTACGCCTTTCAGGCTTAGCCACCTGTGAATCGGAGACCAGCGGGGATGACTGGTGCACGAAGCTGAGGCACAGAGGGACACAGCGCACGACAACTGCCTCACGGGTATTCGGACTCGAGCAGGCATTGAATCGTGCTGCCCAGACGCGAGCTTTGTGCGGTGCTCTGAGTCCTCTGCGTCTCTGTGTCGAAGAAGCAGAAGCCGCCAACGCCAGCCATCGTCCATGGGCGAGCGCAGCGCGGTCCTACTCGAAGACGATCTCGCCGAAGAACTCCGGCCGGTGGTAGTCCGGCCGAGCCCACTCGATTATGTTCCAGCAGGCCAGTTGGGGATCGCTCCTGCCGCCGCAGCGGTAGAAGTTGCCCCGCCACCGCGTGCCGGACGCCGGCCGCACCCGCACGCCCGTGAACTCGCTCAGCAGGTCAAGCGGCAGCTTCACCGCCAGCCACCAGCCGTCGTCGTTTGGCGAGTCCGCCTTCGTCGGCCCCGGCACCGACGTGGCCACCTCGATCCGCTCGGCCTGAGCCGGCGTGATGTCCTTGCGCCCGTGCCGCTGGCTGCCCCACTTGCCCAGCCGCGTGCCGCAGCAGTTGAACTCCACGTTGAAGTAGTCCGGCCGCCTGTCCGGCTCGATCGTCGCGAAGAACTCCACGCAACTGTCCTTGCAGACCGGGCCGTTCAGCTCGGTCACCTCGGCGAAGATGTGCCTGTCCTCACAGAGGAACTGAAGGTACAGGGCCTCGTCGTCGTACAGCGCGCGGACGGCGGTGGCCTGCTTCGCGCCTGCGGTGTACCAGGGGTACTCGTCTATCTTCAGCGCGTCGGCCTGCGGCCACGGGCCCGCCGAGGCGTCGCCGTTCAACGGCGGCGAAGCGCTCGCACGCCGGATTCTGTACTGTTTCATGGTTCACCTCTCAAACGCGTCCTTCTATCCGCCAGGAGGCGAGCCGGCAAGCCGCGGGCCACGCTTCTGCGAGCTTGCGAAGCAGAAGCGCGCGGCGCTACGCTCTGACAGAGCATGCTTCTGGCAGACAGCGCCAGAAGCATGGCACCCGGCATCTACGTCCTGGCCCGCAGCGTGAAGGACGTCCGGAAGGCGATGGAGCATGGTTCTTAGGGCGGCACAATCAGTCGAAGGCATCCAGCATGTCCTTCGGGAGATACCTTCGAGACTTAAGCAAGTCCAGGAAGAGGCTCCAATCATCCGCCCTGACACTCAACCGATCGGCCCGCTCACGCATTTCCGCCCTGAATTCGGAGTCCAGGATCGCGCCAGGGTGCTTAAGGATGAACCACGACTGGAATACGAGCCCCTCGTATGTCTGTCGTCCGGTCAACGAAGCGTACATGTAGGTGGCATCAAACAACGTGAATTCTGTCTGGCTCGCCTTGAACTCAAGCACGGCATCCGGGTCACGATCTCCGTGCTTGAAGAAGTTCTCTGCTTTCTTCAGCGCCTGAGACCATTCCTTACGTCGATCCTCCCTAATCAAACCTCCACCTCGCATGGGCGACGCAACACCTTTCGCTCGGCCGAGATCGCAGAGTACCTGCGCGGCGGCAGACGCCAGTGTGTGGGGCGACACACAATCACGACGCTCAAAGAAGAGTCGAATCGCCTCGTTCATCTGGCGTTTCGCAGCACCGAGCTTTGTGACACGTTCCCGGTCCATGTCCATATCACCGATCTCACCCGACTCCCCGATTGTCACACGGTGAGGGGGTGAAAAGGATACCTGGGGACACCATGCTGTTTTCGGGCAAAGGCGGACAGGCTACTTTTTCTGCGCATCCTTATTCGGCATGCCACGGGCCGGCAAGGTCGGTTGTAGCCTGCGTCTTTCCGGCTGCCCCAATGTCCGCCCGCAGGTAGCATAGGTAGCCCCTTACGGTCTGAGCATACCATCCGGGCGGAAGAGCGGCAAGGGATGACGCGGGGCCGGCCGAATGCCGTCGGCCGGCTTTGGGGGCCGGCGCCTCGCGCCCGTCGGAGCGCCGGCCTACTCGCCCTGCACCTTGATCAGAGAACGGACGTCGAGCCCCTTGAGCTTGTCGCGGCCGCTGAGGAAGCACAGCTCGATAACGAAGGTCACTCCCACGATCTGGCCGCTGAGCTCGGTCACCATCTCGCAGGCGGCGGCCATCGTGCCGCCCGTGGCCAGCAGGTCGTCGGCCATCAGCACCTTCGCCCCGGGCGCTATCGCGTCGATGTGCATCTCGACGGTGTTGGACCCGTACTCGAGCTCATACTTGCGGCTGACGGTCTTCCAGGGCAGCTTGCCGGGCTTGCGGACGGGGACGAAGCCCGCGTTGAGGCGCTGGGCCAGCAGCGAGCCGAAGACGAAGCCGCGGCTCTCTATGCCGACGACGCACTGCACGCCCACGTCGGCATACGGCTGGGCCATCTCGCTGACGGCCTGGCGCATGCCCTCGGGACTGGCGAGCAGCGGCGTGATGTCCTTGAAGATGATTCCCTTCTTCGGGAAGTCCGGCACGTCCCGAATGAGCGATTCCAGGTCCATGGGTTCTCCTTGGAGTTGAGGCGCACCTGCGACGCCGGGAGTGTACCGGCGCGGGTTGGCGTCGTCCACCCCATGCGGACGGGACGCAGCGCGCCCCTCCAGGCCGGGCAGCGCGGTGGGACGGCCTGTCCGCCGTAGCCTCTGGCGAAGGCGGAAGCCCCACCGCGCAGGGTGCGCGTCCACACCAGATCGGCCAGCGCGGCGGGACCGGAGCCCCGCCGCGCAAGACCGGTTCGGTCCACGGGCCAGAGGCCCGTGCCACAGGAAATCATCGCTTGGGAGGATTGGCCTCCCGAACGACGGCGCCGTGAGTCTCGCTGAGGATCAGCATCGAGAACTTGGCCACGTGGTCCAGCTCGTTGGTGTTCAGCGAGGTGTAGTCGAAGCGGCCGCGGAGGTCCGTGTAGCCGTCCTTGTAGAACATCGTCGAGCCGTCGGCCATGCGTGCATATACCTTGACGTAGACCTTCGGCAGCGGCTTGCCGCCGGCCGCGTCGGTCACGCGGACCTGCCCGTAATTCTCCACCAGCTCAAGACTTACCGAGTTGGCATAGTAGGCCTGCGAGCGTTTGATCCCGCCGCCGAGCACCTCGACCAGGACGTTGGAGTTGTGGAACTTCGCCGGCAGGTCGAACGTGTGAGCGGCCTTGTCCGCCGGCAGCTTCACGACGGCCGTCGCATTCGGTCGGATCAGCGAGAACTGACCGGTCTGCTTCTGCACGAACGGGTTCCGCGAGAACAGAAGCTCGACGTCCATCAGGTAGTAGTTCACCCGGCACTCGGTGAGGTTCTTGTAGTCCACGGTGATTTTGCGGTTCTCGACCTTCAGCTCCAGGCTGGGCGACTTGGCCGCCAGCTCGGTCTGCCGCTCGGTGCGATCCTCGGTGTCGATGACCGCGGGCGCCTTGCCCTCGATCTGGTCCAACTGGCTAAGGACGGCCACGAACCGCTTCCGCCAGCGGTCCACCGGGTAGTCGCTGTATTTCGCGGCGATCTGGCGAGCCTTGGCCGGCTTGTCGGAGAAGAAGTCGATATACGCGGCGAAGTAATCGTGCTGAAGCCGCGTCGCGAGCTTCTCGGCGTTGACGCGGCCGAAGAACTTGAGTCCCTCCTCGACCCGGTCCTGTAGCAGCATGTAGTACGTGACGGCCATCAGGTCGTCGTCATCGAGCTTCGGCCGGTAGCACAACACCTTCATCAGGCTATGGTACTGCCCCGAGAGGCGCTCGTTCACGATCCGCCTTCGCTTGCCGAGCTGGTGCGCCCGGGCGTTGACCAGCGGGGCATACTCCATGTGCTGGTACGTCTTGCGTATCACGGGGTCGATTCTCAGCAGCGCCGAGTCGATGTAGTCGCCGCACTCGCTCACGAAAGAATTGCAGTGCTGGAGGTACTCGCGGATCGCGGGCACGACGTTGTGCCTGATGCCGTACGACCAGAGCGTGTGATCATACATCTTGCGCCCCTGGAGCAGGGCGATCACGGTCTCGAAGAAGTCGCGGTCGCGCATCCGCCAAGCTATCCGGGCAAGCTTGACGCGGTTGAGGTTGTTGGCCTTCATGTGCGCCAGCACCTGCTCGGCGGTGCCGTGCTGGGAGACGTAGTCCCAGGAGTCCTTGTCGATCTTGCTGAGCTTGGCGACGACCTTCAGCTTCACCGGCTTGGCCGAGGCGACCAGCTTCTCGTCCTTCGCCACGTGCAGCGGGTAGTGGTCGTACTCGCCGGTGGCCGGGAAGTAGAAGAAGTAGTCGAACGTCTGCGTGCGGTAGGGCTCCAGGTCGATCCTCGCGCTGCGTGTGTATTGGCCGTTGAGCACGGGGATGGCGCCGACGGGAACTTGAAGCAGGACCTCCAGCTTCTGCCGCGAGGAGGTCGGATTGGTCACCACCACGTGGCAGCCGTACGCGACCCCGGCGAGAAACTCATCCGTGACGAACTTGTCCTTGCGCTCGTTGCCCACCTGGATGTAGCGCTCGCCGTGTCGGTAGAAGTTCTGCGATACGAGGATCGGCGTCTTGTCCGGGTCGGGCTCGGCCTGCTTGATCTCGCGGTGATAGACGACGGCCGCGCTGCCCGCCGTCAGCGTAAAGGCGCCCTGCTGGTGGGCGGTGTCGTGCTTGGCGGCCTCGAAGGGCAGGTCGAGCACGGCCAGCGCCAGCATCATCTCGGCGAAGCTGTGCGAGGCCTCGGCGAGATTCTTGGAGACAAAGGGCCCGTCGGCGTGCGCGGCGAAGTCGTTCCAGAAGGCGTTGACGGTGATCAGGTCGGCGTTCTGCTGCTCGATGGGCAGGTGGTAGTAGTTGTTCTCGACCCACTCCTGGGTCTTGTCGAGCTTGCGGTAGAACTCCTGGACGAGTTTCCGCCCGGCCTTGTCCTTCTCCATGAGCTCGTCGCGGTCGGCCAGGACCACGCCGGCGGCCTTCGCACGGCCCTGAGCCTCAGGGGCGCGCGCGCGTGCCGGCATGTCCGAGGGCTTACCGGTATCGAGCCTCCTGGCGAGGTACCCGGTCGCGGGAGCTGCACGTCGCAGCTCGCCCGCTGTCCCGCCACGAGCCGCAAGCTGCGTCAGACGCCCGCTGGGCTGGAGTTTCTTGGCTTCCTCGGCGGCGGCGACGAGACCCAGCGCATCGGCCGTCTCAAGGGCCCGGCCCTTGAGGGCCGTGTAGAACAGGTGGTTGAAGCGGTCGATGTCCGGCGGGATCAGGTTGAAGCGGTCCTTGACGGCCCGGTGGATGTTGGCCCGCTCGGCCGCGACCTGCCGACCAAGCAGTATCCGCTCGACGATGTTGAGCTGCGAGTACGCCCACGGCTGAAGGTAACCCGACAGGTCGTCGCCCAGCAGGTAGTGGTCCATGAAGGTCTTGTCTTTCTTGTTCCGCAGGTAGGGCTGGACGACGGCGCGGAAGAACTCGGGGTCCTTGCGGCTGACGAAGAAGCTCAGCTCGTGGCAGGCGTACTTGGAGTAGAGCTCGCGCTTCTTCTCGGGCGGCAGCTTGGGCCAGTTGGTCACGAAGCCGAACTCCGTCAGCGTCGGGTTCTTGCTGAGCGTGATGTAGAGGCGGTACACGCCCGCCAGGTCGTCGTAGGCCTCCATCTTGGAGGTCGTGATGTCGGCCAGCACCAGCTTGCCGTCCTTGGCGAGCGCAGTGATCTGCTTCTGCTCGGTGAAGTGCTTGGCGGGATCCAGGCCGCGGATCAGGCGCAGGTCGCGGGTCTTCAACTCGGACTCCTGGAGGGCTACGTCGCGGAAGACCGTGTTCACCGGGTCAACGGCGACGATGCGGACGTGCTGGTGCGGGCCGAGCTTGTCGCGGTCGATGGTAACGACGCCGTTCTCATCGGGGGCGAGGTTGGCCAGCAGGACCGCCTGGTCGGCCAGGAAGTCGAGATTGGCGAAGTCGTCCTCGCTTGGCGGCGCGGGGGGCGCGGCGCTCGGCGCCTCCCTGGCGCCCGCCGCCTGCTCGCCCTCCCGCTTCCAGGCCTCGCCCGGACGGACGAGCTGCGTGCCCGCCTCGGTCTTGCGGATCGCCCAGGGGTTCAGCAGCAGCGCCGGGCGCTTGAGCATGTTGCCGGGGAACCTGGCGGCCTGCTTGCGGTCGAGTATGTAACGATACTCGTCGCCGATGTTGCGCCCGGAGACGTACTTCGAGACGGCCTTGGTCGGCTCGCGCCACGACGGCTCGGGAAACGCCACCGCAAGGCCCGGATAGACCGGGTACTGCGGGAAGGTTCGAGCGGCCGTCACGTGAACGCGGGCGAACTTGGAGGAGTTGGCCAGGCGGACCGTGACCTTGGCCGCGTCGGCGACGACGGAGACGATCTGGAGCGGCGCGGCGTTGCGGACCTCCAGGTGCCGCGTGCCGGAAAGGACGTGGCCTTCGCGCTCCTCGCCGGCCGTGAGGCGCACGACGATGCGGGCGCCAAGCGGCTTGATCAGCAGCTCATAGTCTCCCGCCGGCAGGTCCTCCAGCACGATGAAGCCGTCCTTAATCTTCAGCGAGCTGAACCAGTCCTTGACGTAGGTGCGGCCTCGAAGCTCCAGCAGCGACATTTCCTCTCGCGTGGGCTGTGCGGCGCCGCCCATGTAGGGCACGTGAAGGGCCTGGCCTGCCCTGCCGTGGAGATTGGCGGGATAGCTGCGGTCGTCGCGCGGCAGGCGCCAGGTGTGGGAGGCGCCCCCCGGCCCGCGGGCGCGGACCCAGTCGATGTCGTCCAGCCTGCCGAGCGCCACCCGACCCTTGCCGTCGGTCTGAAGCGCCGCGTCCACCGTCTGGCGGAAGTCGCGGTGCTTGACGTCCAGATAGACCGGGCGGTGGGGCTTGATCTCGCCGGTCTTGCCAAGCAGGTCGATGAAGTACCCGCCGGCCGTCCGAACCAGGTGCAGGTCCTCGACCTTCTCGGTGTGGTCTATGCCGTTCAGCGAGAACGCCCGCGCGGCTTGCAGGTCCTGTTTCTTGTTGAGGCTGATGTTCTTGACCTTGGCCTTCAGCACGAACGCAATGCGGCGGAGGCGATCGGGGACCTTGAACTCATAGGTGGTCTCCTTGTCCTCGAGGAGCTTCAAGTCGCCAACTTCCTTGGCGGTAGCGATGCCGTCGTGATCGACCGAACGGATTACGAGCGCGACATCCTCCAAGAGCGACAGGGAGGCCGGCACTCCGTTGACGCAGAGCACCGGGCGGATCACGACCGAGGCCTTGCCCCCTTTCAGAAGGGCCTCGCGCTCCACGTGGAAGCCCGCCTGGAGCGAGTAACTCTCCGAACGGTGGTGGAACTGGTCGAGCGACGCGAAGCCGTCGTGAATGAGGATGATCTTCTGCGGGCCGGGCTTGTTCGTGTATGGGATGTTGATGCGGCCGTCCTCGTCGGCGGCGTACTCGTGGCCGGCCAGCCACGCCCTCGCGGCGGGCACCTTGCGGTCGGCCTCGTCCAGGACGGTCAGCACGTGCCCGGCGGCGCCCATGCGCTCGACGTGGCGGAGCCGGCCCTTCAGGACCAGCGCCCGCGAACTCTTGCCGTTGCCGATGAACTCGACCACGTAGGCGCCGCGCCTGCCCAGCATGGGAAACGGGAACTCGCCCGGCATGCGCCGCAGCGGCGGATCTTTGTACTCGTGCACCTGCTTGTGGTTGGCCACCAGCCCGTCCAGGTTGATGCCGGTGTCCAGCTCGCGCAGGTTCTCGCGGTAGTAGTTCAGCGTGTTGATCTCGAAGACCTTCACGATGAGCGAGCTGACGTTCTTGACGTGCAGCGCGAGCTTGACCGGCTCGTCTGGCGCGAAGAGCGTCTTGTTCGCGTAGTCGAAGTCGATGTCCACTCGCTCCCTGAGGGCCTTGTTCCTGCCGGCCGGCAGCAGCGCGAACCATTGCTGCATGTCGCCGATGCCGTTGACGATCTTGGCCTCGGCGAAGACCTGCTTGAGGTAGTCGTTCTCCGCGACGAAGAGGTGCAGCAGGTAGCTGCGGACCAGGGGCTCGTCGGTGCGGATCGGGGGCAGCAGGGTAACGCCCTTGTAGGCCGCATTGAGGTCCACCGGCCAGCGGCGGTGCTCGTCGCGCTCGAGATATCTGGGATTCACGTAGGACGCGCGCCGAGGCAGCTTGATGTAGGTCATGAAGCGCTGCTTGTCGCAGACGCCCTGCGAGCGGTCCAGCACCAGGCGCTGGTAGAGCACGTGCGCCTTCAGCGAGTTGTGCACCGGCCCGAGGCGCCGAACGAACGACCACATCCGCTCCAGGTATGCCTGCTTGACCTTCGGGTCGTAGCGCCAGTCCTCGTCCTCGTCGGGGGCGAGCTTGGTCAGGTAGGCCTGGACGAAGCTCGTGTCGTTGAGAAGGGCGGGCCTGATCTCCAGCAGCGAGTCGAGCTGCGAGCGCGTCATCTGTCCGTGGATGGGCCAGCGGCCGAACCCCGGCGAGTGCTCGTAGTCCAGGTCGGCGTGCACGAGCTGCGGCAGGTTGGTCAGGTCCGGCCGCGCCAGCCGGCGCAGAAGGTGTCTGCGTCGGATGCCGTCGAGGTCCATCTTCGCCAGCCACACGAGCGCGGAGTCCTCGAAGCCCTGAGTATCCTTGTATCGGCTGAACGCGCGCTTGGTGAGGGTCTCGCGGCTGATCTTGGCGGCGTCGAGGCTGGTCGGGAGGGAGGGCCTGTCGTCGAGCCTCTCGGCCTGGTGGTCGAAGCGCAGGTCCAGCCGCCGCCTCAGGAGCTCCAGCGACGCCTGCGGGTCCTTCTGGTAGGTCAGAAGGGCCTGGCGGTTCTCGATCTGGCGGACGAGGGCCGAGTGGCCGTGCTTCTTGACCCACGGCGCAAGCAGCTCGGGGACCTTGTCGAACTGCCCCGTGTTCTGATAGTGCAGGCAGTGATAGTAGTAGTACTCCTCAGTGCCGGGGATGAGCTGAGGGAGCACCTTGCTGCGGTCCGGCGCGAGTGCGAAGTCCTCAACGAACCCGATCTCGCCGGCCAGACCGATCGCCGCCGAGCCGATGCTCAACAAGACCGCCGCCGTGATTGCGCGCTTCATGGAAAGCTCCTTTCGCTGCGATGGCGTAGGGATCTACATGCGCGATTAGACGATCTTGTACGGCGCAGGTTGCAGGAAATCCACAGATCGACGCCGCAAATCCGCTCGCCGCGATCTGCGGGTGTGTTCCCCCAGGGCGGCCGTCGGCTGACGGCCGCCGCATGGCGCTAGTCCGTCACAGCCTTCAGCTTGCCGAGGGCCTGCTTTTCGAGCTGGCGAACGCGCTCGCGTGTCAGGCCGATGATCTTGCCGATCTGCTTGTACGTCCGCTGGGGGCCTTCCCAGCCGTCCAGGCCGTAGCGAAGCTCGACGATCTTTCGCTCGCGGGGCTCAAGCTGCTTGAGCATCGAGCGGACCATCGGCAAGTCGCCGGCCTTCAGCAGCGCCTGCTCTGGCGACGAGACGTCCGGGTCTGAGACCATTTCCGCCATCGCCTGGGTCGCCTCGGCGCCGATCTGGTTCGGCGCGTTGACGGCCAGCAGGCCCTGCTTGATGATCTGGGCCTTCTTGAGGCTGATCTTCAGCTTCCTGGCCATCTCCCTGATGGTCGGCGGACGTCCGAGCCTTGCCTCCAGCTCCTTGGTGCCCTTGCGCCACTTGCTGATGAGCTTGGACATGTACGCGGGGATGTGAATCGGCTGGCCGGCGTTGATGAGCGCCCGCTTGATGGTCTGCTTGATCCACCAGGCCGCATACGTGCTGAATCGCACACCCGCGGCGGGGTCGAATTCCTCCACGGCCCGCATCAGCCCGAGGTTGCCCTCCGCGACCAGGTCGCCCAGGGTCATGCCCGCGCTGTAGTACTGCTTGGCGATCTTCACGACCAGCCGCAGGTTGGCCGCGATCATGTCCTCGCGCGCGATCGGGTCGGAGCGCTCTCGAATCCGGCGGGCGAGCTGCCTCTCCTGCTCAGCCGTCAGCAGGGGCGTGGACTTGATCCGATCCACATACCAGCCGAGCCCGGAGCGGGAACGTACGGTTGTCATGGAAAACCTCCTCCTGGCCTCGCTTCTGTTTCAGCGCGTCTTCCTAGGGAGGTTTTCGGATGAATCCCCCGGCTACTTCAGTACGGCACGTGCCCCTACGCCCCGCGGCGGGCAGAGCCCGCTCTACGACTACACCCCATGGCGGGCAGAGCCCGCCCTACGACTGCTCTTTTGGCTGATCCGATTCTTCCTCAGACGGCGACTCGGAGGCTGGCTCGGCCTGCTCGGTTACCTCGGCGTCGGCCTGCTGGTCGGCGGGCGCCTGTGGCGCCGCCTGTGAGCGCACGGTCTGGATGATCGTGTCGAGGCCGCCCTCGCCGCCTTCATCTTCCAGCCCGCCTCGCCGCTTGGCCGGCCCGGCGGCCTCGGCCCCTTCCACGTCTTCCGCCGCCCACTGCGCCCTCTTGAGCGACAGCCCGATCTTCCGGTCCTCGGAGTCCACCCGCAGTATCTTGACCTCGATCTCCTCGCCGACCTTCACCACGTCCTTGGGGTTCTCGACCTTGTGGTCGGCCAGCTCGCTGACGTGCAGCAGGCCCTCCAGCTCCTCCTCCAGCTCCACGAAAACGCCGAAGTTGGTGATCTTGGTGACCTTGCCGCGCACGATCTGCCCGGGCAGGTAGTGATCGGGAATGCTTCGCAGCCAGGGGTCCTCGGTGAGCTGCTTCATGCCCAGCGCCACCCGCATCTTCTCCTCGTCAACGGCCAGCACCACGCACTGCATCTGCTGGCTTTTCTTGAGCACCTCGGAGGGGTGGCCGACCTTGCGGGTCCAGGACAGGTCCGAGACGTGCAGCAGACCGTCGATGCCTTCCTCGATCTCCACAAACGCGCCGTAGTTGGTCATGTTGCGGACCGTGCCCGTGATGACCGTGCCGGGAGGGTACTTCTCCTTGACCAGTGTCCAGGGGTTGACCTCGGCCTGCTTCATGCCCAGAGAGATTTCCTGCTTGCCGCGGTTGAGCTCCAGGACAATCACGTCCACCTCGTCGCCCACATTTGCCAGCTCGGACGGATGGTTGATCCGCCGCGTCCAGCTCATCTCGGAGATGTGCACAAGGCCCTCCAGGCCCTTTTCGAGCTGCACAAACGCCCCGTACGGGACAATGTTGACCACCTTGCCGCGCACGCGCGAGCCGACGGGGAACCTGTCACCGACGAGGTCCCACGGGTTGGGGGTCTTCTGCTTCAGACCCAGGGCGATCTTCTCCTTCTCGTGGTCCACGTTCAGGATCGCCACCTCCAGCTCCTGCCCGACGGACACCATCTCCGAAGGATGCCCGATCCGCCCCCAGCTCATGTCGGTGATGTGCAGCAGCCCGTCCAGCCCGCCCAGGTCCACAAACGCCCCGAAGTCCGCGATGTTCTTCACCACGCCCTTGCGGAGCTGCCCGGTCTCAATCTCGGCCATCAGATGGGTCTTCGCCTCCGCGCGGCGCTCCTCGATGAGCCTGCGGCGCGACACCACGATATTGCGACGCTCCTGGTCGATCTTGAGTATCTTGGCCTCCACCTGACGCCCAATCAGCTCGCCGATGTCGCCGGGACGGCGGATGTCCACCTGCGAAGCCGGCAGAAACGCCGGCACCCCGATGTCCACCAGAAGACCGCCCTTGATCTTTCGCGTCACCGTGCCGGTGACGACGTCACCTTCGGCGTTATGCTCCAGAATCCGCTCCCAGCCGCGAATGCGGTCGGCCTTGCGCTTGGAGAGGATTACAAGCCCGCTTTCGGATTCCACCTCCTCCAGCAGGACCTCGACGACATCGCCCTGCTTGACGCTCTTGGGGTCCTCGAACTCGTCAAGTCGGACCGAGCCCTCACTCTTCAGGCCGACTTCGACGAGCACCTCGTCCCCGGCCATGCCCACGATGCGTCCCTGGAGAACCGCCCCGGCCTGGGGCGCCGCCTTGTCCCCGATCGCCCCAACCAGAGCGTCCTGGTCGAATCCTTCCCCCAGTGCACCGGCAAGTTCCTTGTTGATCTGCTCTTCGCTGACCCCCAGAGAGCGGATGAGGTTATGATCTACCATGCGCTTCCTGATTCCAAGACCATCGTTGTTCTCGGCGCCGTTCCCGACTCCCAACGAATCGGGCCGCCAAGCCCGCGGCAACTCGCCGCGCGGGTGAGGCCGCTGGACCGCCCAGCAAGACAATCGCCCCCGACAAACCGTCCGGGGCGCAACTGGTTACTCTACACCCCATGCCCGCAACGGACAAGAGCAATTCGTGCGAAAAACCCGGGGCGCCATCACGTCGCCACCAGGTACTGCACCACGAACAGCACCGCGAAGACGTAGACGACGATCGGGCACTCCCTCGCCCGGCCGCTGACAAGCTTGCCGAAGGCATAGCTGACGAAGCCCACGGCTATGCCCGCGGAGATCGAGTAGGTAAACGGCATGGCGACCATCGCCAGGAACGCCGGCAGCGACTCGGTGACGTTGTCCCAGTTGACGTCGCGCATGGCCCGCATCATCAGCGAGCCGACAACGATCAGCGCCGGGGCGATCATCGGGTAGCGCAGGACCGGGTCGCCCCACGCGAAGGCCCCCACCTTCACTCCGCCGCCGACCATCATCACCAGCGGCTGGAACAGCAGCGCCGCAAGCATGCAGATGCCCGCAACGACCGCAGCCAGCCCGGTCCTCGCACCAGAGGAGACCCCCGTGATCGACTCGATGTAGCTGGTAACAGTGCTGGTGCCCAGGGCCGCCCCGACGACCGTGCCCGCCGCGTCGGCCGACAACGCCCGCTCGGCACCCGGCAGCCGGCCGTCCTGCATCAGCCCGGCCCGCTTGGAGACACCCACCAGCGTGCCCACCGTGTCGAACAGGTCCATGAACAACAGGATAAAGGCAAACGTGACCACGTGAACCCAGTTGGCACCGCCCAGCTTGCCCGCCAGCGAGCCGAAGCCCTTGAACATGCCGCCGGCCGTCGCGCCCAGTCCGCGAGGCTTGCCCACCACGCCCGTCAACTCGATGGTCCGAAGCACCAGCGGCATTGAGACGCCCAGCCGCTCGCCCCGCCGGACGACCTCCACGTCCACCTCATCCATCCCCTCCGCCGAGGCCACGGCTGCGGCGTAATCCTTCTGGGAGTGAATCTCGGCCCAGTTGTACGCCACGATACGGTCGCCCGGCTGGATGCCGCCTCCCAGCTCAGCCGCGGAGTTAGGCCGGACGGCCGCCACCTCCACGCCGTGCTCGGCGGGCTCGACCGTCAGACCCAGCTCAGGACGGATCGACAGTGCCCCAGCGCCCCAGGTCAGTGCCGTCCCGGCCAGGATGCCGATCAGCACGGCCCCGCGCACGTGGAACGCCGCCAGTGCCAGCGTAATGCCGAGCCCCAGCAGCGTAAGCAGGGCCACGTAGTTGCCGGCCATCGGCGCGATCTTCACGCATGTGACCGGGTCGTGGCAGATCAGGTTGCCCCATTCGAAGCCGATAAGCGCGATAAACAGCCCGATGCCGGCGGCGATGCCGCTCTTCAGGGCGTCGGGAATGGCATTGACGATCATCGAACGGAACCCCACCACCGACAATGCCAGGAACAGCACGCCCACGACGGCCGTCAGAGCCAGCGCCTCCTGCCAGGTGAGCTTGAAGGCCGCTGCCGCTGCGCCTACCCCGCACAGCGTGAACACGAAGAAGAAGTTTTCGCCCATGCCGGGTGCCAGGGCGATCGGGTAGTTTGCCAGCAGCCCCATCAGGATGCACGCCGCCGCCGAAGCTATGCACGTGGCCATGAACACCCCGCCGGGGTCCATGCCCGCCTTGGACAGAACGGCCGGCTGCACGAACAGGATATAGCTCATGGCCATGAACGTGGTCAGGCCCCCGAGCACCTCCCGGCCGACTGTGCTGGCGCGACTGCGGATCTCGAACATTGCCCGCATCCTTTCGTCTACTCGCCGAATTCGTCCGTGATCTGGCCGGCGGCCCCGCCGCTAGAAGCGATAGGGCATGCGGCCCAGCGATACGACAGTGCCATCCGGGTTGAAATAGTGGGCGCAGAACCCCTTCTCACTGACGCTCGTGATAACCAGCCCGTAGTAGTTGTTCAGGCGGGCGTCCTTAAGCTCCTCGACCGTCGGTCCGGCGCGGGCGGTGTTATCGGCCTTCTCGAAGTGCGCCAGGAACCGGCACATGGAATCGCGTCCGTCAGCGATCATCCGTCGCGAGGGCATGTACCGCAGGTCGTCCCGCGGGGCTTCGGTCCGGGGCGGGTACAGCCTCGCCTCGGCCTTGCCGCTTTCGTACACGACCAGCCCGCCCCAGGCGGTCGTACGGTCGGCGCGGTCGCGCCCCGCCATCACGCGCAGCGCCAGCAGCACGCGCGGGCGCTGGAGCATCTCGTCCAGCAGGTACAGGTTCCACAGGTCGGCCATCGTCAGCCGGCTGAGCTGCTTGGCGAACAGGTCACTCGATTCCGGCGCGCCGTGCCGCGGCACGTGGGAACGGGCATTCAGCGACGCCGACAGTGCCGCAATAAGCTCGTCCCGCCGAAGCATCTTGCGCAGCGGGTCGGTGCTGAGCCGGCCCAGCAGGTGAAAGTCCCGCACGTTGAACTCGTATCGATACTCGTTCTGCCACTGGCGCTTGAGCTTGGCCACGTCGCGGAAGTAGTCCGGGCGCGTCCGGTACACTGTGACCGCCGACAGCAACGACAGACCATCGGCCGGCAGGTAGTCCAGGTACAGCACGCAGAGCTTCAGGGCGGCCATCGCCTCTGTCCGCGCCTTGACCGCCGTGATCTTGTCGCGCCACGACGCGGCCGTGCCCCGCCCTGAGATCACCTTTATCGCCGACCCGCGGGCGAAGAACGACTTGGCGTTCATCCCCACCAGCAGGGCCTGGTCCCACTGCACGCCGGTCATCTTCTCCACCACGCCTCGGAACCGCGCCTCGTCCTTGCCGTCGGGCGGCTCCTGCGCCCAGGCCTTCACAACCTCGGAGAACATCGAGATATCGCCGCGCTCGGCCAGCGAGTCGAGGATCGCCTTGCGAAGGCTGCTGCCCGGCGGCACCTTGGCCAGTGACCGGATGGCCTGGGCGGACAGCCCGGGCCGATTGTTCTTGAGGAGCTGCTCCGTCACCAGATCGCGCAGTGAAGGCGGCGTCTTGGTATCGACCAGCAGCGCCCCCAGCGCGTCCAGCGTCTTGGGGTCGTCGGCGCCGAGCTGCATCACCAGCCGCAGCGACTCCGTGCGCTCGGCCGGGCCGAGCTGGCCGTCCAGCACGCGGCTGAGGTTGTGCACCCGCACGACATACGCGGGAAAGGAATTCCGGTCCGACGCCTTGGCCGCCTCGTACTGCTTGACGGTAACTGGCATCTGCGGCGCATCCGCGGCCGCCGCCGGCAGAGCCGCAGCCAAGGCGGCCCACAGGATCAACAACGTACGAGCATTCATCATTTCGTTCAGTTGCAGACAGTCCGTCAAAACGATTGGGGGCGTCATTGTACGGCCCCCCCATCGACGAACGCAAGACGCCAGCCGACCGTCCCGCCGGCCCGTTGCAAACTCTCATAGGGGCGGTTAGACTTCTGCCGGCTATGGGCCAGATATCGCAACAGGAACTGGAGTCCCAGACGTCGCTGCTGGCGCGCGGCTGCGAGGCGATCTACACCGCCCAGGAGCTGCGCGCGCGGCTGGAGCAAGCGGCGGCCGAGGGGCGCCAGCTCCGCATCAAGCTGGGACTGGACCCCACTGCGCCAGACATCCACCTCGGCCACACCGTGGTGCTGCGGAAGATGCGGCAGTTCCAGGACCTGGGCCACCGCGCGGTTCTGATTATCGGCGACTACACCGCCCGCGTGGGCGACCCTTCGGGCCAGGATAAGACGCGCCCGGTGCTGTCGGAGGACGAGATCAGCACCAACGCCGAGACCTACTTCCAGCAGGCCGGCAAGGTACTGGACACCTCCCCGGAGAAGCTCGAAATCCGCCGCAACAGCGAGTGGCTCCAGACCCTCGGCTCCGCCGACGTGCTGAGGCTCAGCGCCCAGATGACCGTCGCGCAGATGCTGGAGCGCGACACGTTCGAGAAGCGATACAAGGCGGGCGTGCCCATCGGGGTCCACGAGTTCCTCTATCCCATCTTGCAGGGCTACGACTCGGTGATGATCCGGGCCGACGTGGAGCTGGGCGGGTCCGACCAGACGTTCAACAATCTCGTCGGGCGCGACCTCCAGCGGTCGGACGGCCAGCCGCCGCAGATCGTCGTAATCATGCCGATCCTCGTGGGCCTCGACGGCGTCGAGAAGATGAGCAAGTCCAAGGGCAACTACATCGGCGTCACCGACACGCCCGGCGAGATGTTCGGCAAGGTCATGTCCATCCCGGACACGCTGATGGACAACTACTTCACGCTCCTGACCGACCTGCCTCGCGAGCAGATCGACACGTGGGTGAACCCGGATCGCACGCACCCGCGCGACGCCAAGGTCCAGCTCGGCCGGACTGTCGTGGCTCAGTACCACGGCAAGCAGGCCGCCGAGGCCGCGGCCGAGGAGTTCGACCGCGTCTTCGCCCGCAAACAGACCCCCACGGACATGCCGGAGGTTCGCGTGGCGGGCGGCGCGATCAACATAGTGCAGCTCGTGGTGTCGGCCGGCTTCGCCAAGTCCACCAGCGAGGCCCGCCGCCTGGTCGGCCAGAAGGCCGTCTCCATCGACGAGCAGCCCGTAACCGAGATCGACGCCGAGGTCGCGCCGACCACCGGACAGGTCCTCCGCGTCGGCAAGCGCCGCTTCGGGCGGATCGTTCTGCCGTAGCACGGGCGTCTCGCCCGTGAGTACGGGCCTGCGGGGTTGCGGCAAAGACCACCGCAACCCACGCCAATTAATTGCCCGGCGCTCGTTCAAGATACGCGCTACTTGCCCGCGCAAGGCGCCGTATAATTCGCTGAACATGGCCCGATTTCCACAGACACGCATGCGGCGGCTGCGCCGCTCAGCGACCCTCCGCGAGATGCTTGCGGAGGTCCGGCTGAACGTGAAGGACTTCATCGCCCCGCTGTTCGTCCGCGAGGGCAGCGGCGTGCGCAAGGCGATCCCGTCAATGCCGGGGCAGTTCCAGTTCTCCGAAGACACGGCCGTCGAGACCGTCCGCCGCTGGGCGGGCAAGGGCGTGCCGGCGGTGCTGCTTTTCGGCATACCGGACGCCAAGGACGCCGCCGGCAGCGAGGCGTGGAACGACGGGGCGGCCGTCCAGCGCCTGACCGCCCGCATCAAGCAGGACCTGCCCGACGTCGTCGTCATCACGGATGTCTGCCTCTGCGAGTACACGGATCACGGGCATTGTGGGCCCGTGAGCACCAATGCCCGCGGGCAGCGGGTCGTGGACAACGACGCGGCCATCGAATCTCTGGCCCGTGTGGCCGTATCGCACGCGCGGGCCGGCGCAGACATCGTGGCCCCGTCGGCCATGATGGACGGCCAGGTCGGCGCCATCCGCGAGGTGCTCGACGCCGGGGGTTTCGCGGACACAGCCATCCTGTCCTATGCCGTCAAGTTCGCGTCGTCCCTGTATGGGCCGTTCCGCGACGCCGCCGAGAGCACGCCCCATTTCGGGGACCGCCGCGCGTATCAGATGGACTACCGCGCGCCCCGGCAGGCCGCCATCGAGGCCCGACTCGACGTCGAAGAGGGCGCCGACCTGCTGATGGTCAAGCCCGCCGGCGCCTACCTGGACGTCATTGCCAATATCCGCTGGCGATTCAGCCAGCCCCTCGTCGCGTATCACGTCAGCGGCGAGTACGCCTGCATCAAGGCGGCCGCCGCCAACGGCTGGCTGGACGAACGGGCCGCTGCACTGGAGATCACCACCACCATCAAGCGGGCCGGCGCAGACCTGATCATCACCTACTTCGCCGAGCAGCTCGCCGACTGGCTGTGAGGTTTGCCGATGGCCGCCGAAGCTCCTGACCAGGCCCGCGGATCGACTGACTGCGGCACCTTCCTGCTCGACTGCGTCGGCAGCTTCACCGAGCAGCAGCTCCAGGTCATCGCCTCGCCTCAACGCCGCGAGACCAGCCCCGAGATAGACGCGATCATCGAAAGCACCTGGCTCGCCGAGCTTGAATGCGCCCGCCAAGCCGGCAGGCGGCTCTACGACGGCCAGCTCTTCAGGCTCATCGACCACACTTGCCACGGTCAGCAACTGACCTTGACGGTCGGCCCGGTGAGCTTCAAGGAGTTCCTCGGCACTAACCTCACGCACGCATACCTGCGCTACCTGCACGGCCCGGAGGTGCTCGGCGACGTGCTGGGCGTTTCGGCGGCGGTCCGATCGCGCGACGGTTTTCTGGTTCTCGGCCGACGAAGCCAGCGGGTGGCCTACCACGCCGGGCGGATCCACCCCATCGGCGGGGTTGTGGAGTCGGCCGGCCCCGACCAGCCGCCGCCCCATCCGGCACGCGTGATGATCAGGGAACTCACCGAGGAGATGAACCTCGCCGCCAACGACGTCGAGACGATCCTCTGCCTCGGCCTCGTACGCGACAAGCACATCGTCCAGCCGGAGCTGATCTTCGACGTGGTGGCCGGCGCCGACGTCTCGCAGCTCCGCCGCCTGCGCCAGAAGCAGCATCTCACGGAAGAACACACCGAGCTGCTGCCGGTCCGCGATCATCCGGCGGCCGTCGTCGGCTTCATCGAGCAGAACTTCCGGGAGCTCACGCCGGTGGGGCTGGCGGCGCTGCTGCTCCACGGCCTGCATCACTGGGGCAGCGGCTGGTTCGCCACGACGCGCGGCTATCTGCGAAGCGTGATCTAACGCCCTCGTGCACCCGAGCCGTCCGAACCGGACGGCCCTCTCGCCAGCGGCAGATGCACGGTGAACGTCGTGGCCCCCGCCGCCGGTTGTGGGTGCCCCGGACAAGCGGCAGCTTGCCCGGGGGGTCGTCGGGCTGGGTGTCATGTCCCGACGGGACATGCTTCTGGCAAACAGCGCCAGAAGCATGGCACCCGGCGAAGCGTGATCTGACGACACTTGAAGCCCCCCATCCTGCGATTCCCCACCGTTGGGCGCCGTTTTGCGAGCGCGAACGGAGCGCCGTCAGAAACCGTATCGAACCGACGCGTACACGTTCGTGTCCCGGGCGAACTGGGCGAAGAACGTGTGCCGGCTGCGACCGAAGAAGACGTTGCCGCCCACCTCCACGGTCCAATGATCGTCGATCTTGTATGCGACCTTAGGCCGCAGGTACGCGTCGCCGTCAGTCGGGCTGTAGTAGCTGAACAGCCCGACGGTGAGGTTCTGGTTCATCAGCTTCTTGGTCAGGCCGATGGTGACGACGTGGCGGCCGCGGTCCCTGGCGGGCACCCCGGCCGGCAGCGATCGCACATACTCGTCGTAATGGCACATCAGCTCCACGTAGTATTGCACGTCGAGGTTCAGCTCCGGCGCGATCTCGGGCAGGTCGGTCTCGTAGCCGGCCAGCAGGCGGACCTCGCTGTTGCGGACGAACGGCCGGTCGCCCTGCCGGTCCTGCGAGGAGTCGTAGTACGCGCCCTCGACGCGAACGATGCCCCTCGGCAGCGGCCCGCGGATGCTGCCGCCGTAAGCGTTCAGCCGCGGGTAGGTCGCCAGGTTCCTCAGCGGGTCGAACCCCTCCGGCGTCTTCCAGAAGCCCCAGTAGCCATAGGCGGCAAGCTCGTAGCTGCCGAGTTTCCGCGAGATGCGCCCGGCCCATTCGGAATCGTCGAACCACTCGTCGCGGTCCTCGGTGCGGATGACGGCGTCCTGCCCCGCCCGCCGGCCCAGCATACTGCTGTAGTAGCTGATCCGCCGCCCGGAGATGAACCGGCTGGGATTGGCGCGAGGCACGTACACGAGGTCCACGTCGGCAAGGCCGCTGAACACGCTGAGCTTCAACGCGTCGGACGGGGCCTTGAGGTACTCCAGGTCGCGGCCGACGAAGAATGACTGCCAATCCTTTGGAAAGAGATCGTTGACGAACAGCAGATTCCCGGTCCCCCACGTCAGGACCTGTCGGCCAAGCTTCACGTCCATCCAGCTCACCGGCGAGAAGCTCGTCCAGGCCTCGCGCAGGTCGAACCATCCTGTGCCCTTCACCAGATCGACGTGCCCGCGCTCGGGGTCGACCTGATCGTACACCACGTCGCCCGTGACCTTGAACCTGACGTCCTTGAAGACCCTCTCCCACTCAAGCTGCAGGCGCGCCTCGCCGATGGAGGCCTGGTCCTCATAGTGGTCGCGCTGGGTCCTGACGCCGCCGCGTGCCTCCACGAAACCGCTGAAGCCGAGGTCCTTCATCGCGTCAAGGAAGCTGACCGGCTTGTTAGGCTCCTTCTTCGCCGGGCGCGTCGCCGTAGGGCCCTCCAAGCCTGTCGGCAGGTCCGGCTCCCCGCCGGGCGATTCCTCCAGGCCGGCGGGCAGGTTCGGCTCGCCCTTGGGCTTGGGCGATTCTTCCAGCCCGGCCGGCAGCGCCGGCTCATCCCCGCCAGGGGCCCGTTGGGCCTGCGCATGCACCGCCGCGCCCGGCAGCAGAACCGCCAGGCCAAGCCCGAAGACTGTCGTCGCTAGCAAGCGAATCATTCGTCCTGAAGGTGCTTCGTCGGCGGGCGGCGGAGATACCGCTCGGTGAAGATGTCCTCCGGCAGGTTCAGGTCGTACTTGACGCTGGAGTACTCCAGGTCCGTGTACCGCCCGGTCAGCAGCGCGGTCATGCGGCTCTTCACGACCGTGTAGTAGCCCTGGATCTGCTTGACCGCCTTAGCCTCGTACTGCCGATACGCCTTGTCGTTCTTGTCGTAGTACACCGTCTTGACGACCAGGAACG
>Ga0307378_10004038_pt1 | contig 21177 bp, 18 predicted proteins | sample UN1MG_FD_202238 | JGI IMG/M metagenome (GOLD analysis project Ga0307378, IMG submission 202238) | Soil microbial communities from Risofladan, Vaasa, Finland - UN-1 | ecosystem: Environmental > Terrestrial > Soil > Coastal area > Acid sulfate soil | place: Finland: Risofladan, Vaasa | collected... | reverse complement strand
ATGGTGAAAGCACGTTCCAATCTCTTTCAACACATCTCTCGACATACAAACCGAGGTGCCTGAGGCTCTTTCTTCTCAGGCTCATTCTTGGATTAGAAAAGACTTACCCTCGGTTGCTCACAACAGAGCAGCTCTCTCCTAAAGATGATATGCCTCTACTAACGGATGAACCGCGTCTCCGTACGACACTGCACCTCACTGTCCAAGAAATAGTCCGGACTACTCCGCTGTGTTCCCACCCCATATTTATTCCAGCCCCCGCGCTGCGTCAAAGTGAAATGTCACTGAACTCGCTCTATACATGTGACATGAGTTGGGATACAATTAGATGTGAGAAAGAGAACAGAAGATGGCGATCCCGAAGACACTCACTACAATATGCGAAGGTAGCACTCTTTACAGAACAAAACTAAATATCAATTATCGAAGAACCTGCAGCTGTGGCCCAACACATATAAATTGCATGACAGCAAAAGAATGGCTCAAGAGTCAGCTTGGTGTATGGCAATTCAACTATGAGTCAAGAGATATCCGCGACAAGAATGTTCACCCCGCCACATTCCCAATTTCTCTAGCTAGGAAGGTGATTGAGCTATTTAGCCACGAGGGTGAGCTTGTACTGGACCCATTTGTGGGCAGCGGTACTACGTTAGTAGCCGCAAGAGATACAAACAGGAACGCCGTTGGCTTCGACCTCAATCAACAATACATCGATTTATGTCAACAGCGTCTTTCACAGCCTAGCCTGTTTCGCAAATCCAGGCAAGTAGCTATCCAGGATGACGCGAGGTCTGTGTCCCAATATTTCGACACTGAAACCATTAGTTTGTTCTTGACTTCGCCACCCTACGCAAATCTCTTGAACAGGGCACGAAAGAATAAATCACGGAGATTCAGAAACAATGAGCAACTTGGGAAAATAGAACAGTATTCGCAAGACCCTAGAGACTTAGGAATAATGCAGCTTGATGAATATACCAATGCTATGGGCGAAATATTCGAATCATTCTTGCCATTACTCCGGCCGAAGGCGCACTGCGTAATAAACGTGCCTGATATGTGGTGGGAGAACAAAAGAATTACGATACATGTTTCACTTATCGAAGAATTACGGAAGCGTGGGTATGAACTTAGAAACATAATAATCTGGGATAGGACAAACATTGTCAACCGGATTGGGATATTCGGTTGGCCAAGTAATTACATTACTATGGGAGTTACCTTCGAATACTTATTAGATTTTTGGCGCCCACCTATAACACCAAAGAAATCCGAGACATGAGTGTTTTGCGTATGGAACTTTTCTCTAAAGAAGAGCTGATTGACAAACTGAAGGCGATAGAAAAGCTAGGATGGATCCCTAATGCCCGTCCTGGCAATGTCGGTGGAATCGGAAACACACTTGAAGATTTACTCGGCATTATTGAGAATAATCTTCCAATTCCCAACGCAGCTGAATGGGAGCTAAAATGTCAGCGAATAGATACATCGTCCTTAACAACCCTTTTTCATATGGAGCCATCTCCGCGCGCCGTTAAATTTGTGCCTAACATCTTGTTACCTTTATATGGATGGAAACACGAATCAATACCTGACGAAATGAGCTTCCGGCAAACAATCAATGGCTTATCCAGAACAGACCGCGGCTTTAAAGTCATAGTTGACCGTAATGCTACCAAAGTATTGATATCCTTTGATGCACATGTTGTAGATAGTCGGCATCTTGACTGGCTAAAATCCATAGAGAGACGAGTTGGCTTAAGCGAATTGAATCCTCAACCTTACTGGGGATTTGATGACCTCTTTCATAAGGCAGGGACAAAGCTCCTGAACTGTTTTTACATACGGGCAGAGGTAAAGCGGGAACTCGGTAAGGAGTATTTTTGGTACAAACAGATCACGATATTGCAAAAGTTTAGCTTCGATAAATTCTTGAAGGCAATAGAAGATGGCCTTATACTTGTGGATTTTGACGCACGTAGCAGTCACAACCACGGTACCAAATTCAGGCTCAGGCAAGATAGACTGCCAGATTTATATAATGAAGCTAGCAGTATATTATAAAGTACAATTAAGCCGGGCTATGACAGAGCACGCTCCTCAGTTGTTAGAGCAAAGAGCGACCCCGACTGGAAGTGGATAAGGGAGAGGATTGAGACTTTGACACCTGAGCATGAATAAGGCTCAATTGAACACAAATCGTGCTCAAGAGGTAGCATACCGCCAAGCCAATGAAAAATACCGCTATTGCCAAGGTATTTCAGGATATCGCCGACCTGCTGGAGCTTAAGGGGGAGAATGCGTTTAAGATTCGGGCTTACCAGCGGGCCGCCCGCACTATCGAGCACCTCCCCAAGGAAATTGAGATTATGCTCGAAGAAGGCGAGGACTTGAAGAACATCCCCGGCGTGGGTGAGGCAATAGCCAAGAAAACTACAGAGCTGACAACTACCAGCAAGCTGGGCTACTACGAAGACCTTAAAGCTGAGTTCCCTGAGGGCATAACCAGCCTGCTGGAAATCCCCGGCATCGGCCCCAAGATAGCAAGCAGGCTCTCCACTGAGCTGGAGATAAGGTCTGTGGATGAGCTGGAGCAGGCCATCAAAGATGGCCGAGTAGCCGGGATGTTCCGCCTCGGCGACAAGACGGCCGACAATATCCTGCACCAGATTCAAGCCCTGCGCCGCAAAGACCAGCGTATCCCCATAGGTGAAGCTCTGCCCATGGTGGAGGAAATTCTGGATGCTCTGCGCCCTCTTCCTGGCGTAAGAAATCTCACCTCTGCCGGCAGCCTGCGCCGCTTCAGGGATACACTGGGCGACATCGACCTCATGGGCACAGCCGATAATCCAGAAGAGGTTATCAAGGCCTTTGTCGCCCTGCCTCAAATAAGAGAGGTGCTGGCTCAAGGCCCAACCAAAGCCAGCGCCATTCTCCCCGGCGGGCTTCAAGCTGACTTAAGAATGGTGGAGCATGACTCCTTCGGCTCCTTGCTTCAGTATTTCACCGGCAGCAAACAGCACAACATCGGCTTGAGATTGAGAGGGCAAAAACAGGGTTTGAAACTGAGCGAGTACGGCATCACCGACCTGGCTAAAGATAAGCTGGAGAAATTTGCTGTTGAAGAAGATTTCTACCAGCGATTGGGACTCCAGTATATCCCACCAGAGCTAAGAGAAGCCCAGCAGGAAATAGAAATGGCCGAGCAGGGCGCTATCCCTGAGCTCGTGGAATTGTCAGACATAAAGGGAGACCTGCACGCCCACACCGACTGGAGCGATGGACACGAGTCCATCGAAGTTATGGCTCTGGCAGCTAAAGCCCTTGGGTATCAATATCTGGCAATCACCGACCACTCAGGCGGGCGAGGTATTGCCCACGGACTCAGCGAGGAGCGACTGAGAGACCAAATCGGTGAAATCAAACGACTCAACCAGCAGCTTGATGGCATTCGCCTCCTTTCCGGCATGGAGGTAGATATCAGGGCTGACGGTAGTTTAGACCTGCCCCAGGAGCTTCTAGCTAACCTGGACATAGTTGTTGCTGCCATCCACTCGGCGATGACTCAAAGCGAAGAACAGATAACCAGGCGTATTCTGGGAGCTATAGAAAACCCGAATGTTGATGTTATCGCCCATCCCACCTGCCGCCTCCTCGGTGAGCGTGAGCCAGTAGCTATCGATTTGGAAGCTGTCTTCCGCGCCGCAGCCAAGCACAATAAAGCCCTGGAAATCAACGCTATGCCCAGCCGGCTCGATTTGAAAGACATCCATGCCTACCGAGCGCGGGAGCTGGGAGTAAAGCTGGCCCTGGGCACAGACGCCCATAGTAGCGCCCATCTGGGCTTTATGCGCTTCGGTGTCGGCGTTGCCCGCCGTGGCTGGTGCCAGCCTGAGAACATACTCAATACAAGGTCCGTAGACGAAGTGCTGGCATTCCTCAAAAGCCACGCCTAGGCAAATACGGCCATAAGCCCAGTCAAGCTAGCAACCCCCAAAGACTTGCGCTATAATTCTAATAAGGAAGCAAGATGAAAAAAATCGCTGCCCTCTTTGACTTTGATGGGACTCTGTTTCAAGGGCATATCTGGCAAGGCGTAGTCAGGCATCATGTCATATACAAACAGAAACTGGCCTCAGTGTCGACCTATCTAGGTACACATATACCTTTGTGGTTAATGAGTAAATGTAAATTACTCAGCGAGGAATACTATAAACGAAAGTGGGCAGAGGATTTAAGCAATACCTTGGGTGGATTGGAAGAAAAGGAAGGACTAAAGATTTTTAAATGGATAACCGATAACTACGTGACGAAGTCATTGCGCCAGGATACCATCGCCTTGCTACAACAGCACAAAGAACAGGGACATATAGTAATACTCCTTTCCGCCACCTTTAATGACCTCTTGCAAATAATCGGGCAAAAAATAGGTATACTTCATACGGTAGGCACAAAGCTTGAAATGATAAAGGGCAAATACACAGGTAAGATTGTCAAACCGTTATGCCTCGGCGCAAATAAAGCTAAGCTGCTTAAGGAATTTATCAGTCAGGCACAATTAAATATAGACTTTCCCTCCAGCTTCGCCTATGGCGATAGCATCTTCGATACCACAACACTGGAAATGGTGGGTAACCCTGTGGCTGTTTACCCGGACAAGAAGCTGTTCCACTTAGCTCAGCAAAGAGGTTGGCAAATAATAGGCAGCCCAGGTTCCAGCCCCGCTAATAAGCAAGCCAGGTAAGGAGTAACCATTGCTTGCAGCTACTGAATACGAACAGGTAACCCAGATTAAGATGAACCGCTATCCGGAGTTCAACCCTGGCTACAGTGTCTCTGTTTACCTTGTTGATGGTCTCTTGATAGACAGTGGACAGGCACACACTGCTGAGGAGCTTACCGACTTCCTGAAGGACAAAGAAATAAGAACAGTAGTCAACACCCACTATCACGAAGACCATATTTCAGCCAATGCACTGCTCAAAGAGAGATATGGGGTCGAGCTTCTGGCGCACCCCCTGGCTATAAACAAAATTAATCAGCCAGCAACCCTTTATCCCTACCAGGAGGAAGTCTGGGGATACCCCATTCCCACCCAGGCAAAGGAAATCGGCGATAGTGTTAGCACCAAACTTTTTCGCTTCGAGGTAGTCCACACGCCGGGCCATAGCCCTGACCATATCTGCCTCTTTGAGAAAAGCCACGGCTGGCTTTTCTCTGGCGACCTGTTCACCACCACTCACCCCAATGTAGCCCGACCCGAGGAAAACCAGTGGCAAATAATAGCCTCGCTCAAAAAGGTGAAAGATTTGATGCCGCGGGCTCTCTTCCCAGCCGCGAGGGGAGCCAAAGTAGTAACTGACCCAGTGCCTGTGTTGGAGAAGACTATCCGCTACCTCGAAGACTTGGGGCGGAGAGTCACAGAGCTCAATGATACGGGTTTTTCACCGGTTGAGATCAGGCAGAAAATCTTTGGCGATGAGGCCCCTTTGGCTGAGTTCACTCAACAGCAGTTCTCATCGGAAAACCTGGTGAAATCATATCTCAAAAGAGACTAACCACAAAATGTCATCAAAAGAGGCACAGGATAGTTCAATCATTACAAACGAAGGCGATGCCCGGGCAATTGAGCATCTTAAGCAAGCAACAGCCAGCGGCACACACTGGTACCTGGCCTTGCTCGAAGCCATCAAACTATGGAGCAGTGCTGAGGAGGATTACAACGAGCGTCACTATTGCTACTTAATTGACGGCGAGGCTTTCGACTGGCTGCTGCTGGCAGAACGTCTATGTGAGAAGATAAGCGAGCAAATCCCGGAAAAGGAGAAAATCGACCTCCTCTTCTTTGACCATCCACCCTTGGAACTAACTAAAGAGAAATTCAAGAAATTAATTGGCCCGGCTAAATACCGGGCTTACCTCAACTATCTCTATGGCGTTCTGGCTGAAGAAGCTTTAGTCTCAGCCATGGTCAGCGAGATTCGCAAAGAACGACGAGCCTTGGGCTTGAACAAACATGCTGACGACCTGGACAAGGCATACCACCGAATTTACGGCGCCAGCAAGCAAGTTTTACTGGACAAATTCAGAAAAGAGAAACAACACTCCAGACTTAAATCCACAAGTTTAAGCGAGCTTAAAGAGTTCACCTACTGGCTATTCAAGTACCGCCTAAAAATCTGCGATAAATCACGTGTAGCCAGTGATACCAAAAAGGCCTTAATGCAAATGCACCACGATGCAGCATCGAAGAAGGTAACTCCTACCTGAGCTGGGCCAGCTCCTGCCTCAACCTCAGCAACTTATCTTCACAAGCTTGAAGCTTACTCCGCTCTTTCCCCACCACTGCTGCTGGTGCTTTGGACACGAAAGCAGCATCTTTCAATCTTTGTTCCAACCGGGCAATTTCCTTTTGATTTGTGCTGATTTCTCTTTCCAAGCGTTGCTTTTCGGCAACCAAATCAACCATACCTGCCCAGGGCAAAACCACTTCAGCTTCCTTTAATACCAGAACCAGGGCTTTCTCCCCCTTCGCCTGCCTGTGTTCCCGACTCAAAACAGCCAGAGGCTGAGCCCTGGCTAAAATCTCTATAACCCCGGACTGCAAAGCTATAGCAGAAACAAGATTATCAGCATAGACCTGAGCTTCAATCCACTTGGCTGCGGCCACTTTGTGTTCAGCCCTGGCATTGCGAATGGAACGGATAATTTCTATAACTGAGTCCATCACCTGCTCAGCCTCAGGGTCGATAGCCTTCTCATCGGCAATCGGATAGGGCACAATCGTAATGGAAGCCGAATCAAGGCTTCCCTCAGGTAGACGCTGCTTCAAGCCCTGCCATAGTTCCTCAGTGATAAACGGCATAAAGGGATGGAGAAGGCGGAGCATCGTCTCCAGGACAAAAGCCAGGACAGGCAAAGGTGAAGATGCCTGCTGAGACAGACGGACTTTAGCTATTTCAATATACCAGTCACAAAATTCACCCCAGAAAAAGTCGTGTGTTTGCCGCTCAGCCTCCCCAAACTGAAAATCAGACATCAACTTATCGACATTGAGAATAAGGCGATTAAGCCGACTCAAAATCCAGCGGTCCTCTATTAACTCTGGACGCTCTGCTGTCAACCTCACCCATGCTCCACCTTTTATCGGCTCAGCCTCAAGGCTTCGAAGGACAAACCTGGCTGCATTCCACAGCTTATTAGCAAAATTGCGTCCAGCCTCCAATCTATACCGCCCAAGATTAACATCGTTCCCCGGAGAAGTACCGGTAGTTACAGCAAAGCGAAGGGCATCAGTGCCATACTCATCTATAGCATCGATGGGACTCAGAACATTCCCCCGCATCTTGCTCATCTTGTCACCTCTCTCATCACGAACCAGTCCATGCAGATAGACAGTGTGAAAGGGAATGTCACCAGTATCTTCCAATCCCATCATAATCATCCTGGCAACCCAGAAGAATAATATATCATAGCCAGTCTCCATAACCGAGGTGGGATAGAAATAGCCTAAGTCCTCGCTATCCTCAGGCCAACCTAGAGTTGAATGCGTCCATAATGCCGAGCTAAACCAGGTATCAAGCACATCAGTGTCCTGAACGATTTCAGCCGAGCCGCAATGACCGCAAGTTGAAGGTTCATCAATAGATGCTGTCAGTTCACCACACTTATGGCAATACCACACCGGAATCCGATGCCCCCACCACAACTGTCGGCTGATGCACCAATCACGAATATTCTCCATCCAATTAAGATATACCCCGCTAAAGCGCTCCGGAATTATAGTGATGCGGCCTTCATCAACAGCTTTGATTGCTGCCTCAGCTAACGGCGCTATTTTAACAAACCACTGCTGGCTTACATCAGGCTCAATCATTGTCTGGCAGCGGTCACAGTGCCCCACTGAATGCGAATACGGCTCAATCTTTTCCAGCAAGCCAGCCTTCTTAAAGTCAGCCACTATCCTTTCGCGACAGTCAAGGCGGTCAAGCCCGACATAGGGGCCAGCTTGCTCATTCATAGTAGCATCCGGGTTCAATATATTTATCACCGGTAAACCCTGTCGTTCTGCCATTTCAAAGTCCACCGGGTCGTGAGCTGGAGTAATCTTAACTGCGCCAGTGCCAAATTCAAGGTTAACAGCACTGTCAGCGATGACAGGAATCACCCTCCCGATAACTGGAAGGATAACCTTCTTACCCACCAAGCCCTCAAAGCGCTTATCACCAGGATTCACCGCCACTGCAGTATCACCAAGGTAAGTCTCAGGCCTGGTAGTAGCCACGGTAACAAAGCCATCACCCTCAGCCAGGGGATAACGAAGATAATAGAGACTGCCTGTTATATCCTTGTGCTGGACTTCCAAATCGGAAAGGGCAGTCTGGCAGCGAGGACACCAATTTATTATCCGCTCTCCACGATAAATCAGCCCTTTATTATATAGGCGAACGAAAGCGGTGCGCACCGCCAGACTCGGTCCATCATCCAGAGTAAAACGCTCCCGTGTCCAGTCACAGGAAGCCCCCAGTCTCTGATGTTGATAAGTAATTGACTGCCGTGACTGGCTCACCCACTCCCAAACTTCCTCAGTGAACTTCTCCCTGCCCAATGTATATCGGTCTATTCCTTTTTCCCTGGCTAATTTCTGCTCCACCACCACCTGAGTGGCAATACCAGCATGGTCAACCCCAGGCAGCCACAAGGTAGGCTCACCCTTCATCCGATGCCACCTGACCATAATGTCCTCCAGCGTAGTCGTCAGGGCATGTCCCAAATGAAGCTCGCCAGTAACATTCGGTGGCGGCATAATGATAACGAATGGTTTCTTATTGCGGTCTATCTCCGGGGTAAAATAGCCCTGCTCCATCCAGAAGCGATACCACTTCTGCTCGACTTTACCCGGCTCATAGGCCTTTGGGATTTCAGACATATAAACAAACCTCAACTATAAAAGATAAAAGCGAACGTAATGCGACCCTTACGGTCATTAACCACATATATTGACATTCAGTAAAGGCAAGTCCATTTTGCCGTGGGTGAATTGGAGCATCGGCTCCAATCGCGCCTAGAGCCGATGCTCTAGACTACCCCCTTGTGCCAATTATGCGACATATCAATTAATCAATGACCATCATGGTCGCCCGCGAGGCTAAAGCCTCGCACTACTTCTTTACAGCTAAGAGCTCAACTACCCTATCCAGAATCCTGTCGGCCACTTCTCGCTTAGGTAAAAGAGGCAATTCCTCAATTTTATCCTGGCGGTCAATTATCACCACCTGGTTAGCATCAGTCCCGATGCCGCTATCGGCAGCCGTGATGTCATTGGCAGCGATGAGGTCAAGCTGCTTCTTATGGAGCTTTTCTTCGGCATTTGCCACCATATTTTCACTCTCAGCAGCAAAGCCAACACGAACAAAGTTTCCCTTTACCTCCCCAAGGATATCCGGCGTCCTCTCCAGCTCCAAAGTCAAGCTAGAAACCTGCTGCCGCTTAATCTTGTTCTCAGAGACCTTCACCGGCCGGTAATCAGCCACCGCTGCTGCCATAATCAAGGCATCTGCTTTAGCTACAGCTTTCTTCACCGCCTCATACATCTCCTGGGCAGTCCTAATATCAACCACATCCATACCAGGTGGTCTGGAAAGAGCACTGGGCGCGCTTACCAATACTACCTGAGCACCACGGTCTCTGGCCGCTTCAGCTAGAGCATAACCCATCTTGCCCGAGGAGCAATTAGTCAAGCACCGAACCGGGTCAACAGGCTCCTGAGTGCCACCGGCAGTGACCACAATCCGCTTGCCTGCCAAATCACCACCTTTGCCTAGCACCTGGCAGATAATGCCTAAAACTTCGTCTATGTCAACCAGCCGTCCCAAGCCCATTTTACCTGAGGCAAGCCGGCCGTAGGCAGGACCAACAATTGCAAAATCACGAGCTCGCAGCTTAGCCAGATTATCCTGGGTAATTGGGTTTTCATACATATTCACATTCATTGCCGGAGCCACAATCACCGGTGCTTTGGTCGCCAGCACTGTACAGGAAAGCATGTCATCAGCAATACCAGCAGCTAATTTAGCAATAATATTAGCTGTGGCCGGAGCTATAACCACCACATCAGCAGCCTCAGCCAAAGCTATATGCTCAGCGCTATACTCAGATGCTAAGTCAAACATCTCGGTAACCACAGGGCTGCCAGTAATACTACGAAAGGTAATCGGAGTTATGAACTTGGTAGCTGCCTCGGTCATAATGACCTCAACATCGGCCCCTGCCTGCGTTAACTGGCTGGCCAAGTAAGCAGCCTTATAAGCGGCAATGCTGCCAGCTACTCCTAGCACTACAGTTTTATTAGTTAGTGTCATACTTCACCCCCTGCAACCTCTACGGTTTGTTCATCTCGTGAATCAAACGCAACCCAATCAGCGTCAAGTCAGGGTTCACCACTTCGATTAGCGGCGTTTCCTGAGCCAGAAGCTGAGCATAGCCTCCAGTAGCTACCACCTTTGCCTTACTTGCTAACTCCTGCTGAATTCGAGACACTATACCTTCAATCAATCCAACATAACCAAAGACTATCCCAGACTGCATAGCAGCGACGGTGTTCCTGCCAATGGCCTGCTTGGGAGAAATCAATTCCACCCGAGGCAGCGCAGCAGTCCGAGTAAACAAAGCCTCAGTGCTAATAGCAATTCCTGGAGCAATAGCTCCACCCAGATAATCTCCTTCCTCAGAGACAACATCAAAGGTAGTAGCAGTACCAAAGTCAATGACAATCACGGGACGACCATATAGCTGATGAGCCGCTACAGCATTCACTATCCGGTCGGCGCCAACCTCCCTCGGGTTATCCATACAGATTCGCACCCCCGTCTTAACACCGGCTCCCACCACTAAAGGAGAAAGCTTCAAATAGCGACGGCAGACTTCTTCGAAAACGCCTATAAGCGGGGGAACAACGCTGCATAATACCGCATCTCTGATTTGAGAAGCAGCCAAACCCTGACGGTCAAAAAAATTAAGCATTAAGATAGCATATTCATCTGGCATACGATGGACCCCGGTAGCTACCCGCCAAGTAGCTTTCAGCCTGCCATCATCAAAGACACCAAGAATAATATTAGTATTGCCGATATCAAGAGCTAGCAACATAACATTCAATCAAAAGATGGCCTCAATTCCTGGCACGCTTCAGCCATCTTTTTGATCCTTCCAAATCTTAAGCCTCTTCCGCCTGTTTAAGTGCCATTATCACCTTGGGCAAAACTGGCAAAAGGTCACCAGCCAGCATACCGGCATCGCCTACCTCTCGCCTGACCATGTCTCCAGCTTGCCCATGAAGATAAACACCACAAGCTGCAGCATCAAAAAGAGGCAGGCCCTGAGCCACCAACCCAGCAATCACTCCGGCCAGGACATCCCCTGTCCCCGCCGAAGCTAAACCTGGATTAGCTACCTGACTGATTTTAGCCCGCCCATCAGATGCCGCAACGATAGTGTAAGCTCCCTTAAGCACAATCACCTTTTTCCATTCCATGGCTACTTTTCGGGCTATATCCAACCGCTGCCACTGTACCTCATCCGCCGAGACTCCAGCCAGTCGCGCCATCTCGCCAGGATGTGGCGTAAGTATAGCATCCTGACTTAGCTTCTGCCACCAGTTCGGTATCTGAGCTAAGGTATTTAGGACATCAGCATCAAGAACCAAGGCAGGGGAAGAAGTCTGTGGTAAACCAAACAGGGCGGACCTGATAAATTCCACAACTTGAGCGTTTTGCCCCAGCCCGCACCCCATAAGCAAAACTCCGTAGCCAGGCAACCATTGCTCCAGAACGGACGCTGCTTTAGAAGCAATTATCCCCACTTCAGCTTCCGGCAGAGGAGCATAAGTTACCTCAGTCAGCTTTGTCGCCAGAATTGGCTGAAGACTCCGCGCAGTAGCTAATGTTACCAGACCAGCTCCTGCCCTGGCTGCTCCCATACAGGCAAGATAAGCAGCCCCAATATAGTTGATTGAACCAGCTACTACCATCACCCTGCCAAAGCTCCCCTTATTAGCAGCAAGAGGACGCTCAGGCAACACCGACTTTACCCAATCTTCAGTGATAAGCTCAGTATTTATATTTTCAGCTAGAGTCAACGGTATACCAATGTCAGCTACAATAACCCTGCCAGCCCTTTCTGCACCAGGGAAATTGAATAAGCCTAGCTTGGGATAGGCAAGAGTGATGGTAGCATCAACATAAGGACAGCTTGGGTCAACAGCCCCGGTATCAGAATCAAGCCCTGAAGGCATATCCACAGCAATAATGAAAAGCTCAGGGTGTTCTCCCTTGGCTGCCGCTACTCTAGTCAACACCTCCTTGAATGTACCCTCAATAGCTCGACTTCTACCTGTACCGAGTACAGCATCAATCACCACCTCCGAAGATGTTAAGAGCCTGCCCAAGCTAGCAAATTCTCCATCCTGGTCGGACTGAATAGCAGCTATACCACGTTCTTGGGCTAAAGCCAAGTTCTTGTCGCCAGATGGGCGCTGACTACATAGGTAGAGACTAACCTCAGCCCCCCAATCATCAAAGTAACGGGCTGCCACCAAGCCATCGCCACCATTATTGCCCAGGCCAACTATGACCAAGATATGCCTCCCGATAACACTCCCAAGAAGTTTCCTCGTCTCCTCGGCTACAGCTCGCCCAGCGTTCTCTATAAGCGCCTCGGTAACCAAGCCAACGCTGGCAGCACTGCGGTCTATCTCCCGCATTTGTTCCGCAGTAACAACCTTCACAAGCCCAAACCACCTTTCATCGTTCTTAATTCTCCGACATAAACTCTGCCAGCTCTTTACTCATTGCCTGCCAGTGTGTTCCACGCCAGTAGACACGATGGCACAGTGGGCATTGCATATACTGGCTCTGGGTCTTAAAAACATAGGGCGGTACTAAGTCACGCATCTCATCTCTATCCCTATCCACTAACTTTTCGTTGCATTCGAGGCAAAGAGAGAATGGCCTGAATTGACAGTCCAAGTTCAAAACATCAACAATCTGTCGCAACTGAACCTTAGGATTATCACCCTCGATAAGGATGGCCTTGAGCCCGCCACTGGTTACTAACCACCGCTTCATAACCTGCGTATCCTTAGTCAAAACTACCCTATCTTGAGACAAGGCGATTTTAATCATCTCACCATCATCTTTCGCAGTGAAAAGCAAGGCATCGTATCCCATTATCCTCAGCCATTTTGCCAGTTTGCCAACATTATTATCAACAATAAACTTAACTTCCACAGCTTACCCCCAGGCTAGCCTTTAACTCAACTGACCCGAAGGGGATTAAAGTCAACTCCGTAGTCGTAGACATCGATGCCCTCTTTCCGCTTCAAATAACCTACGATACCATAAGTGAACGGAGTAGCGATAGTTTCATAGGCCGTTTTCACCAACCAGTGACTCAAAATCATGGTGCCCAGTACAGAAAAAGGCAGCACTCCTACAAAAGCAACGGTCAAAACAATTAAAGTATCAATACCCTCTCCCACTAAAGTAGAACCAATGGTTCTCATCCATAGCCACCGACCTTGGGTCCCAATCTTCATTTTGGCCATGATGAAAGAATTAGCAAACTCGCCGGCAAGATAAGCCACAAAGGAAGCTAATAAAAAGCGAGGAGTACTGCCCAAAATGCTCTCATAGGCACTTTGTGCCTCAAAAACTGATGCCGCGGGCAATATCTTGCCTACCCAAATGGCTACCACAGCAATCAAATTGCACAAAAACCCTAACCATATTACGCGCCGCGCTTGTTGATAGCCATAAACCTCAGTAAGAACATCACCAAAGATATAGCTCAAAGGGAAAATTATTATCGCTGCCGGGAGGACTAACCCGCAAATGCTTATCTGCTTGACGATTATAATATTAGCCGTAATTAGACAAGTGACAAAAAGGGCCGCCACCGCCACAAACCTATGAGAAACAGCCATCTGAAAGCACTTGCCTTTGCACCTAAACTAAAACTTAGAGCCAATGCCTACGGCGGAAGAAAAAGAGCATGGCCACAGCAATGCCAAGCATAACGAAAAGCAACCCAGCCACAGGCAACAGACTGCCCTCTTGCCCACCAGGCAACGGTATGTTCATACCATAAATGCTGGCAACAAGAGTACCTGGTGCCAAAAGCGCCATAACGATAGTCAGCACCCGCATTACTTCCTGAATCCGATGTGAGGTCAACCAGTTGCTGGTTTCCGCCAACCCATCCACCACTTCTTTACAGTCTTCAAGGCCATCCCAAATTTTGCGGGCATGGTCGGCGATATCGCCAAAATAGGCTTCTTGGTCCTCTTTAATAAAAGGGTATTCCTTCTGCTCCAATGCCTCAAACACACCAATCTGAGGATGAACAACCCGACGGAAAGAAATGAGGTCCCGGCGGATTAGCGAGATTTGACGAACCGTCTCTGGGACCGGCCGGGCAAAAATGAGGTCTTCCAGCTTATCAATATTGTCTATTATCTTATTTAGAATTGGAAAACAGTAGTTAACCAATCTATCCAATATATGATAAAGCAGATAGCTCGAACTCCGGCTCATGTAACTCTTGCGCGTTTTCTCGTCAAGCTGGCACTCCTTAAAAAACTTGGCCAGCGGCTTAAGGTCACCCGAACAATGAACAGTGACCACATAATCCTCTCCAATGAAGATATCAACTTCACTAGGTGTGGTTACCCGATTCTGCTTGTTAAATACGGGGAAATGAAACACAATAAAAAGATGGTCATCATACCTGTCGATTTTAGGACGCTGCACCCGACTTAAGACATCATCCAGATTAAGAGGATGAAAGTGAGGAAAGTGCTGAGCCAAATACTCTACCTCTGGAGCAGCCGGTTTTTCAATGTAAACCCAGGTCAGCTTGCCACAGGTAACCAAATCCACATTCGACTTCCTCTCTTCATCAGTCGATGATATTGTCATGTCACAACCACCAAAGATAAAATCTCGACCTATTTTACCACAAATTAATGGCTAAAGTGGTCATAAGAGCATATTTTATCTGTGACAGCAAATCAGCATCACCTCAACGCTCTTTTAGCAAAACCTATTGACAAGATGATGGTATAATCTACCATCTGCGCTTTACCAGTTCTAAAACCAACAAGGATACGACTAGACATGAATGAAATCAAGATAGTTTCTTTCGATGCCGAAGGCACACTGGTAACACCCGACTTCAGCTATGCTATTTGGTTTGAAGCCATTCCTCAACGCTATGCCCAGAGGAATGGCATTGATATTGCTCAAGCTAGAAAAATTGTCGAAGAGGAATATCAGAAGTTAGGCGACCAGAGGCTGGAATGGTATGATATCAGATATTGGTTCGATAAACTCGAATTGGGGGCTCCTGACCTACTACTGGACGAATGCCAGGGTAGAGTACGTTACTATCCAGAAGTCAGAGATGTGCTGTCGTCTTTAAGTGAAAGATTTACACTTGTTGTAGCTTCCGGGTCAATGCGGGAATTCCTACAACGCCTCCTTCGAGACATTGAACCCTACTTCAGCAGAGTTTTTTCCTCACTCTCTGATTACAAGCGATTGAAAACCGCCGAATTTTACCTAAGAATATGTCAGGCAATGAAAGTCCAGCCTGAGCAGGTCGTTCACGTTGGCGATAACTGGCAATTCGATTTCGCTGCCTCCAATGAAATAGGTATTCATGCATTCTACCTTGACAGAAAAAAACAGGGTGACTGCCCAAACTCACTGGCAAACCTGACACAACTGAAGATTCATCTGCTGGGTTAATACAAAACACTTCTTTCTTCCAAGAGCATTAATCACCTGAGCAAGTACAGCTACCAAAATGTCACTCTTATAAACAACTCTCCTGTTACCGAACACGGCTAGTCGTAATCTTCAGCATCAGACTCTCTCTATTTTAACGTGGGGAAGAAGCCTTTCCACATCCTCCCGGCGACATAGTTCTGTACCCGGGGTCAGTGCGGTGGCTGCCCCAGCAGCCGCTGCCAAACGACAGGCTTCCTCAATCCCATCTCCCTGGCTTAGCTTCAGTACCAGTCCGGCTATTGCTGAGTCACCAGCACCCACAGTGCTTCTTACTTCTACCTTGGGTGATGCTACTTTTAAAACCTTATCTTTATCAGCAGCAATAAATCCATATTTACCTCGGGAAATTAACACCACCTCGATTCCCTGAGCAACCAGAGTCTTGGCTGCTTGAACAATATCCTCCTCAGTTTTCAGCTCCGTCCCTAATAACTCTTCAGCTTCATGGACATTGGGTTTTATAACATTCGGCTTAGCCTTTATTCCTGCCTTTAGCCACTCGTCATCAGAATCAAGGACAGTTTTTACACCATAACTTTCCGCTCCCTCTACTAATAGGCTATATATGTCATCAGGTACCCCTGGCGGCACACTGCCAGCAAAAACTATAAAATCAGGCTTTACTTTGATGTGTATTATCTTACCTATTAAGCTCTCTAGCTCGTTTGCGGAAACGCATGGCCCTGGAGCATCAATTCTGGTTTGGCGGCGAGTTTTCAAATCGGTGATGATAAAATTACTCCTTATGTCCCCCTTAATTGGAGTAAAGTCATATGGCACTCCCTGCTGTTCCAGGAGATGCTTCAGTATATTACCATCAATGCCACCGATGAAACCGTAGGCGACAGTCTCTCCACCCAGTTCATGAAGGACTCGGGAGACGTTAATTCCCTTGCCGCCAGGGTCTCGGCGCAGGCTAGTCCACCGATTGGCTTCATCCAGCACCAGCCCATCTACAGTAACTGTCTTATCCAAGCTCGGATTCAATGTAACTGTAGCAATCATTTAGACCCTTTCCACCTTTAACAAATTAGTGCTGCCAGACACACCAATAGGCACACCGCCAGTGACAACCACTAAGTCGCCGTCGCGGGCTAGTCCAGCTTCTTTAGCCACGCTGGCCCCTCGAATAAATAGATTGGCTATTCTTGAAGGCTCGGGAACCTGAAAGGCATGCACTCCCCAGGATAAAGATAACTGTCTCTGCGTCACCTGGTTGGGGGTAATCGCCAGAATTGGTACTTCAGGGCGATATTTAGCAACGCGTCTGGCGGTGCTCCCTGAGGAGGTGAAGGCAATAATAGCGACTGCTCCAAGCTGGCGAGCGATATGGCAAGCGGCATAGCTGATGGCATCGTCGGTTTGGGGCTGGAGATCCTTGCCCTTGTTTGCCAAAATCTCCTCGTAAGGTAGAGCTGTCTCTGTCTCTAGTATAATCTGCACCATCATAGACACGGCTTCCTTGGGATAGTTACCAACAGCAGTTTCCTCTGAAAGCATGAGAGCATCAGCACCATCAAAGATGGCATTAGCTACATCAGTGACCTCAGCTCGAGTGGGGCGAGGGGCATTTACCATCGACTCCAGCATTTGGGTAGCCACAATGACCGGTTTCCCCAGGTAGTTGCATTTCTGGATGATTTTCTTTTGAGCTATGGGCACTCTTTGTATGGGAATCTCAATACCCAAGTCGCCACGAGCAACCATGACTCCATCAGCTACTTCTAGTATCTCATCAAGATTATCCAGAGCTTCGCGCCTCTCAATCTTGGCAATAAGCGCTGTGGTTGCCCCCTTTTGCTGGAGAAAATGCCGTACCTTAAGAACATCACTGGCTTCTTTGATAAAAGATAAAGCTACAAAGTCTACGTTGTGCTTCAAGCCAAAAAGGAGGTGATTCCAGTCCTCTTCGGTGATTGTGGGAGTGTCCCAGGTTACCCCGGGAACGTTTATACCTTTATCCTCACCAAGCCTGCCCCCTGCTATTACCTGGCAATTAACATCAGCATTGCTAGTAGCTACTACTCTTAACTTTATAGCACCATCATCGAGGAATATGATGTCACCAGGTTTGACATTCTTTGGCAAGTCAGGCAAATATGCAGACACCTGATGCTCATCTCCTAACACTTCCTTAGTGGTGAGTATAAAGTTAGCGTTTTCCTTAAGCTCAACCGCACCTTCCTTGAGCTTACCAGTTCTATCTTTCGGTCCAGGCAGGTCTTGCATTATAGCTAGAGGTAAGCCAACTTGTTTAGCCGCCTGGCGAAGAGCTCTTATACGACTGGCGTGCTCCTTATGAGTGCCGTGGGAGAAGTTAATACGAGCCACATCCATGCCAGCTTCGAGTAATTCTTTTATCGCTGAGGCTGAACCCGTACTCGGACCAATAGTGCAAACCACTTTTGTCCTTCGGGATGAATCACTACGTAGAATATCCAAAGGCATTCTATCGCCTCAATAGCTCTTGTACCAGCTTTCAGATATTATCGCTAATCTGTTAGCCTCGATGCCGAGTTTGCGATACCAGGGAAACCCATATTTGGCAGCTATTCCTGCTAGCTCTTTCAACCTGTCAACTACGGTAGTCGACAAGAACTTTACCCGTTCTTCTTTGTCTCCAATTTGTATCGCTTCCTGCCAGATAGCCCGACCGCCAAGGAAGCCAGAAGCACCTGCCTGGCAGGCAATCTCCACCTGCTTAAGGAACATTTCATAGTCAACACCAGCACTTAAAATAACCCAAGGCACTTGTGAGGCCTCGTCCAATTGCTGGCATACTTCTAAAAGCTTCGCCTTATCTGTCTCATAGTTCAAGTCAGCAGGAAATTCTGTCTTAAGGACATCAATCGGCAAGGACGTAATCTGGCGGGCAGTTTCAATTACCAAGTTTGGTATCCGGGCGGCAAATTCCGGCGACGCACTGTTTTCTCCCTTTGCAGCATAGGTTTTGGGCTCAACAAGGAACGGGATATCGTACTTCAGGCATTCCTCCGCCACCCTCTGTATCGTTTTCAGTTGTTTGGTAGCAACCTCAGCTAAATCAGACCGATAGTAAACCAGGATTTTAACTGCTGAACCACCCGTGCGTTTGATTTTTTCTACGCTCCAACCATCAAGCAAGGTAGTCACCCGCCCTTGAGGGTCACTTTGATAGCCAGTAGCTTCGATGCTAACTAGTAATCCAGTATGTCCAGGAAGGACTCCCCCAGCAATGCATTGAGCAGCACCGTAATTAGGGTCTAACAGAACCGCACTGGCATGAGGGGCTAAGGTAGAGCACAGTTCTAGCTTACGCTCTACTATCTCCTGATATTCAACTTCTTCAAGCTGCTCTTTCTCAATCATAGTCTTAAGAGACCCCCTATGGTCCATAGCGCATATTATGAACATGCCCTCTTCAGTTGAAATCTGCTGTAGACCTCTGATTTTACCGATACTTAATTTATTCATTTTATGTCTCTCCCACCATCTAATTTTCTACAACAAACTATAACCTTTTGCTCCTGGACTATCAAGTTCAAGAGTTTAGTCAGGTCGGTCATCCGTAAGGTTATAAGGAAACATGTAGTGCGAGGAATGTCATTGCGAGCCGAAGCTGCGAGGAACAAAGTGACGAAGCAGTCAGCGAAGCAACCCAGCCTCGCCTGTCACCATCCTGGGTACATTGGAGCATCTGCTCCAGGCTACCCTCTTTATATTTAGGTGAGAGTCACTGCCTGCAGGCAAAGGACAGCCACCCGTGGGCGAGTGACTCGCACGGGAAAATACGCACAAATACAGGAAATTGTGAAAATCTCGCAAATCAGGCATAATTCTGTTTAATTTACCAGCGCAAAGGAGGAGAGCAATGGAAATCAAGAAATCTATACCTCCAATTGAAGTCCTGGAGAAGATGTCCCGAGAGGAGAGACAGAAATACCTCGATGGCAGACTAAGAGAGCTGGTGGCTTATGCCTATGAAAAAGCCCCAGCAATCAAGGCAAGATTTGATAAGGCCGGCATTGCTCCTTCAACGGTGCATGGCATCAAGGACTTGGAGAATCTGCCTATTCTGAGAAAGGACGAGCTGGTGGAGTTGTACAAAACCAATCCTCCTTTCGGCGGCCTGGTGACGGTTCCTATATCAGACTTGGAGAGAGTTTATGTCTCCCCGGGCCCCATCTACGACCCCCATCACCAAAGCGAAACTTTCTGGCGGCGGCATGTTCACATGGTCAAGGCTGCAGGCTTTAAGAAGGGAGATATCGTTGTCAATACCTGGATGTATCACCTTGTGCCGGCTGGTCTCATGGTTGATGAGATGTTGAGACGAGCTGGAGTTACGGTCATACCAATGGGGGTGGGAAATACCGAACTTCAAGTCCAGGTTATGCATCACCTAAAGGTTACTGGCTTTTACGGCACTACGAGCTTTTTCATGAATATCATCAATAAAGCTGAGGAAATGGGCTATGATATCCGTAAAGACTTTAACCTCAGGTTAGCTATGATTGGCGGCGAGATGGGTGGTGGGCCAATTAGAGAGCTGGTTGAGAAGAAGTATGGGATTGCTACCGGGGATGCCTATGCAACAGCCGACGTTGGTACGATAGCCTACGAATGCAGTGAGAAAAATGGCATGCACATCGCTGAAGATATTATTGTGGAAATAATTAGCTACGAAACTGGAAGGCCAGTCGGGCCCAGTGAGGTAGGCGAAGTAGTAGTGACTCCAATCGATGAGACTTACCCGTTGATACGTTTTGGCACCGGAGACCTTGCTGGTTGGATAGAGGAGCCTTGCCCCTGTGGCAGGACTGCACTTCGCATAACACGCCTCTTGGGCAGAGTGGGCGATGCTGTCAGAACAAGGGGCATGTTTATACACCCCCGTCAGCTCGAGCCAACGCTTGCCGGATTCTCACAAATCGCACAGTATCAGGCGGTGGTCACCAGGTCAGGTCATCGGGATGAGTTGACGCTCAAAGTAGAGCTCAAAACTGAGGAGGGGATTGATAAAGAAAAGTTAACTCAACAGTTAATCAAAGCGGTAAGCGAAGCGGTAAGAATCAAGCTCGACCGTGTTGAATTTGTAGCCAAAGAGGTAATACCTGAATTCCACAAGTTGATAGTGGACGAGCGGGTTTATTGAGCCAATCCCTGGGGTTGGGCAGGAAGCCAACGATTTGTTCTTATGGACATCTGTTTCCTTGCAGAGAACGCAGCGCCGGCCTTCATCACTCCCGGGTACATTGGAGCGTCAGTTCCAAGCAAAGATTGAAATCCTAAACAATATCTAAACCCAAATCACCAAAAAGGTGTTTGGGATTTTGGGCTTCGGTCATTT
>Ga0307378_10004037_pt1 | contig 21180 bp, 21 predicted proteins | sample UN1MG_FD_202238 | JGI IMG/M metagenome (GOLD analysis project Ga0307378, IMG submission 202238) | Soil microbial communities from Risofladan, Vaasa, Finland - UN-1 | ecosystem: Environmental > Terrestrial > Soil > Coastal area > Acid sulfate soil | place: Finland: Risofladan, Vaasa | collected... | reverse complement strand
AATTCGGTTCGCGCCAGGATTTGGTTTGCGTTCTCCAGTGTACCCACTCGGGAAGGTACAGCAAGCCGAAGCCGACGGTGGCATACCAACATCCGGTCCTCGACAAATTCCCCTACCTGAACAAGTCGGACCTGCCACCTCGCGATGCTCCGTGGGATGTCGCCAGCGACGAATATCTGGAAGCTTTGGAAGACCGCTACGTGGAGGCGGCGGCGCTGGCGCGAGAGATCGGGTTCGACGGCATCGACTTGAAGATGACCCACGGATACCTGCTCATGGAGCTTCTGAGCGCGCGCACGCGGCCGGGCCCCTACGGCGGCGCGCTCGAGAATCGCACCCGGCTTCCCCTAAATGTTCTGCGCAAGATTCGCGAGCGCGTCGGCAACAACTTTCTGCTCGCCGCCCGCCTGGGAGTCTATGACGGTGTTCCTTACGCGGTCTCAGCGGAGGATGAGCTGGGAATTCCCCGAGCCCACAGCACACCCTATTCGTGGGGCTTCGGGGTCAATTCTCAAAATCCCTTTGAGCCCGACCTCGAAGAGCCGATCAAATTCATCGGCTGGTTGAAGGACGCCGGGCTCAAGCTCCTGAACGTTTCGATGGGGAACCCGTACGTCAACCCGCACATTGGGCGTCCCCACGAAAAGCCCAACGAGGGAGCTTATGAGACGCCCGAACATCCGCTGGTGGGCGTCGAACGCCATTTCTCCGCCACGGCAAGAATCCAGCAGGCTTATCCTGACCTGCCCGTCGTGGGGACGGGCTACACGTGGCTTCAACACTTCCTCATCAACGCGGCGGCGGCCAACATCAAGCTGGGCCGCGTGACACTCGCCGGAGTGGGACGCATGGCGCTCGCCTATCCGGACTTTGCCCGCGACGCCCTCTCCAAAGGCGAGCTCGATCCCTTGCGCACCTGCAAAACTCTTTCGTTTTGCACCTACCTGATGCGCCAGAAGGACCATCCGCTCGGTCAATTTCCCACTGGCTGTCCGCCGTTCGATAAGGAAGGGTACGGGGAAGTGATGAAGCAGGCGCGGGCGGCGGCCCGCGGAAAATAGAAAGCGGAAGCCGGCAGGCGGAAAGCGGAAAGCAGAAAGCAGAAAGCAGAAAGCAGAAAGCAACTACCGGTCGATGTCGCCGACGGTGAGGACTCATGCTTAGCCGCCGGCTGGATCAAGGGGAAAACTCCTGCAATCCGAGGTTGGCAAGTGGCAACTGACGACTGGCAACAAACAACTGACGACTTCTACCGCGTCAAGACGGCGAAAAGGCCGAGCACCAGTCCGACGAGCCAGGCGACGGCAATCGCCGCTCCCAGCGCGGGGCCCGCGGCGAGAAAGAAGATGGTTACGAACTCTTCCAGGGCTCCGGAGATGGCCTGCTTCTTCACCTCGGCCTCCGCGACAGGCTGAAATGGCAAGGCTAGTACTTAGTGACATGGTTTCGCGTCAAATCGAAGTTAATGAAAATTAGACACTTGCGCTCCCAGGAAGCTACGCGGATTTAAGTCACCAAGTACTAGTGCGGGCGTTCGCCCTGCCGACCTCTGCCTTCCGCAAGGTTACCACTCTCCCCGCCAAAATACTTCTGCTTCCAATCGCCCGATCTGATTCGATCCCTACCTCCGGTCGGCGGGAGGGCCGGGCTTCCGCTGCTAGCCCTCATAGCCCGGAGGCGCCACGAATCCGCCCACCACGTCTGCCATCAATCCGGCGATGTGCACGGGGGTGGCGTCTTCGAGGTACGGCCCCATGATTTGGATTCCCACCGGCAAGCCATCCTTCGTGCGGCCCGCCGGAGCGACGGCCGCCGGGTTGCCGGTCAGGGTGGCAATCGAGATCCACCGCAGCATGTCACCATAGAACCGCTTGCCTTGGGACGTCGTCACCGTCCTTTCGAAGAATGTCCCCTTGTGGTCGTGAGGGAAGGCCGGGACGATGTTCTCGGGCAGAAGGAAAGCGTCGTGCGCCTTGAAGTATTCCTGCCAGAGGGCGCGCGCCTTGAGCCTCTGCTCGCTTTGCCCGAGCCATTCTCGGTGGGAAATCTCGCGCCCGCGGAGCCACATCCGGGCGTAGTAACCCCAGGGGCTATCCACGGACTCGCGCAAGACCATGAGTTCTTCTTCCTTGGTCGTCAGCCCCAGCAGCGCCGAAAGGAGGAGGATGTAATTGTCGAAGATCTCTTGCGGCTTGCAGCCTGCCGGCCAGCCCTCCTCGAGCCGCACACCTTTGGCGCGCAGGGCATCCACCGCGCGAGCGAGGATGTCTTTGACTTCGGGGGTCACGGGGCAGAACGGATCGTCGAGGACGTAACCAATCCGGTAGTCTCTAAGCCTCGACCCGCGCGGTGAAGGCAGGTGCCAACAGTAGGCCGTAGCTTCCTCGGATTCCGGGCCGGCGACGACTTCAAGTTCCAGGAGCAAGTCCTGGGCGCTGCGGGCCATGGGGCCGGCAACTGCCAGGTCTCTCAGGGCAAGGATCTGCCCGGGGAGAGGAGGGATGTGACCTTTCTCCGGCACGAGATTCAACGTTGGTTTCAGGCCGTAGATCCCGCAGAAGTGACAAGGGGTGCGGATGGAGCCGCCGATGTCGCTGCCCAATTCGAGGAATCCCAAGCCCGCGGCCAGCGCCGCGGCGCCGCCGCCTGTGGAGCCCCCCGGGGTTCGCGCCAAGTCCCAAGGATTGTTGGTCGTTCCCGCCACAGCGTTGAAGGATTGAAGGTCGCCGGCGAATTCCGGCATGTTGGTCTTGCCGATGATGACGGCGCCCGCCGCCTTGAGCCGGGCGACGGCCACGGCGTCCTCCGTGGGGATGTAGTTCTCGAGCATCTTCGATCCCGAAGTGGTCCTCACTCCGGCTGTGGGGAAAACGTCTTTGATCAAGATGGGCAGGCCGTGGAGCGGCCCCCGGACTTTGCCCGCGGCGAGAGCCTCATCGGCCTTCTTTGCCCGCTCCATCGCCTGGTCCTCGATCAGCGTGACGAAGGCGTTGATCTGGGGATTGAATTTCTTGATGCGCGCGTAGACATGCTCGGTAAGCTGGCGCGAAGAGATGGCGCCGGAACGAATCGCCCGCGCGGCTTCGCTCGCCGTGCCGAAGTTCGGATCGAAGTCGGGCGCAGCTGCCGAGGCAATTCTAGGGATTCGGTTGACAAACGGAACCGCCGCCGCAACGCCTGCCGCGGCCTTCAGAAACGCCCTGCGGGTCTTGGGGTGATGCATGGAAACCTCCCTGTCGTTCGACGACGAGAAGTTCGAGTGATTCACGACGAATGAGCGTCACCGTTCTCAGAATCCGCGCGCAGATCTATTTCCACGGCGGCTTTTCGGGGAGCAGCTTTTCGAACTCGGCGATGAGCGAAGCCTCGTAGTCGCCGGCGTAGGTCTTGTTAAAGAACCGGTCGGCGGCTTCGCGGTGGAACCGCTCCCAGGACTCCTCCTCGTGTCCCGGATTGACGGGGAAGAAGAGCGCGCCGTTAGCGCGGGCCGCGGCCAGATCGCCCGGCGCGTCGCCGATCATCAGCACGCAATCCTTTTCGTACTTCCCGCCCGCGGTGAGCTTCAAATGTTCCTTCTTGCTGCCCATCTCCTGCCCGGCGATGACGGCGGCGTATTTGGCGATACCGTGCTCCTGCCACTCGCGCTCCAGCGCTTCCCCGGGCGTGGCCGAAACGCAGATGATGTCGGCGTTCGCTGAAACCTTCTCGGCGCTCTCGCGGAAGAAGGGGAAGGGCGGAACGCCTTCCACCAAGTCGGCGATGGAGCGGTTGACCGCTTTGCTCCACTCGAGGGTCTGCTTGAGGATGGAGTCGCCGGTCTTCGCCACCTCGGCTTCGAGAGTGGGATTCCCCAGCGCCGCGCCGGAGTCGATCCAGGCTTGGAGGGTGGGGACCTCGGGGACCTTGACGCCCCGCCGCATGGGCTCGGGCCAATCGCCGAGCAGTTCAAAAGTTTTGGTGAGCGCCGGGAAGCGGTTAATCCCCCGCCACTTTGAGTAGAGGTTGACGAACTCGGCGGCCGCCCGCGCGTACTTGGAAATCGCCTGTAACTTCCAGTGTTTGATGATGTTAGGGATGAAACACTCCTTGTGCTTGATCTCCATGCTGTCAAATACGCAGCCGTCCGAATCGATTCCGACGAAGAAGGCGTGGCGGGGTTTGAAGGCGAGCAGTTTATCCTTTGGGGAAGATGGCATAAGGTTGCACCTCCGGGCGAATTGACCGAGGAAGTCCCGCCGGTCCGCGAACAAGCCTTGCATCTTAGCGCACTTGGGACTCCGGCGGGGTGTTTTCGCGCCCAATTTTTGGCGGCGAGAGGGGTCATTAAGGGTTGCTTTTGTTTATTCAGAGGACTATAGTGAAAATGGCGAACGCTTACAGTGGGCGAAAGCCCACTTTTTTGTTGGTAAGCTTTGCGTTGTATGCGCTGCCGGGCCGGGACGCGGCGGGCAGCAATCGCCAGGAGTATGGCTGCTGACCTGGAGAAAATTCGAGCCATCGCCGAGCGGGTCGCGGTATCCGAAAGCCTGTCGTTGGTGGATATCGAACTGAAGGGTGGGCGATCGAACCCGCTCCTTAGGGTTTATATCGACAAACCCGGGGGGGTATCGCACGCTGACTGCCAGCTCATCAGCGAACAGTTGAGCGCCATCCTGGATGTCGAGGATCCCTTCCCGGGCCGCTTCGTCCTTGAGGTTTCGTCGCCGGGGCTGGACCGGAAACTGGTCAAGCCCAGCGATTTTGCATACTTCGCGGGGCGGCGCGCCCGCCTGGTGCTGCGGGAGCCTGTGGACGAGGAAAGGGTTTTCGAGGGACGCCTGGCGGGATTCGAAGCCGGCCGCGTGCGGATTGACCTCGGCGAGCGCGGCATTACTGAATTCGACCTCACCAATATCTCGAAAGCCCGGTTGGTCGTGGAGTTGCAACGCTGAGGTTCGGTGAGTGCCCGGAGGCGCCGGTGATGGTCGGCGCGGGGCAAGTTCTTGGGGGTAGCTTTTGAGCACAAGCCTTCTTTATCAGACAATCGATCAGTTGAGCCGCGAGAAGGGGATCGATCCGCAGATCATCATCGCCGCGGTGGAGGACGCCATCCTGGTGGCGACGCGGAAGTATTACAAGACCACCGAGGACCTTCAGTCCCACTTCAACAACGAGACCGGCACCGTGGAAGTGTACGCCATCAAGAAGGTCGTGGAGGTGGTTGAGGATCCGGTTCACGAAATGGGCCTGGAAGAAGCTCAGAAGTACAACCCGGAGGCTGTTCTGGAGAGCGAAGTTCGCATCCCCAAGGCCACTGACGTCCTGGGGAGGATCGCGGCGCAGACAGCGAAGCAGGTGATCTTCCAGAAAGTCCGCGAGGCGGAACGCGACACCGTCTACGCGGAATACAGCCAGCGGATCAGCGAACTGGTGAATTGCACGGTGAAGCGGACGGAAGGGCCGGACATCATCGTGGACCTGGGGCGGACGGAAGCCCGCCTGCCACGCAAGGAGCAGTCGCGGCTGGAAAGCTATCAGATCGGCGAGCGTGTGCGCGCGGTGATCACGCTGGTGGACCGCGCGGCGCGCGGGCCCCAGGTCATCGTCTCACGCGCCGATGGGATGCTCGTGCAGCGGCTTTTCGAGATGGAAGTGCCGGAAATCTACGACGGCACGGTGGTGATCCGCACCATCGCCCGGGAGCCGGGCGAGCGCTCGAAGGTGGCTGTCTACTCGAAAGATCCCGACGTGGACTGCGTGGGCGCCTGTGTGGGCATGAAGGGGATGCGGGTGCAGTCCATCATCCGCGAGCTGCGCGGCGAGAAGATCGACATCATCGAATTCAACGAAGACACCGTCATCTTTGCCGCCAATGCCTTGAGCCCGGCCAAGATCAACCACGTCTCCATCGTCGACGTCGAGCAAAAGCACCTGGAAGTGATTGTGGACGATACGCAATTGTCATTGGCCATCGGCAAGAAAGGGCAGAACGTGCGCCTGGCGGCCAAGCTCCTGGGTTGGCGCATCGATATCAAGAGCGAAGAGGAGAAGCGGCAGGAGATCGAGTCGCAGATGGCCGCCATGGCTTTGCGCGGCGCGCCGATCGCCGCCCTGCAGGGCCTGGGTGACAAGACCCTGGACAAGTTGCGAGACCACGGAATAGAAACCGTGGAACAGTTGGCGCAGATGACGCCCGACGAGCTGACCCAGATTCAGGGCGTTGGTGAGAAGACCGTGGAACGCATTCGGCGCGTCGTGACCGATTACTTCGAGCAGAGTCGGGAAGAAGCAGAGGCAGCCGAAGAGGCCTCTGAGGCGGAAGCTCCTGTGGAGGAGACCGTTACCGAATCTGAGGCCGAAGACGCGGGAGAGGCTGCGGCCGAAATCGAGGAGGAAGGGGCGCTTGAGGCTGCCGGCGAAAGCGCAGAGCGCCCATCGCAGGCCGGCGAAGCGGCTCCGTCGTTTGCCGACGAAACCTCAGAGATGGAAACTGGAGTAAAGGAAGTCTCAGACGAAGAGGAGCAGCCCGCGGAGCTGGCGGACGCAGCGAGCGAGGCGGAAGGGCTTCCCGCCGAGGCCGGGGAGGGCGAACCGGCCGAAAATGAGCCCGCGGAGCCTACCAAGGAAGGAGAGACGAATTGAACTAAGCGGTGTTCCTTCGCGGACGGAGAGGGCAGTATCCCACGTGCAGCGAGATGGAAAGAGGGGTTAATGGGTAAGATTCGGGTCAACGATCTGGCGCGCGAGCTGGAAGTGAAAAGCAAGCTCATTCTCGAGTGTCTTCCCGAGCTAGGCTTCACGGAGAAGAAGTCGCACTCGAGTGCCCTAGACGACGAGATCGCCGACAAGGTGCGCGCCCACTTTAATGCAGCGGGCGGAGAGCAGAAAGCCGCTGAAGAAAAAGAGGAAGAGAAACCCGTCGAGGAGCCCGGCGCCGTCGCGACTGCCGAAGAGAAAGCCCCCCAGGAGGCCGCCCCCGCGGCGCCACGACGGCTGACGCGCACGATTGCAGAAATCAAGGCGGCAGCCCGCAAGACGGTGGCTCCCCGGGCGGCTCCCAAGCCTGCCGCGCGGAAAGTGCGTGCGGTCGAGCCTGCGGTGCCGGAAGTGGCGGCGGGGCCGAGCGTGCCTCCGGCACCTTCGCGCGCAACGTTTGCGCCTACCGCCCAACCCCCGACGGAAAGGCTGGTGGAGGCTCCTCCTACCGCCACCGCCGCCGGTGAAGCGGCACCCGCATTAGGACCCAGGGAAGCCCCAAGCGGGAGGTCGCGCCGGGCGGGCCGCGCGACGCGGCGCGCCGACCCGGCGGCAAACCAGCCGATTTATCCGCCCGCTGTGAGCCCGCGGGGCGTTCCGCGCCCGCCATCCGGGAGACACGGCGGGCCACGCCCGATGCACCCCACAGCGGTGCGACCGTCGGCACGCGGAGCAGGCGTCACCGGAGCTCCCTCGGCGCGTCGCGGCCCGGCGCGGGGTGCCGCGGGGGCGCCCAGGCCCGCTCCGCCCAAACCCTTCATACCTGAAGAAGTTCCCATCACTCGCAAGATCATCATCAGCGAGGGCATCGCCATCAAGGAACTTTCCGAGAAGCTGGAGGTCCGCGCCAAGGACGTCATTAAGAGGCTTCTCGACAAGGGAATCTTCGCCACCATCAACCAAACGCTCGACAGCCAGACGGCGACGGAGGTGGCGCGCGGCTTTGGAGCCGAAACCGACGTCATCAGCTTCGAGGAAGAGGTGCTCCACGAAGTGGAAGAGGCGGACCGTCCCGAGGACCTCGAGCCTCGCGCGCCGGTGGTCACGGTGATGGGTCACGTCGACCACGGCAAGACTTCGCTTCTCGACGCCATACGCGAGACCAACGTCACCGCCCAGGAGGCGGGAGGCATCACCCAGCATATCGGCGCTTACCGGGTCGAGGCGCAGGGCCGGCCCATCGTCTTCCTCGATACGCCTGGCCACGAGGCGTTCACCATGATGCGCGCGCGGGGATCGAAGGTGACCGATGTGGTGGTGCTGGTGGTGGCGGCGGACGACGGCGTCATGCCGCAGACTCTGGAAGCGATTAACCACGCGCGGGCTGCCAAGGTCCCCATCGTCGTGGCCATCAACAAGATTGACAAGCCCGATGCCCAGCCGGAGCGCGTGAAGCGGCAGCTTTCCGACCACGGCCTGATGCCGGAAGATTGGGGCGGCGATACGGTCACCGTGGAAGTTTCGGCCAAGGAGCAAAAGAATCTGAACCTGCTGCTGGAAATGATCCTGCTGGTTGCCGACCTCCAGGGACTGAAAGCCAATCCCAAGCGTCCGGCGACGGGCACGGTGCTGGAAGCAAAGCTGGACCGCGGCCGCGGACCCGTGGCCGCGGTTTTGGTCCAGAACGGGAGGATGAGGGTCGGCGACGCGTTTATCGTCGGCTCAAATTACGGCAAGGTGCGCGCCATGCTCGACGACCGGGGGCGCACCTGCACGCAAGCTCTGCCTGCGACGCCCGTCGAGGTGCTCGGCCTCGAAGACGTGCCCCAGGCCGGCGACCGTTTCCAGGTGATCGAAGACACGGGCAAGGCGAGGCAGATCGCCCTGCATCGCCAGGCGAAGCTCCGCGAAGCGGCGCTGGCCAAGAGCGCGCGCTTGACCCTGGAGCAGTTGCACCAACAGCTTGCCGCCGGCGACGTCAAGGAATTGCCGTTGATCATCAAGGCGGACGTGCAGGGTTCAGTCGAGGTCCTTAACGACACGCTGAACAAGTTGAGCACGGAGAAAGTGAAGATCAAGGTCATCCACGCGGGGGTCGGCGCCATCACCGAGACCGACGTGCTGCTGGCTTCGGCTTCCAACGCCGTGATCGTGGGATTCAGCGTGCGGCCGGAACGCAAGGCCACGGAGCTCGCCCAGCTCGAGCAGGTGGATATCCGGCTGCACACGGTCATCTACAACGTCACCGACGAAATCAAGAAGGCGATGAAAGGGTTGCTCGCCGCCGTCATCAAAGAGACCACTTTGGGCCACGCCGAAGTGCGCGAAACCTTCCGCATCTCCAAAGTCGGAAGCATCGCCGGCTGCTACGTGCAGGAGGGCAAGCTCACTCGGGAGGCGAAGATCCGCCTGCTCCGTGACAGCGTGGTGATCTACGAGGGCCGCGTCCGCTCCTTGCGGCGTTTCAAAGACGACGTGCCGGAGGTCAAGGTCAACACCGAGTGCGGCGTGTCGTTGGAGAATTTTGCTGACGTCAAGGTGGGAGACGTCATCGAGGCTTACGTAACCGAGATAGTGACGGAGCCGGTGGCGGTCTGAGGCGGCCGTCAGGGGGCGACATGCCGGTCGGCGTCCTGACCCTCGAGATCGAGCTTCCTTACGCGCATTCCCTCAAGGAAAAGCGGGCGGTCCTGAGGAAGATTCGGGACAGGCTTCGCGCGCGTTTCAACGTGGCGATTGCGGAGCTGGACCATCAGGACGTCTGGCAGCACGCCACGCTGGGCGTGGTTTCCATATCGAACAGCCAGCCACTGCTCGACTCGGTCTTCCGCCAGGTTCTGGGAGAAGTGGAAAACATCCTCGGCCAGGACGTCGCCAACCCTACCCTCGAGTTTCTGGATTGAGCCGCCTTTTTGCGGAGTCATTGATACCCTGGGCCATGCCTATGACAGTCCCGGGTCGTCGGCAGGCGCGCCTGGCCGACCAAATTCGAAGTGAAGTCGCGGAAATGCTCGCCAGCGAGTTGAGCGACCCTCGCATCGGCTTCGCTACAGTAACCCGAGTGGAATTGACCGCCGACCTTCACCATGCCCGAGTCCTGGTTTCCGTGATGGGCGGCGAGGAGGACCAGCAGAAGACCTTTGAAGGGCTGTCCTCGGCGGCGGGCTACGTTCGCCGCGAAGTCGCCCGGCGGCTGGGTCTGCGCCGCGTCCCGGACCTGGTTTTCGTGCTCGACCACGGCGCTGAGGACGGCGTGAAGATTGAATCGTTGCTTCAGAAACTCAAGAACGATCAGTGACGGCAAGCCGAGAACCGCGGGCCCGGCGTCCGAGCCCGGTTTTTTCGCCGAGGAATATGCCAACCGTGGATCCACAATTTTCCGGAGTGCTGATCATCGACAAGGCGGCGGGAATGACCTCGCACGACGTCGTCGCCGTGGTGCGGCGAATTCTGGGAATTCGCCAGGTGGGCCATTTCGGAACCCTCGACCCTTTTGCCACCGGCGTGCTGCCCCTTTCGGTGGGTAAGGCCACCCGCTTCGCGCAGTTCTACCTCAAATCGCGAAAGGCCTACGAAGGCGCACTCCGCTTCGGCTTCTCCACAGACACGTACGATGCCACCGGCAAACCCGCCACCGAACCCGCCGCGGTGGAGTTGAATCCCCAGACTCTCGAGGCGGCCTTCCGCAGCTTCACGGGGCGCATCATGCAGACGCCTCCTCCGTTCTCGGCCAAGCGGGTGGGGGGGAAACGCGCCTACGAGTTGGCGCGCCGCCACCAGCCCGTCAAGTTGAAGCCCGTGGAAGTGGAGGTTTATGCGCTCGAGCTTCTGGGAGTCGAGGGAGACAGGGCGCGTTTCGCTGTCGAATGCTCGGGCGGAACCTACGTCCGCTCGCTGGCGCACGACATCGGCCAGCAGATGGGGTGCGGGGCTCACCTCGCCGGCCTGCGGCGCACCGCCGTGGCGGAATTCGACCAAAGCCGGGCGGTCACGTTGGAGCAGCTCGATGCTTCGACGCGTGAAGGGAAACTTGCGGACTTTCGCGTGCCGCTCGAAGCCCTTCTGCCGGATTGCCCCGAGCTGGTGGTGCGCGGGCGGGAAGAGAAGAGCGTCCGTCACGGCCAGATGTTTGAGCTGGCCCAGGCTCTGCGCCCCGGTCGCGGCACCATGCCGGGACGCTCTCCCGTGGTGAGCCTCCTCAAAATCCTCAACCCCGAGCACCGTCTGATTGCCGTTGCGCGCCACGTCTCGGGCGGGGTTTATCATCCCCACCTCGTTCTGATGTAACTCTCCTCTTTCAACAGATCCAGGATGGCTCTTGCGGCGTCGTGCGCAGCCCGAGGTCGCGCCCGGGCACGCGCGTTCCCGCGCAGCCGCTCCAACTCTTCATGATGGGTCAGCAGGCGCTCGATGAGGGGCGCGAGCTCCTCAGGACTCCTGACCCAGTGACCTACTTCCCATTTTTCGATGAGGTGACAGACTCGCCGCTCGTCGCCGGGTGGAGGATCAAATCCCAGGATCGGAAGGCCGGAGTTGAGCGCTTCCGTTACCGTGGTGCCCCCTGTTCTGCCCACCAGGAGGTCGGCGGCCGCCATCCATTCATGGAGGTTGTCCACCCAGCCGAGGACCCGCGTGCGGGGGTGATTGGCGGTCAGCGTGCGAACCTCCCTCGTCAGGCGCTGATGCCTCCGGGTGAGGAAGACCAACTGCAAGGGGTGCCTCACCTTGGTGATTTGCGTCACGATTGGCAAAGGCTTGCCAAAACTCAGCCCGCCGAAGATCACAAGGAGGACGGGGACATTCTCCTCGAGTTCGAGTTTCCTTCGAATTGCCGCCTTGTCCCGGAGCGAGCCGAATGCCGGGTCCACGGGCGCTCCGCAGGGCAGGTTTTTCTCCGCGGGGACGCCGGCGGCCAGGAGCTGGTCTACGACCTCACCGGGCGCCGCAGGAAACAGGTCCACTTCGGGCTGCCCCCAGGGCCGATCCATGTCCAGGCAGTCCACGCCCACCAGACGGAAGCGCCCCCGCGTTTGGCGCTTCATCAGGGCGGCGATTTCGCACAAGCCAACTTCCGTGGTGACGACCACGTCGGGGTCTTGCGCCTTGATGAATCGAAACAGGGGCGGCGCGCCCCGGCGATAAAGCCAAGCCGGGCCCGTGGATTCGCCGTGATGCTGGGCGTTCTCGATCCATCCCTACAGCGCCGGCCAATACCTGAAGGGGATCTCAAAGGAATTGTAGTAGGCGCGAAACCAGCGGGTGCAGTGCGCCAGGGCGTCGACAACCTCCACGCTGAAGGAGGGTTCGATTCCAAGCAACGCGTTGCGCAGGGCGTTCGAAATGCGGACGTGCGCCGAGCCGTGATGGACCGTCAGAATGAGAATCTTGGCCACGCTTGAGGAGCTTCCTCTCGCCGATGCGCTCGGCAGGAAGTGCGTTGTAGCGGAAGCGGTCTCGAACCGTAAATCGAATGTATGCGAGTCGAACCTCGACGCTTAACATTTGCTTCCCCGGCGAATAACATCGCCGACCGCATCGGGGGTGGTATGGATCTGTTGCTGTTTGGAGCGCGGATGGGAGTTGTGGGAGGGCTTATTCCCAGCCCCCTTCACCTGATTGCCTTGTCGCAGGTGGCGCTCAATCGCTGGGTGCGCGGCATCTTGATCCTGCTCGGGCCGCCCCTAATTGTGGATGGCGTGTTGCTCCTGGTGACCTTTCTATTCTATCAGTCCGTGCCCCAAAGCGTCGCCCGCGTCGCAGCTTATGTGGGTGGAGTGGTGCTGACGGCATTCGGTGTCTACTCGCTCATCGAGATGCGTCGAAGGACCAAGGAGGAGTTAGGACAGTCGTCAACCCTCACTTACGCGAGCGTCACCGTCGCCACGATGGCGCAGCTTGCGGCTCCCGGGACTTGGATTTATTGGCTCACCATCGCCGGGCCATTCTGGCCGAAGGACGCATCAAGGGCTACTGGCACGTCGTCCCGTTTTTCGCGGGAAGTGTTGTGGGATTCTATGGCGCGGCCATCTTTGCCGTGTGGCTCATGGCATGGGGCGCCGGCTTGCACACATACTTCAAGCATCACCTGTTTCTTGCCGCGAATGCTTTGCTGGTGGTCCTGGGCCTTTGGTATCTTGCCCGCGCCTACTTGATGGCCTGAACCCCCTCCGGCGGTCTGCCGCGATTTCCGCCCGGGGGCCGCCTGAGGGTCGAAAACTTCGATTCTAAACACGCCGAACATTCCGAAATAACGCCTATCCTTAACATTCTGCATTAAATTGTGATTAAATGACTTAATCGAGATGAAACCTATCTCTAATCCGTTTCATCTAAGAAATTGGATTGAGAATCGAAAGGTCTGCGGAACTCGGGGAGAATCGATGGAAGGGAAGCCAGGCAGGACCAAGAAATGGGGAACAAGAATTTCAAGGAGGAATACCATGCGAAAACTGGGGCTCTACAGTCTCATCGTGCTGCTGGCTCTAGCCGCCCAGACAGGTTTTGCCGCCACGCGCAATTCCGACGCGAAAACCACAGCGGCCATTCAGAGCCGGATCTATCACGCAAAGGTCTTCAACCACGGCCAGGTCCAGGTGGCCTTCGACCAGGGCGTCGCTACGCTGACCGGAACGGTGGACAACCTGGGCAGCAAGCTGGACGCCGAAAAGGCGGCGAGCAAGGTGCCGGGCGTTGTCAGCGTCGTCAACCACATCACCGTGAAGGCCGACGATTTTAGTGCGCAGCAAATGCTGGAACAGGCGCGCAAGAAGATCGTCACTTACTATGCCTACGGGATCTTCGACAACATCAACCTTGAAGCCCGCGGCAACAAACTCATCGTCAGCGGCCAGGTGAGCGAGCCGTTCAAGCGGACGGATATTGGCAACTTCCTGCCTCGCGTCAAGGGCGTGGCGGAAGTGGAGAACAACCTGGAGGTTTTGCCGCTGTCGACCTATGACGACAGCATCCGGCTTGCCGTGGCCCGGGCCATCTATGGTGACCCGTACTTCGTGTACTATACCGACCAGGCGGTTCCACCCATCCACATCATTGTGAAGAACGGGAACGTGACCCTGGAAGGTGTGGTGAACTCCAAGCTCGACCGCGCCAAGGCTGATGCCGTGGCGCGCTCGGCGGGGCTTTCACTTTCCTTTACCAACAACCTTCGAGTCGAGCGCTCGTGAACATCGGCCCTCATGGCGCTCCGGCCTGCGTCGCTCCACCGCGACGCAGGCTTTTTTTTCGCCCTCCCCACACCGAGCGACGCAATCGGGCGTTGAGCCCCTGCGCATGACGAGACACAGACGGCTCAAGCTCCGCCACGCCTCGAGAAGTCATTGACCTTTGAACACCGGTCTTGCTACATTCTGTTGTTTACACCCGGACCGTAACGTCCTTCCTGTGGGGCACGCCACCGGGTGACAGGCGCAGCGGCCGCGGGGGATTCATCCGAATTAATCTATCATCGAGAAGGAGAAATCATCAGACATGGCGAAGAAATCGAAAGGCACCATCGGGATTTTGACGGGGGGTGGTGATTGCCCGGGATTGAATGCGGTTATTCGAGCCGTCGTCCGCCGCGCGGAGATGCTGGGTTACAAAGTCGTGGGCATCAAGAACGGCTGGCAGGGGCTCGTCAAGGGTGTCGTTGAACCCCTGTCGCACTACTCCGTCTCGGGGATTCTTCCCCGCGGGGGAACGATTCTCGGTACCTCACGCACCAATCCGCTCAAGACGGAGGAGAGCAAGAAGAAACTGCTCGCCAACTTGAAGAAGCTGAAGATCGACTACATCATCGCCGTGGGAGGCGAGGACACGCTGGGTGTGGCGCGAAAGCTGGCCGCCGAAAAAATCAAAGTGGTGGGTGTTCCCAAGACCATCGACAATGACGTCGAAGGGACCGACCAGACCTTCGGGTTCGACACCGCCGTCTCCATTGTCACCGAGGCCATCGACCGGCTGCACTCCACAGCCGAGTCGCACCAGCGCGTGATGGTCGTGGAAGTGATGGGCCGGCATACCGGCTGGATCGCCATTGTGGGCGGCATTGCGGGAGGCGGGGACTGCATCTTGATCCCCGAGGAGCCCAAGACCATCGAGGAAATCTGCGAGATCGTCAAGAAGCGGCACGCGCGGGGCCGCCTTTTCTCCATCGTCGTGGTGGCCGAGGGATTTCAGCTTGCCGGAGCCGACCAGCTGGTGACCAAAGACCAGAGGCTCGACCAGTTTGGGCACGTCCACCTCGGCGGAATCGGCGAGGTCATCGGTAGCCAGATCGAGAAACTCACGGGCTTCGAAACCCGCGTCACCGTTCTGGGCCACATCCAGCGCGGTGGTTCGCCCACGGCGTTCGACCGCCTGCTGGGCACCCGCTACGGGGTGCGGGCTGTGGACCTGATTGAGCAGGGGAAATTCGGTCACATGGTGAGCCTGAGAGGCAGCACCATTACCAGCATCCACATGAGCAAGGCCATGCGCAAGCTCAAGTTCGTCGACCCCAATCTCATTGAGATCGCCAAGATCTTCTACGGTTAAGACCCGTTTCGGAAATCGTTTGGCTCGCTGGAAACTCGCCCCTTCCTCTGGGGGGAAGAGGACGCGGCTCGCCCTTTCTCATCCTTCCACTTGTTCATTCATCTTGCATTCTGGCAGTGAATTCAAACGCGGCGGGGCGGCGGCTTGGCGAAATCAATCGCTGGACGAAGCGACGGTGGTGCGCACGCCCCGGTGTACGATGGATTGGAGGTCAGCCCTGAAGGTGGGGACGGCCGAGTGCGGCAGGCAGGCCAGGAGGGCCCGGAAAGCCAGCAACGTCTCCTTCGAAACCAGGTCGAGATCGTGGAAGTAGAGGTCAAAGCGGGTCCAGAGTTCTGGAGGACGGTCCCCGGTTCGCTCGGCGTAGCGGTACGAGCGGCGGAATTCCCCACTCAAGGTCTCCACCGCCCGGCGCAAGACCCGGAGGTGCAACTGGAATCGCAGGCGGGACTGGAATACCAGTTGATCGAGCAGCTCGTGCATGCGCACGTAGTCGACCATCACGCGCGAGCGAAAGTGGCGCGCGCCCATGTTTCGCGTGGGCACGACGATCTTCGCCGAGGGGAGATGCTTGGTCATCTGACGCAAGAGCAGCGTGACGATTTCCGTCAGGCGGTCCCACTCCGAAACGGAAAGCCGCACCAGGCGCCAGGCAATCTCCGGATTGCCGGCGTCCCGCTCCTCGAAGGCGTCATTGAGCGAAATGCCGAGGATGGCGGACTGGGTTTCGATCTCCTGGACCACCGGTTGGTAAATCGCAGCTCGGTCCTCGCTGAGGGGGGGCAGGCGGCCCGGGGACTGCGGCCGGCGCTCGTCCAGCCGCAGAAGCCGGCGAAGCGCGATACCCACGCCACCCAGGATCAAAACCGCCATAAGCCACTTCATCGAGCGCTACTATAGGTAATCTTTATCGGCCTTTCAAGGACGAATCTTTAGAGTCCTCATACCATTCATAACTGGTTACTGCATTGATTGAGGCCATGCGCTCCCCCCGTCGGCTGAAACGCCGGCCTCGGGGTTCTCTCCTGACACGATGACCGTCCCCGGAACCCGTTACGCCGCGCTTCCTTGACACCGTTTTCGCCCAAAACCTATAATGCCATCCTTTGTACCCCGTGCAGCGCGACGGACTGTGAAGGGAGCGGAGCAATCTAAGTGTCCACGAGCGAGCCTGAAAACCTGATCCTGCAGCGCCAAAAAAAACTGCGGGCGATTGCCGACCTCGGCTTCGAACTCTACCCGCGCAAGTTTGCCTTCACTCACTCCCTTCCCAGGATTCTCGAGGAGTTCTCAAGCCGGACGACGGAAGAGCTCGCCGCGCAAAAGATTCCGGTGCGCATCGCCGGGCGGATGATGACGATTCGTCCCCACGGCAAGGCGGGATTCGCGCACCTGGCGGGTGGCGGGGTGCGGGTCCAGATCTACGTGCGGCTCGACGCCGTGGGCGAGCGCGACTTCGAGCTCTTCAAGCTGCTCGATCTCGGCGACCTGGTGGGAGCCGAGGGCTATCTTTTCCGCACCAAGACCGGCGAGCTCACCGTGCACGTCGAGCGGCTGCATTTTCTGGCCAAGGCGATGCTGCCCCTGCCCGAGAAATGGCACGGGTTGACCGACGTCGAAATCCGCTACCGGCAGCGCTACCTCGACCTGATGGTGAACGCCGAGGTGCGAACGCTTTTCGAGAAGCGCAGCCGCCTGATCCGCGCGCTCCGCGAGTTTCTCGACGCGGAAGGGTATCTCGAGGTCGAAACCCCCATGATGCAGCCCCTGGCGGGCGGCGCCATGGCGCGACCCTTCGTCACCCACCACAACGCCCTCGACCTCGATCTTTACCTCCGAATCGCCCCTGAGCTTTACCTGAAGCGGCTGACCGTGGGCGGTCTCGAACGCGTGTACGAAATCAGCCGTAACTTCCGCAACGAGGGCATCTCCACCCAGCACAATCCCGAGTTCACCATGCTGGAGTTCTATCAGGCCTATGCCGACTACCGCGACATGATGGAACTCACCGAGCGCCTGATGCGCCACGTGGCGCGGGCGGTAGCCGGCGGGCTGGAATTCAGTTTCGATGGGCAGTCGATCTCTTTCGCCGAGTTCCATCGCTACACGATGAAAGAAGCTGTCGTCCGCTTTTGGCCTTCGGACGCGGGGCAGGGACCCGCACTCAGCGATTTGGCTGACCCGCGCGCCACCTTCCGATGGATCGAGACCTATAACGCGTGGGCGGCCAAGGAGGGCAGCGGCCGCGAGCCCCTCGCTCTCGAAGAAGGAACGGCGCCGGGAGCGGCCTTGCAAGAGCTTTTTGAAACCCTCGCCGAGCCTCACCTGATCCAGCCGACCTTTATCCTCGATTATCCGCTCGAAGTTTCGCCCCTCTCCAAGCAGAAGCCCGACGATCCCAACTTCGTTGAACGCTTCGAGCTTTACGTGGGCGGGATGGAAATTGCCAACGCCTTCAGCGAGCTTAACGATCCTGTCGAGCAGCGGAACCGCTTCGAATACCAGCAACTGCTGCGCGAGAAAGGCGACCTGACGGCGCACGCCATCGACGAAGATTACGTTCGCGCCCTCAGCTACGGCATGCCGCCCACGGGCGGGGAAGGCATCGGCATCGACCGGCTCACCATGCTGCTCACCGACTCACGCTCTATCCGCGACGTCATCCTGTTTCCCTTGCTGCGCCCAGAGAAATCCGAGGAATGACAGGCGGATGATGCGATTCAACACCATAGTATTTCTGCTATAGGTTGCTTGTTAGGTTGCAGGGGGCTGGAGCGCCGATTCAGACGGTGCCGGCGTGGCGATCACCGCCGCAAGCCCGATCACGCCCGCCACCAGCAGCCCAAGATCTTGAAGAATTCCGAACCGAAACGCCGCAGTGGAACCCACTGCGGCCCAAAGCAGCGGCACGATGAAGACGGACCTTGGGAGCGGCGCCGCTGCAAAGAGCAACATGCCAAGGGTAAAAATCGTGGTCGGGCAGGGGAGCCCGAATGTTGGCACCGCCGGGTAACGATGGCCCAGGAAGTGACCGAGCAGGGGATAGAGGGCCAGCGCGTATGCCATCAATATTCCACCAGCCCAGCCGCGCATGCCGCCGCGGAAACGAAAGATGAGTCGGCCTTTGAGAACACCGATCCAAGCGAACCAAAGCGCGCCAACCAAGAAGACAGCGCCGAAGAGCCATGCCGCAGGATTGATGTCAGTAAAGAAAATGAAATGGTATGCGATAGCCATCCACCCCCAGAAGAACGACAAGACGGCGGAGATGACGCGACTCCCGGAAGGCCAGCCACGATACAGGACTACGATCGTCGCGAGCGCCAGCAGGTAGAGAATGAGCTGCATCGGCCACACGCTCTGGTTGTATCGCGCGAACACTTCGAGGAACTGTTCGGCTGTGAATTGGGTCTCCATAGTGAGTATGGTAGCCGCGGGAATTTCGGTCCTGCAAGCGGCAGTGGAATTGTATTTGGGCAAAGGCGAAATGCAAACGATCCGATTAGCATATTGGAGTGCTGCGCGCGGTGGCATATAATCTGTTCACGGGGCTGGCGGAAATGCTCGTCCTGGGAGCGCTCTACGGGGCCACATTGAAACCTTCGTCGTAGTCGCGAGTCTTTTTGCGGCATTCCCGCTGGCGTACGGTCCGGCGGCTTTGGTGATTCCCTTGTTCAGGCTCGGCAGAGTGGGGGATTTCAAAGAGCGATTTCGTTGCGCTCCGGGCTTGCAGTGAATACTCTGGAGGCCTTGTCGCGAGTGAAAAAACACGGGTGAGGGAGGAAATGCAAAAACGTCAACTCGGCGCGAGCGACTTGAACATTACGCCCATCGGCGTGGGCGCCTGGGCCATGGGCGGGCCGGGCTGGGCCTTCGCTTGGGGCAGTCAGGATGACAGCCAATCCATCGCCGCCATCCGGGCCGCGCTGGATGCGGGCGTCAATTGGATTGACACTGCGGCCGTTTACGGTCTCGGCCACGCGGAGGAAGTGGTCGCTCGCGCCCTGGAGGGAATCTCGCCCCGCCCTTACGTGTTCACCAAGTGCGCGCGCAACTGGAACGAACGCGGCGAGATCGTCATATGCCTCAAGCGCGAGTCCGTTCGCAAGGAGCTCGAAGACAGCCTGCGGCGTCTGAAGGTGGATGTCATCGACCTCTACCAGATTCACTGGCCCGAGCCCGATGAAGACCTCGAAGAGGGTTGGGCAACGCTTGGCGAATTGAAGCAGGAAGGCAAAGTGCGCCACATCGGTGTTTCGAACTTCAGCGTTGACCAGGTTCGGCGGGCGCGGAAGATCGCACCCATCACTTCTGTCCAGCCGCCTTACTCGATCGTTTCTCCCGAAGCCGAGGAATCCATCCTGCCTTACGCCGCCGAGCACCAGATCGGAGTGATCGTCTACGCGCCAATGAAATCCGGTCTGCTCACCGGCGCCATGACTCGCGAACGCGCCGCCTCGCTTCCCGCCGACGACTGGCGCTCGCGCTCGTCCTTTTTTCGGGAGCCGCAGTTGAGCCGCAACCTGGCGCTGGTCGAATTGCTGCGCGCGATCGGCAATCGGCACGGCCGCACTCCCGGCGAAGTCGCCATCGCCTGGACCTTGCGGCACCCTGCGGTGACGGGCGCCATCGTCGGATTGCGCTCACCCGATCATGTGCAGGGTGTGATCGGCGCGGCGGAATTCCGCCTCAACGAGGACGAAATCGCTGAGATCTCTTCCTTTATGGCAAGGAACTGAACGATCAATCGATGCTGAGCTTCTTGGCGGCCGTTCTTTTGCTCGCGACCCCGGCCATGCTGGCTGTGCACCCCACCGGCCACAAGCTGGTCCAGCAGTGGTATGCGCTCTGCTTCTGGTCGCCTGCATAGGCTGAGGCGGGGCGAGTTCGATGGGCACACTCATCCTCTGGCAGAATCCTCCCGCCGAACGGCGGTCATCTTGGATGGTGGAATAAAACCCGCCCTGCTTGCCGACCGCGAATATTCGCGGATCCGGCTCTCGGAACTTTCCGTTCTGCGCACAGCGGGTGGCGGGTGTGCACCTTAACGCTCACGGCACGATGATTTTGGGACCGCTTCTGGTGCTGACTGAACTGAGCTTGTTCTTCGCAGAGAGGCGATAACTATATTTCCCGTCTGGGCAGTCTTTGTCGACCGGTGGGCTCGTCCATGAATTCCCACTCGCGATTATTTCGTTTTGCGGGTCTCCGAAGACGACCTTGTTTCGAATCTCGAGCACAACCGCGCTCTTTCGCATGTTTGTCCACGTGATTGTGTCGCCTCTATCTGCGTGCCCCTCGAGTGGTTTTGGTCCTTGGCGTTCTATGTCGACCTTCTTATTCGCCATGGTATTTTCCCCTCCTCCGTGATTGCTCTCTTAGACTCTAGCGATTCTGACGCTACTCAAAGCGAGGATCGCCCTGCAGTTTTGGCCTTACGTTGTATCCACCTCGCAGGGCTCCCCCGCCGTTTCTTCCTAGCCGAGGGGCAGCGGCTCTACACCTTACAGCTCACGGTATGATGATCTTGGGACCAGAGTGGCCGATGGCGTACCGGTGCCCCGCAGAAAACGCCGAACAATAGACACTGTACTCGTAAGTGCCGTTTGGGCAGTCTTGTTCGACAGGCGGACTTGTGAAACCGCTCCCAGGAACAATGGACTGTGTAATCGGGTGTCCGAAGATGCGGGAGTCCGGAATCTGGATGACAACCTGCGTGTTCAAAGTGTTCTGCCAGGTGATTGTGTTACCTTGCTTTGCATGGACATCACCCGGATCGACGCTTGCACCGCTATAGGGCTGTATTGAGACCCCCATGGTACCTTCTCCTTTCCTCGTTGTTTGGACATCTAGAATTCAGCGTCTCTTCCTCAACAACTCGAAGCGCGGATCGGCGCGCAGCTTCGCCAGTCCCGGCGAGCGCCCCACCTCCTCGATCGGGTATCCGCGTTCGAGTGCCTTCCCGATCCA
>Ga0307378_10004034_pt1 | contig 21191 bp, 16 predicted proteins | sample UN1MG_FD_202238 | JGI IMG/M metagenome (GOLD analysis project Ga0307378, IMG submission 202238) | Soil microbial communities from Risofladan, Vaasa, Finland - UN-1 | ecosystem: Environmental > Terrestrial > Soil > Coastal area > Acid sulfate soil | place: Finland: Risofladan, Vaasa | collected... | reverse complement strand
TATCCCACGGGTTCTGTTGCCACAATGCTCAACGCTTCCGTGCAGAAGGGAAAGAGCTACACCGCCTGGTACCAGGCCGGCCTGGAAGGGGATTATGAGCTGTGGTTTACAGTAGATGAAGCCAAGGGCAAGAGCAACTCCGTAAAAATCGTCGTCCAGGAATCTCAGGTTGCGGAGGAAAGCGCAACTATGGCTATCGGAGCAGGCGGAGTCTCAAAAGCCCGTGGCGGCGCGCCGGCTGCGGCTTACAGCATGGCTTCTCCTGCTATGGCAGCCAGCCCCAGCATCGGCTTTTCTGCGGGCGGCGCCAAGGACATAAGCAACTTCCGTGAGAACATTATGAAGGACTATTTGCCCTTGCCTAGCGACGTGACCTACGAGGGCCTGTTTTATGATTACTATTTTGATACTGGCGCTTCTCAGGAATGCAAGAAGCTCTTCTGCCCTTCCTACAGCTACGCCGTTTCCAAAGATCCCATATCCATGCAGCCGCAATACTATCTCTCAGTGGGCCTGAACTCTGGGATAACGGATTTCCAGAGAAAGAAGCTGAACCTTGTGGTGGTGCTGGACTTCTCCGGCTCCATGGGAAGCCCCTTCGATGAATATTATTACGACCGTTTCGGCAACAAGGTAGAGCAGAAAGGGGACGAATCCAGCAGGAGCAAGACCAAGATGCAGATTGCCGATGAGTCGGTGGTCGCTCTCCTAAGCCACCTCAAGCCGGAGGATCGTTTTGGCCTCGTGATCTTCAGCGATGATGCCTTCCTGGTCGATCCTCTCACCAGCGTCGCCGATAAAGACCTAGATCGTTTGAAGAACCACATCCTCAAGATCGAGGAGACATATGGAACCAACATGGAGGAAGGAATGGAGGAGGGAACTGCCCTCTTCGACCGGTTCTTGCAGGCCGACAAATCAGAGTACGAAAACAGGATTATCTTCCTGACCGATGCCATGCCCAACCTGGGGGAGACGGGCGACCTGGGGCTCTTCCGTATGCTCGAGGATAATGCCGACCAGGGAATTTATACCACCTTCATCGGCATCGGCGTGGACTTCAACACACAGCTGGTGGAGAGCATCACCAAGATCAAGGGAGCCAACTACTACTCAGTCCACTCTGCCGACGAATTCAAGACACGCATGGACGATGAGTTCGACTTCATGGTCACGCCTCTGGTCTTTGATCTGCGGCTCAAGCTGGATGCTCCGGGCTACGAGATTGAGAAGGTCTACGGCTCTCCCGAGGCGGACCAGGCAACGGGCGAGCTGATGAAGGTTAATACCCTGTTCCCCTCCAAAGCAGAAGAAGGTCAGGTTAAGGGCGGAGTGATTTTAGTCAAGCTCAAGAAGCTGTCCAATGATGGGAACATGATTCTTAAGGTCAGCTACCAGGACCGAAATGGAGTACAAGATAGCGATGAGGCGGAAGTGGATATGGCAGAGACAACTGCCGATTTCTACCAGAACAGCGGCATAAGAAAAGCCGTGCTTCTCTCTCGCTATGCAGATCTGCTCAAGAACTGGATGATAGATGAGAGGACGGCGGCAGAGAAAGGCTGGAAGATCGTGCCGTCCGTAACCCTTGCCAACGGAATTGTCATCCCGGTGGAGCTGGGGGAGTGGGAGCGTCAGTCCACGCTGCTTGTTGTCTCCGAGCCCTATCCTGAGTTGTTTGGCAGGTTCCAGGATTACTTCCAGATGGATGCACAGGTCATTGGCGACAGTACACTCGAGCAGGAAGAGGGGATACTAGAGAAGCTAGCAAGCTATGGTGGACCGATTTTTGGCTGAGTGCTCAAGTGAAAAGAGAGGATAAAAGCGAAGAAAAGAGCGAAGAAAAAAAAAGCAAGGGGAAAAATTGGATGAAAGCGGCTCCTGGATGATACGGAGCCGGTTTTTTTAGTTTTCCTTTTGGTTTCTGTCAGTTTCTGTTCTGCCTGTTTTTTGTCTCTTTACTCCTCTATCAGCACATCCTCCAGTGGCCTTCTTGTCGAACGCTCCTTGGTCGGCTCGCCATAGCCCAGCCGGAAGGTCTGCTGCACCTGCACCATCCCCGATTTGGCAGGCAAGAGCCCGGCCAGCTCTGCCTTTGTCTGCTGGACCTCTAGTACCTGGCTCATGGGATGCAGGCTTATGCCCAGAGACGTGGCAGAAAGCCAGAAACGCTCCAGGGTCCTTCCCGCTTTGATGGAAGAGATGCTGTCGTTATTTGCTGTGCTGATGAAGCCGAAGTACGATGTGCTGTTGATCAGCTCGCTGTCCTTTCTGGTTTGTTCCGGTCCCACATCTAAAAAGGCAATCGCGATCTGAGCCATCTTGGCCCGTATGCCCGTGGGCCCCATGCCGCCCATGCCCAGCCAGCGGCCCAGCTCGCTCTTGTAGTTGACATCGGAATACTGAATCCCATCTGCAGCCACCACTAGATCATGGAATTTCTTCTTGGTGGCAGAATCGTTGGCTATGAATATACTGGTATCCGGATCAGAGCTAAGGCGGTAGATGGTCTCCAGATCTGCATCGGAAATAGCCCGAGGCTCGTAAGGGTTGCTGTTGGTCTGGCGGGAAGTTATGGCAGAAAAGAGCCGTGAATCCGAGGGCGACCCGGAGCCAGCCTGCAGTGAGACAACAGCCACAAGATCTTCCGGGCCGGGGAAATAGGAAACGCTGTAGTTGTAGCCGAAATGCTCAGCCGCTATAATCAGATTTTCCAGGGCGCAGCCGATGCTGATATATTGCTCCCTTCGATCGGTATCTGCAACCTTCAGCCATCTTGATTTATCGGCGAATACCTGGATCTCGCCCTCTGAGACGTTAAACTTCCAGGGCTGGCTGTTATGGCTGGACGGTGCCAGGATGGCATAATTGAGCAGAAAGGTTAGCTTCTCCTCCGAGCTGGAATTGCTGGGAAAGTCGCTCTCTTTTACATCCCAGACTTGTAAAGATGCTTCGGGCTGCATCAAAATTCCAGGCAGTACCATTCCCAAAAACAGGAATATGCTTAATAAAACAATCTTTGTCGCCGATACACCCATATCTTTCTGCCTCATGCAATTAAGCTTTGCAAAAGGCATATCGAAATCAAATGAAATATACCCTGCGGTGTGCCAAGCATCTGCAGATAAAACCGAAAAATTGTAGCATGTCTTTGAAATCAATGCATGGGAAGTTAAGAGGAACGGTGAGAAGTATCCGCTTGATTTAGTCTTGCGCTGGCGCGCTTGGCCTGGGATCTCTCTATTCCTGAGTCTGCCATTTTATGAGCCGGCGTTACCGCAAGATCTTTAACAAGATCTATCGGTACATTTCGACGAGAGATGCGAGGCTCTCTCTGAGAAGAATGTCGTGCTTTCTCTGGGGAACACCATGAGAAGTGGGTGCATCCACGACCTCATGGATAGGCCCCAAGAGATGGAGATGGACATGAACGCAAAGCTGGCCAAGAGAGCGAATGAGCTGGGCGTTCAGGTTATCATTGAGGGTATGGGCGGGCATGTCAGCCCAGAGAAGATACCTGCCTATGTAGCTCATTACAAGAAGAAGACCGATCATAGGCCGTTGTTCGTTGCAGGTCCGCTTCCGCTCGACATCGGTGTTGGGTATGACCACATCTCAGGGTGTGTTGGCGGGTCTCTTGCGGCTGGCGCTGGGGCTGATTACCTCTGCTACATCACTCCCTCCGAGCACCTCGCCCTTCCCAATGCGGCCCAGGTCAGAGAAGGAGTGGTGGCCTTTAAAATAGCAGCTCACATAGGAGATACCTTGAAGTACGGCCCGAGGCCCGAAGACAGGAATTTAGCCAAGTACAGAAGGGCGAGAAATTGGGAAGGTCAGTTTATTGTTGCCATAGATGGTGACAGGGCGAGGGAGATTCATCATCAGGATAAAGCAGAGACCTGTTCCATGTGTGGGAAGTACTGCGCAATACTCATCATGGAAAGTTATCTGAAATAATATTTAGGCGATTGGCTTGAGGATACTTTCCATCATACGTGAATCGTGCAGCCCACATGCTTGCCTGGAAGCTCCCTGGGGGGGGTGCGGCTGGCCTGAGGAATCCTATTCGAGCGGGATGGCCAGGAAAGCACGGCAGGGGACCGGAGGCCCGCTTGGTGGAAGCGTTGCTGTCGAGTGGCCTAATATCGCCTAATATCAAGCAATTCCGCTGCTAAAAGTGATCTCTCCAACGTATTCTGGCACATCATTGCGAAATCTCTCACAAAAAGAAGAGTTCGGCAAGATTATTCTACGAATATCTTTTATTTCAAAATGGATATTATGTAGGCTCCTCCATTCACGCTCCATGTAGAAGTTCTCATCATCGTCTTCCGACTTATCGGAATCAAAGAATTTTATATGGCTCAATAAATGGAGCATAAGATCTGCTGTCGCTGCGAGTTTTCCGCCATAATTATTTGGAGAATTAAGAAGATCTGAATTAATAAAGGCATCAGCCATAATGTCATAATATTCAGATTTTGTAACTTTCCCTTCCGCAGAATTCTTGGCTATATAAAGAACCGGGTTTGCCCCTTTCTTGATTAAAAATGATTTACTAAAGGATAGCCCAAAATTGCTATATTTGCTGATGTGGATGCCAAGATCTCCAAGCGGAATATCGCAGAAGCAGATCATACCCGGATAGATCATTCCATTGTCGCTGAGTTTGCATTTACGATTTATGCGATATTGAGTACCACGATCGTCAGGCCAGTCGGGATTGCGAATACATTTTTCTTGGATTATTTTAAGCAATACCTTATATTGTTCTTCCTGAAGCTGGCTTTTATCATTTGTCTCTTTGCTCAGGTTTCCACCGACGAAATGTGTCAACTCTTTTGAAACATAGCGCTGTTTGGTATCCATAGATTTCACATCCGCTTTTTATAATTGAACACCGGGCCCAATGCTTTTGACGAGAGGACGCTGCTCCGGGGTGGCCAGCTCTCTCCACCGATCAAAATCTATATGTTGATTTTCAGTTGCATCGCCAAGATAGCAAAGGGCGCCCCATGCATCCGGATATTCTTTTGATATCCGCCCAATTTCAATAGCACAGACCTTGTGCGCGTCCTTATCGTCTGGCGTGCACTCTCTCATCAATCCGGGCAAAATTCCGTGACATTTTTTCAAGATTAATTCCATAATGCTATAGTACTTCAGGGGCTCGCTTTTCTTTGCTCGCCGGTTTTCTCGTCCAGCCACTCTACCATCACATCTATGGTCAGTCCAATGTTACCGATGCCGATGTGATATGGACACTGGTCGGCCTTTGCAAAGATTCGTCCGGTGATGGATTTGGCGTGGATCAGCGCTTTCCACTGCTTATGGTACAACACAAGTGGCTGGAAAAAATCCTCCTCTCCACCAAGAAGGAGAACGTCCTGGTCCACCAGCTCGGAGTGCAAAAACTCCTTGTTCATGGCCATTTCCCAGCGGACCACATCCAGAAGGTCTGTCTTCTGGGCTATGAAGAGAGTGTTGTTGATTACATGCTCAATCATGGGGGCTTTCATCTTCATGCGTATTCCCGCTCTCATTAGCCCTTCCCATTTCATCATTGCGTTTACCATGAACCGTGAAAAGCCGCTCGTACCCTCCATCCAGTCGAACAGCGGCGGGAACACTATCACCCACCGGATCCTCTTTTCAAAAGCTGCAGCCCGCAGGCACCAGTAGCCGCCCATAGAAATACCGAGTATTGCGACGTCCATGAGTTTAAAAAAATCAAGAATAGCTTTGGTGGGTTTCTCCCATGCGTGGTCGGACGCCAGGTTGTATTTTCTGAGTGCTCCACCCTGACCCGGACCCTCAAAGGCAATGACCTCGTAACCGTTCTCGGAAAAGATCTTCGTGAAGCAATAAAACTCCTCGATGAACGAGTCAAAGCCGCCGTGGATAAGGATCGTTCCCTTTTTATCGCCTTCGGGGGCCAGCCGCATCGCAGGGAGGAAACCCTTTTCATAAGGAACCTTGTAGCGCTCTATATTGTCATCCTTGAACGCCTCGTAGAAAACATCGAGGAATTTATCGTAGAGGCGCAGTTTGTCTGGGTCGGACGGCTTTACCAGGAACTCAGCGGCCCGGTAGTAAAAGGCTGCGTTTTTCATCCGTCCCTCAGCTAGGGCTTCCTCAGCCAGCCCCAGGAAGGCGTTTTTATAATCGTCGAAGTTCTTGATGAGGGAGGCGCCCTTCTTCAGGTCTATCAGCCTGGTGTACCCTTCCGAGTACCAGCGGTTAAGCTGTAAGTTATAGAATTTATTTTTATGAAAATTATAAAATCCCACGGGCAATGTTGTTTTCACTGGCACCTTCACCTTTTCAAGATAGCTGCTTATCAGGCGAAAAAGCTTTTGGCTGAACGCGATCGGCAACCCCGCTATGCTCGGGTGGCCTGTCGATTGGCCCAGATGCGTTCGAGCTCGCTGCACTTGCGGTCGAGCAAGATAGCGGTTGGCCGCTCGTGGCCGGTGACATTGGCATCCACATTCTATCATTCGCACGTAATTTGGCAACTCATCATAAACATCTTTAAAGCAGCTATTATTACGATGATTATTCTCACTTCATAATTTGATTCAGATGATTTAATTAAATTTAAATAGCTAAAAATTCTATTATTAATTAGAGCCTGCAGAACCACTATGTAAAATTCCTCTGAAGGCTCAAATATCTAAGGAGGGAAAAAATGACCCGAAGATTGGCCCGACCAATTATGGCCGGATTTATAGCGTTTCTACTGCTCCTGGGATGCTGCCTAGGAGCCTCGAACAGCACGATTGCCTCCAGTGGCCTGCCCCAGGCACCAGATGAAGCCAAGCTCAATGAGATCCTGAATGACTTCGAACAGTACGCCGAGATGGGCATGAACGACTGGAAGGTTCCCGGTATGGCTGTGGCCATCGTTCGTGGGAACGAAACAATATACCTCGAAACCTTTGGCGTTACAAAAGTGAATTCCAGCGACCCAGTTACTTCCAACACCATCTTTCAGATAGGATCTACCTCCAAGGCATTCACCGCCGCCCTGGTGGCAATGCAGGTGGATGCTGGGAAGGTTAATTGGGACGATAGGGTGATAGATCACCTATCGGACTTCAAGATGTATGATCCCTGGGTCACCAGGGAGTTCACAGTGACGGATCTCATGGCACAGCGCAGCGGATTGCCTGCACACACCGGAGATGATCTGGTTGCCCTGGGCTATGATCGTGATTACCTGGTGCGGTCATTGCGCTATACAAAGCCTGAGACCAGTTTCCGCTCTGCCTATGCCTACCAGAACGCCTTGTTCCTGGCCACCGCAAAGCTGGTGGAAAACCTGACCGATGAGAGCTGGGAAGAGAACGTCCAGAAGAAGATCTTCCAGCCACTGGGAATGTCCAACTCCACCGTGGACATGAAATCTTTCCAGCAGGCCGAAGACGTGGCCTATCTGCATCAGATTAGAAACGGAAGCGTCACTGCCTTGCCCATGGACTGGAGATACATGGACTGGGTCTACATCTACGGCCCAGCTGGCGGGATCAACTCCAACATAATTGATATGACCAAATGGCTGCGCCTGCAGATGCACAACGGCAGCTTTGAGGGCCAGCAGCTCTTAAGTGAGAACAGCACCCTTTACATGCACTCACCCAAGACCATTGTAAGCCCGCTGGCGTCTGCGAACAGCGCATACTATTGTCTAGGCTGGGTATACCGGGAGTCAATGCCCTATCCAATCATCTGGCATAACGGAGGGACTCTGGGTCATCATAGCATGGTGGCTTTCGTTCCCCAGGCCGACATAGGGATTGTGGTATTATCCAATATAGATTCTGAGCTACCCGAATCTCTTGCCTATCGCTTCTTCGACCTGTACTTCGACAATCCGGCAAAGGATTACAGCGCAGTAGCACTTGATCAGACGAAGATGATCGAGAACCAAACAATTGCCAGCTATCCCAAACAACCGACTTCGCCCGAACCGGCACTGCCTTTAGAAAGATACGTGGGCAACTATAGCGACCAAATCTATGGCAGGATCAACATCAGCCAGGAGAACGAGTCCCTGGTAGCGAACGCAGGCCCTGGGAATGTGAAGATATTCTTAACGCCATGGAACAGGGATACCTTCAGTATCTCCGAGCCTGAGATAAGCGATCAGAAGGGATTTGCCCAGTTCCAAATCGGCCCGGATGGCCAGGCGAATAGCATGGAGGTTATCGGAGGCGTTTTCACTAGCAAAGTCGCTTTTGAGAGAGAAGCATAGCTAAAAAGAGCCGAACGGTGTATAGAACCAGGGTTCTTTACCCGTTCGTCAATATTTATATCAGACTAAAAAATGAGGCCATGTCGGGAGAAGATGAGAAGGATCGATAACGTAGGTCATCAGAAGTGCAGCATCAGAGCCGCCAGGGGCTTCATCTAATCCCGCCTATCAAGCTATTAAGTCATCTGCAGCCAGGTCCTGGCAGGAAGGACGCCCGCACGCCAGGGGCCGATCGGCTGCAATTAGGGTCGAGCGAGATGACCCTGCACAGTCTACTGACCGATCTTACAAAATTGATCCATCCATCTGATCACAACAAAACAAAAATTTTAAGATGAGTATTCGATCCAGTCAGTGGATAGTCAGAGAAACCAGCGAACTATTAGAAATTACTTATACAAGAAATTTTAGATATTTGCCCTCCATAAGTCATTTGGCGGCGTGCCGGCTGGCAGGAATCCGGTCGGGCAACGATGGCCAGGTAGACCTCTTCCTTGAGGACGACAGAGCCCACCTAGGTCATGACCGAAATCATAACATCAGTATCTCGATATGCTTAGGGGATGCAGCCACCATACCACAAACAGGATTACAAATAGGGCAATGAGGATCTTGAGAGCCAAGAGATATTCATTTGCCCAGGGTATGTTAAAGCCTGAAAGGAAATCTCCATCAATACCAACTGTCGAAATGGTATCACCCTTAAAAATGTGTGCTGTACATGAAGAAATCACTTTCGATCCTCTCATGCATGCTCTGGATAAATTCACCATAGGGAAGAGGAGGTTATAATTATAATCTGATGATTTTAAAAAAATGAAGGTGAATTTTTAGTACACCTTGGAAAATTGTGCCTTATCAGGGACTTTGAAGCAAGTGCAATCGAAGATGCCCCTGGCGGACTTGAAGGCCTTTGCATCTGCATAGTTCATATCGCTAAATCCGCCATAGCAGCAGGGCAGCCATGAATCAACCTTCTCTTCCTCCTCTGAGTCGGTATGTAAATTCATATTTTTCTTTATGTGGAAGCTCCCCACGTAATCCTCATTCATCTCTATCAAAGGCTTCTTCCAGGCTTTCATTGCCAAGCCGAGGACTTGAGTCTCCTCCGAATCTTCTTCAGGCTCTTCATCCACCGGGACTCCCTCAAATTGAAGCACTCCAAAGTGTGCTCGGCCATCAACCATGTCCTCTTCGATATTCATTGTATTACCTGTTGCATCCGATTGAGCTTCAAGCACCTTATCCAATCCGTGAGCCTGATCAACCAGGTGATGCAAGGAATTCAAACCATCACGGTTCTTTATCCAATCTTCTTCCTTTAAGAGAGAATTGAAAACAACAGGATGGAGACTATAATATCGTGATCCTATGCCCATTACTGAGAGGCTGTAGGTCATTTTGCTGTCTTCTTTCATCTGAATAACGCTTGTTGTTTCTTCTTCCTCTTCAATTACCTCTCCATCTTCATCGTAAGCGTTGTTGATCCAGGTCTTATTGGTGTATGAACTCTCTGCATATATGGTCGAATCAGTATCGATTTTCCCGCTGCCGTGAGCTTTATTCTTCGCCTCAACGCCGTTAAACAGTCGTCCATCCGTCCCGAGATCGTCTGGCATTTGAGCATATTTATAGGCAGTAAAGAAGCCCGTTCCGCTCACGTTCTGTTCAAAGTTGAATTTGAGATTTTTCTCTTCCAATGTCGTTGGATTGTCATATGCCGCATCATCCTCCTGTAATTGCTCCTCCTTTTCCCAGTTATCGGCTGAGGCTATGCCTATTAGCGCAAAGAGAGCCAGCAATAAAATTATCTCTCTCAGTTCATTCCCTCCTCAGATACACTTTCGATGTTAGCACGTATTGCTTATATTATTTTAAGGTATCTGCTAGCATTTTGCATATGTAGCATAATAGCATAATATTCTATTTTATTGTATTAATAAAAAACACAATAATGCTAAAAAATATTGAAAAATCGTATGTATTTCCAAATGAAGAAAGTATCGAGTGCATATGCTCTGCATGCATGCGTCAAAGATTTCCGTGATGCGTGCGCATTATACTTAGGCAGGAGATTCGATTCCGCCTTAAGAGCTGCTATCTTGCTAGGTATGCATGGTGAGTCGCGCTTCGAGTCATTCTTTATTCGATCCTCTATTTGGCCTTACAAAGTGATGACACGCCCTGGTTATAATGCTAGAATCTTGACCTACCAATTTAACGTAACCATTATTCACTTACTCAATTTAGGCATACAAATCAGGAATAATTATTACTAAATTCGATTTTAGTTAATCTTTTATAATTGAATAGCATTTTGATTTATGGTGAAACTATGCATATTCCTGATGGCTATCTAGGGCCATACACTTATATGGCAATGTGGGTCATAATGATCCCCATCTGGTATTACGCGGGAAGGAAGCTCAGTTCTGAGCTGAAGTCCAGGCAGGTTCCCCTGCTGGCGCTGGCAGCAGCGTTCTCTTTTGTTATTATGATGTTTAATGTCCCTATCCCAGGAGGCAGCACCGGCCATGCCGTAGGAGGCGCAATAATCGGCATTGTCTTGGGGCCCTGGGCTGCAGTGATTGCCATATCCGTTGCCCTCGTGTTGCAGGCACTGATGTTTGGCGATGGTGGGATTACAGCTATCGCAGCCAATTGCTTCAATATGGCTGTAGTAATGCCCTTTGTAGCCTATTATGCCTACAAGCTTCTCAGCGGAGGCACGGAAATTACATCTTCGAGAAGAGTTATTGCCGCGGCCGTAGCTGGCTACATATCTCTCACGCTGGCCGCAGCGCTTACAGGCTTTGAATTCGGGATACAGCCGATATTGCATCATACCGCCGAAGGAGTTCCTCTCTACATGCCCTACCCGCTGAGCGTGACGGTTCCGGCTATGGTACTGGAGCATGCTCTCGGATTCGGCATCCTTGAGGCCCTCATTACAGCACTGATCTTTGCCTACATCCAGAGAACGGACACCTCTCTGCTTTATGGAGAGAAATCCGCTGTGCAGAAGATGAAAATGGGAAGAGCAACCACAGCTTGAGGCGAGACCATGGATAAGATAATAAGAAATTTTGCTATCGGCCTGGTTGCGCTGATTATTCTGGCACCGTTAGGGCTTTTGGCTGTTGGTGAGACCTTTGGCGAATGGGGGCCGGAGGAGGTTAAGGAAAAGCTCGGCTTTGTACCTCCCGGTTTGGAGCAGCTTTCATCGCTTTGGAGCGCACCCCTGCCGGATTATGCCCTGGCCGGCGGAGGCGATTCGATGACAGCGGCTGCGGGTGCTTATATCCTGTCCGCAGTTATAGGCGTTATTATCTGTGGTGGCCTGCTTTACTTCGTAGGCAAGAGGGTTGCCAAAAACTAACGCTTTTTTTCCATTTTTTTAGTTACAATACAATTAAATGAAAATATCTAATAGAGGATTCCTATAAACTTACTCCATGCCATAATATGAAAAAATTATATAATATTAATATTATCGTATAACGTGGATTCTTTTACAACCTGAATGCCTGCCTGGCCGCACTCGTTGCGGTCTCGCTAGTTAGTGTCGCTCGCTGGCCTGGGGCTGCAGGGGCGGTTGTTCCGTAGCCTATCAAGGGAGCCGCACTGCGAGGCTGATCTCATAAAAAGTTGGTAAAGGTTCTCCCGCAGCAAGAGGATCTCTTGCGGACATCGGGCCGAAAAACCATAGCATAGTGTTCCTGGCGATTATAACTGAGGCTTTGAGACATTGAACGATACAGATGAGAACACCTGATTTCTGCCTGGAGAAGCGGTTGTCCTTCTGGGATCCAAATCCCAAGATCGATCGTATTGAGTGTCTATTCAAGGATGAGACGGGCCGACGGGTGATTGACCAGCCATCCGGAGCGTACAGTCCTGAAACATTGACTTTATATGTCAGATCGTGTAAGCTAATTGAATAAGATTAGGTGGGGGGATAAGGCATGTCTTGCACAGATGTAGTCACTTCCGATGATCGCTCTGAATCGAAGGACGGGCGAAGGTATAAAAAATTAATATTTCAGTCTGCATTCTCTCTTCTTCTTATTATTCCTTGCGTCATGGGGGCCTTTCCCCTGGACTGCTCCTATCAGTGCAGCGCCAACGATGTGGAGGTTACCGGGGCCCAGATATCCGACCAGAACGGCAACGACCTGACCTGCAGCTTCTGCGAACCAGGTAATCCTGCCAGCGCTTATCTAGCATTAACCGTGTTCAATCATGCCGCTGCAGCCAGATACAATATTTACATAATCTACACCCTTTCCTTGAACGGGGTCGACCAGCCCAGGACGTTCTCCTGTTTAAGTGCCTCTATTGGAGGAGGCCAGACCATTAAGACCGAAATTCCCATCTCCTGGACCTGCGGTCAGAGTGTGGATCTGAAGAATATTGTCCTCACCTGGTCCACCGTAGCTAAAGAAGACACCTGCGACATCCCCAAGAACTGCCATCCACCGGGCCAGAGCTGGTGCATGCCGCTCATGAGCGTTAAGACTCCTCTTGTGGCTGCTTTTTCCAGCAACTCTCCCCAGTGTATCTGCGGGCCCCAGAGCTGTAAACCCATCCAGTTCACAGACCAGACCACAGGTGGATCTGGAGCCTATACCTACCTGTGGGACTTCGGAGATGGATCTACGAGCACACAGCTAAATCCGGTAAAGCAGTACAGCGTCCCGGGCGTCTATCAGGTGACAGTTACCGTAAGCGACGGTCAATGTTCAGACAGCCATAGCGGCCAGGTTACGATCTACCCTGCACCATCCGCATCCTTCACATCTATTCCCGCAATCTGCCTGGGATCAGACCTGAAATTTACAGATACATCCACCCCCGGAACCGCAGCGGGAATCACTCCAGCGACCATCGTCAAATGGGAGTGGGACTTTGGAGATGGCAGTGCCCATAGCTTAGACCAAATTCCCATTCACCACTATACGAGCGCCGGCACTTATCAGGTGACCCTCAAGGTCACCGATTCCCGGGGATGCACTGCAAGCGTCACATCTAGTGTGCAGGTCCGCACCAATCCGGTCCCCACATTCACCGTCGATTCCCCCACACTCTGCTTCCGGCCGGGATTATCTACTGCATTTCACGGCCAGGCCACTTCAGGGTCCGGCTCCTACACTTTCGCTTGGGACTTCGGCGACGGCGTCACGGGAACCGGTACGGACCCAACTCATCCATACGCCAACCAAGGAACTTACAACGTCAAGCTAATTGTCACCGATAGTAATGGCTGCACCGGCACAACGACCGCCCAGGCTGCAATAGTCGACTGCGACCCACCGGGCATAGACAAAGTAACAGTCTTCTCCCAGCCGATATGCAGCGGCCTGGAACAGGTGGTCAATGCCCATGTGGTGGATTATGTTGGCGTCACCTCGGTCAAACTGAATTATCAGGTGAATGGAGGAGCCGTCACACAAAAGGCAATGACCTTTGTTGCAGGGTCGGGCTCGGTTAGAGATGGGATGTGGACCGTCGAGGTACCCGGCCAACCTGCAGGATCCATAGTAACCTACTGGATAACTGCGTGCGACGGAACATTCACCGCGGAGTCTGCCCATTATTCCATATCCTTCATAGACTGCACTCCTCCGGCCATCACTTCGGTGAAGGCCTCTACCTTCCAGCCATGCGCAGGATCGGATGTGCTCATCACCGCCCATGCAACAGCGGGTACCGGAGTCGCCTCAGTAACCATGGACTATGGCGGATCAAGCTATCCAATGTCCGGTTCTGCCGGATCAAGTTCTGGAGATTGGACCTATTCAATACAGGGATCTGGAAAGGCGGCTGGAGATACATTGATATTTACAGTCTCAGCCACAGACACCCTGGGCAGAGTTGTCCAATCCTCCAGCTTCAGCATCACCTGGAGAGATTGCACGCCCCCTGAGATTATATCTATCATACCTTCCGACCTATCACCCTGCCCGCCTGCTGATGTGACAATCACAGCCAGGATAACAGACGACGTGGGAGTTACATCGGCTTTCCTGACCTATGACGGAGCGGACCATGCCATGTCCGGCCCATCTGTCTCGGGCGATTGGACGGCAATCATCCCCGGCTCCGGCAGGTTGGCAGGAGACTTTATCGAATACAGCGTAAAGGCTTCTGACGCAGCAGGCAACACTGTGACCTCTGCGATCGCAAAAATAACCTGGAGGGACTGCAGGGCTCCTGTGATACAGAGCATAACTCCCTCTATTGCTGCTCCGTGCGGCGGTGATGACGTTACCATAGTCGCCATCATAACTGACAATACAGGCGTGAAATCAGCGAGTCTGGTCATAGACAACGTGCCCTACACTATGGCAGGACCCAGCGGATCTAATGAATGGTCCTACACTTTAACAGGAAAGGCTGCTGGCCAATCCATCTCTTATTGCGTCTCCGCCGAGGACAACGAGGGAAATATCGCAACCTCCTGCACCTTCACCATAACCTGGAAGGATTGCATTGCTCCCGTCATCGGCACAGCCGTCTTGGAGCCGGCCAGCCCCTGCTCAGGAGCTGATGTCTTTGTTAAAGTTCATATCACGGATAACGTCGGCGTGACCTCCGCCACCATAAGCTACGACGGAGCATCCTACCAGATGTCCGGACCGATTGGACCGACGAACGACGGAGACTGGACCGCGACCATAATTGGCACTGGCAAGAAAGCCGGCGACTCGCTAAGCTATAGCATCACGGCAAAAGATGGTGCAGGAAACACTGCCACGCCGGCGACAGGCTCCATAACCTGGAGGGACTGCACGCCCCCTGTTGTGCAATCGGTTGATACTTCCAGCTCCACGCCCTGCGCCGGTACGGATGTGACCATCACCGCTACTGTCACCGATGATGTGGGAGTCGCATCGGTGAATCTCTATTTTGATTCCGTTCCCCATGCCATGTCCGGGCCTGTAGGCTCAAAAGCAGGCGACTGGACATACACAATTGCCGGCAGGCCAGCAGGCACATCTCTCAGCTACACTGTAATCGCCAGTGATGGCCCAAATCCATCATCTCCCGTATCGGGTGCGATCCTTTGGAAGGAGTGCGGCAATCCCGATTTGGATGGCCCTGATATGGTATCGATAACTCCTTCGACCGCAACCCCCTGTTGCTATACTGATGTTCTGATAACCGCTCATCTCAAAGACGAGCACGGCGTGGCATCGGCTGAGCTGATTTATGACGGATCATCTCACCCCATGTCGGGAGTTGCAGGCTCCGAGGATGGGGATGGATACTGGACGGCGAACATCCCTGGATCGGGCAAGGACCCGGAAAGCTCTCTCAGCTACACGGTGCGAGCCCTGGACACATTAGGAAACCAGGCAGTATCCGGCGAGTTTACCATAACATGGAAGGATTGCTGCCCGCCGGTAATCGGCAGCATTGCTTTATCTCCGCATGAACCATGCGCCGGAGAGGATGTAACCGTCACGGTTCAAATAACCGACAATATTGGCGCAGACTCTGCCACCCTTACCGCCGGAGGTACCAACTACCCGATGTCGGGACCCGCAGGATCGACATCCGGGGAGTGGACGGCAACCATCCCGGGTGCTGGCAAAGCCGCAGGCTACATCCTTCTCTTCAGCATCTCTGCCTCAGATGCCGCCGGAAACAAAGCCACCCCGGCAACCGGCCAGATCCATTGGAGAGATTGCGCGGTCCCTGAGATTCAGTCGGTCATTCCATCAAACTCGCAGCCATGCGCAGGTGAAGATGTCACAGTGACCGCCCGCATTCTGGATGATAACGGTGTGGCCTCGGCCACTCTGAATTTTGATTCATCTGCCATACCCATGTCCGGTCCGGTGGGATCCGCCTCCGGCGACTGGACAGCCACCTTGCCCGGTTCGGCCATGCAAGCAGGGGAGAGCATATCTTACCACATAACCGCCAAAGACAGCTCTGGAAGAACCGCGGTCTCCGAAAGCCAAACCATATCCTGGCAGGATTGCTCGCCGCCACAGATCTCGGAAATATCGCCGGGTGACATTGAGATCTGCGAGGGCAATGGCGATCTGCAGATCACCGCCAGGATTGCAGCTACCTCCGGGGTCGTAACAGCTCGCATCATCTATGAGGAAGAAGGAGATCCGGGGCTGTATGAAGTGGATATGGTCAGGCAGGGAAGCGATCCCAAGGATTCCATCTGGAGCGGCAGCGTCTCCAAAAGGAAGGTGCGAACCATCACCTATTACATCACTGCCAGCACCGGCAAATATACCGCCACCTCGGAATCACACCGCGCCGTATTCGATGAGTGCGATGTACCCGAGCTTATCGACCATGAGATCATAGCCCCATGTGCCGGAAATGACGCCCAGGTGAGCTTTACGATAAGGGATGAGGATAATGATTTCTATAGAGCCGCCATCACCTACGAGGGCAAAGAATATCCCCTGCACCTGCTGGGCCCTGATCCCTACCCGACGGAAGGAACTTGGACCGGCACCATACCCGGCTCCGGGCGGCAGCCTGGAGAGACATTAAGCATCTCTTTAAACGGATACACTCTGGACACCCTCGGTCCCAATCCGCCGGAAGGCCTGGGCCAGTTCAGTGTTACCTGGATCGACTGCCGTCCTGGCATTTCATCAGTATCTCCTGTATCTGCAGAAGTCTGCGTCGGAAACGATCAGGTAATTCAAGCAAGAGCTACAAACACCGTGGGCATTTCATCTGTGATGCTCCACTATACCGATTCCACAGGACAATATGAGACGAGCAAGGTCATAGATGATGGAGCGTCTCCCGTAGACGCTTCATGGACGATTCCTGATCAGCCTGCCGGAACTGTAGTGGAGTACTACATCGTGGCCACATCCACCAATGGTGATGTATCGAGGATGCCCCAGGTGGGCAGCTACCGGCTGACCTGGATTGACTGCAAACCCGGCATCTTATCTGTCACTCCCAAAACGTCAGTAGTCTGCGCCAGAAACGATCAGGTTATTCGTGCCAGAGCCATAAGCCCGGTAGGCATTTCATCCATGATGCTTCATTATACCGATTCAGCAGGACAATACTTTGAGACGAGTATGATAATGGATGAAGGAGCGTCTCCAAATGACGCCTCATGGATGGGATTGATTCCTAATTATCCAGAGGGAAGTGAAGTGGATTATTACATCGTGGCCACATCAACCAATGGTGATATCTCGATGATGCCCCAGGTGGGCAGCTACCGGCTGACCTGGATAATCTGCAAAGCGGAGCTCAACAAGACCGCATCATCATCAATAGTTGCACCTGGGGGGACCATCACTTACACCATAACCTACCGGAACAGAGATTCGAATGGTATTTCTGATGTGGTCATTGTAGAGAGCTATCCACCGGGCGTAACTTTCATCTCCGCCTCGCCTCCGCCTGACAGCGGCACTGACAACCGCTGGACAATAGGCGATCTGCCAGCAGGCGCTTCCGGGACCATAACCATAGAGGTCAGGGCACCGGACGAGGCCAAAATCAAATTCTTTATGGATCAGTCTGCCACGGGCCTGGGCTTTGTAAGAACATACAAGGATTTGAATACCGGTCGCGAGCCTCAAGTCCTCACCAACCAGGTAAGCATGACGGCTCGAGGAATTGCTGGCCAGTTTGCCATCAGCAAAGTCACCATTAGCGGTGAGGCAGGCACAAAGCTCGCCATGCGAGAGAGCGGCAGCGGCAGCTATTCCCGAGAGGAACAATTGCGATACCTTCGGGAGAACAGGTCCATTAAAGATGTTAGTAACCTCTCTGTCAGCTACCAGGCTACGAACTTCCAGCTTCCCAGTACCGGATCCCTAAATTATAGTTCAAAATGGACTGACCGGGAGAAAGCCAAGAACTACGTAACATCGGAATCGGTGGAAGAGTCATACCGCTATGCTACAAATATCAAGAGAGAGAGCCAAATCGAACTTGACATAAATGGCACAAATATGACCGCAGACTCACAGTTCGAGGGAATGCGCCACGCCGGATACTTCAAAGCCTCGAAGCCTGATGCCAAAGGGCACGTCTCACCACTAATGGAGATGAGCTCAGATTACACAGGTAGCTTCCGGGTGAAAGAGAGATTGGGCACGACCTACAGCAACCGGTCAAACGCCATAACCACAGTCAAGCATTACGAGATGCCACACATAACGATTTACCAGAGAAGCGAGAGGCACAATATGAGTGATCCCAAAATAAACTACACCATAAGCATCTTAAACGACGGAAATCGAAATCTTGGACCCATTTATCTCACGGATCTCTTCCCGGCGGGAATGATGTTCTTCGATGCCTCTGCCCATCCCTCAGAGGAGGTGCTTCTTGATGCCGATCACGCCAACTGGACCTTTACCTCTCTTCCCATCGACAGGTCCCTGACCATATACCTCACGTTGATGTGGTACGTCGTCATAGAGCCCCCTGTTAATCGGGTCTTTGTTAAAGCGGGATATGACGGAACATGGATAACCGCGAATAATTCGACGGTCTCGAACCTCAACTGGCTGAGCAGCATGCCAACTGGTAAGCCTACTGGTATACAACAGAAAGCGATCACTGGAGACTGGAATCCTCCGGACTGGGGATTCGATCATTCGGTGGATATCTGCAGGTCATGCACATATTCTCCACCCCCCACCTGAGTGTGATATGAAGGCATTGAATCATTCATGGTGCCAAGGGCCTTGATACCGAGCCCGGCCAATGCCTTCTGGCTATCGGGTCCATCGTGCCGGTCTTGGCCTGGCATAGCTCTAAAAAGCGAGGCAGGGACTGGCGCGTGCTTCTCTTGCCCGACCATGCCACGCGGGTCTGCCAGAGGACAAGCTCCGACTGGAGACCGCCTGACTGGGGATTCGACCTCAATGAGAATATTTGCGGCTCCTGTGCCTACTCTCCTCCCTCAGATTAGTATGAGTAGAGCGAAGAGGCTGGATGCCGCCGAGGACGACCGCACGCCAGGGGGGCAGGAGGTCCGCTTGGCGGCATCGTTGCGGTCGAGCGAGGATCGCCGGGTGGCCGCTCGTGACCTGCTATGCCTGCTTGCAGATACGGGGGGTGGCAGGGATACGTCCTGGGCGGTGCAGATGACCGGCAGGAATCAGATTGAGCAGAGCTGGCAGGAACACCTGCAGCCCCGGGGGGCTTGAGGTTTGCTCGGTCCTTCTTATCAATGGGCCCGGCTTGGCTGCCCCACTGCATTCAAGTCATTTGTGGGCCAGGTTATCATAGGTAGATATCGTGATCTAAAAGCATTGCGGAAATTATTTTCTCTGCCTTATAAAATAGAGTTGGTTTAGCGTTGGCTGGCCCGCTTGCGTCGTAATTCCTCTAATGTGATTCCCTCTGATTTATGCTTCTGCAAATATTCATATTGGGAATCAACGTATGCCGCCTCGCTGTAATCTACATTTTCTTCTTTTACTTTCACGACGGCTGCCATATCATAACCACCTAGCATATTTAAGTTGTTTTTAATATATACCTTCATCGGTAATCCGAATCTCCAGATCGAGGAAAGGCCTTGGTGATGTATATTACCTTCTCTGATTCATCAACGAAGTATTCCAGTCGCTGACAATAGAGGAGAGCAGCCAAGTCCGAGGCGGGCAGGAGCACAGTGGCCGGGGCCCTCTCGGCGGCGTTGGTTGGCTGGCAGGAATTCAGTCGAGCAGAGATGGCCGGGACGTTTTGGTTACCTCAAAGAGACTCATAAGACTAGGGTTTTACGCGGTGCTTCCTATAATGCTGTTCGGTCTTGGCGATTTTTCGTTTGAACTTTCCTTATATATTGGTTGACTCAAGCGACACTCTGAAGGCGGTTCAAAGAGATCTCGTCTACCTGATCATTATATGCGCAAGTGTAATGATGAAAAGAGCAAGAAGCAGCCAACCAGAGATTCTCTCCACAGCAATTAGGTATCTATATCTCCCAGTTGGTTTGAGATCAACGGAAGCGCCTACGAGGACCATTAAACTGTAATAGCAGGCATCTTCAAGGGATGCCTTCTCGTCGGAATGTGGTACAGACTCGAATTTAATTCCATCTAATTCATAAAATAAAAAACCGAAGGAAGCCATCAAGAAGATGAGCCAAAGCAAGACAAAACCTGGCTTCACGCCGTACCCACAAGACCAATGAGCCAAGATATCAGTATACTTTGACCATTCCGACCATGAGGTCTGGTCTTGTCTCCATTTTCTGTATTGGTAGTAACAATTATCAGCATCGCCGAATTGCTCTAAATTTTTGAAATTCCTGATCAATGATAAATATACTGGACCAGATGGAGCCAAGCTCTTCTTGATAGCGTCCCAGCTAACCCAAAATGAACTGGAACTTGATCTGATCAAATCAGAATCATCTAGCCGCAGACTCGATTCCGGTCCAAACCACGCATCTTCTAGTTGCATTGATATGAATCTTGTTCGATCTAAGACAAATCGACCGATAAAAATAGTATCGTGAAACGTCGCATTTCCAGCAAATATTGCACTTTCGAAATCAGCACTATTCTTAAAGTACGCATTGGGAAAATAGGCAAATCCTTGAAAATTTGCTTCATTAAAAAATCCATTTTGTGAAAAATTAGCACCCAAGAAATCACAATCTTCGAGAAAATTTGCTGTCTCAAAGTGTGAATCATTTGTGAAAATAGACCCTGCAAATAAAGCGGGTCCATTAAACGTGACCCTACAGAAGCTAACATCTTGATCAAAAATAGATCCCACAAAATTGGCACTTTGGTAGTGTACTTTCTTTTCTGTAAAATGATATTAAGGTCCTGCATCCAATATATCTTTGGAAAGAAGGAGGATACAGAGCCATGGAGATATTTGAACTGCTAGAAGATTATCTTATCGATCAAGATGACGGTCTGAAGAAGTTATTTACTTGGTTCTTTAACCTGGTCAT
>Ga0307378_10004033_pt1 | contig 21192 bp, 17 predicted proteins | sample UN1MG_FD_202238 | JGI IMG/M metagenome (GOLD analysis project Ga0307378, IMG submission 202238) | Soil microbial communities from Risofladan, Vaasa, Finland - UN-1 | ecosystem: Environmental > Terrestrial > Soil > Coastal area > Acid sulfate soil | place: Finland: Risofladan, Vaasa | collected... | reverse complement strand
AGGTAATTATCCGGATCCAAGGTATAAAAAGAAATATTATGGCTGTTGGCGTACCGGATTAAGTGGTTGAAGATTTCATCTCCGCTCAGATGCTTATCTTTATGGAGAACCTTAAAGGGATCCATTATCTTGGCCGCCTGCATTTCAGTCAGGATGATGGAGTGGGCATCCAACTCACCCTCGGCTCCAGGGGCAGTCGTTATATAATCAAAAGAAATCGAGGGGAATCCTCCACTGACCAACAAAACCGACTTCCGGCCCGGGTAGTCTTTGATCATATTCATAACCGATAGTAGTCCGGAGAGACTCTTCTCAAATCGATTCCGAGTCTCAAATTGATACATTTCTCTTAATGACTTTCGGATTATCGAAGGTCCTTCAGTTTCTATCTCTTTAATCCTTACCACATTAGGAATTGAAAGCGTATCGGCTGATTTTTCCACCCAGATACTACCTGAAGCTTTATTGACAGCCTGTCTAATAAGCTCTTCATTTGATGATAGGGATTGCAACACTTGAATACCGTGTTTTTCTTTCAATTCGAGGACCATAACTTCCCCGCCTAAATTAATCAGAGAAATCAGTTTTTCAATGATCTGATCTCTGCTCCGGTCAAGCATTCTTTTTATCGTGTTAATAGAATCAAACACAACAAAAAGTCTTCCCGTTCTAATAGAGGCTATTGGTGGAGAATATTCTTCCTTTTTTACCTCCACTTGTGGCGCCTTTGATGTTTCTTTTTCTAGGCTTACAAAATCTAACGAGTTAATTGGGACTCTTTTTCTTTCTTCATACAACTCGAACTCTTCTTTAGTGAGATCTTTGACAACATTTCCATATTTATCTATGGCGATCACATCCACTAAAATCAGCCGGACAGTGACCTCATGTTTTTCAACTTGAGGTAACATATTGTATGGGTTATATCCGTAAAGATGACCGATTAAAGCTAGAACTGGAGTCACGAAGAAAGTAATGTATCTTTTCATCTTCTCCCCCATCAAACTAACTATATTATAGCACTAACTACAAAATTCTTAAATTGAGAACATCAGCTATCAGCCTCATGATGCCAAAAATTTTCACTTTAATGGTCAGTGATATTAGTGCATCAACTCCGATTTTTTATAATATCAACGATATCTTCAAGTGCTCATTATTGTGATCAGCCATATTGGAATAATCTGTGGATTGGACAAAATAGATATGAAGCAGTCAGGGAGGGAGATCAAAGGTGGTCGAAGGTCCCCTCGGAGATATCTTTGAGAATGCCCTCATGCTGTTCATCGATGATCTTGTTGATCTTGTTATACAGGGTAGCGCTGTTCAGGAAATTCGTGTAGTATGTTCGTCGCGACGCCAGAACTTTCCCCGATTTATAGACGATGGATTCGACATACTGAGCGTTGGCTCCCTGGTCCTGCGTTTGGACATGAAACATCAAGCCCTTGTGTTCAATGTCTGTGTTATATCCGGGCATTGTCTTCAATTTTAGCCTATGGACATTATCAATGGCAAGATGTCCTCAAGACTATCGCATCTCTCTTATCATTTCCGTATGGCCATTCGAAAAGATAAAACATTCACTCTGTTTTGTCGGGGGAAGCGCTATCTTTTTGTGCTTTATTTTCCCAAAGTGGAGGGAGGGAGAGGCCGCCAGGTCGAGAGGATCCAACAGGCTGATTATTATTGACAAAGTGATGCAGGGTGTTATAATAGGGGGACTTTTTTTGTGAGTGTAAAAATATGTTGATCGATGTCGATAGAATCCCCGAAGACGGGCTAGAAATTTCGAAGGATTTTGAATTCTTCAGTGAGGACCTTGTCGAAGAAAGCGCCGTGTTTTTGAAGCCTGTCCAGGTGGAGGCATCTGTCAAGAAAATCGGCGAAGAACTCTTGATCAAAGGGCAAATCACGGCCACGTTGAATTTTGTGTGCTGCCGCTGTCTGATACCCTTTGAATTTCCTGTGGATTCCAGGTTTGACCTTGTCTATCTCCCGGAGGAGCTGGAGGTTGCGAAGGAACACCTGGAGCAGGATGATATGAACAGGTTGATTTACTACAAGCGTCACCTTGACCTAAAAGAAGTCACTCTTGAACAGCTCAATCTGACTTTTCCCTTGAGGCCTCTCTGCTCCAAAGGATGCCAGGGGATCTGTCCTGTTTGCGGGAAATTGATAAAAGAAGACAAGTGTTCCTGCACAGCGAAGGGATCTAACCAGCGCTTAGAGAAGCTTAAGATATTTATGAGAGATAAAAGTTAAATGGCAAATCCGAAAAGAAGACATTCTCATTCAAGAAAAGGCAAACGAAGAGCCCACGATGCTCTTGAGAATCCCGCCCTCTCACTTTGCTCCAACTGTGGAAGCCCAAAACTCCCCCATCGGGCCTGTCCTGGTTGCGGTTTTTACAAAGGCCGGCAGGTGATCGAGGGTACAGAAGAATAAAGCTGAGGAAAATATGAAGGTCGCTGTCGATGCCATGGGGGGGGACTTTGGACCCAAAGTTACTGTCGAAGGGGCGATAAAGGCATCCCAGGAACTGGATATCGAGATTCTTCTCGTCGGGTCTGAAACCCGCGTGCGAAGAGAATTCGACAGGCTCGATAGCTCTAACGCTAATGTCACGATTGTCAATGCATCCGAAGAGATAAGCATGAGCGAGGGCATTCTATCTTTCAGGAAGAAAAAGAAGTCGTCCATCCGTATCGGTGTGCAGTTGCTCAAAGAGAAGAGAGCGGATGCGTTTGTAAGCACCGGAAACACAGCGGCCATCGTGTACATATCGAGCAAAGTCCTTGGAGCTCTAAAAGGCGTGGACAGACCCGCCCTCTCACTCTTGGTCCCTACCTTGTCCGGCCCCACTCTATTGATCGATGTAGGGGCGAATGTCAACTGCCAACCGCATCATCTCGAGCAATTCGCTGTCATGGGACGGATCTTCATGGAAAGCGTTATGGGACTTAAAGAGCCTCGCATCGCCCTGATGAGCGTGGGCGAGGAAAGGACCAAAGGGAATGACTTGACCAAGGAAGTCCATACTCTATTGATGGCATCCTCAATGAACTTTATAGGAAATGTCGAGGGAAAGGATATCTATTCGGGAAAGGCAGATGTGATCGTGAGTGATGGATTCACCGGAAACATCGCACTCAAGGTGAGTGAGGGCGTTGTGGATACGATGTTCAACATGGCTCGGACAGAGATTATGAAGAATCTTTTTGCAAAGATCGGCTTTCTGTTGATGAAAAGGCACCTTAAAAAACTATATAAAAGGGTGGATTATTCAGAATATGGTGGAGCCCAGCTCTTGGGAATAAACGGGGTGTGTATCATCGGGCATGGCCGTTCAAACGTGATGGCCGTAAAAAACGCCATTAAAATGGCCAAAGATTTTGTAAAAAACAGGGTCCAGGAAAAAATTCAGGCAGAGATCTCGCCTCTCTCCGAAGAAGTAGAAAGAGTATAGGAGACCAATGACTCTAATGGGTAGAGTTTCTATCGTTACGGGGGCATCCCAAGGCATAGGAGAAGCCATCGCGCTTTTGCTGGCTGAAGACCAGGCTACTGTAATCTTAGTTGATATCCAGAAGGACAAGCTCAATGAAGTCGCTGAGAAGATCAAGGCCCGCAGGGGGTCAGCTTTCGGCTATAGCGCTGATGTCTCCCAATCAGACCAGGCCTCTGAACTTGTTGAGCGTGTTTTAAAAGACCACCAAAAGATCGACCATCTTGTGAACAATGCCGGGATCACCAGAGATGGCTTGCTGTTGCGGCTTAAAGAGCAGGATTGGGATTCTGTCATTGCAGTGAATTTGAAGGGAGTGTTCAACTTTTCCAAGGCGGTGATACGCAACATGATAAGCAATCGCTTCGGTCGGATCGTGAACATCTCTTCTGTTGTCGGGCTGATGGGAAATGCGGGACAGACTAACTATTCTGCTTCCAAAGCCGGGGTGATCGGCTTCACCAAGTCGTTGGCTCGAGAGGTCGCAGCCAGGGGGATCACGGTAAATGCCATAGCTCCTGGGTATATTGCCACCGCCATGACGGAGAATCTACCCGAGGCAGTCAAGAGTGCCTTTGTTGAGCTCATCCCTATGAAGCGTTTTGGCACCCCTGATGAAGTGGCCCAGGGGGTCAAATTTTTTCTGTCTGAAAATGCATCCTACATCACTGGCCAAGTCCTCAGCGTTAACGGTGGGATGTTGATGTAACGCACATAATTAATTTTGTGAATATACAGAAAAGGAGAAAAAAATGGAAAGAGAAGAACTGCTAAAAAAAATAAAGGCCATAGTTGCAGATAAACTCAGCATCGGTGAAGATCAGGTCACTGAAGAAGCCTCCTTCATTGACGATCTTGGCGCGGATTCCCTAGACACAGTGGAATTGGTGATGGCACTCGAGGATGAATTTGATCTGGATATTCCGGATGAAGATGCGGAGAAAATGACCACTGTCGGCAAAGCCATCGATTATGTCTTAGAGTTTATACAGAAAAAATAGCCACCAAGAAACACACTTCATGCCCACTGCACGGTTTCCCCGATCTAGGGGATCAAATAAGCGAGTTGTCGTTACAGGGATAGGTCTCGTCTCCCCTATGGGAATGGGCGTAGCGGAGAACTGGACTAATCTTCTGGCGGGCAAGAGCGGGATCGATTATGTCACTAAGTTTGATGTGTCCCAGTATGCCAGCAGAATTGCTGGTGAAGTCAAAGGTTTTGACCCCCTGAATTTCCTCGAAAAAAAAGAGGCCCGGAAAATGGATCCCTTCATCCAGTATGCCGTAGCAGCGGCTGAACTGGCTGTTAAGGATTCCGCATTGGATCCTGCATGTTTGCATGGGGAAAGAACGGGCGTTTATGTGGGTTCGGGAATAGGTGGGATTGAGGCAATCACAAAGAATGCCCTAACGCTCTTCGAAAAGGGGCCTGGGCGAGTCTCTCCGTTTTTCCTGATCTCCAGCATTATTAATGAGGCCGCAGGGGTTATCTCTATCAAGTATAAAGCCAGAGGGCCTAACCTGGCCAATGCCACAGCGTGCGCCACCAGCACCCATTCGATCGGGGATTCCTCTAGAATGGTGTCTAGAGGGGATGTCGATATCATGATCGCTGGTGGAGCGGAAGCTCCTGTCACTCCATTGGGAATATCTGGATTTACCGCCATGCACGCTTTATCGTTAAGAAATGATGAGCCGCAGAGGGCATCTCGACCCTTTGATGCCGAACGCGACGGGTTTGTCATAGCTGAGGGAGCTGGGATCTTAATCCTGGAGGAATTAGGACATGCCCTGAAAAGAGGAGCCAGGATCTATGCCGAGATCGTCGGGTATGGGCTAAGCGGAGATGCGTATCACGCTTCAACGCCCTGCATCGATGGAGAGGGAGCCTATCTCTGCATGAAATCGGCCCTTGCCGATGCCGGTATCGCACCAGAGGAAGTGGCGTACATCAACGCTCATGGCACCTCCACTCCCTGGAATGACAGGATCGAAACTCTTGCCATCAAAAGAACTTTCGGTGACCATGCATATCGATTGGCGGTCAGTTCATCGAAATCCATGACCGGGCATCTCTTGGGAGCCGCGGGGGCCATGGAAGCGGCTGTGTGTGTCTTGAGCCTTAAAGATCAGACCCTGCCTCCAACCATCAATTATGAAAATCCGGATCCTGACTGTGATCTCGACTATGTACCCAACATCTCGCGCTCCGCAGAATTTGAGTATGCCCTGAGCAATTCTTTCGGTTTCGGCGGAACGAATGGATCCCTCCTTTTTCGAAAATTTGAAGAATAACTCCCCTCCATCCAGCATTCCTCTGGAATATTTGAAATTTTAGAGAGCATTGGTTATGATGTTTTATTCTTTGGCTGAATTATTGGAGAGAAAAACTTAATTAGGAGGAAAAGGTGAATATCTTTGTTTTTGTAAAAAGAGTTCCAGATACAGAATCCAAGATCCGGATAAACCATGAGACGAACAGCATCGATGAAGAGGGGCTGAACTTCGTCTTGAGTCCCTACGACGAGTATGCCATGGAGGAAGCGCTACGTATTAGAGAAGCCAAGGGAGGTAAGGTCACTGTCCTCTCTGTGGGCCCTGAGGAGACGAGGATCGTCCTGAAGAAATGCCTAGCCATGGGGGCAGATGAGGCTGTTCTCATCAAGGAGGACACTCCCGAGCTGTATGATGGTTTGCGGACAGCCAAGATCATCGCCCATGCCATGAAGACCACGTTTCCGGATTACAGCTTGCTCCTGTTTGGGAAACAGGCTGTTGGCGGGGATAATGCTCAAGTTCCCGTGATGGTGGCCGCATTGCTGGGATTACCCCAAGCCAACGTAGTCACTAAACTGGAGATCGAAGGAAACATGGCTATCGCCCATCGTGAGATCGAGGGAGCCTCTGAGAAAGTGAACGCTCCTTTACCAGCAGTGATCACTGCCCAGAAGGGATTGAATGAACCCCGCTATGAAACGCTCAAGGGGATCATGATGGCCAAGAGGAAAGAAATCCCTGTATTGACACTCCACGATCTCGGTTTGGATGAAGACACACTCGTTTCACAGTTGGAGCTTGTCAAGCTGGAAAGTCCCCCCGCACGTCAAGCAGGAACGGTTATCGAGGACGAGCCGGAAGCCGCGGCGAGACGAATGGTAGAGTTTTTGCGCAATGAAGCGAAAGTGGTTTGAAGGAGGAGCACAATGATTCTTGTATACATAGAAGTGAGAGAGGGGAAGGTTAAGAAATCGTCTTTAGAGGTTCTCTCCGAGGCAAAGAGACGCGGAGATGAACTCGATCAGGAGGTATTTGCTGTTCTTGTCGGACATGGCATCGAATCATTGGCTCAAGAGGTTGGCCAGTACGGCGCAAAGAAAGTGATCGCTCTCGATAGTCCTCTTCTGAGTTCTTATTCTCCATCTGGTTATGCCTATGCACTGGCCGGGCTCTGCAAGGAACTGGCCCCAGGGATTATCTTTTTTACTGCCACATCCATGGGGAAAGATCTGGCGCCACGCCTGGCGGCTCAGCTAGGAGTGAGCCTTGCCTCAGACTGCATCCAGACTGCTGTCAAGGATGGCAGCCTGGAAGTGAAACGTCCCATTTATGCAGGAAAGGCGTTTGCCACCTTCCGGTTTAAGTCATCCCCCATAATGGCCACCCTCAGACCCAATGTTTTTCCTTTAGGTCCCCCCGTGGATGGACAGGGAGATGCGGAAAAAAGAGAAGTTGTGGTTCCCGAAGACCAGGTCCGGGATCGTGTTGATGAGGTTTTAAAAGAAGAGGGTATAGAGCTCGATGTCACAGAAGCCGAGATCATCGTATCAGGGGGGAGAGGCTTAAAAGGCCCTGAAAATTTTGAACTACTCCGAGAGCTGACAGGGATCTTACCCCATTCTGCGGTGGGAGCATCGCGTTCTGCCGTAGACGCCGGCTGGATAGACCACCAGCATCAGGTCGGGCAAACAGGAAAAACCGTCTCTCCCAATCTCTACATGGCATTCGGGATCTCTGGAGCCATTCAGCATATGGCCGGCATGTCATCATCGAAGGTGATCGTGGCGGTGAACAAGGATGCCGAGGCGCCCATTTTTAAAGTGGCCGATTTTGGTATTGTGGGCGACCTCTTCCAAGTTCTTCCTCTGCTCAAAGAGGAACTGAAAAAGGTTTTATCTGAATAACTGCTAATATTAATGACTCGGTGACACCCCAAGAGGCCAGGATGCCTGGTATCAGCGAGTATGCGAACCTGTCAGAATATTCTATAAATGGCCAAGGGGATGATCACGCTGAGGACTAAGCTCGCGAGGACCTCAGACAGTGTATGACCGACGCTCTCTCCCAGTTTTTCGAACTCCCCATTTCCATCGATCAGTTTGTTGAGCGTGTGGGCCTGTCTGCCGATCTTAGGCCTTACACTGATGGCATCATACACCACATTGAGAGTGATAACGACGCTGATGATAAAATAATACGAGAATCCGGTCTCGAGGTACATCCCCGTTGCGAGAGGGGCTACCCAGGATGTGTGCCCTGAAGGCATGCCGCCCTCTTCCGCGAGGAATCTCTTTTCGAATTTTCCCGCCTTTTTCCATTTGATGAGCGGTTTCAGAATGTTCACTACAAGCCATGTGACAACAATACCGAGGATTAACTTTGTCATTTCTCTCTCCCGAATTTGCTCTAATAGGGGTCCTCTCCGGATTGGATGATATCCAGGAGCACTTGATTCCGGTCGGAGCGAGTCTCTCCGACACTCGTCACGTATATCGCCGGGGCATCAACCACAGGGCATTTGTTCTCGCAGATCCCACATCCTGTGCATGTGGCCATATCCATGACCGGAGCTTGGGCTGATTTGATCGATCCGTCCGGCTGTTCGACATTGGCAGTGATGAATTTAATCGCTTTCGGCGAAACAGGGCAATGTTCTTCGCAGACGATGCAGGGATCACCAAATTTCCAGGGGATACACCGGTCCTTATTGACCCATGCGGTGCCGATCTTGAGGTTGTTTTTTTGCGGGATCGTGAGTTCTTGGATGGCGCCCGTTGGACAGACTTGAGTGCAGAGGGAGCAGTAGTATTCGCAGTATCCAATCTCCATGACCAGCATCGGCGTCCAGAGTCCTTCAGGACCCGCCTCGGCCATCGCAGGCTGCAGGGCGTTCGTCGGGCACACTTTCATGCATTCGCCGCACTTGACACATTTCTGCAGAAATTTTGCCTCGGGGAGCGCTCCTGGCGGGCGGATGAGTTTTTCAGACGCACGGCTCCTTGCGGGGGAGATCCGGAAGAATGGGATCGCCAAGATGCCCAGCAGTGAGATCAGGACGACCTTTCTGCGGGACAGGTCGATGGATTCGATGCTCTCTGGCGCCATCTTCCCCGGGAATGAAATGGCGTTAGTGGGACAGATGGCGCTGCAGGTGAAGCAGTAATCGCACTCCGGGCTCTTCCACTTTTCATTGGGATAGGGATCTGCTTGCATCTGGCACTGGAGGGAACAGAGGTTGCAGTCAATGCATTTTTCTGTGTTTATCTTGAGCTTGAGGACGTTCCATCTGGAAATCACCCCGAGAAAGGCCCCCAAAGGACAGATGTAACGACACCAGAATCTTTCTCTCGAGAGGTTGAAGAGAATGATCGCTACAAAGATCATGCCGATAAGAAGGCCTTGCAGGAATATGGCGTTGATGTCGAGATTCTCGAAGAATTGCACGAGGATATCGCCGATCGATAGAAGGTTGAGCCCGTAGATGGCTCCGATAAAACTCGATACGCTATAGCTCAATGCAGGCATCACACTGACGACAAAAGAGCGGTAAAGGAATGAAAAGGGGTCAAAAATGCCCACCAGATCAAGGGTAAACAGAGAGCTCACCAGAATAAAAACGAGAAGATAATACTTCCATACCGTGTGGTTATCTTCGAGCTTTTTAGGCCGGTGGAGCTTCGTCTTTTTGAAGAGGAAAGAAAAGAATTGTTGGATAGACCCCATGGGGCATACCCACCCGCATGCGACACGTCCCAAGACAAACGTCACGACGATCGTCAGGACTGCAGGAAGGAAGAAAATATGGACCATTCGAGAGGAGATAAAAGTAACGAGTGCAAGCAGAGGGTCGAAATGGAAAAAGATCTCAACCCTATTGATATAATCCTCTCCGGGAAAGCGTGTCATGAGGAGGAGATAGAAAAAAAGTCCAAAGAAGAAAAACTGAGTGAAGATCCGGATGGTCTGTATGGCCCGGTACTTTTTAGATCGTTCTTTTTTCAATGATCAATTTCTCCAGGTCGATCTCTCCGTGGCCTTTTTCTTTGGCAATTTGGAGGAATCGGAGCTCTTCGGGTTTGATATCGAAAAAGGAGGCGCCCACAGCGTCCAGGGCGACATAGTCAACACCGGCAGCCACAGTTTTATGAAGCTTGACATCGGACAGCCTTCCACCCTGAGGGCCGTTCCTGAGGAGAATCCTGTAGCCATCCATGACGGTGAGCACAGGCTTGAAAAAGGCTGCGAGGTCTATCATGGCAAGGTCGAGATTCTGGTGGAGCTGATTCCTGTTCCCCCCTACAGCGCCCAGCCAGTTCTTCATTCCCAGGGTCAAGCGTGACAGGCTGTGCGTTTTGGCTATCGGAACGTTGATGATCTTGTCCGTCTCGACAAAATCTGAGTAGATCTCCCATTCCTTGAGGGAATCGCCATGGATCGGAATCTTCTTCAAATGATGATCGTTTGGCAGTGGGACTTCTGCCCCGGCGCTTTTTGCAGCTTTTTGTATTCCGGAGCGGACATAGGTTCTTCGTGCCGGATTACATGGATTATCCATGACTTTGACTTCTTTGGCGCCAGCATCAAAACAGAGTTCGACGAGGGTTTTGACAACTTCCGGGTTCGTGCAAGCGGCTTGCTCGGGTGTGCGGTCCCAACCGATGTTAGGCTTGATGATAACTTTATCACCCTTTGAGATAAAGCGCTGCATCCCACCTAGTGTTGTTATGGCTTCTTTAGTGATCAGAGAGGGAGACTCTCCTTGGATCAAAGCGACATCAGGAGAGCCTGTGCCCTGGGCGTACACCTTGGGGTGGATGTTCAGCAGAAGACTTCCGATAGCGATATCCTTTAAAAAAACACGTCTTTTCATTGTTCTATCCTTTTCCTAGGGATTCCATATAATTTTTGATCCCGCCGTAGATGCCTTGAGCGACGTGCCGGCGGTACTGGGGGCTCTTGAGCCTTTCCGCTTCTTTGCTATTGGAGAGATGGGAGATCTCAACAAGGATGGAGGGCATCTCTCCCCCGATGAGGACCCAAAAGGGCCCGCCTTTCACTCCCAAGTCTTTGACATCCTTATAGTTGTTCGATAGGGAAGATACAAGACTGTCCTGGATGATCTCGGCGAGTTCTTTGGACTCGACGATCTTGCTGTTCTGGACGATCTTCGTGATGATATCTTTCATTCCACTGATACTCTTTGTCGAAGTGGCATTCTCCTGGGCGGCTATGGCGTTGACAGATGGATCATGACTGAAATTGAGGTAGAATGTCTGCACTCCCGAGCGCTTCTTGTTCGGGACAGAATTGGCATGGACAGAGATGTAGATATCCGAACGCTTCTGATTGGCGATGACGGGACGGCTCTCGACAGGGAGGAAGATGTCTGTCTCTCGGGTCAGGATCACTTCGAGGTTCTCCTGTGACTCAAGAAGCTTTTTAAGCTCAATGCAGACGTCGAGGACGATGGCCTTTTCCTGCAAGCCGTTTCGACCTATACATCCGGGGTCTTTGCCTCCATGTCCGGGATCTATGACGATCCTCTGGACTCCCAATCCCAGTTGACGGACCATACTGTAGCCTTCTTTGGCTGGCCTTGCAGGCTGTGGGGGCGTGGATGGCGAGGACGAGGAAGCGACTTCCTCTGGGTAGATGTCGATCACGATCCGAAACGGGTCAAGAAGATGCCAGACGTGATGGCGCTTGATCTTTTTAAAGTCAAGGTCGACAGCCAGTCTGACCGTGGAGTGATTCTTCTGGGCGATGCGGATGCGGTCCAAATAGCCTCCATCGAGAACGATGCTCTTCCCTTGCAACAAGGGATTCAATTTGGCTTGGTAGATATCCACATAGATCCTGTCAGGTGATGCAAGCTGACTGGAGTAGTATTCCCTGAGCTTGCCGATATCAACGACGATACGAGTGAAGGAAGGATGAGTGTGATAGCGAAGGTTGTAAACCTCGATCCGGGAGTCAGATTGTCCGAAAAGAGATAAGGAGAGGAGTAAAATAAGAAAGATTTTGCTCAAGAGCAGGGTGTGTTGCTTCATCTGTATTGTGCCTATACCTTATAAATTCTATATAATCTCTGTACTTCTGTCAACGAAGCCTCTCCATCTGGCTTTGTTCCCAAATGTCGAAGTGATAACTATAAAGAATTCCCTTTTGTTAGTCAATGTCCGCCCAACCTCTTTCTTTTTTCGGAACCCTCTGATAAAATTCGCCTATGAACATGGTCTTGGTGCTCGATTTTGGCTCACAGTACACGCAGCTGATTGCAAGAAAAATAAGAGAACTGGGAGTCTTTTCAGAGATCGTTCCTTATGATATTTCTCTAGCAAGAGTAAAGAAAGAGGCTCCGGGTGCGATTGTCCTGTCTGGAGGCCCCCAGAGTGTGTATGAGGAGGGCTCACCCCACATCTCTGCAGACATTTTCCGGCTGGGCATTCCTGTCCTGGGCATCTGCTATGGTCTCCAGCTCATGGCGCATCTCTTGGGGGGAAAAGTGGCCCCATCCCCACGCAGAGAATATGGTTTTGCCTTGCTGGAAGTGGCGCGGAGAGGCGGGCTCCTTCGAGGAGTCAGGAATAATAGCCAGGTTTGGATGAGCCATGGCGATAAAGTGGGATCTCTTCCTCCAGGATTCATCGCCTCGGGTGTGACGGCCAATTGTGAGACTGCTGTTGTCGAGAACAGGGCAGAGGCCCTCTATGGGGTTCAGTTTCATCCCGAAGTCATCCACACAAAACAGGGAAAAAGGATCCTATCCAATTTTCTCTTTGATCTAGCGGGTCTTCAACGGGACTGGACTATGGAATCCTTTATCGAGAATAAGGTCAAAGAGATCCGCCGTCAAGTGGGAGCAGGAAAGGTGGTATGCGGACTGAGCGGTGGAGTGGATTCTCTGGTGACATCTCTGCTCGTTCACCGTGCGGTCAAGGACGATCTTCACTGTATTTTTGTAAACAACGGCCTCTTGCGGAAGGGGCAGTATCCTGAGTTGATGGCCAGTTTCCGCAAAAAATTTTCCCTGAATGTCATCGGAGTCGATGCGTCAGAGTTTTTTTTGAAAAGGCTAGAAAGGGTCACTTCTCCTGAACGGAAACGCAAGATCATCGGTGCTGTCTTCATCGAGATATTTGAGAGAGAGGCCAAGAAACTGGGAGATGTCAAGTTTCTCGCACAGGGAACCATATACCCGGATGTGATCGAGAGCAATCCAGTAAAAGGCCCCTCTTCGAGCATCAAATCTCATCACAATGTCGGAGGCCTCCCCAAAGGATTAAAATTCAAGCTTGTGGAGCCTCTCAGAGAGCTTTTTAAGGATGAGGTGCGTGCTCTCGGTAAAGAGTTGGGTGTCGACCCGGAGTTTATCCGTCAGCATCCCTTCCCGGGTCCTGGACTTGCTGTCAGGATTGTTGGGGCGATAACTGATGAGAGGCTGAGAATAGTAAGGGAGGCGGATGCTATTCTCCTCGAAGAGATCCGTAAGGAACGCCTGTACAATCTATTGTGGCAAGCATTTGCCATTCTGCTGCCCGTCAGGGCGGTGGGTGTTATGGGGGACCGCCGGACCTACCAGAGAGTGGTAGTCATCCGTCTTGTGCAGAGCGTGGATGGAATGACAGCCGACTGGTTTCCCGCAGAATCACGTCTTCTCTCGCGCATTTCAAACCGCATTGTCAATGAGATCGACGGGATCAATCGGGTCCTCTATGACATAACTTCAAAGCCTCCTGGCACGATCGAGTGGGAATAATGTTTGGAAAACAATAATGGAAGCGACATTCATTCACCTGCACACTCACTCCGAATATAGCATCCTGGACGGAGCGATGAAAACTGGAGATCTGGTAGAGTCAGCCTATAACAACAAGATGCCCGCGGTTGCGCTGACGGATCATGGGAATATATTTGGGGCTGTTAATTTCTTCAGGCAAGCCAATGCCAGACAGATTAAGCCCATCTTGGGATGTGAGGTTTATGTTGCCCCCCGCAGCCGGTTCGAAAAAAAGGCTGAAAAGGCGGGTCCCATCCACCACCATTTGGTTCTCCTTGTGAAGGATGAGAAGGGATACAAAAATCTCTGTGAACTTATCACCAAAGCTTATCTCGAGGGATTTTACTACAGGCCTCGAATCGATAAGGAGCTTTTGGCCAAACACAGTGAAGGACTCATCGGCCTCTCCGGATGTCTGAAGGGAGAGGTGAGCTCCTATCTCACTGTGGGGCTAGAAGACAAAGCTGAAGAGGCTGCCCTCGAGTATTCCGCCCTCTTTGCGGAGGGAGATTTTTATATCGAGCTCCAAGATCATGGTCTCCCCCTTCAAAAGGAGACAAATCCCCAGCTCATCCAGCTGGCCAACAAACTGAATCTCCCGCTGATCGCCACCAATGATGTCCATTACCCAAGACGGGAGGATGCAGAAAGCCAAGACATCCTCCTCTGTGTCCAAACCAATAAGAAAGTGACAGACCTGGACCGGATACGTTTCGCGTGCGACGAGTTCTACTTCAAGTCGAGCGAAGAAATGATGGTGTTGTTCAAAGATGTCCCTGAAACGATCCACAACACGACAAAGATCGCAGCTCGGTGCAATTTTGATTTTTCCTCCTCAGGATATTTCCTGCCTCAATTCAAGTCCCCCGAGGGAATCCCATTGAGCGAGTATTTTGAATCGGTCGCCCGGGAAGGATTCCAAACTCAGTTGGAAAGGATCCGCCAGAGGATCGAAAACGAAGAGCTGCCGAGTCTGAAGGAATATGAAACCCGACTCGAGAAGGAGATCAGGCTAGTCCGGGAGATGGGGTTTGAAGGATACTTTCTCATCGTCTGGGACCTCATCCGGGAGGCGAAGTCGAAAAATATTCCCGTAGGCCCAGGTAGAGGTTCAGCCGCCGGGAGTCTTTTGGCCTTCAGTTTGGGCATCACGGATATCGATCCGCTCGAATACGACCTTCTTTTTGAGAGGTTTTTAAACCCGGAAAGGATCAGTCTTCCGGATATCGACATTGATTTTTGCGGGAGAAGGCGGGATGAGGTCATCTCCTATGTGACAAACAAATACGGACGGGACAGCGTCTGCCAGATCATTACTTTTGGAACCATGGCAGCACGTCAAGTGGTCAGGGATGTGGGACGGGCCCTTGAAGTGCCTCTTCCCGAGGTTGACCGGATCGCTAAGATGATCCCTCCTTTTGGGCCGGACGCCACGATCGAGGGAGCGTTGAAGAATATCCCCCAGCTGAAGGAATTGAGAGAACAAAAACCCCAGATCGCGCATCTTCTTGCCATCGCTCAGAGGCTAGAGGGACAGGTCCGGCACCCGTCGATCCATGCAGCCGGGATCGTCATTGCGCCGAGGCCACTTGTCGAATTTATGCCCCTCTATCAATCGGTCAAAGGTGAAATAACCACACAGTTCCCCATGCAGGATATCGAGGCCATCGGGCTCCTCAAGATGGATTTATTAGGATTGCGGAACCTGACCGTCATCCAGGATACGATAGAACTGGTGGCAGAGGGCATTGGCGAGCAGATTGATGTCAAGAATATTCCTCTGGATGATGAAAAGACCTTTCAACTGTTCCAAGCGGGGAATACGGATGGCGTTTTCCAGTTTGAAAGTCAGGGGATGAAAGATCTGCTCAGGAATTTCAAGCCGGAAAACTACCGCGATCTTATTGCGTTGAATGCCCTGTACAGACCGGGTCCGCTTAAAAGCGGCATGACGGATGAGTTCATAAAGTGCAAGAATCACCCCGAGCGCATAAAGTATGAGTTCCCAGAACTCAAACCCATCTTGGAGGAAACCAAAGGACTGATTGTCTATCAGGAACAGGTCATGCGTATCGCCACGGAGGCGGCGGGTTTTTCGATGGCTGAGGCCGACATTTTGCGCAAGGCTATGGGAAAGAAGAAAACCGCTGTGATGAAGGCCCAAAAACAACGCTTTGTCCGGGGGGCAAAGGAGAAGGGGATCAGCCATGCACAGGCCATCAAGATATTCGAGCAGATCAAGTACTTTGCAGGCTATGGGTTCAACAAATCACACAGCGCTGCCTATGCGTGCCTGGCTTATCGTACCGCATACTTGAAATCGCATTACCCTGTTTATTTCCTGGCCGCGCTCTTGACTTCCGAGGCAGAAAGAGGTGCGACCACACAGGTCGTTAAATATATTAACGAATGCAAGGAGATGGGGATCCAAGTTCTCCCACCAGACATCAATAAAAGCGATGTGAATTTTTCCGTCGAGGGGGAGGGGATCCGTTTTGGGCTTGCGGCCATCAAAAACGTGGGGGAAGGCGCTATTCGGGACTTGATCCGGGTCAGAGATCAGAATGGGGAGTTTCAATCGCCTTTTGACATCTTCCGAAGTGACAGCCCCAAATTTGTCAACAAAAAAGTTCTCGAAAGCCTTATCAAAGCAGGCGCATTCGATTCCTTGGGATGGAAAAGATCCCAGCTCTTCCACCTCATCGATGAGATGATCGGATATAGCCATGAGCTCCAAAAAGCCAGGACCTCCAAGCAAAATTTTCTTTTCGGTGCGGGACAGGTTGAGCCGCCACCCATCCCACCAGAGATCCGAGAGATGGGAGAATGGGATGAATCCCTTTTCCTCTCCTATGAGAAGGACGCTCTCGGGTTTTACATCACGGGGCATCCTCTGGCTCAATACAGCAAGAGCTTGAGTCGGCTCGTGTCCTGTCCCATCAGTAAGTTTGATGAGGAAAAGGCATTCAACACAGAGGTGTCTGTTGCCGGGATCATAACGTCTTTGAAATCCATAAAAACCAGGAGAGATGAGAGGATGGCCACTTTTATCCTGGAGGATCTGAGCGGTCGTATCGAAGTTGTGGTTTTCCCTGACAGCTACACCAAGTATTTTGACAGTATGAGTGAGGATCAACTCGTATGGGTGAAAGGGAAGTTTCTTGGTGAAGGAGAAAACCGAAGGATCCATCTTCTCCAGATCATGACTCTCTCCGATGCCCTTGAAAAGCAAGCGAAGAGGATGTATCTGCGGATCTTTCTTCCGGGGATCGAAGAATCGATCTTCGAGGAGTTAAAGTCCATACTGGAGAAACACCGTGGCCATTGTCCTGTGTTTTTTGAGCTGGAAACGCCGCAATCCTATCGCATGGTCGTCAAGTCTGTGGATATCGATGGCGTATCTCCCTCGGAAGAGCTCAGCAGGAATATCGAAGAATTGCTCGGCGAACATTCCGTCTGCATAGAATACTGATTTGTGTATCCCGTCCGATCGGTTTTTTCTGTCCGGCCCGCGGAGCGTCAAGCAATTTTTACTTTCTTCGGGCGTGTTTTTTTGCTATTTTATACACGTGGAAAACCTGAGAGTTAAACGATTTTCAAGGCCAAACTTCGATGCCGTATAAGCTTCTTGTTGCACACAGCAGCCCTTATGTCCTGAAGGCTATTCTGCTTGCTTTCCCTGAGCCTGAGTATGAGGTCTACCCTTTCAAGAGCGGTGTCGAAGTCATGCAAGAACTCAACCAGATCGATCCGGATGCCATTCTACTTAGCCTGTCCCTTCATAAGAAAAACGGTTTTGAGATCGGTCGGTATTTGAAGGAACAGGAAAAGTTTAAACAGATCCCGCTTATCCTGTTTTATGGAGCATTCGAGACAGTACATGAGGAGAATACAGCAGGATTTGTCTATGACGAGCTGGTTCAGGAGCCCTTCGATTCGGGAAAACTTGTCCAGACGACCTTCGAGCTCATAGAGAGGAGAAAGGGGCCACAGACATTACCCGAGGAGCCGGATCTGGATAGCGATCCTATTGGGGGAGAGCGGATCGTGCTGGATGAAGACATCAAGAAATTCGTGCGGAAAGAGATATACGATGCCGAAAGGGAATTAGAGAAGAGGATTCGCGCTCGAGTCCTCGCTGATCTGAAGAATTTTCTAAGCAAGAAATAAAAGACTTGGGGGATGTATCCATAGAGGAGAAAGAGGATGCTTTTAGCCATTGATATCGGAAATACCAACATTGAAGTGGGTGTCTTCCGGGGGAAGGAGTTGTACAAACACTGGAAGATCAGATCTGAGAGGGAAAAGACCTGTGATGAATACGAGATCACTCTTCTGAATCTTTTTTCCCTCTCCGCGCTCGAAGTTTCAACGGTGAAGGCTGTCATCATCTCCAGCGTTGTTCCCCCGCTGACTCCTGTCTTCAGGGATTTAAGTCGGGCTGTGTTTCATTCCAATCCATTGGTAATCGGGCCGGGCTTAAAGACCGGGATGCCGATCCTGTATGAAAATCCCCAGGAAGTGGGTGCGGACAGGATTGCTGCTTCGATCGCGGCTCATGAGAGATTCGGCGGCCCCACGATCGTCGTGGATTTTGGAACGGCGACGACGTTCGATGCTGTTTCTGCCGAGGGAGAATATTTAGGTGGAGCCATCGCTCCCGGCATTCAGATCGCTGCGGAATCTCTTTACCTGAAAACAGCAAAACTGCCAAGGATCGAGATCGCAAAATCCAAGAGAGCCATCGGACGGACCACTGTGGCAAGCATGCAATCGGGATTGTATTTTGGTTATATCGGCCTTGTTTCAAGCATCATTAAAGCCATCCAGGAGGAACTTGGCGGAGAATGTACAGTCGTGGCGACAGGGGGGCTTTCTTCCCTCATTTGTAGCGAGGTCGATGTTATTTCCCATCAAGCTCCCTTCCTTGTCTTAGATGGGCTCAGGATCATCTACGAGAGGAATGTCAGCTGATCCAGGTTGTCTCCTTGAGCAGGGTAAAAAAATCCATGGCGAAAAAGGACGGATTGGACAGGCGCAGCGGGTACTACCAGTCGATAGCGAAGTTTTTTATAGAATTGCGTGGGACCCCGTTTTTCCTGTCCTCCAGAGAGCTCGACATCGTCAGGCAGTGGGAGGAGATTGGTATCCCGCTTCGCGTTGTCCTGGAGGGAATCAAGGGGAGTTTTGAGCAACCCGGATACAGACAGGGGAAGCGGCGCAGACCGTACACGCTCGATTATTGTCACTCTTTTGTTTCGCGGGCGTTCGAACAGTACGAGGACAGGCGGGTCGGACAAAAAAAAGTGAAAGCCTTTGGAGGTGAAAAAGGGAGGGAAACAAAGATCCTTAGAGAGGTCGAGAGGTTTCTTGCAGATATTCCTGAGGCACTTCACACTCTAAGGCCTATCTACTCAAGACTCTACAAGAAGCTATCTGGCGGGAAGGCAACCGAAGAAGAGCTTGAAAAGGCCCAAGAAACCATTGAACGACTGATAGAAGAGAGCCTCTCCGCAGCACAGACAGAAACGATCACCGCTGAGATCCAATCCGAATTCGGGAAGATTAGTGGTGCTAAGTTCGATCAAATCTTCAGGATTAAGGCGTTAAAGGCAGAGAGGGAAAAACACAAGATCCCACATGTTTCTCCATTCTACTACTGAGGGAATATCTTTTTATGCGCAGGCAAGTCTTCTCTCTTCTCAAAAAGAACAAACAGGGGATGACGCTCCCAAAGATTGTGCGAGTCCTTCATCTCGGGCTTGACGAAAAGCCTCTCCTCGAAAAGAATCTGAAGAAGCTCGAGGATCATGGTGCCATCCTCAGGATTAAAAACAGGTATTTTGTTCGTCATCGCTCGAGCCTCGTCAGGGCAAAACTCATTTCTGTCCACTTGGGCTATGGGTTTGCCAGGCCCGAGGATGACTTGCTCGAGGATATTTTCATCCCTGCCCGTTTCTCTGGAGGGGCGCTCCAAGGAGACCTTGTGGAGGTTTTCTATAAGGAAAGAGGGGCCAGAGGAAAAAATGAAGGGCGGGTTGTCAGGATCCTGGAGCGGGCACTAGAGACGATGATAGCCGCTGTAAGAAAACAGAACGGAAAGGTCTCTATCATCCCCTTCGGTTCTCCCTCCCCGGAGGAGCACCAGTTGACCGGGCTAGAGAGCCAGGCTCTTCAGGATGGCCAGATCGTGAAGGTTGACAGAAATAGCTTCGCCATCAAAGGCATTCTCGGATTCCCAGATGACGAAGGCGTTGACACCCAAGTTGTCATCGAAAGGTTTGGCCTGGCTTCTGATTTTTCAGAAAGAGCTCTGGACGAGACACGACAGATGCCTGTGGATATCGAGCCGGAGGATGTTGAGGGCAGGAAGGATTACAGAGATTGGACGACTGTCACAATAGATGGCCTTGATGCGCAAGATTTTGATGATGCGGTGAGCATCAGGAATACAGACAGAGGAAATTATCTTCTGGGAGTTCACATTGCGGATGTTTCCCACTACATCCGGGAGGGATCTTCCCTGGATGAGGAAGCATTCCGTAGAGGCACGAGTGTATATTTCCCGGACCGAACGCTTCCCATGCTGCCCGAAAAGATCTCTAACCACATCTGTAGCCTGAGACCGAACGAAGACAAGCTCACCGTCTCTGTTTTGCTCGAGATCGATCGCGGGGGCAGTGTTCTACGGTCTTCTTTCCACACATCACTCATCCGGACTGTGGAGCGATTGACCTATGATTCAGTCTTCCGGATTCTCGAGGGAGATCGTGATGAAAAGCACAGATTCTCAGGCCTTGTCCCTGATCTACACCTCATGAGCGATCTGGCACACGTACTGAGGGAAAAAAGGCGAAATGCCGGGAGTCTGGATTTTGACCTTGTGGAGCCCGAGTTAGTGTATGAAGAGGGAAAGCTTCGTGCTGTCGTCCCTTTCGAGAGAAACGAAGCCCACCGCCTGATCGAAGAGTTTATGGTCGCAGCGAATGAAGCTGTTGCGTCATTTTTCCTCGAGAAAGAGATTCCATCGATCTTTCGCATCCACCCTCCTCCTGCTGCAGATGATGTGAGAAGACTGAAGGAGATGTTGTCGCATTTTGGCATTCTCCTCCCCGATTCCAGGAATTTAAGAGCCAAGGATCTGCAATCCGCACTGGATCAGGCCGAAGAAACACCTGAGAAACACATTGTGGCGTCACAAGTGCTCAGGAGTCTCAGGTTGGCGCTCTATTCAGACGAGAACCAGGGCCATTTCGGTCTGGCGAAAAGGGAGTACACACACTTTACTTCACCGATTCGCAGATATCCTGACCTGGTGATACACCGGATCCTGAAGACGGTCCTCCTGGGGGAGAGGTTAAAACGTTCTCCTCTGGATTCTATTTCTCTGCACTGTTCTGAGCGGGAGAGAAAAGCTGACGAGGCGGAACGAGAGCTGGTGGATTGGCGTATATACCGCTACATGAAGACCAGGCTCGGAGATGAGTTTGACGGGATCATTATCAATATCTCGCGGGCGGGTCTGGTTGTGGAGCTAAAGGACTTTTTTGTAACCGGGATGGTCCCTTTTGCCGACCTCGCCGGAGACTATTTTTATAAACGGGAGGAGAGGACCCTGGTGGGAAGC
>Ga0307378_10004032_pt1 | contig 21195 bp, 13 predicted proteins | sample UN1MG_FD_202238 | JGI IMG/M metagenome (GOLD analysis project Ga0307378, IMG submission 202238) | Soil microbial communities from Risofladan, Vaasa, Finland - UN-1 | ecosystem: Environmental > Terrestrial > Soil > Coastal area > Acid sulfate soil | place: Finland: Risofladan, Vaasa | collected... | reverse complement strand
CGGTCTATGCCTTCAGGCGGGACGCTTCCGTCGCCCGGGTCATCCTGCTTATCGTTCTGGTCATCGGTCCGGGCGAGGAGATCTTTTGGCGGGGGTTCATTCAGCGTCGCTGGGAGGACAGGCTCGGTTTTCCCGCCGGCTGGCTGCTGGCCTCGGCCTTTTATGCCCTCGTCCATGTCGGAAGCCGCAACATCATGCTGGTTTTGGCCGCCCTTGTTTGCGGGCTTTTCTGGGGTGCCCTGTATTCACGGTCTCGATCGGTCCTCCTTGTTGCGCTCAGCCACACGATCTGGAACCTCGTCGTTTTTGTCATTTTTCCATTGACCTGAGATCATCCTGAATTTAAAGAGCCGGGACCTGATGGAGGTTATGAAGGCCTTCAGCGGCATGCAGAAAGAGTGAGCGAACGTCTATCTTGCGTCCCGCAGAGTTCGGCCCATCGGATAAATATTCAAAAAGAGCGGCCCATTGTATAATGGCGGCCATGGCTTACGATGTCATCGTCATCGGTGCCGGCATTGGCGGCCTCGGCTGCGCCGCCAAGCTGGCCAGGAACGGCTGCCGGGTCCTGGTCCTGGAAAAGAACAACCACATCGGGGGGACGTCCTCTGTGTTCCGGCGGGATGGGTTCACCTTTCCGATGGGGCCGCTTTCCTTCAGCTTCCCCGGCCGCGTCAAGAATTTTCTCTCCGAGGTCGGTATCGAGACCGAGATTTCATTCCACAGAAACCATTTCCAGCTGATCAGCCCGGACCTGGACATCATCTATTCCTCACCGTTGGAGACCCTTAAACGAGACCTCCAGCAAGCCTTTCCCCAAGAGCGAACCGGTCTGGAATCTTTTTTCAGCGAATTCAAGGGGATCATTCGGGAGATACAGGATATCCCTCACTGGCATCCTGATTATCTGCCGGGTCCGGCCAAGCGCAAGTCCGACGAGAAGGACGGCCGTGGTCTGCGCCGGCTCGCCCGAGTCCGGGAATACTCACGGACGTTTTGCCGCCGTTTGCTCGAACGTCACCTGGGCGATCGGCGCCTCCGAAACTTCCTCGGCTCCCAAGGGACGTCCGAGCCGGAGATGGCCGTCCTGACACTGGCCTTGATGTGGAACATGATGTCCGAGGTCGGGATCTGGTTCCCTTCCTGCGGGATCGAGGGACTGAGCGATCTTCTGGCCGGTGCGGTGAAAAGGAGTGGGGGAGAGATCAGACTGGGCGCCGGAGTCGAGAGGATCCTACTCGAAAGGGGAAGAGTTGTGGGCGTGCGGACGGATTCCGGAGAGGGCTTCCTCGCTCCCGCCGTCGTTTCCAACGCCGATGCCAAAAAGACCTTTCTCGAACTCTGCGCTCCCGCGGACATCCCGCGGGACTGGCTTGATCGCCTGGGCTCGGTCCCCTATACGGGCTCGGAACTCTGCGTCTATCTTGGCATCGATCCGGGACGGGTGGACTGGCGGCGCCTGCGGGCGACCCATCTTTTCTATCGGCACAGACAGGGGCAGCCTGGAGAAGAGGAACGCGACCTGGAAGATTTCGAAAACCGGGAGTTTGAGATCTGCCGCTGGTCGGATAACGCTCCAAATCATGTCCCGCCCGCCAAAGCATCCCTGATCCTTCGGGTCGGTTTCCCCTACGATCACTTCGCCCGCTTCAGGACCGGAGAAAAAAAGAGAAAAGAAGATTACAAGACTTATAAAATGGGACTGGCCGGGAAGCTGGTCGCGACCGCCGAACATGTCCTTCCCGGACTGCCGTCGGCGGTCGAATGGATCGAGGCGGCCACACCGCTGACCTACGCGGACTGGGGCCGCCGCTATCGGGGGTCGATCGCCGGCTGGACCTGGAGCGCCGAGTACGGCCGGGCGTTCGAGAGAAAGCTTCTTGTCGAGACGCCGATCGAGAATCTATTTCTGGCCGGGATCTACGCGGCCACCGAGCTTTTCCTGGGGGGCGTGCCCACAGCACTCCACACCGCCGACCTGGCCGCTCGCCTCATCCTGGGGAAGACCCACCCAGGGTCCGGCTAATGATCCGCTTTTGGGAACCCCCTAAACAACCCGGCGCTCGCCGCCGTCTCCCGGGCGGGAAAAACGCTCGTAGGAGAACGGTTCGAGGTCGAAATCGCCGCGCTCCCCGGCGATGAGCCGGCTCATTATCTGCCCGACGGCCGGGCCATGCTGAAACCCGTGGCCGGAGAAACCGACGGCGCAGAAGAACCCGGGGCGGGTGGGGATCGGGCCGATGATCGGGTTATCGTCGGGAGTGACCTCGTAGAGCCCGGCCCAGCCGCGGAGAATGCGCGCACTTTCGATCTGGGGGGCCCGGTGGACGGCCGCTTCGACAACCCGCTCCATGAACTCTCGGTCGGTCTGGAGATGGAAGCTCGAGGGCTCGTCCGGGTCGCTCATACCCATGATCAAGCCCGGATCGGCGCCCCGGAAATAAAAGGTGGCGTCCTGGTCGATGATCATCGGGACGGGTTTGGGGAAGACGTCGAAAGGCTGGGTCATGAAGGCCTGTCGACGGTAGGGGAGGACCGGCAGCTCGACGGCTACCATCCGGCCGATCTCGGCGGCCCACGGTCCGGCCGCATTGACGACGACGGGAGCCTGGACGGCCCCTCGAGTCGTGGCAACACCGGCGATCCGGTCCCCTTTGAGCCGGATAGCCGTCACCCGGGTCAGTTCTTCGATGCGGACCCCGAGGCTGCGGGCCGATCGGGCAAAGCCCATGGCGACCAGGTAAGGATCGGCGTATCCGTCCTCGGCGCAGAACGTCCCGCCTCTGACATCGCTCACATTGAGATAAGGCCAGCGGCTTAAGATTTCTGCCTGGTCCAAGATCTCGACGGGAACGCCGAGCCGTCGCTGCGTCTCGACCGAGGCCAAGAAATCCCGCCATGTCTCTTCCTTCCCGGCCAAAAAGAGATAACCTGCCTTGTGGTAGCCGATGTCGATCCCGAATTCTTCCCGGAAACGTCCGAAGACGCGCATCGATTGCCGGGAGAGACGGATGTTCGCCGGGTGGGAGAATTGCTGGCGGATGCCGCCGACACTCAATCCCGTCGAACCCTGGGAGACGAGGTCTTTTTCCAACAGGACGACGTCTTTTATCCCCCGCTCAGCCAGATAAAAGGCGGTTGCGACGCCCATGATCCCGCCGCCGATGATGGCGACCTCGGCGGTGTTCTTCCAGCTCGCCATCTCGTTTTATCCACTCCAGACGACTGTCGTCTCCATCATATATCTTTTCGGAAAACGAGTCATCCGGCTTGATTCAAACTCAACAGAACGACTATGATGGAGATTCCGCAGGAGTGAGTCTGAAGGTGATCGAGAAACCTGGAGAACAGGGATGATCCTCGACGAGGAGCAAGATCATGAGCCCGACCAAATCCCCACGGCCGCGATTCTCGGAAGAGGAAGCCGCGGCGCTGGCCGCTGAGCTCTACGGAATGAGCGGCCAGGTCCAGGAATTGGCCAGCGAACGTGAACAAAATTTCTCGATCCGTATCGACGGCGAAACCCGCTATGTCCTCAAAATTGCCAATGCCCGCGAGAGAAGGGAGGTTCTGGAGCTGCAGACCCAGGCCGTCCGTCATCTCGCCGGGAGTGTCCCGGAATTCATCTGGCCCGATACGCTCCGGACCATGGCGGGCGAAGACATCGCCGTGGTCAAGCATCGGGAGGGGACGGATCACTTCGTCCGCCTGTTGACCTATCTCCCCGGCGCCTTCTTCGCCCAGGTCAAGCCGCATAAGCCCGAGCTCCTTCAGAGCCTGGGAATTTTCCTCGCTTCCATGGACAGGGCGTTCGCTTCCTTCCATCATCCGGCGGCCCGGCGCGACCTGAAATGGAACATGAGGCTCGCTCCCTCGACCATCCGGAGCCGGCTGGCTGACCTGACGGACCGGGAGGGGCGGGCGATCGTCGAATATTTTCTGGGCCGGTTTGAAAACACCGTTTCTTCCAAATGGCCGCGCCTCAGGACGAGTGTTATCCACAACGACGCCAATGACCTGAACGTCCTGGTCGGCCATCTTTCGGCCCACCCGGACGGACTGTATTCCAGGGTCGTCGGCATCATCGACTTCGGCGATATGGTCGAAGGATCGCCGGTCATCGAGCTGGCTGTCGGAGCGGCCTACGCGATCATGGGCAAGAACGACCCCTTGGCCGCTGCCGTCCCCATCGTTTCCGGATACCACGAATTTTTTCCGCTCACCGAAGAGGAACTCGCCTGCCTCTACGATCTGATCGCCATTCGCCTGTGCCTGAGCGTTGTCATCTCGGCCGAACAGAGAAAAGTGGAAGTCGACAACGAATACCTCAGCATCAGCGAAAAACCGGCCTGGGAATTGCTCCGCCGCTGGCGGGGCATTGATCCTGGGTTCGCTCATTATACGTTCCGGGAAGCCTCGGGACTTACGCCCAATCCGCATACTCAAAGGATCGTGTCCTGGCTGGAAAAACACCGAAAGGGATTCGGTCCGGTCGTCGAGGTCGATCTCGAAAAGGACGCGGCCATCCTTTTCGACCTGAGCGTCGGCAGCCCGGAGCTCAGCGACTGGACTGACCCGGACGATATGGAAGAGCTCAGCGCGCTTCTTTTCAGGCGGATGGCCTGCTCCAATGCCAGGGTCGGCGTTGGACGATACAATGAAGCCCGCCGCCTCTACACGAGCGACCTTTTTAAGACGGACGGAAATGACGCTCCTGAATGGCGGAGCGTTCACCTGGGGATTGACCTGTACTTGGATCCCGGGTCGGCCGTGCTGGCCCCGCTCGACGGAATCGTCCACAGCTTTGGCGACAACGGCGGACGTCTCGACTACGGCCCGACGATCATTCTTGAGCACACCGCGGCCGAGTGCTTGAAGTTCTACACCCTCTACGGCCACCTGACGAGGGAGAGCCTGTCCGGCCTGGCAGCCGGCCGGAAGGTCCGGAAAGGAGAGCGCGTCGGGCGGATCGGCGATCTCTCGGAAAACGGCGGCTGGCCGCCCCACCTTCATTTCCAGATCATCACCGGTCTTCTCGGATACGAGGGCGATTTTCCGGGAGTCGCCTCGCCCAGCCGGCGCGCGGTTTGGCTGAGCCTTTGCCCGGACCCCAACCTCATTCTCAAGGCTCCCGAGGAGCTGATGCGACCGAAAGCCTTGATCAGGGACAGGGAAGAGATTCTAGACGTGCGGCGCCGCCATCTCGGTCCAAACCTGAGCGTCTCCTACCGGCGGCCTCTCAAGATCGTCCGCGGATTCCGTCAGTATCTCTACGATGATCACGGCCAGGCCTATCTGGATGCGGTCAACAATGTTCCCCACGTCGGGCACTGCCATCCCGGGGTCGTCCGGGCGGCCCGGGAGCAGATGGCGGTGCTCAACACCAACACCCGCTATCTCCATGATCATCTGGTCGAATATGCCCTCCGGCTCAAGGAGCTCCTGCCCGAGCCACTGAGCGTCTTCTTTTTCGTCTGCAGCGGGAGCGAAGCCAACGACCTGGCCCTGCGGCTGGCCCGAACGCACACACAGCAGCGCGACACCATCGTCGTCGACGGCGCCTATCACGGCAACCTGACCTCGCTCATTGAGATCAGCCCCTATAAATTCGATGGACCTGGCGGTCGAGGAGCGCCGCCTTACGTCCACAAGGTCCCGACGCCGGACGGCTACCGAGGCCTCTATAAGAACCACGATCCGGAGGCCGGCAAGAAATATGCCCGCCATGTCCAGGAAGCCATCGCGAGGATCCAGGAGCAAGGAAATAATGTCGCGGCCTTTATCGCTGAGTCCCTGATGGGTAGCGCGGGACAGATCGTTTATCCGCCCGGGTTTCTCGAAGAGGCTTTCAGCCGGACGCGACGGAGCGGGGGCGTTTGCATCGCCGATGAGGTTCAGGTCGGATTCGGACGGGTGGGTACTCATTTTTGGGGATTCGAGACCCAGGGTGTCGTCCCGGACATCGTGACCATGGGCAAGCCTATCGGGAACGGCCATCCCCTGGCGGCCGTGGCCACGACCCCGGAGATCGCCGCTTCGTTCAAGACGGGGATGGAGTACTTCAATACCTTCGGCGGAAACCCGGTATCCTGCGCCGTCGGGCTGGCAGTGCTCGATATACTCCAAGAAGAGAACTTGCAGCGGAACGCTTTCGAGGTCGGGCGTGATCTCAAAGCCGGCCTGGAAGGACTAAAAACCCGGCATCGTCTGGTCGGTGATGTGCGGGGTCTCGGCCTCTTCCTCGGCGTCGAGTTCGTCCTCGACCGCGAATCTCTGGCCCCGGCTTCGGCCGAGGCCGCTTTTATAGCGGAAAGGATGAGGGATAAAAGAATCCTGGTGAGCACGGACGGTCCGTACCGCAATGTCGTCAAGATCAAACCTCCCCTTGTGTTCACCAAGGACGACGCCGACCTCCTCATCGAGACCCTGGATCAGATCCTCGGCGAGGATGCTCTGCGTCTTCCCTGACGATGGGATTCTTGTGCCTGAGGCGGTTCTGAGATATCCTTTGGTTTCATCCACCGGAAGATGGAGGTGTTGACCATGGAGTACCGATCACTGGGCCGGTCGGGATTGAAGATTTCGGCCCTCTCATTCGGCGCCTGGGTGACCTTCGGCGACCAGGTGGGCGAGGACGTCGCGGGCGCCTGCCTAAAGACGGCTTATGATGCCGGCGTCAATTTCTTCGACAACGCCGAGGCCTATGCCGGCGGCCGGGCCGAGATCATGATGGGCGACGTCATCAAGAAGTCCGGCTGGCGTCGCGCCGGCCTTGTCATCTCCACTAAGATTTTCTGGGGCGGCAACGGAGTCAACGATCGCGGTCTGTCGCGCAAACACATCCTGGAGGGGACGGACGCCGCCCTAAAGCGATTGCAGCTTAACTACGTCGATCTCATCTACTGCCATCGCCCCGATGTCGAGACACCGCTCGAGGAGACGGTCGGGGCGATGAACCACCTGATCCAGCAGGGAAAAGCGCTCTACTGGGGGACGAGCGAATGGAGCGCCCGCGAGATCGCCGAGGCCATTCACATCGCCAGGCGCGAACACCTCATCCCGCCGACCATGGAGCAGCCGCAGTACAACATGTTCACCCGCGAGCGAGTGGAGAAGGAATACGCTCCGCTCTACCGCGAGTTTGGCCTGGGGACGACCGTCTGGAGCCCGCTCGCCGGGGGCCTCCTGACCGGAAAGTACGATAAAGGAATACCGCCGGGAACACGGGCTTCCCTGCCGGGCTACGAATGGCTTCGCGAGCGCTTCGAGGGCGCGCAGATGGAGGCCAAGACCGAGAAGGTCCGCCGCCTCCGGACGATTGCCGCCGAGGTCGGGACGACACCGGCCCAGCTCGCCCTGGCCTGGTGTCTGAAAAATCCGAACGTGAGCTCGGTCATCACCGGGGCTTCCCGGCCCGAGCAGGTGGCCGAGAACATGCAGGCCGGGGAAGCCGTCGACCGGCTGACGGCGGAGATCATGGGACGTATCGAAACGATCCTTGGCAACGCGCCCGCGCCCGATCCCGATTTCCGCTAGTTGCGGCCGGGGCCGTTGAATTCCGGCGATATAAAAAATAAGATAATGATGAATCTTGATGTGAAGGAGATCCGAGATGCCGCAAAAATCATTCCCCAGGTTCGCCTATTTCGTCCTGGTAGCCCTTCTTCTGGGAGGCCTATCCGGCTGCGCCAAGAAAAACGAGCCCGCTGACCTCGTCCTGACCAACGGGAAGGTCGTCACCATGGACGAAGGTCTCCCCATCGCGGAAGGCCTGGCTGTCAGCGGCGATCGCATCGTGGCCGTCGGCAGCGCCGCCAAAATGAAATCCTATATCGGAGATTCAACTCGAGTGATCGACCTCGAAGGAAAACTGGCTATCCCCGGATTCATCGACAGCCACGCCCATTTCACCGGCGTGGGCGAGGCCAAGATGGTCCTCGACCTGACCAGGACGAAGAACTGGGGGGAGATCGTGGCCATGGTCGGAGAGGCCGCCCGGAAAGCCGCGCCCGGGGAATGGATCAAAGGGAGGGGCTGGCATCAGGAGAAATGGGATCGAACGCCGGATCCCCATGTCGACGGGTTGCCCTATCATCATGATTTGAGCGCCGTGTCGCCTGAAAACCCCGTCCTTCTGACTCACGCCAGCGGCCATTCCTGCTTGGCGAACGCCAAGGCCATGGAGCTTGCGGGAATCACTAGGACAACCCCCGACCCGCCGGGCGGAGAGATCGTCCGTGACCCGGCCAGCCGGCCGATCGGCGCCTTCCGCGAGACGGCCCAGCGCCTGGTGGGTCGGGCGATGGCCGGCTACGAGATGAAAAGGACGGAGGCCGAAAGAACTGCTGATGAGCGGAAAGCCATCGAATTGGCGGTCCAAGAATGCCTGTCCAAGGGCATCACCAGCCTCCATGATGCCGGAGCCTCGTTCGCCACGATCGATCTCTATAAGACTCTAGCGGAGGAAGGGAAGCTCGGCGTTCGGATCTACGCCATGATCGGAGAAAGCAACGGCCGACTCCCGGAGGGCCTGTCCCGATACCGGATCGACGGCGCCGGCCGGAACCATCTCACTGTCAGGTCCATCAAGCGTTTCATGGACGGAGCCCTGGGAGCTCACGGCGCCTGGCTTCTGGAACCCTACTCCGACCTCCCGACATCGACCGGCCTCAATACGACTCCGCTCGACGAGATCAGGGAAACCGCCCGCCTGGCCGTCGAGAACGGCTTTCAGCTCTGCACCCACGCCATCGGCGACCGGGCCAACCGGGAGATCCTCAATATCTATGAAGAAGCGTTCTCGACCCACCCGGACAAGAAGGACCTGCGCTGGCGGGTCGAGCATGCCCAACATCTTTCACCGGCCGATATCCCCCGGTTCGGCCGGTTGGGCGTCATCCCCTCGATGCAGGGGATCCACTGCACCTCCGACGGGCCTTGGGTTATCAAGAAGCTCGGAGAAAACCGGGCGCGGGAGGGAGCCTATGTCTGGAGGGAACTCGTCGAGGGCGGCGCGGTCATCTGCAACGGAACGGACGCGCCGGTCGAGGACGTCAACCCCATCCCTTCCTTTTATGCCACCGTCAGCCGAAAAATGAAGGATGGGGCTGTTTTCTTTCCGGGACAGCATCTGAGCAGAGAGGAAGCCCTGCGCACCTACACTCTCAACGGCGCCTATGCCGGCTTTCAGGAAGACCTGCTGGGTTCGCTCCAACCCGGCAAGTTGGCCGATATCACGGTGCTCTCCCAGGATATCATGACCGTGCCTGAGGATGAGATTCTGAAGACGGAAGTGCGGCTGACCATCGTCGGCGGCCGGGTGCTTTACCAGAAGCCCTAGAGTCGGCCAAGGAGGTAAGCGGATGGGCGGCTTTTTCGGCATCGCCTCAAAAGAGGATTGCAGCGACTATCTTTTTTACGGGACCGACTATCACTCCCATCTCGGGACGAAGAGGGGAGGGCTGGTTGTCCACCGGCCGGAGGGATTCCGGCGCGTCATCCACAACATCGAGCATGACCAGTTCCGCTCGAAATTCGACGCCGACATCTCGGCCATGCGGGGGAGAAGCGGCATCGGGGTCATCAGCGACACCGACGATCAACCTCTCCTCATCCGCTCCCATCTCGGCCACTACGCCATCGTCACGGTGGGCGCCATCAAGAACCAGGAGGAGCTTATCAAGAGCGTCTTCGAAACGCAGCGGCTCCATTTCTCCGAGATGAGCAGCGGCGGAGTCAGCCCGACGGAGCTCGTCGCCGCCCTGATCAACCAGGGGGAGTCGTTCGAAGCGGGAATCGCCAACGTACAAGAGACGATCCAGGGGTCCTGCTCACTCCTCCTGCTCACCGAGAGGGGGGGGATCTATGCGGCCCGGGACAAATGGGGGCGGACGCCGGTCATCCTCGGCCGAAAGGACGGCGCCACGGCGATCGCCCTGGAAACTTGTTCCTTCCCCAACCTTGGGTTCACGGCCGAAAAATATCTGGGGCCCGGTGAGGTCGTTTTCGTCACCGCCGAAGGCTCTGAACAGAAATCTCAACCGCGGGATCGCCTCCAGATTTGCGCCTTTCTCTGGGTTTACTACGGCTATCCGGCTTCGAGCTATGAGGGCATCAACGTGGAGTGGGCCCGTAACCGTTGCGGCGGCTTCCTCGCCCGAAGAAACCCTATTCCCCTCGATTTCGTGGCCGGAATCCCGGACAGCGGGATCGGGCACGGCCTCGGCTATGCGGCTGAAGCCGGCATTCCCTTCAAGCGGCCGTTTGTCAAGTATACCCCCACATGGGCGAGGAGCTTCATGCCCCAGAACCAGGACATGCGCGATCTCGTTGCCCGGATGAAGCTCATTCCCATCCGGGAGCTCATCGAGGGCAAAAAATTCCTCTTCTGCGAGGATTCGATCGTCCGCGGCACCCAGCTCAAAGACACCATCCAGAGGCTCTATGATTTCGGGGCCCTGGAGGTCCATATGCGTCCCGCCTGCCCGCCACTCGTCTATGGCTGCAAGTTCCTGAATTTTTCGGTTTCCCGCTCTGAGTTCGACCTGGCCGCCCGGCGGGCCATCCGCGAGTTGGAAGGGGACCATCCCGGCGACCTGAGTCCTTATGCCACCTTCGGCACAGAGCAATCCAGGGCCATGGAGGAAAAGGTCAGGCGACGGCTCAACCTCACGACTCTTAAGTATCAACGGCTGGAGGACCTCGTCGCGGCCATCGGCCTGCCCAAAGAAAAACTCTGCACCTATTGCTGGGACGGCTGCGAGCCCGGAGAATAGGCCGAAAGCAAAGGGAAGACGGCGAGGAATGGTCATGGATCAGCCTGACCGAGCTCCTTCCGGAATCCGTGTCCGCCCTGAAGAAGCTTTTCCCGAAACTATAGCAGGGAAGGTCGATCTCAGACGAACACCCTCAACTTGTCGTTGAACTGGGACGACTGCAGCTTGCGCAGGGCCTTGGTCTCGATCTGCCGTACCCTCTCCCTGGTCACGCGGAGATGTTCCCCGACCTCCTCTAGCGTATGGTCGCCGCTCTCTCCCAACCCGAAGCGGAGCCGAATGACCTCGGCCTCTCTCTCTGTCAGGCTCTGGAGCGCCTCTTCGATCTGCCTTTTCAGGCTCGAATGGATGACGGTGTCCAGGGGGGCGGGCATGTCCTTGTCCTCGAGGAATTCGCTGAAGAGGCTCTCGGCATTGTCGCCGATAGGTGTTTCAAGGGAGACAGTATCCTGGGTGATCTGGATGATCTCCTCCACTTTTTGTGGGGCGAGACCGCTCCGCCGAGCGATTTCTTCGACCGAAGGTTCTCTCCCTTTCTGCTTGATGGACTCCTGGGTCAGGCGGGCCAGTTTCTGCAGCATCTCGGTCATATGCACCGGGATGCGGACGGTCCGGGACTGGTCGGCAATCGCCCGGGTGATGGCCTGACGGATCCACCAGGTCGCATAGGTGGAGAACTTGTAGCCGAGCCGGTAGTTGAATTTTTCGACCGCCCTGATCAACCCGATGTTCCCCTCCTGGATGAGGTCGAGAAAGTGGAGTCCACGATTCTGGTAGCGCTTGGCGATGGAAACGACCAGCCGCAGGTTGGCCGCCGCGAGCTCATTCTTGGAATCATCGCGCAGCCTCCGGCCTTTTTGGATGAGGCCAACCGCCCTCTTCCAATCCGGAGACCGCCGCTTCCGGGTTTGGCGGACGGCGGCCCGGCATCCCGACATGACCTCCTCGATCAGCCGGTCCCAGACTCCCTGCCTGAGGTTGAGCCCGGGGAGGAGGCGCATCATTCGGACGAGCAGCCGGCCGCGCCGGAACACGGTCTTTTTTTTCTGCGGGAGTCCGACCAGGCGTCTTCCCAGCTTTTTGATCTCCTCCAGACGGTCGCGCGCTTCGCCCAGGGCTTTCTGAAGGTTGGCCCCTTCGACTTCCGCTTCGGTCAAATCGAATATTTCCCGCAGGGATTCGGGCCGCTTGCGGAGCCGCTTCTTGAGCTCCTGGAGGGACGCCAAAAAAAGAGGGGTCAGGAGCATCCCCTTGACGATGGACCGCTGACCTTTTTCGATCTTCCTGGCGAGATGGACTTCGCCTTCCTTGGTCAGGAGCATCACCCGGCCCATGTCTTGGAGATAGACGCTCACCAGATCGGCGTCTGGTTCTCCGCCGGCGGCACCCGACCCGTTTCCTCCCTGGAAAAGGGGAGAACGGTCGTCTCCCGCCCCGGACTGGTCCGGTCGGAGCGGTCCACCCGGAGGAAGAGACTCTTCGAAGGGGAGATATCGATCCTCGCCCTCGGACAGGCGGAGCCGATACCCTGTCCTATCGTTCCCCGTATAAGAAAAGGCCATTATCTTCTCCTATATCCTACCATTCATATAGGAAAACTAAGCAAATGTCAAGAAAGTTGCATTTTTTGGTCGGCGAGGGGAAAATGCTGGCCGCTCACCATCCAACACTTGCTCAAATCCCTATCGGCCTAAAAAACCTGTTGATATTCGCCCTTCCTCCTGCTATATTTTTTGGCAAGATGCCCAGATGGCGCCGGAAAGGCGGGAAAAAACCTCCCCCAGTCCCCGAGGCCGAACGACTAAATCCTGAAGAAGTTGAAATGCGCAAGAAAAAGGGGCCGGCCTGGCCGACCAGGGAGCGACGCCAAGAGAGCCGGGTCAATGAAGAGGACAAGGTCGTCATCGAGCTCCTGACCAACGGCCAGACTCCCGAGGACAAGTCGATCATCAATGCCCTGAGCAAAGACATCTCACCCGGCGGCGTCAGGATCATGACCAACACGCTCCTGCCCGTCAACACGCTTCTCAAAATAGAGATCGTTCTCTCGAACCGCCGCCGGCGTCTCCACACCATGGGCGTAGTCCGATGGGCGCGCAGTGTTTACGAGGAGGAGCTGTACGAAATGGGCATCCAATTCAGCCGGATCTCGCCGGAGGACAAAATGCTCCTTCTGGAACACACCTACCGGAAAAGAGAATGATTCTCCTCTGCCGGGATACGAAAGGAGTCTGATCATGAGAAGAGCGATCGAACGGCGGGAATTCCTCAAGACGAGCCTGAGAGCCGGAGTGACGACAGCCGTGGGTGGACCGATCCTCCACCGGCTCGTCCTCAGCCCCCTCCGCGCCCAGGCCAATGATTTTCCGGATATCGCCGTCGTCGCCGGGGATGACTACGGCCGGAATTCCGCCAAGGCGGTGGAACTCCTGGGAGGGATGGGCCGGTTTGTTCCCAAGAACTCGCGCGTCCTCATCCTGGTCAACGTCCAGAGCAGCCATCCCGGCACCTACACCAACCCGGGAGTCGTCCGGACGGCCATCCGGCTCTGTAAGCAGGCCGGGGCAAAAGAGGTCAACCTGGTCAGCTTGCTGGCCCTCAAGAATTGGGAATCGACGGGCCTGGCCAAGGTGGCGGCGGAGGAGGGAGCCGGGCTGAAATTGATCGAACGCGACGATGCCAATTTCAAACCGGTCCCTGTACCCGCCGGCAAGGCACTCCAGGAAGCCCGCATCCTGAATATTTTCTATGATCATGATGTCTTCATCAACATGCCGGTGACCAAGGACCATGCCGGCAACAAGTTCACCGGGACGATGAAAAACCTGATGGGATTGAGCTCGCCGACGAGCAACCGGACCTTCCATAAGGAGAATTGGCGGACCGACGCCGGCGCCATCGAACACCTCGACCAGTGCATCGCTGATCTCAACACGGTCGTCAAGCCCACGCTCAACATCGTCGACGCCACCGAGTTCATCACCACCAACGGGCCGTTCGGGCCGGGGGAGATCCTCAAGCCCAAGAAGGTCGTTGCCGGACTGGACCGGGTGGCGATCGACGCCTATTGTGCCTCGCTGTGGGGCCTCCGGGGAGACGACATCATCATGATCAAGCGCGGGCAGGAGCAAAACCTGGGCCGGCTCGATCTCAAGAAGGTCAAGATCAAGGAGATAAACGTCTGATCCGGCGACGGTCGATCGCGGCCGCTTTTTCCGTTCTGGCCTTTATCTGGAGCGGATGTTCGGGACCGCTGAAGGCCCAGACCAAAGACTTTTCTCGCGGGGCCTTTCTCCCCGGGCCTACAGAATTGCAGGATTGGACGAGAGACGGCGAATCCCAATATTTTGCCGGCGAGGACCTCTTCACTTACATCGACGGCGGAGCCGAGATCTATTTTGAATACGGCTTCCGGCGGGTGATCGTCCAGGATTACAGGACAGACGCCGGCAGCCGGCTATCCCTCGAGATCTTCGAAATGGATTCCCCGGACAGCGCCTATGGGATTTATACATTCAAGAGGAGTCAGCGCGGCGAACCGGTCTCCTTGGGCGATGAATGCCAGCTGGCCGATTATTATTTGAACCTCCGCAAGGGCCCTTACCTTGTGACCATCACGGGTCTCGATCTCGCGGACGACGCCCAAAAAGGACTCCTTCTCCTGGCCCGGACGATCGAACCGAGAATCGGCCCGCCGACGGCCCCGCCGAGTCTTGTTTCCCGTCTCCCCAAAGAGGCGCTGGAGACCCAGAGCATCAAGTACTTCAAGGGACCTTTAGCCCTCTACAACAGCTATCCCTTTTTCCGTAGCGATGTCTTCGCCTTATCCGCCGGAGTCAAAGGAGAATATGCCCCGGGTTATTCGCTGTATATATTCGAATACCCTGACGGTCCATCGGCTCGGCTCAGGTTTGCCGAGGCCGGGAAAAGCTTTGAACAGAGCGAAAGGTACAAGGATTTTGCGGAGAGGCAGGGAGTCTATCATCTCAAAGACGACAGGGACAATCGGATCTTCGCCACGGCGAAGGGGAGGTATGTCTTGCTCTTGGTCGGCAGCGAAGACGAGGCGAGCGCCAGGAAGATCTTTCTTCTGGTCAACGGAAAATTGTCCGATTCCTAGCCGCCCGATCCCCAGAAAGACATCGGATCATGAATGAGGAAGGAGGATGGATGTTCACGAACAAGAGAAGAATTGTCTATTTAGCGACGGGGATGTCCTTCCTTGTCCTAGTTCTCCTGGCTCCGCAAAACATGCTCCCGACGCCGGACCGCACCGAAAAACCCGTGCTCCACGGAAAGCACTGGGTAGCGATCACGGGAAAGCCGCTGGGGGCGACGACCGGCGCCATGATCTTCCTCAAGGGCGGAAACGCCGTTGACGCCGCCTGCGCCATGCTGGGAGCCGTCTGTACGATGTATGACGTGCTGAGCTGGGGAGGGGAGACACAGGCATTGATCTACAATCCTCAGACCCGGAAGGTCATCGGGGTGAACGCCCTGGGGGTCGCTCCGACCGGGGCGACGGCCGATTTCTTCCGCGGGAAGAGGATGAACTATCCTCCGGCCTACGGCCCTCTGGCTGCAGTGACGCCGGGCACTCCCGGCGGGCTTATGGTCATGCTGGCGGAGTTCGGAAGCTTGAGTCTCAAGGACGTGCTCCAGCCGGCCATGCAGATGGCCGCTGGATATCCGGTCGAGGCGGAGCTCGCCCGGAGCATCGAGCGGAACAAAAAGCGTCTCCGAGATTGGCCCTATTCCAGAAAGGTTCTCCTCCCGCACCTGGGAAACAATTGGGAGGCGCCCGAACCTGGAGAGGTCTTTCGCCAACCCGATCTGGCGGAGACGCTGCGGAAACTGGTGGAGGCCGAACAACAGGCGTTGGCTTCCGGAAAGAGCCGCCGGGAAGCAATCTATGCCGCCTATGATCGCTTCTATAAGGGCGACATCGCCCGGGAATTCGCCCGCGGATGCCAGGAACAGGGCGGGTTGATCACAACGGACGACTTGGCCCGATGGAAGGTTTATCTCGAGGAACCAGTAACGACTCAATACAGGGGGATCGACGTCTATAAGCTCACCTGCTGGGTCCAGGGCCCGGTCATGCTCCAAGCCCTCAACATGCTGGAGAGAATCGACCTCAAATCCCTCGGTTTCAATACGGCTCCTTACATTCACGCTCTCTATCAGGTTATGAACCTGGCCTTCGCCGACCGGGATTTCTACTATGGCGATCCGTACTTCCCCCCGGAGGAGCCGATCCGGGGGCTGCTCTCCAAAGAGTACGCGGAAGAACGGCTCAAACAGATCAACTGGCAAGCCAATGACCTCCAGATCAAGCCCGGCGATCCTTACCCGTTCATGGCCCGGGAGAATCCATATCTTCACTATCTCGAGAGATGGAAGAATGAGCCGCCGCCCGAGCGCCGGGACACCTCCAGCTTCTTCACGGGGACGACCTCCATTCAAGCGGCCGACGAGCAAGGGTGGGTCGTTTCCGTGACGCCGAGCGGCGGCTGGATCCCGGCTTGTATCGCCGGGACGACCGGCATCGGGATGAGCCAGCGCATGCAGAGCTTCGTCCTGGACGAGGCCGAGAATCCGTTCAACGTCGTCTCTCCCGGGAAGAGGCCGCGGGCGACACTCACGCCCGGGTTGGCCCTCAAGGACGGAAAACCCTACCTTTCCTTTGCCGTGCAGGGCGGCGACACCCAGGACCAGAACCTCCTCCAGTTCTTCCTGAACGTCGTTGAGTTCGGGATGGACGTCCAGCAGGCCTGCGAGGCGCCGAACATCACCAGCTATCAAATGCGAAACTCGTTCGACGAGCACGAGATATTCCCAGGAAAAATAGATCTGAACGAGAAGGTTTCCCAGGATGTGCGGGACAAACTGGCGGCCATGGGCTATAAGTTGAGCATCCGGAAATACACCTCGGGTCCGATCAACGCCATCTTTTTCGACCGGAAACACGGGACGTTCTGGGGGGGCTCCTCCAACTACGGCGAGGACTACGGCATCGCCTGGTAGAGGGTCAGGGATATGTGTGGAATTTACTTGAATTCGGAACGTGTCTCCGGTTTTTGACATCCCGCGCACCCCTATGTTATATGACTCCTTACATGCCTGAAGATCCAACCCTCGCCCGATTCAAGACCGTTCATCCGCGGATTCGGCAGCGCTTTCCCCAGCTCGAAAAAGACATCCACGGCAACAGGCGCATCCATCTCAACTCCGGAGCCGGCACTCTGACCGTCGATACGGCCGCCAAAGCCATGGCCCAAGCGGCGACGTGGCTGAATTCGCTTCCCGGCGAGGTCTATCCGGCTGAGATAACAACCAAGGACTTTCACTCGCAGATCCGCCAGATCGCCGCTGATTTCCTGAATGCTGCGAATCCTGAAGAGATCAGCTTTTATGCTTCGACGTCGCAGGCCCTCCTCAACCTGGCTTTCTCCATGCGGGGGCTTATCCGGGGAAAGAACAACCTGATCGTCACCGACCTTGACCACATGGCTAACGTATCACCCTGGGAATCCGTCGGAGGGAAATGGTGGGGAGGGGAGATCAGACGCGCCCGGCTCAGGGACGACTGCGGGCTCGACATCGATCATCTCCTGTCTTTGGTTGATAGGAATACGAGCGTCGTGGCCGTCACCCTGGCCTCGAACAGCATCGGTACCATCGTCCCCCTTCAAGAACTTGTCCCAGAGATCAGGAAGAAAGCGCCCTCGTGTCTAGTCGTAGTCGATGCCGTCCACCATGCCCTGCACGGGCCCATCGATGTCCAGACCCTGGACTGCGATTTCCTGGCCTTCTCGGGCTATAAGGTTTTCGGACCGATGTTGGGAGTCCTGTGGGGGAAAAAAGCACTCCTCGACCGCCTGGTTCCCTTCCGCGTGGAAACCAGCAAGAATGAAACTCCCTTCAAGTTCGAGCAGGGGAGCCTGAACAATGCGGCGTTGGCCTCGCTGGGAGCGGCCCTTCAGTACCCGCTCTGGCTCGCCGGCGAGATTGAACCCGACGCTCCACCCGAGGACCGGCCGGCCGGATTCCGAAGGGCCATGACCGCCATCGCCACCTACGAGCAGGATATTTCGAGGGTGGTGCTGGAAGGCCTGGCCGGCCTCGACCGCTCGAAAATCAACTGTTTTGGTATTATCGACCCCGCCCAGCGCGGCCGCCGGGACCCCACGTTCGCCTTCGAGGTCGCCGGCCGAAGCCCCGCGGGGATCAAGAAATTTCTATGGGAGAGCCGCGCTATCCAGGTTGCCGACGGAAATCATTATTCGGCCGTCTTTTACAGACATCTGAAGAAGGACAGCGTCTGCCGGGCGAGCTTTGCCCACTATATCAGTCTGGAGGAAGTGAACACATTCCTGGAGGCTTTAAAAGAACTTTCCTTATGAAGGGAAACACCCTAGCCCGCCGAGAGCGAAGATCGTGCGGCTTCTAGGAAGAGGAATGGAGAGACCGATGAAAAAATCCGTATTCGCTGTGGTTGCCTTTTTCTTCGTTTTTGGTTTCGCCCTGTCTCGGGGCGCTCAGGACGAGAAACCATATAAGCTCCTGAGCGCCGAGACGTTCATGGAAATGGAATCGATCGGCAGCCCGGCCATCTCTCCCGACGGGAAGAACATCATCTTCACCCGCTCCTGGGTCGATGAGATCAACGATCGCTCGAACTCCAGCCTCTGGATCACGGATCTCGAGGGGAAGCGCGTCCGGGAGCTCACTTCCGGCAGCTGGCGTGACTCCTCGCCGGTCTGGTCGCCGGACGGCCGGAAAATAGCTTTCATCTCCGACCGGGACGGCACCTCCCAGGTCCATGTCATGTGGCTGGACACACGGGAGGTCGCCCAGCTCACCCATGTCGAGAGTTCCCCTTCGAGTCTCAGCTGGTCTCCCGACGGAAAGAGCCTGGCCTTCAGCATGTTCATCGCCGACGAAAAGCCGATCCTCAAGGTCGAGCTTCCGCGCCGGCCCAAGGGCGCCAAGTGGGCCGACCCAGCCGTCCTGATCGACCGCCTGTCCTGGAGGAGCGACGGCCGCGGCCCGCTGCCCAAGGGGAATTCCCATATCTTCGTCGTCGACGCCGAGCTCGGCGGAACTCCCCGCCAGATGACCTCCGGAGATTTTTCGCACAGCGGGCCGGAGTGGTCGGCCGACGGCCAGAAGATTTATTTCTCGGCTATCCGTAAGCCCGACCCCGAATACCAAGAGAACGATTCGGAGATCTATGCCGTCGACCTCAAGAAGCTCGAGATCACCGTCCTGACCGACCGCAAAGGGCCTGATTATGGGCCGGAAGTTTCGCCGGACGGAAAATGGGTCGCCTACACCGGCTATGATGACAAGAAATACACCAGCCATCTTTCCAATCTTTACTTGATGGACACAACCGGAGGGAAAAAGAGGATGCTCTGCGGCAACCTGCCCAACTCGCCCGCCAACATCATCTGGGCGGCGGACGGTTCCGGGGTCTACTACATGATGGCCGAAAGAGGAGAATCCAACCTGCACTTCGTCTCGCTCGAAGGCAAGATCAAAAAAGCCTCCTCCGGCGTTCATTATATCTCCGGATTGTCTATCTCCAGGACGGGCCAAGCGGCCGCCGTCGTCTCCACCTTCGATCGCCCCGGATACCTGGCGACATTCCCCCTGCTCAAGCCGGCCGAGTTCAAGCCGCTCGTTGATGTCAACACCGACCTGCTCGACGGAATAAAGCTGGGCGAGGTTGAGGAGCTCTGGTACAAGTCCTCCGATGGATGGGACATCCAGGGCTGGCTGCTCAAGCCCGCCGAGTTCGACCCGGCCAAGAAATATCCGTTGCTCCTCTGGATTCACGGCGGGCCCTGGGCGATGTATAACGTCGCTTTCAACTGGGAGTGGCAGAACTTCGCCGCCAACGGATATGCCGTGCTCTACACGAACCCGCGGGGGAGCACCGGCTACGGCCAGGACTTCGTCAACGGCATCCAGTATTCCTATCCCGGCAAGGACTACGATGACCTGATGGCCGGGGTGGACGCCGCCATCGCCACGGGATTCATCGATAAGGACAACCTTTTTGTCTGCGGCGGGAGCGGCGGAGGGGTGCTCACGGCCTGGATTGTCGGCCACACCGGACGCTTCCGGGCTGCCGTCTCGATGCGGCCGGTGATTAACTGGCACTCTTTTGTCGGGACAACAGATGGTCACATGTGGTACCGGCAGTTCCGGAAATACCCCTGGGAGGACCCCATGGAATATTCCGTGCGTTCGCCTCTCCATTACGTCGCCAACGTGACCACTCCGACTATGGTCATGACGGGAGAAGCCGACCTGAGGACACCCATGGGCCAGAGCGAGGAGTACTATCGGGCGCTGAAGATGCTCAAGAAAGACACACTCCTCGTCCGCATGCCCGAGGAATACCATGGCTGGAAGCGGCCGTCACACCGCCTTCTCCAGCAGCTCTATCTCATGGCCTGGTTCGAGAAGTACCGGACGAAGCCTGAAGCCGGCGAGAACAAATAAGGCGTCCTTGGGCGCAAACGAGCCATTCGAAGGAGGTTCCCGATGAACAAAAGACACTTCCCAAGAGCGGTTTTCTTCTTTGTCTTGGCCGTCCTTTTATATTTCCCCCCATCGTTCAGTCAGCGGGCCGGATACAGCAAAGAGGAATTCATGCGACGCCGGGCGGCGCTCATGGATAAAGTGGGCGACGGCCTGATCGTGCTTTTCGGTGAGACATCGCCTCTTCCCGGAGCCCATTTCCACCAGGACAATGATTTCTTTTATCTGACGGGCGTGGAAGATACCGGGGCGGCCCTGATCCTGGTGCCCAAGACGAAGGAATCCTATCTTTTCCTTCCCCAGCAGACACCGCGGGAAGCGATGATGGGAGGCGCAAACCTGCTCAAGGATCCCCAGGCCAAGGAGAAAACGGGATTCACGGAGATCTACGATGTGAGCTTTTTTGAAGAGTACCTCGGCCGGAACATCGCCAGGGCGGGCTTGTCCCTTTATCTCCGGCTCTCTCCGCGCGACACGATCGATAATGCTCGTTACGAAACGATGATCTTCACGGCCCGGAAGTCCCGCCTGCACTACAACGACCAGATCTCGCTCGACAACCATCGGATTCTCAAGTTAAAGGAGCGCTTTCCCGCCGCCGAGTTTAAGGATATCACGCCGCTCATCGACGCCATGCGGGTGATCAATAGCCCCGAAGAGATCGAGGTGTTGAGAAGAAACGGCCGTATCTCCGCCGAGGCTGTCCAGCTGGCTATGTTGGCCACTCGGCCCGGCGGCTTTGAGTACGAGATCGAAGCGGCGGCCATGTCTACCGTCCTGAAGAACGGGGCCACCGGAGCCGCCTATCCTCCGATCGTCGGCTCGGGCCCCAACACCTGTGTCCTGCATTATGAGAAGAACGATC
>Ga0307378_10004030_pt1 | contig 21200 bp, 13 predicted proteins | sample UN1MG_FD_202238 | JGI IMG/M metagenome (GOLD analysis project Ga0307378, IMG submission 202238) | Soil microbial communities from Risofladan, Vaasa, Finland - UN-1 | ecosystem: Environmental > Terrestrial > Soil > Coastal area > Acid sulfate soil | place: Finland: Risofladan, Vaasa | collected... | reverse complement strand
TGTCCTTGCGCTACGATGAACTTGGGAAAGGAGGATGGATGTAGGATACAGCTTGAAACCTTTCGATGGAACCCTGCGGGTAGTCAATCCCGTCCGGAAGAGCTTGGCCAGCAGCCGGAAGCGAGTCTTGCGTGGTGTCGGGGTGACCCGGCCTGCGAAGCGTAGACAGCCAGTGCCGAAGCCGTGTGATTGAGCCTCGAAAGTACGAATGCGGGAGCCTTCGTGTTGGACAGATCGGGGGCCGCGTCGGCGCATCGTAGGTGGCCTGATGCGTCGGTCCTGCCGGGGTCGAAGAGCAGGGCAAGAGCACAAGGGGGGTTCCCCAGGAACGTAGGAGATCCTGTCGTCTCCACTGACTCATGTCCCGGCCGGAGGTCCCGGGTGACCAACTCCAGGAGACTCGCCCACGGCAGCGCTCGGCCGCGTGGCGTGCGAAACGCGAGCGCTTGAGTGGTATCGCCAAGCGAAGGCAACGAAGCGCGGCGAAACGGGCGGCAGGAAGTCATAGCGCCCTGATAGTACCGCGGAAGCCGGGGAACTTGCGCCGTCGAGGACCCGGGGGAGGGAAGCGGGGCGTCGGGTTATCAGACCGTTGGAGGGAAACATGACGGAGACCTCGGACTCCGAAATCGTGTCTACGCGACAACGACGGATAGCAGAGTTGGCGAAACAGATGCCTCAGAAGGGATTGACTTCCCTGAACCAATACCTTGATCTGGCATGGATGCGGGAGGCCTATCGGCGCACGCGCAAGGACGGCGCGGTGGGGATCGACGGCCAGACGGCCGCGGACTACGAGCAAGACCTGGAGGCGAATCTCCGGTCGCTCTTGGAACGCGCGAAGTCGGGCACGTACTGGGCGCCGCCGGTGCGACGGGTGCATATCCCGAAAGGCACCGGCACAGAGACCCGCCCCATCGGCATTCCCACGCTGGAAGACAAGGTGCTCCAGCGGGCGATCGTGATGCTTCTGGAACCAATCTACGAGGAGGACTTCTACGACTGCTCGTATGGGTTCCGGCCGAAACGATCGGCGCATGATGCCCTGGATAGTCTCTCGAAGCAGACCATGTGGAGCGGGGTGAGTTGTCTCTTGGAGGTCGACATCCGCAAGTTTTTCGACACGCTGGATCATGCCCATCTGCGCATCTTTCTCCAACAACGGGTACGCGACGGTGTGGTGCTCCGATTGATCGGGAAGTGGCTCAACGCGGGCGTGATGGAAGACGGGGCGGTAACGCATCCGGAGTCCGGAAGCCCGCAGGGCGGGGTTATTTCACCCATCCTGGCGAACGTCTACCTGCACTATGTGCTGGACCAGTGGTTCGCACGGGACGTGCAACCGCGTCTGAAGGGTCGCGCGCAGGTAGTCCGCTACGCCGACGACTTCGTGATCGGGTTCACCGAGGACGAGGACGCGCGGCGGGTGATGGCCGTGCTGCCGAAGCGTTTTGGCAAGTACGGCCTGACGATCCACCCGGACAAGACCCGGCTGGTGCCGTTCCGGAAGCCTCAAGGCGAGCGGAAGGGCCGGGCCGGGCCGAAGCCGGGCACGTTCGACTTCCTGGGGTTCACGCACTTTTGGGCGCGATCTCGGAAGGGGAACTGGGTTCTGAAGCGGAAGACGGCGGCCAGCCGGTTCACGCGGGCGGTCAGGACGATTGCCCAATGGTGCCGGTCGCATCGACATGACCCGATCGCGGAGCAACACGCGGTACTCTGCCGGAAGCTCCAGGGGCACGCGGCGTATTACGGGATCACGGGCAATAGCCCGGCGCTGGCCCGTTTCCGTCACGAAGTGCTCTGGGTCTGGCGCAAGTGGCTCTTGCGGCGACGACGGGCGTGGCGTGCCCGAGCCGGCTGGTTCAGCCGACTCCTGGACCGCTACCCCGTACCTTACCTGCGGGCAGTCCACTCGGTGTACCGAGGCGTAGCGAACGGATAACCTGAGGAACCGAATGCGTTAATCGCGCACGTTCGGGTCTGTGGGAGCCCCGGGCGGGCAACCGCCCGGGGCCACCCGGTCCTTTTTCGTTTCGCCGATCACCCCGTTTGCGCAATCGCCTGATTCACCAGGCCGGGCAGGTCGTCCAGCCCGCGCAGCTCGGCGGCCACGCGGGGATGGGCGAAAACGCGGACCCGCTTCACGTAGTCGTCGAACTGCTCGCGCGCCAACGTCCGCACGACCGGGGAGACCTCTGCCAAAGGGCGATAGCGGTCCTCTTTGGGGTAGTAGACGTCGACGTGGATCTCCACCTCGCGCTGGACCGGCGGGGCGTCGAAGAGGATCTCGTGGGGGGCGATTCTCTGTCCGAGGGCCGCGCTGATCACCGCCGCCAGCCGCTCGGCACACGACGCCAGCCAAGGGTACGGGCGCCGGGCCAGCCGCAGGTAGAGATCCTGCTCCTCGAAGAAGCTGTACTGGGCCAGACGCTTGTACAACCGGCGCGTGGGGCCAAAAAGCCCCGATAGGAGATCTCCGGCCGGCCCGTCCCCCGCCACGCGCCCGAGCTCGGCGATCATCTCCGGCTCGCTCATCCGGAACAGGCGGTCCAGGTCGACTCGCTCGTGCAGCAGGAAGAACGCCCGCTGGAGCATCGCCGTGGCCGAGCGAACGCCGTGATGCCAGTAGACTTCGCTGAACATCACGTATCGGGCGAAGACGATCAGCTCGGTCGCCGTCTTGCCCTTGTCGGTGATGGCCAGCCCGTCGCCGGCCGCGTTCAAGCACAGGCTGCCGATCAACCGCTGCTGGTCGAAATGCCGCCCATAGGGCACGCCGGCATGCAGGCTGTCGCGAAACAGGTAGTCCATCTTGTCGACGTCGATCGGCCCGGAAAGCATGCTCGTCAGGATTCGCGACGTCCTGTCGCGGGGCTTCTCGCTCAGCAGCGAGACCACGTCGAGCGGGTTGAGCCCCCAATGCCGGTCAAGCACCTCGGCCATCTCGCCTTCGAGCAGGAAGGCGCCCACGAACCGCTCGTGGGTCGGCACGCCGGGGAGCCGGATGTCCTCGATCGGGTGGCAGAAGGGCCAGTGTCCCAAGTCGTGAACCAGGGCGGCGGCGATGAACCGGTCGGCGTCTTCCGGCCGGATCGCCGCGGCGAACCGTTCGTCGTGCGCCAATTGCTTCAACAGCAACAGCGCGAGCCGGTAGACGCCCAGCGAATGCTCGAACCGCGTGTGGATCGCCGCCGGATAGACCAGCGAGACGAGCCCCAACTGGCTGATCCGGGCCAATCGGCGGAAGGCTCGGGTGTCGATGATCCGCCGGACGCGGTCGGTAAGCGGCACGTCGAGCTCGGGCGGGATTCGGACCAGGCCTCGCCGGGCATCCAGCCCCACAAGCTCCGGGACGTCCGAAAGCGTCGTCATGGGGGCACCGTCGAGGCCACGGAGGTTCGCAATCGGCCCCTTGTTTTGAGGCCGTTCACCCGGTCAGGAGGGCGTACTCGCCGGATCGCATCCGTGCGGTTGCTACGAGCCCTTGTCCGCCGGGGGCCGATGGCTCGGGTCTTCCGGAGGACTCAAGCGCCGCCTGCGTTGATCGCACCACGTCAGCGCGGAGTGCACTCGGGACGAACCGACGAGGCAAGATCCGACGAGGATCGAACAGGCCACGGCGGGAACCTCCCAGGGCTCCAAAACCTCGGGAGTCTCCCAGACCCAGCCCATCCCCGCCAGCCCGCGAAGCATCGCGGTGACAAACAGAAAGAAACAATAGTGAGAGACTCCCTTGCCGAAATCCAATTCGAGAGACAGGTACGCGGCCCCCGCGCCCAAGGACAGAAAAACAACGAAGACAATAACCAATACAAAGATCTCGTCGGGCGCATGTCCTTTGGCCACGGCGATAAGATACAGTGCGTACAAGCCCCAGAGTGCGATGTACAAGACGGAGCAGATCGCGGTGCGCACGCAGAAGTCCTGATTGCCATACCGGCCGAGATCCTCGTCGTCGCGCAGGAACCAGTAGCCCGCAATGACCAAGGGAGGGGATATCAAGAGAAGCGCGACCGCCGACTTTAGCACGGCGTGCGTCGCGAAGAAGTCGGCCCGGCCCAGGATCGCCGTGACGATCAGGACCGCCAGGGATCCCGCACCGATCGACGCAGCCATGACCGGGCTGAACTTGGCTTCAGTTCTGAAAATCAGCTTGGTGGTGACGGCCCCGCGGACGCCCGCCCCGAAACCTTCCGGCCCCTTGATCTTGACCTCTTCATCCTTCGTGGGGACTCGGATGACGGTCTTGCAGTTGGGACACGGACCGGACCTGCCCGCGTGCTGGTCTCCGACCTGGAATCGTTTGTGACAGCCGGGACAAGTGACGCGGATCGCCATCGAGAGACTCGCCTGGAAGAAGCCGTCCTCTACACCCCGCCCCTAGTTTGGCACGTTCGGCGACCGTGTCAAGCATGGCTCGGGCTCTCCGCCGGCTGGCGGCGCACGAACCGTGGCCCGCGTCCGGCGCGGCACCACCGGCGTTCGACTTCAAACAGCTCTTTTTTCCACACGGATCGGCCACGCAGCATACTTCTTGTCGGGAGATCGACGCATAATGGATCATGGGACGTGCCCGGGCGCTCGCGAGCCCGGTCCCCTCGTGTGTCGCCACAGACTACCCCGAAAGTACCGATTCGGCTTAGGTCTCCAGGAGCGTTGGGCCCCATGGTAATCCAGTTTCTCTGCCCGAACGGGCACAAGATCCACTGCGAGGAGGAGCGGGCCGGAAAGCCCGCCAGATGCCCCCGATGCGGGGTGAAATTTCGCATTCCGGAACTCTCGCAACTCGCCCAGTCAACCGACTTCGCCGGGCAATCGGAGGGATGCCTACCCGAAGAAAGCGGTACGCACGACGCTCCGAGCCTTGCGACGAATGGGGGCCAGATCGAGTTCCTGTGCCCAAACGGTCATCGGTTGCACGGGCCGCGATCGATGCAGGGCCAGCCGGGCCAATGCCCCGAATGTGGGGTTCCGTTTCGAGTTCCGCTCTTGGACGGAGGCCCCTATGAAGGGGAAACCGAGGCGGAGTTGGGGGCCGACCTCGCATCCTCCGACCGTCTGGCGATCCCAACTGAGCTGAGCGGGGGCCTCGTTGCCCCTTTACGGCAGGATGATGGGCCCGTGACACCGCCGAGCCCACGCGATGCGCACCCCCCGGTGGACGGGGTGCCCAGCGCGGCTCCCGTGGACGACTCCGATCGTCCGCAGCCTGCCGGGCCAGTAGTCCACCCGCTCGCCAACCTCCTCTCCCGACTGTGGGCCGAGCGAGCCCACGGCGCCGTGATCGAGCTACATCTGAGCGACGGCCAGACGATTGCCCCGGATCGCTACGCCCTGGAGATGTCGCGGGGAAGCATCGGCGTGTTCGCGCTGAGCGAGCCGGACGGGACCTACACGGTGACCGCCGTGGCGTGGGACTCCGTCGCCCGTGTCCAGGTGCGGAGGCTCCGGCAGCTTCCCGACGAGTTTCGCCCGTAGGCCGGCAGGGGCTCTTTGCCGGCTCATTGGTCTAATTGGTCTTTCGCCAAATCAGCCTCGGAGATCATGGCGAACTGCTTCGAGGCGAGCGTTTCCTGGCCCATTGCGAGGTTGTCGACCATCAGGGCTACGGCCGGGCGGCCCCGGGGCCGGACGAACAACGGGTAGGCTTGGATGATGTTCACCTCGGCCTGGAGAAGCGCCGTGCATATCGCCAAGAGCGGCTGGGGGCCCTCAGGCAGCTCGACGCCAATCAGATCGCTCTCGATGATCGCCAGCCCGGCCCGCTCCAGGATCTCTCGCCCCTCTTCGGGGTGGCTAAGCAGGAATCTCACAAACGCGCACTCGCCCGAGTCGGCGATGGATAGGGCGACGATGTGGACCTGACTGCCCTCGAACCGGCGGACAACCTCCAAGAGCTGGCCGACGCGATTCTCCAGGAACACGGTGAACTGTCGAATGGACGGATAGCTTCGACCCCGCATGGTCGAATAGCCGGTTCCCGCGCTGTCATCGAAGCTCATCGGCTTGGCTCCCAGTGAACGAGACCGTGGGCGGAGGCTCAAAAAGCATCTAACTATAGGGGGGATTGGGGAGTTCCGTCAACCGAACCGGGTGGTGCCGCGCGTCGCGCGGCGCGCGGCAAAACGCGGCTTTCCTCCCTCGGATTCTTACGCCCGGCCTTTCCGCATTCCTCCTGCCTGCACGTCACCTTGCGTATCACGCGGGACCGTCGCGCCGATGCCTTTGGGAAAACACCAAATCCCTGCTTGGGAGGTGGCCGATATATTCCTCACAGGCGGAACAACTTCGCAGACCGGGCCAGGGGTCTCAGGATCGACATGACGACTCGCAGGAGCACGGCGCCCCATTCATGCCCGGCGGCACGCCCTCGTCCCGCCCTGTTTCGGGCCCTCGGCAAGCAGGAGCCGCCTGAGCGGGTCGAGATCAACGGCGCGACGTATTATCGGGCACGCGTGCTCAAGCACGACTCGTGGGCCGCGACGGCCGTCTACCGTGGGCCGGCGGGTCGCATCGTGTGCAAGTTCAACCGAAAGCAGCCCATCTTCTTCTTTCCCATGCGGTGGTTGGGACGCATGCTTGCTCGCCGCGAGGCCTCCTTCTATGTTCGGCTGGCCGACCTGGGGAACGTGCCTTCCCTGGTCGGGGACGTGTGCGTCGACGGGGAGCGGCTGGCGTACGCCGTGGCGCACGACTACGTCCCGGGACACCCTTTGGGAGAGAGGGAGGCCGTCGACGAGCGGTTCTTTTCCACGCTGGAGCGATTGTTCGCGGAGATGCATCGCAGGCACATGGCGTACGTCGACGCCCACAAGCGGGAGAACATCATCGTGGGCGACGACGGTCAGCCCCACTTGGTCGACTTTCAGATCAGCTTTCGGCTGCCCGGGTGGTGGCCGGCCAATGCCTGGCCGGCGCGCGTCCTGCTACGCATGCTCCAGCGCAGCGATTCGTACCACTTCGAGAAGCATTGGGCGCGGTGCCGGCCCGATCTTTGTGGACGCGACGTGCGGGAAGTGGTCCGTAGGCGTCCCTGGTGGATCAGCGTCCATCGGCTCGTGGCCGCACCGCTGCGAACGCTTCGCCGAAACCTCCTGGTGGCGATCCGTATCCGCACCTCAGGCGGTCAGGCCGCTTCCGAGCACTTTCCCGAAGACGTCCACACCGTCAGGATCGAAGCCGAACGGAGATCGGTGCCGCCGCGTCGGGCGTCCGAGGTTCGCAAGGCGGCGTAGCCCTGGTTGCCAACCAAGGCGCGAGCTTGACCGTACTGACCGTGCGCCCCCGGGACGGCCTCGCGATGGCGATTCTACCACGCCGCGTCGCCGCCGGGACCGGCGATCCGACGAGGTTCTGACCCATGATCCGACGCGCCGCCAAGCCGTTGCGGCAGGCGAAGCCTTCGCGATAATGGACGGCATGGACTTCGTGCCGCGTCGGTTCTGTGGCCTTGCGGCAAACGGCATCGTCGAACCAGCTCCGAAAGCACAGGAGGCCAACTGATGGTCCGAGCAGCGTCAACGGGTAACTCCCTTTGGGTGGGAATTTTCTGCGTCGTGTTGTTCGCGTCGGTGACGGTCGCCGGCGACGCCGGCACGACCGGCCAAAGCGCCGAAGCGGATCTGGCTCGGCAGATTCTGGAAGATACCGAAGTGAACGGCGGATTGATCGTTCACCTGGGTTGTGGGGACGGCAGGCTCACGGCCGCGTTGTATGCCGGCGAGAGCTACCTGGTACACGGCCTGGACACCGATGGGGAAGGATTGCGGCAGGCACGAGAGCACATCCGGGAGTTGGGGATCTACGGCCCGGTGTCGGTCGATCGCTTCGACGGGAAGGGGCTCCCGTACGCGGAGAACCTGGTGAACCTCGTGGTGGCGGAGGATCTCGGCAGCGTCGCGACGGAGGAAGTGATCCGTGTGCTGGCTCCCGGCGGCGTGCTGTATGCCAGGCAGGACGGGCGCTGGAAGAAGACCGTCAAGCCGCGTCCCAAGAACATCGACGAATGGACCCACTTTCTCCATGACGCGAGCGGAAACGCAGTGGCCCACGATGAGGTGGTCGGGCCGCCTCGCTACCTCCAGTGGAACGCGGAGCCGCGGCATACGCTGAGTCACGAACACACGCCGGGCATCAACGCGGTGGTCTCGACCGGCGGACGCATCTTCTACATCGCCGACGAGGCCCCCATTGCGTCCGCCCGACGCACTCCCCGGTGGCATCTTGTGGCCCGCGACGCCTTCAACGGCATCTTGCTGTGGAAGCGGCCCGTCGCCACCTGGTACCCCCATCTCATCAACTGGGGCCAAGCGCCCCGTGAGCTTCAGCGAAAGCTGGTCGCCGTCGGAGACCGCGTCTACGTCACCCTCGGTTTTCACGCGCCCCTGAGCGCCGTGGACGCGGCGACGGGAGATACGCTTAAGGTTTACGACGAGACCCGCGGCACCGAGGAAATCATCCTCCACAAGGGGACTCTGCTGCTCGCCGTGCGAACCGTCACCGACGAACGAATCGCCGAACTCGAGAAATGGGCACAACTCGTCCTGAAGAAGGACTCGCCCGTGTATGAGCGAGAGTCGGCGGAGCCGCTTGTGAGTCGCTTTCGCACCACCGAGCGCAAGGCTGCGACGGCGGTTCTCGCCCTGGACGCCGAGACGGGGCAAGCCCTCTGGAAAAAGGGGGATGCGGAAACCGCCGGGCTGAGAGCACTCAGTCTCTGCGCCGAGGGAGACGGCGTCTTCTATCAGAAGGGCAGAGACGTGGTCTGCCTCGATCGGAAGACCGGCCAAGAGCGGTGGTCCGTCTCTTCGCCCCCGCTTCGCCTGGTCTACGATGGGTACGTCGTCTGTGCCGACGGTCAGACCGTGACGGCCCTGGCCGCCGACACCGGCAAGACGCGGTGGACCCAGGACGCCTCGCTCTGCGACGTTCGCGACGCGTTCGTTGCCGGCGGATCGCTCTGGCTGGGTGGATTCAAGCCATGGCAGGGGAGGAAGACGGGGAAGAGGGGACCTGCTTGGGGCCCCTATTTCGCCACCGAGCGCGATCTGAGCACGGGCAAGATGCTGATGCATATCGAGCCCGAGAACCCGGGACACCACCATCGCTGCTACATGAACAAGGCCACCGACCGCTACATCCTCGGGGGCAGAAGGGGGACCGAGTTCATCGATCTCAAGTCGGGCGACGTCCTGTGGCATAGCTGGGCTCGGGGCGTCTGCAAGTACGGCGTCATGCCGTGCAACGGGCTGCTCTACGCCCCGTCTCATGCCTGTGGATGCTACGTCGCGGCGAAGCTCACCGGCTTCAACGCCCTGGCCTCGAGCAGCGGGCAGAGCCCGGCAACGACCGACGACGCCCCCAGGTTGGAGCGCGGTCCCGCCTACGACACGCCGCTCTCCGCACGCTCCTCGCCGCCTTCCGGCGATTGGCCCACCTATCGCCACGACGCCGGGCGGAGCGGCTCGACGCAGATGCCGGTGCCTGCCGCCCTGCGGCGCAGATGGCAGGCGGAGATCGGCGGAAAGCTCACCAGCCCCACGGTGGCCGACGGCCGGGTGTTCCTGGCCTCCGCCGACGAGCACCGGGTCGCCGCCATCGACGCCGATTCCGGCCGGCCTCTCTGGCACTTCGCGGCCGGCGCCCGTGTCGACTCGCCGCCGACCCTGCACGACGGCCGGGCGATCTTCGGGTGCCGCGACGGATGCGTCTACAGCCTTCAAGCCTCGGACGGCGCCATGGCCTGGCGCCTGCGTGCCGCGCGTCAGCAGCGGTCCATCGCGGCCCGCGGCCAGCTCGAATCCGCATGGCCCGTGCACGGCAGCGTGCTCGTCCAGGACGGGGTGGCCTACGCCACGGCGGGCAGATCGTCCTACCTGGACGGTGGGATCGACCTCTGTCGAATCGACGTTCGCACGGGCGAGACCCTGTCGACGACGCCGATCTACAGCCCCGACCCTGAGACCGGAAGACAGCCCAAGCATTTCGCCCCGGCGTCTATGCCCGGTGCCCGTGCGGATATTCTCTCGGGCGACGGCGGCCACGTCTACCTGCGCGACATGGTGTTCGACCGGCGCGGCGTCGGGCTGCCGGAGGGAGAATCTCACCTGTTCACGCTGACCGACTTTCTGGATGACTCCTGGGCTCACCGCTCCTACTGGATCTTCGGCACGCAATGTTCCATCTCGACGGGTTGCAGCGGGCGCGACAAGAATCTCATCTACGGTAGGTTGCTCGTGTTCGATGAGTCGACGATCTATGGGTACGGGCGGGCCGGCGTCCACTGGTCGAACCAACTCCAGGATGGAGCCTACCGGCTGTTCGCCGTGAAGCGGGGCGAAGGGGCGGCGGAGTGGCAGAAGCCCATGACGGTCCGGGTCCGGGCGATGGTCCTGGCAGACAAGGTCCTGTTCGTGGCCGGTCCTCCCGCCGACGCGGGCGAGGGGCCGGAAACTCGTGAGGAAAGCCGGAAAGCGCTGCTGCTGGCCATCTCGGCCTCCGACGGCACCGAGTTGGCACGGTACGAGCTCGAATGCCCGCCCGTCTTCGACGGCATGGCCGCCGCGGGCGGTCGGCTATACATCGCCCTGGAGAACGGCCGCCTCGTCTGCATGGACGAGAAGGGGCCGGGTTAGGGGCCGTTCGCCCTGCTTGACTTCTTCGCACGGGCAACTACACTCAGGCTTCTGCCGTCCGGGCTGATTGTCCGGCGCATACGGGACCTTGCACGGCGACTGATGCGATAAGGATTGTCTCATGGAACTGCCTAGCCGGCGCGTGACTCGACGTGACTTCCTTCGCGTGGCGGCGACCGCGGCCGCTCCGACGATCGTTCCCGCCTCGGCGCTGGCACGAGGTCGGCCGGCGGCGCCCAGCGAGCGCATTGCCATGGGGATCGTGGGGCTCGGCTCGCGGGGGTTCAACTTGATCGATGCCTTCCTCCGCGAGGAGGACGCGCAGATCGTGGCCGTGTGCGACGTCGATTCGCTGCACTACCGCGACCGACCCTGGGGACAAGGGGCCGCGCACGGCCGGGAAGGGGCGAAGAAGCGGATCGAAGCCCGGTACGGGGAACGTTCGCCTGACGGACGGTACGGCGGCCTCGGCCTCTACGCGGATTACCGAGAGCTGTGCGGAAGAGAGGACCTGGACGCCGTGGTGATCGCCACGCCCGATCACTGGCACATGTTGTGCGCGTTAGAAGCGCTCGCCCGCGGCAAGGACGTCTACTGCGAAAAACCGCTCGCCCACCGGTTTGCCGAAGGGCAGGCGATCTGCCGGGAAGCCGCTCGGCGAAAGGCCGTCTTCCAGGTCGGATCGCAGCAACGCTCCGACGCCCGCTTTCGCCAGGCCGTGGAGCTGGTTCTGGGCGGGCATCTCGGCAAGGTCCGCCGGGTGGAGGTTGGGCTGCCGCCGGGCTACGCCGAGCCGCAGGGCGACACGACCGTCGAGGAACCCCCGGCACACCTGGACTACGACTTCTGGTGCGGGCCCGCGCCCAAGCTGCCCTACATGCAGGCGAGGCATCATCGCTGGTGGCGCGGGCACCTGGCTTTCGGAGGCGGCGTGCTGATGGACTGGATCGGCCATCACAACGACGTCGCCCACTGGGCCCTGGGGATGGATCGAAGCGGGCCGCTGACGGTCGAGGCCGTCGGCTGGACGTTCCCCGAAACGGACGTCTACAATTCGCCCCATCATTACGAAATCCGATGCGAATACCCCGGCGGCGCGACGGGCACGATCTCGGACCGCAACCGCGGCGGGACGAAATGGATCGGCGACGACGGCTGGGTGTTCGTCACCCGAGGCCGCCTGGAAGCCTCCGATCCGCGCTGGATCAAGCCCGATTTCGACCGGGGCTCGATCCGGGTGTACCAGTCGCCCGGGCACGCCAGGAACTTCCTCGACTGCGTGAAGTCGCGCGATCCGTGCGTCGCGCCCCCCGAGACGGCCCATCGCTCCATCACGCCCGGGCACCTCGGCTACGTCGCCAACGCCGTGGGGCGTCCCTTGCGCTGGGACGCAGACGCCGAGCGAATCGTCGGCGACGACGAGGCGGAAGGACTGCTCAAAGGGGTATCCTACCGCAGCCCCTGGGAGTTTGTGCCGAGCCAAGCGGGACGGATTATCGACCGCACGGTGCAGTAGGGTGCCAGGGGCATCTTTCCCGTGCACTGGCGAGACGCCAGTGCCACCCGAACGCGCTGGTCCGATCTTCATTGAGCAGCGGGCGCGGGTTGAGGGCGGTTGCGCGTGGCCTCACCGTGGAGGCGCCGTTGGTCGTCGAAGTGCAGCCGATCGAGGCAGATGAAACGGCCCCACTCGCGGCGGGCCGTCCGCTTCTGGTGATAGACGAACCACAAGGCGCCGGCCCCGTCGCGGATCGCGCAGCCGTGGCCGGGACCAAAGAGCCCTTCCGAGCGATGGAGAATCGGATTGTGCTCGGCTCGGGTGAAAGGGCCGAGGGGGCTCGCGCTGGTGGCGTAGCCGACGGCGTAGTCGGGCGTGTTGGCCCCGGACCCGCTGTAGAGCAGGTAGTAGCGGCCGCCGTGCTCGATCATCCACGGCCCTTCGGTGACGCGCCCGTTGCGGGTCTCCCAGTCGGACTCCGGCTCGAGGACGACCTTCGGCTCCCCGGTCGGCTCGGTGGGGTCGCCCATCGGCTGGACCGTGATGCGAAAGCCCGGCAACTCGACGACGTAGAGATACAGGCGGCCGTCGTCGTCCCGGAACAGATGGGCGTCAATCGCATGGTCGAACAGCGTCCGGCGGATGACGAACGGCCCCAGCGGACTCGCGGCCTCGGCCACGCCGACCGTCCGATCGGCCGTGTAATAGAGGTAGAAGCGGCCGGAGTCGGGATCGCGCCACACGTCCGGCGCCCAGACGTGCGGCTGACCGGGCTGGAACACGACCGGCCCCCGCTCCCAGCTCACCAGGTCCTTCGACGTGTAGACCCGGTAGCCGCTGTCGCCGTCGACCGCGCCCGTGGCGTAGAGGTAGTACGTGCCGTCGTGGAAGACCACCGCCGGATCGGCAAGGTTCTCGTCGATGACGGGGTTGCGGTAGTCGCCGGCCGCGTCGGCGGCGTGAGAGGCCGAGGCCGGGATCATCGCCAGGATCAGCATGTGCCGGAATAGCACGTCTCTGCTCCTTGCAGCGTGGTTGTGGCGTCGGCTTCGCGCCTGCTCGGCGCCCGGGGGGCTCCGGGGATCGTCTACTCGGCGGGCCGCAGAGCTTCAGCTTGATGCGCCGGCCATTACGGGTCGGTCAGATTCGGCGCCCAGGGTCTCTCTTGAAGCTCGGGAGTCTCGCCGGAAGCGGGGAACGTGCCCTTCACCGCCTCGCGGAGCTGCCGGGAGAGCTGGGCGACGGTTTCCGCGTGCGCGGGATCGTCGGCCAGATTCGTCAGCTCGCGGGGGTCGGCGTCGTGGTCGTACAGCTCGCGCCCCTGATCGCCTTCCGCCCACTCGGTGTAGCGCCATCGCGGCGTGCGTAGGGTGTAGCCGAAGAAGCGGGTCTCCGGCTTTCGGCCGCCGCGGGTCACCTGGCTGAGCGTCCAACCGCGGCCCGGGGCGTCCGGATCGTTCAGCATGGGCACGAGGCTCTGGCCTTGCAGGTTCTCGGGCGCCTTGACGCCGCACAGCTCGGCGAGCGTGGGATACAGGTCGATCAAGCCCACCGGAGCTTTGGCCACGGCCCCTTGGGCGGACGTGCCCGGCGCGGCGATGATGAACGGCACGCGGGCACTCTCCTCAAACAGGCTCATCTTCTGCCACAGCCCGTGCTCGCCCAGGTGGTAGCCGTGGTCGCTGGTGAACACGACGATCGTGTTCTCGGCCAGCCCGAGCCGCTCCAGCGCGTCGAGCACGCGGCCGACCTGGGCGTCCATGAAGGTCGTGCTGGCGTAGTACGCCTGGACGCATTGCCGGCGCAGCTCGTCGGTCAGCTTGTCCTGCTCCCGCTTGTAGCTCCCCAGGGCGGGGGCCGGCAGATCGGCCTGGTCTTCCGCGACGCCCCGGACCACGGGCATTTCCTGCTCCGGGTAGCGCTCGAAATACGGCTTCGGCGATACGTAGGGCGTGTGGGGGCGGTAGAATCCCACGGCGAGGAAGAAGGGGCGGTCCTTCCGCCGCGCGCAACGCTCCAACACCCATTCGGCATCGGCGGCCAGCAGGCCGTCGGTGTGGTACTGGTCGCTGCGGGGCGAGGCATACCAGCTCAGCGTGCCGCCGAACTGGCCGGGAACCAGGCTGAAGATGTGGGGCTCCTCCTCCAGCCGATCACAACCGGCCGGGTTCAGCTCCAGCTCCCACGACCCGGGATCATCGTGCCCGTTCGTGCCGATCGACTTGGGGACGTTGTAGTGATACAGCTTGCCGATGCGGGCGGCGAAGTAGCCGGCCAGCCGAAACGCCTGGGGCAGGCTGTGGTGCGAAGGGATCGTCTGCCGAAAGATCTGCTGGTTCGCCAGGATGCCGTTGCAGTTGGGGTAGAGCCCGGTGAGCATCGAGTTGCGACTCGGCCCGCAAAGCGGGAACTGGCAGTAGGCATGCTCGAACCGAACGCCCCGGGCGGCGAGCCGATCGAGGTTCGGCGTCTGCGTCCGGGGATGCCCATAACAGCCCAGCGAATTGTTCAGGTCGTCGGAGATCAGAAAAAGCACGTTGGGCCGGGTCGCCTCGCCCGCCACGGAGGACGTCACGAGAGCCAAGCAGGCCGAGACGAGAAGCAGCGTTCTCAGCGGTTTCATGGGGGTCGCTCCGTTTGCAGAAAGGACTGGTCAAGATCCGTGCGTGATTGTACCAGGAGCCGTCCTCGTTCTGAAGCCGGAGGATCGCCGGCTCGCCGGCCCCCAGGGCGCAGCACAGCACCGGCTCTCACCGCGCCAGGACCTCGGCGTGCCAGAGGTGGGGCACCGTCGCCGGGGAACTACCCGTCTCGCCCGAGCTTGGCGGTGTGCCGGGAAGTCGGAAGCGGACGGCGCCGTCGACGACTGCCGCGGCCCGTGGCTCCCGGCCGTCCAGTTTCAGGACAACTTCGCCCGACATGCCGTCCGGAACCACCGCGGCAACTTCGCGATCGGCAGCCGCGTAGATCCATATATCGGCGCGTTGCGCGCCCCCTTCCGTGACGAAAGCGACTCCCTCCTCCCCGAAATCGGCGCCCGCAAGCTCCTTGACGTTCGCCGCGATCATGCCGGGCGCGACGGCCCAGAAGCCGTAGCCGGGCAGGACGCGGCCCGACTCGGTGCGGGCGGTGGGACCGAGATTCGCCGTCACACGGACCGGGCCGTACGTGGCTTGGATGACGCCGTCGTCGCTCTCCGGGGCTTCGTTCGCGCCCTTTTCGCCCGGCGCCTCGGCTTGCCGGTGCTCGAACCCGCGGACCGGCTCGCCCACGTATCGCGCACAGACCGACTTCTGCAACCGGTCGAGCCACTTCAGCCACTCCCGCGGCCCGCGCTCAGCCAGCGACCGGGCCTGCACCCGGTAGCTCATCGAAAAGCCGAGCCCCAGCGTCCATGCGAGCGAGGGGCGGTCGACGACGAACTTCCCCAGGTCGTGATGCAGCATGGCCGCTTTGTCGTGGGCAATGATCTGGGCGACCGGGAACAGCTCCCACGTCTCCGGCGGATACACGCTTTTCATCGGCCGCGCCCACGCCGGATTGCGCCCGGGAACCAACCCGAACGTGAATCCGCAGAGCTGCGCCTCGGCGTTCACCACGCGGTCGAAGCCGTCCTCCGTCGACAGGGGCACGAGCCGTGTGTCTTCGGCGATCATCGAGAGCATCCCCTCGGTGTACGCGTACGGCGTCGGCGACGCGGGATTCAGGTCGTACTTCCAGGTCCGCGCCCCGCATTGGTCCTGGAGGAGGACGTCGACCGGGTAGTCCTCGGTGAAACGGCGGCGGGTTGAGCGGTTGGCGGCCTGTACGGCCGGATGCCAGAAAGTGATCGTCCATCCGTCGTTGCGCGCGTAGCGCTCGTAGGAGGGCTTGCCGTCGAGCCCTCGCAGGAGCGGCGCTTCTCCTTCGCGCTCGAACGTCGGCCCGCGGGGATGATCGCACCACCACGTGGGGTTCGTGTAGGGCATCATCAAGTGCCCGAGGGCATGGGCGCGGTCGAAGAAGGTCCGCAACTCGGCCGGCGTGCCGTATTGCGGACGCGGCGGCAGGTGGTCGGGATACTCCTTGTCGAAGCCGCCCTTCAGGTAGTCGGTGAAGTGGATCAGCGTCGGTACGGGTAGCCGGTCGAGCGAGTCGATCTGCTCGCGCGCGGTCCCCTGGTACTTGACGAGCACCGCGCGGCGGAACTTCTCGAAGACTGCGGGGGCGAGCTTCTCACGGAGCGGCCGCGTGATCGCGTTCGCCCGGCAGTAGTCGTCCAGGTTCTCCGGCGCCGGCTTGCCCGCGGTCAGACGCACCAAGGGCGTTTGCCACTCCTCGCCCGGCTTCACGTACGTCCCCAGCGCCCGCTCGCACCAGCCGCCCTGCTCGTCGCCACCGAAGGCGAGCCGCCCGGGCACGAAGATCGCCTCGGCCGACTCTCTTCCCTCCCAGGGCTTCCAGGTCCGCGGCTGCACGCGATAGACGGCCAGCGATCCGCCCGCCGCGTCGACGTGAAAAAAATCGGCGAACAGCGGCGGGTAGGGGCTTTCGTAACGCAGATGCCGGACCGGCCGGAGGGCGTGGAAGAACGGGTAGCCCCCGACCTCGATCCAGTGGCCGCCGTCACGGACGTACGCGCCGACCGCATCGACGGTCTCCGGCAACGTTGAGTCCACTGGCACGGGCAGCCGCTCGCCGTAGGGATTGAGGATCGCGACGAACTCGTCGCCTCGCGCGGCAGCGACCATGTCGTCCGGGCCGGCCAGCTCGATCAACTCGCAGCCGGCCGCTTCGCTGACCTTCTGGAGCTGCCTCCACCAAACGGACACGGCGACATCACATCCGGCACCTCGCTCGGGGCCGCGCGCCAGTCGCACCAGCCCGAGCTTCCCGCGTGACGACGAGGAGCCGGCGAGGCGTCGAAGGACCGCCGCCACGGCCTCCACCTCGATCCGGCCATCGGTCTCACTGACAAAACCGCCCCAGCGCCAGAGAGCGCCGCTTCCGCCCAGGCGGCTTGCGCCCAGGCACGGGCCGTTCGGCGAGTCGAGCAAGACGAGGTCCACCTGCTCGCGCAGCGAAGGCCGGCTCACGTTGACCTCCCGACCGTCGAGGCGCTTGGCCAGCTCGGGGCCGAGCCACTCGTTGCCCTGCTCGGTCACGTCGAGCCGCACCGGCGGGCCGTGGAGGTCGCGCATCTCCAGACCCGCGCCGAAGAGCCGCTCGTAGCCTTTCGTGCCCGACAAGCGGGGCTCCCACGACGACGGTCGGTCCGCCGGCTGCAACTGGAAAAACGAAGGCCGGAAGGCGGCCCCGATGCCCAAATGCGGATGGAGCGGAGAGATGAATCGCTCCAGGTCGGCGGGGTCGAATCGCAGGCGTCCGGGCAGGGAGAAATCGAGGACGACCTTGTCGCGAGGCGCGACCTTCCCGACCAACTCCACGCCCGTGGGCTGCCCGACGACCGTGACGACCACGGACGCCTCAGGACCGTCGAAAGCCAGCTCCGCCCGGTTGGAGGCGGGATCGTGCCGGCACTGGAGGCGTCGCTCGCCCGGGCCGCTGCGGAACTGCGTCGCGCTGAGCGTGCTGCCGTCGAGAAACTTGATCTGCCAGAGCCCCAGGTCTCCGCTGCGGAGGATGTTTTCTTCCCGCCCCGTCTGGCCGATGCCCACAAGCGAGCCATCCAGGGGACTCACGACGACGCGGCAGCCGCCGCCCTGGATCAGGATCGGCGTCTCGTCCGCTCGCACCGTGCGTCCGGCCGGCGCGGAGACGACGACGGCTGCCAGCACCGCGGCAAGGCAGGTTGTCAGAATCGTGGGCGACTTGGTCATGGGAATTCTCCTGCCATGTAGTAGGCACACGCCGTGTGCCGTAACCAGCGGACGGCACACGGCGTATGCCTGTAATATGCGGACGGCACACGGCGTGTGGGCTGCTCAAAACGGCGGTCAATCACTCGCCACATTGTGTCCCGTTTGTGTTCCACGCCCGTACGCCGAAGGCGTTAGACAACACAGCCCAGGGTTGCGAAGCTACCCTGGGTCCCGGTTCCGACGTCGCCCATCAACCCCGAAGGGGTTGTACATTGGTGCCTGGTACAACCCCGTTGGGGTTGGGGGGGACTCGTTGCCCGCCAACCCAGGGTGTGCTTCGCGACCCCGGGCTGTGTTGTGAAACCGCTTCGCGGTTAGGGGGAACAGAACTGGCACACGCTTTCCGCGGATTCATGGCCGTGTTTTCCGTAGTTTTTTTGCAGCCCACACGCCGTGTGCCGCAACCGGCGGACGGCACGTGGCGTGTGTTTGTCCTATGCGGACGGCACACGGCGAGTGCCTGCTACGGAGGGCTTGTCCTACTCCGTCTTGAACTCGCCGACGCGCTCCTGTGTGTGCACGCTCAGAATCTCCGTTGGCCGAGCACCACCATCTCGGGTCGGAGCGAGTCTACCGTGGTATTACTTTTGCACTGCGAATCCGGGGCGAGCCGGCTGTCTTCGTCGAACTGAGAAGCAGCCGAAGCCTCCAATGGGTGGCCCCAAGGGCGGAAAGAGAAAAGGTATTTCGACCGTTGGAAACTTCGCGCCAGGACGAGTCGGCGTCCGGCGCCCCGTCACCGTCACGATCCGCCTCGATCATCACCTTGGCCCTTTCGCCGCCGAACGTGTATTGTTCCACGTCCGCGACGGTCGAATCTCGGTCGGCGTAGTAGGTGGCGGCCACGAACGTGCCGTCGACCCGGCGCTTCAGATCTCCATATCCGGTATCGGTTCCGGGGTGCATCGGACCGTGGAGCAGCTCCGGTCCCTGCCATGACTGGCCGTTGTCGTCCGACCAGTAGACGACGGGCTTGCGCGTATAGCCACCGCCCATGCTGTGCAATCCGAAGCCCCACAGTCGTCCTTCACCACGCGCGTAATCGAGCCGGTTGTCGTACTGGAAATACGGGTTGCTTTCCTTGTAAAGCCGAACCCGCTGCCAAAGGCCGTTGGGGACTCCGCCGTTGATCTTGTCGGAGATATCGATCGGAGGGCTGAACGAGGCGCCCATGTTGGTGCTCGCGGTTTGCCAGGTGCGTCGGTTTCCCGCCGCGTCGCGCATCACGGCCACAATCGTTCGCTGACCGACGTACTCGATGGCAGGCTCGAAGGTGGCGCCGCCGTCGGGATCCTTTTGGCTGGCCAAGGGACCCATCCAGCTCAAGAACGAGTAGCTCTTGCCGTTGTCCCGAGACCTGGCCAGCAGGGTGCCCGCCTTCGAGTCGTAGCCGAAATACTGGAACGCCATGTAGACGTCGGACGGGTTTTCCGGGTCCACGAAATAATCCTCGGTGCCAATCGCCATGTCGTCATCAGCTCCGGTCACGCCGACGACGCGGATCCTGTCCGCATCCGTGGTCCAGGTGTTCCCCTTGTCGGTCGATCGCAGTTGCTTGGTTCCCGACGAGTAACTGGTTCGCCAGAACTGCAGGATGAGATCGCCGTTGGGCATTCTGAAGAGCCCCGGCTCGCTGTGTGTATGTCCGTCTTCGTAAGGCATTCCGTTGATCGGGGTTCCGTCGAACCATCGATTCAGCTTGCTCCAGGTTCTTCCTTCATTCGTCGACGTCACGAGGTGGATCGCGTCCCGATCGCCCCAGCGGATGTGATTCACGCCGGAACGCAGGGCCATGATCCAGCGATCCTCATCGACGATCGCAATCATGCACCGGCCGTACCAGTCGTGCGGGACTTGATCGGCGTCTGTGAAGGGCTTCTCCGATCCTTTCACGATCGTCTCGATCTCCTTGTTGTCGAACAGGTCGAGACCTGCTTCCACAAGCACCTCCGCCGAATCGACGATGCCTTGCCAATCATGCCACTTGCTCGTCCACTGACCCTCGGCGGCACCGTCCAGGACGACTGCTCCCTCTTGAAGGGCGACGCGGTTCGCCGAGGCTTCTGCTTGCGCCCAGTCCGCGGACGAGGCGATCGACCATGGCTCCTGGGCGACTGAGTGCGCCGCAGCAAAACCAAATAGCAGCAGTGCGACAATGAATCCTGTCTTTTTTCTCATCTCGATTCTCCATCTCCAATCACGGGGGCCCGCTGGCGAGCTTCACGAACTGCATGGGACCGTCGGGTCTCCCGGCCGTCCGGGCCAGCTTCACGGACGGTTGAATCGACCGGGGACCAAGCTGTCGGAATCGTCGGCGAGTTGCTCATGGGAATTCTCTTGCAGTGTAGTAGGCACACGCCGTGTGCCGTAACCAGCGGACGGCACACGGCGAGTGCCTGCTACGGAAGGGTTGTCCTACTCCGTCTTGAACTCGCCGAAGGTGTGCGGCAGAGTGGCCGAATACCTGCGGACGAGGCCCTTCATCTCGGCGAGTCGTGCCTGTTGGGCCGGCTCGGCGGCGAGGTTTTCGCGCTCCTGCGGGTCGGCGCTCAGGTCGTACAACTGGTCCTGGTCGAAGTAGGCGGGATACCGCGCATCGGCGCCATACGTGTGCGTGGCCTTCTCCAGCGGCTGACACCAGTGGTTGAACTTCCGGCCCCGATCGACCTGCTCCTGCACCTCGGGCAAGTATCGCACGGCGATGTACTTGAACCCTTCGCCGGTCACCACGGCCCGTTCCGTGGTGATCTCCAGGAAAATCGAGTCGCGCCGGTAGGACGGGTCTCCCCGGAGCGCTGGGAGGACGCTCTGCCCGTCGAGAATCATCTCGTCCGGCGGCTCGATCCCCGCGACCTCGAACAGCGTCGGGGCAAAATCCAGGTTCGACACGAGCTCGTCGCACACGGTTCCCGCCGGGATCACGCCCTTCCATCGCGCGACCATGGGCAGCCTTGCTCCCCCGTCGTAGCACGTGAACTTGGCCACGTTGCCGTTGTCGCTGGCCAGCAGGACGAGCGTGTTTTCCGCCAGGCGCAGCTCGTCCAGCTTATCGAGCACCGCGCCGACGCCGTCGTCGAGCCAGAGGGAGCCGGCTGCCTTCTCGGTGATTCTCCGGTTTTCGCCGGGGCCGGCGCGCCGAGCGCGATCCAACACGCTCTGCCGTGAGGGCTGGACCTCGGGGACGTCGACGTAACCCAGCGGCGT
>Ga0307378_10004029_pt1 | contig 21202 bp, 21 predicted proteins | sample UN1MG_FD_202238 | JGI IMG/M metagenome (GOLD analysis project Ga0307378, IMG submission 202238) | Soil microbial communities from Risofladan, Vaasa, Finland - UN-1 | ecosystem: Environmental > Terrestrial > Soil > Coastal area > Acid sulfate soil | place: Finland: Risofladan, Vaasa | collected... | reverse complement strand
CGCTCGCCAAGAAAAAGGGCGCCGAACTGGTCCTCGTGAACCTGGCGAAACAGCCCATCGAGACGGTCCTCGCGAAGCAGGGGGCGGACGACATCCTGGTCCTGGCGCCCGTGGCCAAGGCCGCCGAAGAGGCCCTCGAGTACCTCGCCCACGGGGGCTACCTGAACATGTTCGCGGGCTTCGAGAGCCGCGACAAGGCGTGGATGCGGCTGAACCTGAACGACATGCACTACGGGGCATGGACGATGCTCGCGACGAGTGGGTCGCCGATCGAGGCGCTGCGCCGCGCGCTGGACGACGCGGCCGCGGAGCGCATCGACCCGAACAACTCGGTGGCGTGCATCGGCGGCCTCGACGCCGCCAGCGACGCCGTCCATCACACCCACGTGGGCACGTACCCGGGCCGGATCGTCATCTACCCGCAAATCGAGATGCCGCTGACGCCCGTCGAGGACCTCACCGCCGACGGCCGATGGACGAAAGAGGCGGAAGCGGCCTTCCTCGAAGAACGATTGCCGTAACCCCCCATCCCTCTGAAGCCGCGGGCAAAATTCGGCGCCGCCCGGGCTGCAAAGGCCGGCGCGGTTGACCTTTCCGAGAGCCTGCGCCTAGAATTCCACGTTCCAGGGACCAAAGGCAAGCCGAACCGATGGATTGCAACCCCACCGAGTGCCGGTATCTGGCGCAGGCCAGCCACCTGCTGCTGGCGATCGCGCGCGACGGGACGATCCGGCGCGTGGACCGGCGAAATCCGACGGCGCTCGGCTACGCGCCGGGGACGCTCGACGGCAAACCCCTCGGCGACCTGGTGGCCCAGGAACACCGGCCGCACCTCGCGCGGGTCCTCGAGCGCTGCGAGAGCGGCCAGCCCGTGTGGGACGAACTCGTGTTCCTGTCGGCCGAGGGGCGACAGGAACCGATGCTGTGCTGTTTCCAGCCGATGGCTGGAGCGAAAGGGGCGGCGCTCCTCGTGACGGGCCTCAGGCTCCGCTGGATGGAGTCGCAGAGCGAGGCTGAAGCGGCGGCGGCCCTCGCGCAGGTGGCGTTTCGGTGCCACGGACCGGCGCACCGTCTGGTGCAGGCGACCGAGGCGATGCTGGCCGAGCACCCGCGGAGCGAAGCGGCTCGCCGGTGCCGCAAGGACGTCGACCGCCTGCTGGACGCGATGTGCCGATCGGCCGGCTGGCCGAGCCCCGCCGACGGCGCGAGCGGCACGGTGGACGTCGTCCGCGTCCTGGAAGGCGCGGTGCAGCTGGTCGAGTCGGAGCAGGCCCCTGGGAAGATGGAGATCCGCCTGCGGCCGGACCGCGCGGCTCACTGGGCGTCGGCGCATCCGGTGGGGCTGGCGCTGGTGGCGCTGCACCTGGTGGCGAACGCGCGGCAAGCGTCGGCCAAGGTGCGGAAGGCGCGGCTGCTCATCAGCGTGCACGACCGCGACGACCGCGTCGTCATCGAATTCGCGGACAACGGGTCGGGCCTGTCGCGCGAGGACCTGGGCTGCGTCTTCGCGCCGTTCTTCCGGAAGGCCGAAGGCGACGGGCTCGGCCTGGGGCTCGCCACGTGCCGGGAACTCGTCCGATGGATGGGCGGCACGATCCGGATGCAGAGCCGAAAGGGCCAAGGCACGCTGGTGCGTCTGGCCCTACCGGCCGCCTCGCCGCCGCACTAACCTTTCGCTTTTTCCGCATCGCTCTTCCGAGAAGCCGGCGGCGGCGAAATAGTTCCGCTTGTCCGGGCCTGTCGCGTCCCCGATAATAGTGAGACAGGTCACGGGGAGGGAGTCGCCATGAAACGCCGCCTCGCGCTGGCTGTCGTGCTCGCGCTCCTGGCCGGATGGGCTCTCGCGCAGGCCGCGGAGCCGGACTTCCTCAAGGCCTCGCTTCGGTTCGACCACGACGCGCTCGTGCGAGGCGGCCCCTTCCGCCTGGCGGTCGTCCTGAACATCGAGGAAGGCTACCACACCAACGCGAATCCGGCCTCGGCGGACTCGAAGCCGACGGTCGTCGCGCCGGAGAGCCACCCCGCCATCACGTGGGGCGAGGTCCAGTACCCTCCCGGCCAAGCCTACACGCCGCCATGGGCCGCGGGCGAAACCCTCTCGGTTTACGAAGGCCGCGCGGTCGTCGTCCTGGAGGGCACGGTGGCGGCGGACGCCCCGCTCGGCGAGACGACCGTGCGCGTGACCCTGAGTTACCAGGGGTGCAGCGAGACCGCGTGCTTCCCGCCCGAGATGCGCACGCTCGAGGCGCAGATTGAGATCCGCGAGGCGGGCGAGGCCGCGGTCCCTGCGAACACCGACCTGTTTTCCGGGCAGCCGCCAGCCGGAGCCTCGGGCGAAGAGGACCGCCTCTCGGCCACCCTCGAAAAAAGTTTCTTCCTCTACCTGGGTGCGCTCGCGCTCCTGGGGCTGGGCCTGAACCTGACGCCGTGCGTCTTCCCCTTGATTCCGGTGACGATGAGCATCTTCGCGCAGCAGGGCGAAGGCCGCGTGCGCCAGGTCCTGCCGCTCGCCGTCCTTTACGTCCTGGGTCTGGCGACGACGTTCGCGGTCGTGGGCGTCGCGGCGGCGCTGGCGGGCCAGAGCATCGGCATGGTGCTTCAGCATCCGGTGGGCGTCGTCGTGCTCATCATCGTGTTGGCAATCTTGATGGCGAGCACCTTTGGGGCGTTCGAGATCCGGCTGCCGTCCGGCATGATGGGCAAACTCGGCGCCCGCCGGGGGTATCTGGGCGCGATCTTCATGGGCATCGTCATGGGGGCGGTTGCGGCACCGTGCGTCGGACCGTTCCTCCTGGCGCTGATCGTGTTCGTGGCAAAGATGGGGTCGGTGCCGCTCGGCGCCGTCTCGTTCTTCGCAACGGGCGTCGGCCTCGGCCTGCCCTACCTTGTCCTCGGCACGTTCACGGGCCTGGTGAACCGGTTTCCGCGGTCGGGGGGCTGGCTCATCTGGACGAAGCGACTGATGGGCATGTCGCTGGCCGGCCTCATTCTCTGGTTCGCGAATCCGTACATTGAGGCGGCTTCCTTCCGGCCGCTCGCGCTGGGAGTGTTCCTGTTCGCCGCGGTTTACCTGGGCATTCTGGAGGGCTGGTCGCGTCGCCCGTTCTCGAAGCGGTTCTGGGCGGTTCGCATCGCGGCGGCCGTTCTGATCCTCGCCGCGGGCGGGGCATACGGATACGTGACAGCCGACCGCCCCGAGGTCCAATGGGAACCCTGGACGCCGGGCGCCCTGGAACAGGCGAAGGCCGAAGGCCGGCCCGTCCTCCTCTACTTCGGGGCCGACTGGTGTTTCCCGTGCAAGGTCTGGCACTACGGAACCTTCCGGAATCCTGAGGTCATCGAGGCCAGCCGGGATCTGAAGCGGATCGAGGTGGACCTGACGCACCTGGAGGAGGGGCCGATGAAGGATTTTGCGCGGCGCTTCAATTCCGTGAATCCGCCGGGCGTGTTCATCATCGGGCGTGACGGCAGGACAATGGCTTCCTTCCGCGACCCGCCGAGCGCAGAGCAGTTCCTCGGGGCGGTGCGCAACGCGGCGACGGGCGGACAAGAAGCGGGCGGCTAGTCTTTCCAGGCGGTCTGCCAGGGCTCGCCCTCGACCGGGCGGTCGGCTTCCCACTGGTCCCAGATGCGATGGAACCGGCTCGCGTAAACCATCTCAAAGAGGTCGGCGGCTTCGGGGTAGCGGCGCAGGAACTCCTCGCGGAGGTTCTGGATCTGTATCTCGATGTCGACGCGCGGCATGGACGTGTGCAGGATGAGGTTGACGATGCGGTCGGCCTCGCGCGCGAGTTGTTCCAGGGCTTCCCGGCGCGCTATTCGGACAGGCGTCATCGCTCCGGCTCCTTGGGCTTTTCGGCCAGGTGCGAAAGTTCGTCATAATAGGCCGACACGACCGGCCGAAATCGCACGCTCACCTGAGACGAATCGTCCTGGACCAGGTCGGACGGTCCGGGCGTTCCCTCCGGCCCGCGGTCCACCATCGTGCTGGCCAGACCCGCGCCGGAGGCCCCGACAGCCTCGCCCGCGCCGGGCGCGGCGGCGGTGCGAACCGCGCCGGCCGCCTGCGTCACGCCGGGGCCCCGGGCGGCCGACTCCAGCCGACGCTGCCAAGCCACCACGAACCGGCGGAAGTCGGCCTGGCTCATGCCCATGCGGTCGAGAAAGGCGTCGCTGACCTCGCCTTCGCGGAGCCTGCGGTCCGCCTCCTTTATTAATCGGTCGGCCCACCGGGTCGCGTCAAGGGGGTTTTTCGGAAGATTCGTCGGCTGCGGACGCTCGGGAATCGGCGGGCCCGTCGGCCTCGCCAGCCGCCGAGGCGGGCGACCCGGGCCGCTCGTCTGGCGACCGGCGCCGCCGCCCTGCCCCTCGTTGCCCTGTTTGTCGCCAGCTTGTCCGTCATTGCCCTGTCGCGCGCCCGCGCCCGTGCCGCCGGGATCGCCCGCGGCAGTTGTCGGCGATTTCGCGCTATCGGCGGCAGCCTGCTGGTGTTCCGCGCCGCTACCGTTGTTTCCCGTTTCTGTGTGTTCCGTTCCGCCAGCCGTGCCATCGCGGTTGCCGTCGGAGCTGCCTTCAGACGACCCGGCGGAGGCGAGTGGAGTCGGACCTTCGGAGCCGGCCGGATCGCTACCGCCGCCTTGCTGTGATTCCTGACTGCTATCGCGGCCCGCGCCTTGGCCCGCACCAGCCGAACCTTGATCGGCGGAAGAAGAGGGTGCCGACGAAGGACTACTCGCAAGGGCCTGGAGTGCGGAAGCGAGGTGCTCCAATGTCTTGGCTTCAGCCGCTATCTCGTCCGCCAGCGCCCCCGAGGCGGCCTGCTCGGAACCGGGTGCGGACGCTTCTTTCTGCTGAGCGGCCTCAGCAGACGGCTGCTCGCCGTGGCGTTTCGGCTCCGGCGAAGGGGCGAGCGACGCGGCGAGTTCTTCCCCGGCGGGACGTTCCGCGGGTTGCGCGGCCACCGCGCCCGGCGTTTCGACCGGCGGGGTCCCGGAACCGCCGAGCGCAGCGGTCGTAGATCCGCCGGAGCCCAGCCCGGCCGCGGCTTGACCGATCCACGGCTGGAACAGAACGCCCTGGGCAAGCCAGACGCCGACCGCCAGGGCCACGGCCGCGCCAGCGACGACGGCACAGGGTCGCCGCAGCCGATGCGGCGGTAGAAGACGGGTCGGCTCGAACTTCGCCAGGAGGCGCGCCGACCGTCTGGCGATGGCGACCGCAGCGGACGGGTCGGCCCCGGAGTCCGCCGAAAGGTCCAGGAACGTCATCAGGTCGTTCTTGAGTTCAGGCCGGCCTCGCTCAATCAGCCTCGCCACGTAGAACAGGGACGGCTTGCGAGCCCACGCCAGAAGCATGGAAATCGCCACCCCGGCCGCCCCGGCAAGAGCGGCCATCAGATAGACCGCCGGACGCGACGAACGCGGGTACACCCAGACCGCGTCGACGGCGAGAACCAAGGTGAGGGCGGCGAGGGCGGCAGCCGACGCCCAGACGGCCGACCGGACGGCGGCGCGGCGGCGAAGCACGCTCTGGACCGACACCAGCACGTGGCGGAGGAAACGGCCCGGCGGGGCTCCTTGGCGGCTCGGCACGGACGGACTTTCCAGGTAGGGGATGCTCCGAGAGCGCTCGAGCGCAGGGGGGCCGCCATTCCTTTATCGGCACAGCGGGTGCGGCGACTTCGACGAAAGGTTAGACGCGAAACCGCGGGGGCGGTTCCCGCCTTTCGGCAGAGGCCGGGACCGGCTTTTTGGTTGAGGGGAGGCCCCCAGGGGGCTATTCTGGAGGCCCCCAAGCGGAAAGGACCGGGCCATGGACTTGAAGACCATGCTGTCGACGTTCGGCATCATTTTCCTCGCGGAATTGGGCGACAAGACGCAACTGAGCATCCTGTTGTTCGGCGCGAAAAGTCAGAGGCCGTGGTCCGTCTGCCTGGGGGGGCGTGCCTGGCCCTCGTGGTGACGACTGTCATCGCGACGGTGCTCGGCTACGTGGGCAAGGAGGTGGTGCCGGCCCGGCTGCTGCACTACGTGGCGGCGGCGGGATTCATCGGCATCGGCATCGGCATCTGGTTGTTCCTGGCGAAACCTTGAGGGATGCGCATGGCCCGGTGCGACGCCTGCAAAAAACGCTCCCTTGGGCACGGGCTGAATCGCCGGCTCGCGATTCCCGAGTACCGGGCGATGGTCGGCATCTGGCCCTGGATTCCCGTCCGCGTGTGCGACGCGTGCCTGGAAGCGCATGAGCGGGATTTTCTGGATCGGCTTCGGCTCCTGGCGCCGCAGGTGCTGGAGAACGACGAGCCGATCGTCGCTCCCGTGTGCCTCGCGTGCGGGGCGGTCGAATCGGCCGGCGGCTGGCGCGAGGCGAGCAAGTGGCTCGATGCCGCAGGCCGGCCCGTTCGCCGGGCGAGGTTCCACCTTTGCGGCAAGCACGCCGGCGCGGTTTACATCGACGGCATCGTGGTTTCACTCAACTTTTTGAGCGCCGAGCGCCTGGCCGAGGCGCTCGATGAGTTGCCGGCGGCCGGCGCGGACCTCCTTGAGCGCGTGGAAGGTTGGCGCCCGGGCGAGGCAGCCGGCCCGGCCGGGGCAACGCATTTCAAACCGGACCTCTCGCGCGACGCTGCGGCGGCGGAGGCCTTCCGGTTCTGGCAGGAGGCGCCGGCCGGCCTGGAGGCGAAGGCCGCCTGGATGGGACCGGTGCGGAAGGACTACCGGATGCGATACCGCCTGGACTTGGTGCGCGACTTTTCGGACGGCCGGCGCGAGAGCCTGGTCGTCGTGCGGACGGCGCCGGAAGCGTTTGCGCTTTACCGGACGGCCGGACCCCTCGCTGGCGCTCGGGGCTAGTTACGACCAGCCATCGCTTTGACTCAATCCACGTGAGTGCCGAACGAGGCGACCTTCGGCTGGGCGAGGCGCTCGTAATCCGCCCAGGCCAGGAGGACGGAGTCCTCGTGCGTGCCGGCAGGGACGAGGATCTGCTCGTCGGCCGACAGATGCTCCTCGACGTAAACCGGCAGGTTGTACTCGGCGCCGAAGGGGGGCATGGCGCCGACCTCGCAGTCGGGGAAGAGGCCGCCGATCTCCTCCTCCGTCGCCAGGCGGGCGCTCTTCGCGCCGAGCGCCTTCTTCGCCCGCTTCATGTCGAGGACATACGTGGCGGGAAGGACGCACATGGCGAAGGCGTCGTCGGCTTTGACGATGACGACCTTGGCAACCTCCTCGCCGGTGATGTGCTCGGCGGCCGCCACCTCCTGGGCGGTGTACCGCGCGGGATGATGGCGCAACTGGAACTTGACCTTCTGTTTCTTGAGAAACTTGGCGACGTCCATGGCTTGTCTCCTTTCCGGCGCGGTGGTCGGCTCTCCTCAATCTATTATAACTTATTATAACTCAGTCTTTCGCCGATTCCTGTTTCCGCTCGGCGGGCGGGGCGTCCGCCCGGTCCACGAGGTCGGCGACGGTGGTCCGGCCGGCGGGATCGCGATCGGCGGAGCGCAGGGCCTCGTAGACGGCCCGCGCCTCGCGGTGAATGGGCATGTAGTCGGCGTCGGCAGGGCTCGGGAGCCGGCTCCGGGCCGCACGCATCACGTCGGCGACGCGCATCCGGCCGGGCTCGCGCGCGGGCAGGTAGGCCACGGCCTCGCCGACGGGCGTCCGGGCCACGAGGCCGGCCGATTCCATCCGGCCGAGGATTTCCTCCAGACTGTCCTGTCCGAGGCCGGTGGCGTCGATCAGGCGGGCGATCGGCGTGGGTCCTTCGCCCCGGCGGAATCGGCGGGCGCAGACCGCCGCCACGACGAGCGCCGCGAAGTCGGCCGCAAGAAACCGGCCGCGACGGCGCTCCTCCTCGTCGGCTTCGGCCCGCGCGAGGTCTTTGAAGTTCTGGATGACGTAGGCGAGTTCGGCGCCGAACAGAACGAACATCCACGTCACGTAAATCCAGAGGAAGAACAGCGGGATCACCGCCAGGTTGCCGTACAGCGTCCCGTAGCCCGTGGCGTGACGAAGATAGATCGCGAACGCCGTCTTCGCGATGACGTGCCAGAGGATGCCGGCGACGACGGCCCCCGTCAAGGCGGAGCGCCACTGCACCTCGCGGTTGGGCAACAACTTGTAGAAGATGAAAAGGACGAACCACGCGGCGGCCAATCCGACGGACCACTCGCCCACGACGAGCAGCCAGGGCGCCACCGCGGCCGCCTCGTCCGCCAGGTAGCGGATGGCATAGACCGCCGCGATCGCAGCAAGAGGCGCAAGCGTCAGAATCAGCCAGAACATCAGGAGTTTGCGCCAGAGGGACCGGCGCTCGTCGATGTGCCAGATCCCGTTCACCGCCTTTTCAATCGTCATCAGGACATTGATGGCGAGGACGAAGAGGAACACGATGCCCGTGATGGCGGCGGTGTCGACCCGCTGGCGGGCGGTGCCCACGAGTTTCTTGATGTATTCCTGGAGTCCGACCTCCTCGTCGCCGACGGTCATGCGGATGCCGTCGGCCCGCACGGCCTTGAGGAGGAGTTCCTGGACCTGGTTCTCGAGTTCGACGCCGGGCGAGAAAACGCTGATGAACAGAAGGAAGATGACGAAGATCGGGATGAAACTCAGGAGGGTCTTGAACGTCAGGTCGCCGGCCACCGTGACGAGACGGTCGCGCCGGAGTTGTCGGCCGCAAAAGCGCCACAGGCGAATCTGATAGACGGCCAGGCGGCCCCATCGGCCGAGTTCGTGCGTCGGGCTTTCCAGGAGCCGCTTCAGCCCGGCGCGGACACGGTCCGAATGTTCGCGGAGGTTGAGCAAGACAGAGCCCTCCTTGCGACTTCGAGCCGCGACCGTAAGGTCGCGGTGATCCTCCCCGCCGCCTTACGGCGGCGGCTCGACTTACCCGGCGACCTCGTCCGGATGGGTGATGCGCCCTGTGACAGCGCTGGCGGCCGCCACCGCCGGGTTCGACAGGTACACCTCGCTCTTCGGGTGGCCCATACGGCCGGTGAAGTTGCGATTGGTGGTCGCGAGGGCGACCTCGCCTTCGGCCAGGACACCCATGTGGCCGCCCAGGCACGGCCCGCAGGTCGGCGGCGAGACGACCGCGCCGGCCTCGAGGAAGATCTCCAGATACCCGGCCCGAAGCGCCTCGCGCTCGATGGTCGGCGTCGCGGGGAAAACGAGGCAGCGGACGCCGTCGGCCACCCGGCGGCCCTTGAGGATGCGGGCCGCCACTTCGAGGTCCGAAAGGCGCCCGTTCGTGCACGAGCCGATCACCACCTGGTCCACCCGAACGTCCTTGAGGTCCTCGACGGGTTTGACGTTCTCCGGCAGATTCGGGCATGCGACGAGCGGGCCGACGCCGGTCATGTCCCACTCGAAGGAGGCGGCATACGCGGCATCGGCATCACTCGCCCAGTAGCGGGCCTCGCGCTCGAGGCGGCCTTCGACGTACGCGCGCGTGACCGCGTCGGGTGCGATGATGCCGCTCTTCGCCCCTGCCTCGATGGCCATGTTGCACATGGTGAACCGGTCGTCCATCGGGAGGGCCTCGATGACGGGGCCGGCGAATTCCATCGCCCGGTAGAGGGCCCCCGAGACGCCGATTTCGCCGATGCAAAAGAGAATCAGGTCCTTGCCCGAGACCCACGGCCCGCGCTTGCCGCCAAAGACGAAGCGCAGGGACTCGGGCACGCGGAGCCAGACCTTGCCGATGGCCATTGCGGCCGCCAGGTCCGTCGAGCCGACGCCCGTGGCGAAGGCGCCGAGGGCGCCGTAGGTGCACGTGTGGCTGTCGGCGCCGATGACGAGGTCGCCGGGGCCGACGACGCCTTGCTCGGGCAGAAGGGCGTGTTCGATGCCGACCCGGCCCACCTCCCAGTAATGGGTGAGGCGGTGGCGGTGGGCGAAGTCGCGGAGGACCTTCGCCTGCTGGGCGCTCGCGATGTCCTTATTGGGCGTGAAATGGTCCGGCACGAGGGCGATGCGCTCGCGGTCCCAGACGCGTTCGATGCCGGCCTCGGCCAGCCGCTCGATCGCGATCGGCGCGGTGATGTCGTTGCCGAGCGCGATGTCCACGTCGGCGTAAACGAACTCGCCCGGCCGCCCTTCGACAGGCTCAGGGCGGCCCTGAGCCTGTCGAAGGGCATGGTCGAGGGGCCGGACGGCGTCGCGTCCGGCGTGGGCCGCGATGATCTTCTCCGTAATCGTCCTCGGCATAGAAACCTCGATTCACACTCTACAAGGTTATCTCAACGCAGAGAGCGCAGAGATCGCAGAGAAAGATAGTCAAGATTCTGAATACATCACTATTTGCTGTCCCCCAATCTCTGCTGTTCTCTGCGTTCTCTGCGTTGAAAACACCTAGTTGTTTCCGAACGGCACGCGCCGGCTCGCCCCGCGCGAGAGCGGATCCTGAACGTAGCGGGCCTGGCACGCCAAGCAAAGGTCGAAGCGGAAGGTCTTGTGAACCTGGTCCTCAAGTTGCTCGGCGTCCATGTCAGCCATCTGCTCCAGGAGTTCCTGGACCTCCTCGCTCTTGTCCTCGGCGAGGTCCGCGTCGGTGATCTCCATCGGGTCGTAGGCCGCGTACACCTCGACCTTGACGACGTAGCGGGTGTCTTCGTCGGCCAGGAGCGGCTTGCCGCACATGTCGCAGGTATAGTGGATCATCGCGCGCCCTCGCTCCGCAATGCCTGGGCCGTGCACCGCAGGTTCTTTCGGCGCCGCGGGCCGGCCGACGGACAGGACCCCCCTCGCCGCCCCTAAGAATACCAGCGCGGCGGGGGAACCTGCAAAGCGATTCTCGTCCGCGCCGGAGGCTGGGTCAATCCGCCGAGTGACTCGAGGCAACCAGCGCCTCGAGGGTCCGGCGGGCGGCGCCGGAGTCGACAGCCTCGGCCGCCCGGGCAACGCATTCGGCCGGGGTCCGCGCCAGGCCCGCCACGTAGACGGCGGTTCCCGCGTTCGCGAGGACGATGTCGCGTCTCGGCCCTTTTTCGCCGGCCAGGATCGTGCGGATGATCTCGGCCCCCTGGGCCGGCGTCTCGACGCGCATGTCCCCCAGGTCGCTTTCCGGGAGGCCCAGGTCGGCGGCCGTGACATCGTACTCCCGGATGCGTCCGCCTTTGACCTCGGCGACGTGCGTCGGCCCCGAGAGAGTGATCTCGTCCAGGCCCTCGGAGGAATGGACCACCAGCGCGTGCTCCGCGCCCAGGCGCAGGAGGACCTCGGCGATTTGGCGCACGAGGTCCCGCGTGAAAACGCCCATCACCTGACGCCGCGCCCCCGCCGGATTCGTCAGCGGGCCGAGCACGTTGAAAACCGTCGGGATGCCGATGTCCTTGCGGACGCCCGCGGCGTGCTTCATCGCCCCGTGCAGAAGCGGCGCGAAGAGGAATCCGATACGCGCCTCGCGAATCGAGCGGGCGACCACCTCCGGCGGCGCCTGAACGTTGACGCCGAGCGCCTCCAGGACGTCGCTCGACCCGCACCGGCTCGTCGCCCCCCGGTTGCCGTGCTTCGCGACGTACGCCCCGGCGCCGGCCGCGACGATGGCCGCGCACGTCGAAACGTTGAACGGCTTTCGGCCGGTGCCCCCCGTGCCGCACGTGTCGATGACCGGAAGGTCGCCGACGTCGATGCGCGTGGCCTTCTCGCGCATGACGAGGGCGGCGCCGGCGATTTCGTCGGGCGTCGGGCCCTTGATGGAAAGGGCCACGAGGTAGGCGGCGACCTGGGCGGGGGTCGCCCGGCCTTCCATGATGAGGCGCATCGCCTCGCGCGATTCCTCGAGCGAGAGGTCCTCGCCGCTCCACAGTTTTTGGATGAACGGGATCATGCCCGGCTCCCTCGTGAGCAATACTATGTTTCGACGGCGGCGCCCGCCGCCGCTTCCGACACCCAGATCCGCGGCTCCAGGCCGGTCCGGGGCGGATACCGCTCAAGGACAGCGGCCCGGAGCGGCTCAACCGCCTCCGGCCGCGCGAGCGTCACCGTGCACCCTCCAAATCCTGCGCCCGTCAGGCGCGAGCCGAAAACGCCCTCGACGCCGCGCGCGATCTCGACCAAGAGGTCCAACTCCGGCCCGCTGACCTCGTAATCGTCGCGCAGGGAATCGTGGCTCGCGTTCACCCGTTCGCCGAAGCGCGCCAAGTCGCCGGCCTTCAGCGCCTCGGCCGATTCGAGCACCCGCGCGTTTTCGGTGATGACGTGGCGACATCGGCGGCGGATGATCTCCGGCAGGCGATCCGCGCGCGCCTCGAAGAGCGCGAGCGACACGTCTCGCAACTCCCGGACGGCCGGGTCGAACTCGCGCAGGCGCTCGGCGCCTTCCTCGCACTGTCGGCGTCGCTCGTTGTACGCGCCGGACGAGAGCCGACGCTTGACTCCCGAGTCGATGACGACCACTTTCGCCTCGCGCGCCGGGAGCGGGACGGCCTCGAACGAAAGGTCGCGGCAATCGAGCGCCAGCGCGTGCCCCGCCCGCCCGTGAAGGCTGACGAACTGGTCCATGATGCCGCAACGGACGCCGACGCGATGCTCCGCCTCCTGGCACAACTCGGCCAGGCGCTCCGCCGACAGACCGTGCGCCTCGGCAAGGGCGGCGGCGGGCGCGGCGGGCGCGTCCGGCCGGGCCGCCAGCAAGAACGCCAGCGCCGACGCCACTTCATAAGCCGCGCTCGACGAAAGGCCCGAGCCGACCGGCACGTCGCCGTCCACGACGGCCCGGAATCCGCGAAGCACAATCCCCTCCTCCGCGAGGACCTCGGCCACTTTCATCGGGTAGCGGAGCCAGTGCGGCGCGCCGGCAGGCTCGGCCTCGCCCCCTGGCACGGCAGGCGTGCCGCGGCCTGACGGCAGACGGAACTCCGCCCGCTCGTCAAACTGGACCGACCAGAGCGCAACGACGGGCCGGTCGTGCGGAACGAGGGCGATGCGGACGGCCCGGTCGAGCGCCATCGGCATCACGAAGCCGCCGTTGTAGTCCGTGTGCTCGCCGATGAGGTTCACCCGGCCGGGAGCGCGGACCACCCGCACGGGCCCGGAGTCGCCGAAAACGTCGCGAAATCTGGAGGCCAAATCAGCCATGGAAATCCCCCAAAGGATAAGAACCGGCGTCGGCGAGTGTAGGCACGGGGCCGACGGGCTGTCAACGCCAAACTCCACCGGGGCCCCCGGGAAGCGGATTCGCGTAAACCCAGCAGGCCGCGCCTGCCGATAATCCCTTGTGGCGAGGTCATCTGTGCTGCGCTCCGGCAGCCAGCGGAGGATTGTGTCCCGTGGCGAAAGCCAAGCAGGCGTACCAGGTTTCCCTGATGAAGGGACGGGAACGGTTTCTCGTGCGTTGCGGCCCGGGGGACGAGGAAGCGGCCATCGCGCAGTTGATGCACTGGGCCGAGAACCCGGACGTGGATTTCGACTGGTTCGACGCTGCCGTTCTCTCGCGCCAGATCAACCAGCACCTCGTGAGCCGTTCGGTCGAAGGCGAGGACCAGACCGAGGATTGAACGCCGAACGATGGCAAATCCCTTGTTTCAAAAATTCTTGACGTACATCGAGCACGAGCGCAATTTCTCAGCCCACACGGTGCGCTGCTACGCGGCCGATCTGGCGCAGTTCGCCGAGTTCCTCTGCAACGGCGCCTCGGAAGACGGCGTCGACGAGCGCGAAGTCTCCGGGCGGATCCGAAAGGTGGCGCCGCTGGACCTGAGGCGGTACCTGGCGGACCTGAAGCGGGCCGACTACAGCCGGGCGACCGTCGCACGGAAACTCGCGACGCTCCGCTCGTTCTACAAGTTCCTCGCCCGCGAAGGCGAGGTCGCCCGCAACCCCGTCAAACTCATCCGCACGCCGCGACAGGAGCGCCGGCTGCCGAAGTTCCTCCAGCCCGGCGAGGTCGAACGCCTGCTCGCCGCGACGAAGGGCGACGACTTGCTGGCCCTGCGCGACGCGGCGATCCTCGAGGTGCTCTACTCCACCGGCATGCGCGTCTCGGAACTTGTGGCGATGGACCTCGAGCACGTCGATCCGATCGGCGAAGTGGTCCGGGTTCGCGGCAAAGGGAAACGGGAGCGCCTCGCGCCGCTCGGGTCCTACGCCCTGCGGGCGCTCGACCGATACCTGGCGACCCGTGCCGACGCCGGGCCCATCGACAAGAAAGCCGTCTTCGTCAACCGCCATGGGAGCCGCCTGAGCACGCGAAGCGTCCGGAGAAAACTGGCGAAGTACCTCGCAATCGCCGGTCTCGACCCGAAGGTTTCGCCGCACACCCTGCGCCACTCATTCGCCACCCACATGCTCGAGCGCGGGGCCGACCTGCGGGCCGTCCAGGAACTCCTGGGCCACCGAAGCCTTTCGACGACACAAATCTACACGCACGTCACGGCCGGCCGGCTGAAGGAGATTTACGAGTCGGCCCACCCGCGGGCGAACTAAGCAAGCCCTCGACTCTTTGTCCCATTTGCCGCGAACAATGACGAAACACGAAATCCGAATGACGAATGAATTCCGAATAACGAAACCCGAAACACTTGGGTGCGCCTTACCAAGCGGTGAAGGGCGCTGTGCCTGTTTCGTCATTCGGTTTTCGGATTTGATTCGTCATTCGGGCTTCATCATTCGGACTTTGCCCTTGCGGCTTGATTGACAATCCCGCAGCGCTCCGATACAACATCCCGAATGGCTCTCGCCGAGATGCTCAAGTACGTGACGCTGTTTGCGGGGCTCGATAAGGCCGCGCGCGAGTCCGTCGCCCGGCTGGCCGTCGAGCGGCGCGTCCCGGCCGGCCAAGTCCTTTTTCGCCAGAGCGAATCGGCCGACGGCTTCTACGTCGTACTGGATGGAAAGGTGAAGGTGTACAAACTCTCGCCGGACGGGCGGCAGCAGATCCTGCACGCGTTCGGGCCGGGCCAGGCGTTCGCTGAAGCGGCCATGTTCGCGGGCGGCTCTTTCCCCGCGTTCGCCGAGACGCTCTCCGAGAGCCGGCTGGCCTTCTTCCCACGGGGAGCGTTCCTGAAGGAACTGGGACAGAACCCGGCCCTTGCGGCCGGGCTGATCACGTCGCTCGCGCGCCTGTGCCACCAGTTGGCCGGGCTCGTCGAACAACTTTCGCTGAGCGACGTCTCGGGCCGGCTCGCGCGGTACGTGACGGACTTGGCGCGCCGCAAGGGCGTCTCGCTGGAAAAGGGCACCCAGGTGCGGCTGGACCTCGCGAAGGGGGAACTCGCGCGCCACCTCGGGACCGCCCCGGAAACCTTAAGCCGGGCCCTCGGACGCCTCGCCGCCCTCGACCTGGTGGCGGTGGACGGCCCGGTGCTCACGGTTCGGAACCCCGAAGGTCTCCAGGCCTTGGCCGGCGGCTTCACGCCCGAGGCCGACTGAGGGGCGCCGCGTGCCCGAACCTCGCCGCTCCTACGACCACGGACCGCCCACAGGCCACTTCTTGCGGAAACCTTTATCACCGGCGACAGAAACCAGAAGCGGCATCAGGAACTGCTTGAGGTCGCGGATGACTTCGGCCAGAACGGGGGCATCCGCTGAAAGGGCGTGACGGTCAAGGAAGGCGCTCCAATACCGCCCCTTCAGTGGATCCTCCGCGAACTCCGGGGAAAGCGCCAGAGGAACGCTTTCGGGTATGCGCGTTTTCCGGCGGCCAAAGGTCGCGCGAATGGCCTGACTCAGGACTCTGCCATCGAACTCGAACTCGCGCGAAAGGATCCAGACGTCGTAGAAATCCTTCATGCGGCTGTTCGGAAACCCCAACCGGACCATCGCCTCCAACTTCTCGGCGATCACCGTCTCGCGCGAATACGCACGCAGCACGGGGGCCGGAAACGTGGCCAACAGCGTGGGGTAGGTCACTTCGGCGGGCGCGGGCGTCACGGCGTCGCCGAAGCCCACATCAATCCGGAGGCCGGCTTCCGCCGTGTCGAGCCTAGCCACCACTTGGACCCTCAGCCCTCCGTACTCCTGAGCCTCACGGATCTCGGTGACGCGGACCGATTCGGCGTCGAACTCCAAACCGTCCGGCGGGACGGGTGTTCGGCAAACTTGTTTGATGGTCCGCTCAAGGCGCTCCGCCGACCATTCACCGTATGCGAGTAGGTCGAGGTCCCGGGTGGGTCTATAGGTCTGCTTCGCCCAGAGGGTGAAGAGCAGCGCGCCTTTCAGCACAAACTGCTTCGCGAAAGGGCTTTTCGAAAGGCGGAAGAGCCAGCGCTCCAAGGCGTAGCGCGTGAGGACGAGGTTGAATTCCTCCCCACGTTCCCGGCTTCGGTTCAACAGGCGTTGGCGAACGGAAGCGGCAAGATCTTTCGGGGGGCGTCTCGTCACGTCAGCGATTCCAGGTAGGGGCGCATGACGTTGGCCATGCGGCAAATCTTGGCATAGTGCCAGAGTTCATCCATCGTCGCTCGGCGCTCGCGCCAGCATTCGCGGAGCGCCTCAAGCGCCACGTCGAGCCCGATCTTGTTGCGGTACTTGAAACAGTCCGCAACCGTCTTGGGGATGTTGCAGACCTTCACGGGAACGCCCTCGATGGAATGTTCCTGCACTCCACAAAGGAGGGCCTCGCGCGGAAACCGTACGATCCGCAGGCGCAGGGCGCCCGGTTTCGGAACCCGCGCCTTTTCGTCAATGGCAAGCCAGACGGCTCGCGGCGTTTGCGTTGTGAGGCCGTGGAAACGAAGGGCCGACAGCAGACACACTACGCCATGCGGCACGCGTTTGGTTGCTTCCGCGAGGCTATGGTGCTCCGTCACCGGGGCATCGTGGACCACATAGAGCCCCCGACCGACGCGTCGCACGAGTCCCCGCTGCTCCAGGATTCGCAGGTATTGCCTCGGAATCCCGTGTTTTTGGAGGTCTCGAGGGCGCAGGATTCCCGCCTTTCGCACCAGATCGAGGACTCGATCTGCCCGGGACTTGACCATGGCGGTTCCTTTTTACGCAACGTCGGGGATTATCGGCAATCCCCGCCCTTTTGTAAAGTCCATTCTTCGGAAATCCTTCCCAAGGAAAACGCCTTCGGTTGACCTGCGTCAAGGACGCGGCACCGCTGGACCGCTATCATGAAGGCGGCAACGGTGAAAGGAGAGCACGCCATGGCCGGGGCGAAAACCATCAGACGCAAGATCGTCAAGATTGACGAGCGGCTGTGCAACGGGTGCGGGGCATGCGTCACGCCGTGCGCCGAGGGGGCCATTGAACTCGTGGACGGGAAGGCCCGCGTTGTGCGCGAGGAGTTGTGCGACGGGGCAGGATTCTGCCTGGGCGTCTGCCCCACCGGCGCCCTCACGATCGAGGAGCGCGAGGCGCCGGCGTTCGATGCCGAGGCGGCCCGCGAGCGCGAGGCCGAGCGCGGCAAGCCCATCCTCGAGGAGCGTTGTTTTCGCTGCGGCGCGAGCGAGACGGACGCAGTCCTCTTTCCCTGCCGCACGAACGGGGAGTCGAAATGGGTGTGCGTGCGATGCCTGCCGCCGCTCATCCACGGCTAAAACATGGAGAGCCTGCAATGAACTGCGAAAAGAAGAAGTCTTGTGCCGGCTTCGTGGCGGGGAAGAAGTGCCCGGGCGTCTCGATGGCGGATCGGCTCGGTCCGGAGTTCGGCCGGCTCATCGCCGACTATCACGGCCGCATCTGGGGACGCGAGGGCGCGATTCCCTTCAAGTACAAGTACCTGATGGCCCTGGCGACGGCCGTCACGGGACGCGAACCGCAGCGCGCCCTCCTGGAGACGAACAAAGCACTCGCGCACGGTGCAACGGCCGAGGAGATCCGCGAGACGCTGGAACTGGCGGTCTGGCTCGGCGGGTCGCCGCTGCTTCTGGAGATCGTCGGTCCGGTGCTGCGGTTCGTCGAGAAGCGTCTGGCCGAATCGCCGGCGTCCTGCTGTCTCCGGTGAGGGCTCGGAGACGTTTCGCTTGACACCTCTTCGCCCGCCATCTACGTTGCACGCGAGATCCCCCTGGAGGCGCAGGGAATGCATTATTTCGCCTACGGCGCGAACCTGAATCGCGCCCCGCCAGGGTGTTGGCTTGGCGGTTGCTGCAGCGACAATGGGGGACTTAAGGGGACGACGCAGCGCCCGGCGCGCGTCGCTCTTCGGGTCTGGTTCAGGAGGGATGCCGATGCCCGCTGAAGGGACGCCCGCAAGGTCTCGTTGTCCGCTGAGGGTCAACCGCCGCCGTTTTCTCGGCACGCTGGGCGCTGCCGCCGCCGCGACGCAAGTGGACCTGTTGGCCTTTGCGTCGTCGTTGTTTGGCGAGGAGCCGAAGCCTGCCGGCAATCCGGTGGTGAGGGTGGTGTTCGCGCGGCCCGCGCAGGGCCCGGTCGTGAGTTGGCCGGGCGGCAACTGCGACGTCAACGCCCAGCAGGCCCTCTTCACGAAGACGCTGACGGACGCGGCCGCGACGTTGGGCGTCCAACTCCAGGTCCAGGCCGCGCCCATCGACAAGCCGGAAGAGGTGAGCGCCTGCCTCGACGGGCTCAAGGCATCGCCGCCCGACGGCCTTATCGTCTGCGCCATGGAACTCTTCCGCTGGAAACCCGTCAACCAGATCGTTCGGGACCGCGGCGACATCCCCACCATCGTCTACAGCAACCTGAGCGGCTTCACCGACCACCTGCAGTGCGGCCGCAACCTGCCGAAGACCTTCCTGGGGGCCACCCAGGACGTCGGGTGGCTGGCGGTGGCCCTGCGGATGCTTGCCACGATCTGGCGCATGAAGCACACGCGCCTGCTGCTCGTGGCCGGCCGCGGGGGTGACAAGATGGTCGAGACCCTCGGCACAACGTTCCACGGCATTCCGAAGTCGCGATTCCATGAGGAGTTCCAGAAGGTCGAGGAGACCGACGAGGTCCGCGCCATGGCCGACTTCTACGCCAAGAACGCCAAGGAGATCGTCGAACCGACGAAGGCCGACATCCTCGGGGCCGCCAAGAACTACGTCGTCATCCGACGCCTCCTGGAGGCCGAGAACTGCCAGGGCGTCTCGATCGACTGCCTGGGCTGGACGAACCCCGTCTGCCTGGCGTACTCGCGGCTGCTCGACGAGGGCATCGCGGCCGGCTGCGAGGCCGACCAGGGCGCCGCCCTCGGCATGTTGCTGACGACCCTGCTCTGCAATCGGCCCGGGTTCATCCAGGACCCGTCGCCCAATACCGTCAACAACACGCTCATCGGCGCCCACTGCACGTCGGCGACGCGGCTGGAAGGGTTCGACAACCCGTACCGCGCGCCGTACCTGCTGCGCAGTTACCACACGCGCACGGGCTGCTGCCCGCAGGTTCTGTGGCCGGAAGGCAAGGACGCGACCATCATGACGTTCAGCGGCACGGCGGCGATGGCCGTCGGCACCGGCCGCGTGCGCTCCAACATTCCGCAACCGCCCTCCGGGTGCTGCCGCACGGCGGTCGAGATCGAACTCGACGGCGTTGCCGATACGCGCGACGTGAAGGGCTTCCACCAGTTGTTCATCCTGGGCAACCAGGGACGCCTGTTCAAGGCGTACGGTCAACTGGCGGGGATCCGGGTGGACCCGATTGCCTGAGAGATCCCGCTGGCGCGCCCGGGCCGGGGAATCCTCCGCCGCCACCCGTGGGCGCACCGGATTCGGCGGCGCGGCGAGTACGCATTTAGAGTAGTCCATGATTTCCTCTATTGTCCTTCGCGTCGCGAAAGCCAAAGGCCGTAATTCCGGCTTGGCCCCACGAAAGCGGGGCCGAAGCCGCTCAAGCTTGGAGCGGTCGCCGCGGCAATAAGCGTTGACAGGCGCGTCCAGCGGCCTATACTTTGCCCCGCCGCCGGTTTGCGAGACCGGCCGTGCCGGCATCTCGCGAGCGTCGGGCCCGTCCCCCGACCGGTTCCGGTGAAGCGCCGGGTCGCCGGCATCCGATAAAGGGAATGTGGCCGGATCCGGGCGAGGGGATTCCGAGCCGAACACCGAAGGAGTCTGTCCGTATGCCGAACACCATCTGTGAAGTCCATGCGCGCGAGATCCTGGATTCGCGCGGCACCCCGACCCTGGAAGTGGACGTCGTGCTGGCAGGCGGCGCGTTCGGGCGCGCGGCCGTCCCGAGCGGCGCTTCGACCGGCGAACACGAAGCCGTCGAACTCCGCGACGGCGACGACAAACGCTACCGCGGCAAGGGCGTCACCAAGGCGGTCAAGAACGTCAACGTTCTGCTCGCGCCGAAAGTCGTCGGCATGGACGCGCGCGACCAGGTGGCCATCGACGAGACGATGATCGCGCTGGACGGGACGGCGAACAAGGGCAAACTGGGTGCGAACGCGATTCTCGGCGTGAGCCTGGCCGTCGCCAAGGCCGCCGCCGACGAGGCCGGACTGCCCCTCTATCGCTACCTGGGCGGTCCCTCGGCCCGCGTCCTCCCCGTTCCGATGTGTAACATCATGAACGGCGGCGCCCACGCCGACTTCGCCATCGATCTTCAGGAATTCATGGTCATGCCGTTCGGCGCCGAGTCCTTCCGCGAAGGCCTGCGGATGGCGGTCGAAATCTTCCAGGCCCTTAAGGGGGTGCTCAAGAAGAAGGGCTACGCCACGACGGTCGGCGACGAAGGCGGTTTCGCCCCGCCCCTCAAGGAGGGCAACGAGGAGGCCTGCAAACTCATCCTCGAGGCCATCAAGACCGCCGGTTACCGCGCGGGCAAAGACGTCTGGCTCGCCTTGGACCCGGCCGCCAGCGAAATCTACAAGGCCGGCAAGTACAACCTCTTCAGCGAGAAACGGAAACTCTCGGCCGAGCAAATGGTCGGTTTCTGGGCCGACTGGGTCAAAAAGTATCCCATCCGCAGTATCGAGGACGGCATGGCCGAGAACGATTGGAAGGGGTGGAAAGCCCTCACGGACCGCCTCGGCGACCGCGTCCAGTTGGTCGGCGACGACATTTTCGTGACGAACACCGAAATACTTTCGCGCGGCATCCGGGAGGGCGTCGCCAACTCCATCCTCATCAAGGTCAACCAGATCGGGACGCTCACCGAGACGCTGGCGGCCATCGACATGGCCCACCGCGCGGGCTACACGGCCGTCATCAGCCACCGCAGCGGCGAGACCGAGGACACCACCATCGCCGACATCGCCGTCGCGACCGGCGCCGGACAGATCAAGACCGGCAGCCTGTGCCGAAGCGACCGCATCGCCAAGTACAACCAACTCCTGCGCATCGAAGAGGAACTGGGCGACGCCGCCC
>Ga0307378_10004022_pt1 | contig 21213 bp, 16 predicted proteins | sample UN1MG_FD_202238 | JGI IMG/M metagenome (GOLD analysis project Ga0307378, IMG submission 202238) | Soil microbial communities from Risofladan, Vaasa, Finland - UN-1 | ecosystem: Environmental > Terrestrial > Soil > Coastal area > Acid sulfate soil | place: Finland: Risofladan, Vaasa | collected... | reverse complement strand
AAGGGGCTGAGATTGGCGAAGGGACACGGATCTGGCATTTCAGCCACGTGATGAGCGGTGCCCGGGTGGGCAAAAACTGCAATATGGGCCAGAATGTTGTCATTCACCCTACGGCAGTCGTGGGCAACGGGGTGAAAATCCAGAACAATGTATCTGTCTATGACAGGGTCACACTCGAGGATGATGTTTTCTGCGGGCCGAGCATGGTCTTCACCAATGTTATCAACCCGCGCAGCCATACGCCCCGCAAGCATGAATACATGGACACCCTGGTCAGGCAGGGAGCGACTATCGGAGCCAATGCCACCGTGGTCTGCGGCAACACTGTCGGCAGGCACGCTTTTATCGGAGCGGCTTCCCTGGTAACCCGCGATGTGCCCGATTTCGCCCTGGTGTTCGGCATACCGGCCAGGCTCCAGGGCTGGATGTGCAAGTGCGGGGTGAGACTGGAGCTCTCTATCGACCCTGGGACAAAAGAATCCGCCTGCTGCGGGACTTGCGGCAGATGTTACGAAAAAGACGGGCATAAAGTGGCTCTGGTCGTCGAACCCGGGGCGATCGATAATTCCCGGAGTGTTTCATGAACCCTCATGTCCGGATAATGTGAGCTCAATTTGCAACCTCTCCAAAAAGAGTCTTATAAACGCGCGCTCAGCGTGATCTACCTAGTGGCGCTCGAAAATATTGTAGACAACGCGATCTTCTCGAACCAGGTGAAAAAGCTTCTCCTCGGCATCAACAGGGAGAGCGGAAAGGGCATCCGCCTGACCCTGGTCTGCCTGCTCCCCTGGTTCGAGTTGACCAGGCGGGGGGTCCACTCAAATTTCCGCCGCTACCGGCGGGAGCTCGGGAACATTCGTACAGAGCTCGAAAGAGAAGGGCTCCGGCTGGCAGTCGTGCGAACGCTTTTCCCCTCGGCCTTTTTCAACATGGGGCCCCTGGGACTGGCCTGGCTCAGCCTGATCTCCCTGCCAGCTGTCTGGTATCAGATTCTTGTCCGTAAGGCCCGGGTCGTGCACTGCCGGTACTACTATGCCGGCTTTATCGCCCTGTTGGCTGCGAAACTCTCTTTCCGCAGGGTCAAGGTGATATTCGATGTGCGGACCCTTTTGCCTGAGCAAGGTCTGGTAAACGGTACTTGGAGCCCGGGAAGCCTCGAGTTCAGGTTCTGGAAGGCTGTCGAGAGATGGATGTTCAGGCGCTCGGACCGGGTGATGGCGGTCTCCCCTGCCATGAGCACCCGGATAAGCGAGGCTGATCCCAAAGTCCGGGTGGAAGCCATTCCCAACTTTGTCGACCTCGAGCTTTTCCACCCTGATCCCGGCTTGCGTACAGAAAAGCGCCGGGAACTGGGACTCGAAGAGCGGGAGGTGCTTGCTTTTTCCGGGACCCTGGGCGGAAGATACCCGGCGGAGAGAACAGCAGCCGCGGCGCACGCCTTTTTTCAGATTTTCGGAGACAAAAGCTTCCTGCTCCTGTTGACCAGTTCGGATCAAAAAAGGCTTGCGCCTTTGGCTGAGTCGCTCGGAAGCCTGGGCCTCGAACCGGGGACTCACTGGAAAGCCTTGAATGTGAGCCCGGAGGAGGTGCCTGCTTACCTTAACGCTGCCGACTGGGGACTCCTGGTACTGGCTGACTTTCTGACCAGTGAGACCTTCCTGCCCCTCAAGTTCGGGGAATATCTCGCCCTGGGGCTTCCGGTTCTCACCCACCCGGCCAATCGGGAACTGGTCCGGCTGGTGGAAAGCTATGGAGTGGGAGGAGCGCTCGAGGAAAGCCTGGAGCCGCAGGTTCTTCTCCAGCGCCTGGAGGAAAAGAAAAGCGAAATGCGCAGGCGCTGCCTCGAGACCGCCAGCGCGGAATTCGACCTGAGGCGCTTCGCCTCGCGCTATGCGGAAATATACAGCGAGCTGGCCCGGTGAGTTTCCGGCGGTTGTACCGCCCGGCTGGCATTTTTCTGTGGGTCTTAGATTCACGAACTGACTTTGAAGGGCAAATGAAAAAATATCTTTTTCTCAGCCTGGCAATCATTCTGTTTTTCTGGCCTTTCCTGAGCCTTTTCGGCCCTGCCAGGCTGCGCGACTATATTTACCGGACTTATACCTATGCCGTAATCGCCGACCAGGCTATCGGCGATGCAGCAGATACTCAACTGGCCGCTGAAAGAGTGCTGGATTTCATTCACTGCAGTGTTTTTGTCCCTTTCAGCGCCCCGCCTGTGGATGCTACGCCGCTTAACGACCTGGCTTCCGGAATAGCCCGCTGCGACCAGCAGGGAAACATCTTCGCCCAGCTTCTGTCTTTCAAAGGGATTGAAGCCTCTTTCATAGATCTCAGGGGTAACTCACGCTACAGAACGCACTCTGTGGCCCGTGTGCTGATCAACGGGCGCTGGGGCATTGTCGATATTATGCACGGGGTTATTCTAAAAGACAGCTCTGGAGCAATCGCTGAGTTCAAAGACATTCAGAACAAAAACCCTGCTTTCCGCTCGAGCCGTAAAGGGGATTTCAACTCAGAATGGTTCGTAGGCTTCTATAATAATTTGTTTGCACCCGACTATCCGCCGAACTATTGGGCGCCGCCGATAATAAAGGTCTCCGGCACCAGAAAAGTCCTGCGTAACCTAGTCGTTTTTTACCACGATCTGCTGGGCAAAGTCTATTTCAGCCTGTTCCAGGATGCTTATTTACTGGCTGTCAGAAATCTCGCCCACGAGGCTTTCGATCTGACCAGGCCTGATGAAAGGCTCTATTACCGGGCCAGAAACTACCAGCTCTGCGCCAGGTTCGCCCGTGCGAGAGAGGCTTACCAGGAGCTCGCCCGAAAGTTTCCCGAAAGCCAGTATGCCGAAAGGGCTGCTGTTTTCAATATGTCAGTGCTGATGAAAGAGGGCGAATGGAAAGCTGCCAGGGATGGTCTTAAGGATTTTCTCAAGAGCAATAAAGCTCATAATAGGATCTCGGTCGCCGAGAATTTCCTCGAATGGTGCAACTACCACCTCGAGGGAGGAGCCCTGCCCGAGGAGGCCTCAGATGTGGTCCCGGAAGCCTTTTATTTCAGGTGACAACCCGGGACAGGAACCTGCAATAAACTGCTGAATCAGGCAGGACCGGAAAGGCAAAGGCGCGAAGGGAAAATCAAAATATATTGAGTTCTGCTCGTTTAGTTTAAAGCTGTTTCAATTACTTTGTGCCTGTTATTGTGCAGTTGAGCGGTTAGATGAAAATTTTCTTTCTTACAGAGGGAACCCCGCTATCCCCGGCAAGCAGAATCCGTGTTTTTGAGTACCTTGACCGCTTCCGGGGAACTGAGTCTTTCGAGCGGCTTGAGCCCCATCTGGCAAGCTTTACCTCGGAGGATTACTGCCGACGGATCGTAGCGGGTGAGCGCAGCGGCTGGCTGCGTAGAATCCAGGAGAAGTTCTACCAGCTCGGAGCGCTCCTGCGCCTGCTCGCCGGCTCATTAGTCTGCGATGTCGTTTTTATCCAGCGGGTCCTGCTGCCAGTCCCGCTGCAGGAAGCAATCCGGCTGTTCAACCGGAGCATCGTTTACGATTTCGATGATGCTGTCTACCTGGGCAAGCCAAACCGCAAAGCCAGGTTTGCCAGCCAGGTGAGCCTGGCAGCCCGGGTAATCGCCGTCAGCCGGGCCGCCAGGTCCGAGGCTCTGTCGCACGGCGCCCGGGAGGAAAAGGTGTCGGTCTTGCCCAGCCCTGTTGACTGCAAAGCCTACCGGACAAAAGACTATCAGGATGCTGAACCACAAGGCAGGAAGCAGGCAGGGCCGATAAATAATATATTTACTGTAGGCTGGATCGGCTCTCCGGCCACAACACCTTTTCTCCAGGCGATCTGGCCGCAACTGGCCTGTTTCGCTGGGAGCTTTCCCGAGGTGCGCTTCCTTTTTATCGGCGCCCGGAGGTTCGAAACCGGGGAATTGAGCGACCGGACCCGTTTCGAGCCGTGGTCGCCGGCTGTCGAAAAAGAGCTCCTCTGCCGGCTGGATGTGGGCTTGATGCCCCTTGAAGATAATCTCTGGTGCCGCGGTAAAGGCGGGTATAAGCTGATTCAGTACATGGCTGCCGGAGTGGCTTGCCTGGCGTCGTTCGTGGGAGCAAATCTCGAAATAGTGGAAGAGGGGCGCACTGGATTTTTTATCCGTAACCAGAACGAATGGGGCGAGTCCCTCTGCAGGCTTCTCGCTAACCGTGAGCTCACAGAGAGACTCGGCCGGGCAGGCAGGGAGCGGGTGGAAAAATTATACGATTATTCAGTTACCACACCGCGTTTTTTCGCCCTTCTCGAAGAAGCGGCAAAAATTTAACTTGACCGGCAGGTTTAACCAGACCTAACTTCTTTTAAACCAATTAGCTATCAGCCGGAAAAACTTAGTCAAAGTGGTGGGGAAAAATGAAGATCTCAGTCATCATCCCGGTTTACAACGAGAAGTCGACAATCGAGGAAATAATCGACCTGGTCAACAAGGTAGACATTGAGAAAGAGATTATCGTTGTCGATGACGGTTCCACAGACGGTACGGTCGAGGCAATCAAGAAAAAAGAGCACGAGGTGACCAAGGTGCACCATTCTCCGGTCAATTTCGGCAAGGGAGCGGCAATCCGTGTAGGCCTGACCTATGTCACCGGAGATGTAGTGATCATCCAGGACGCAGATGCCGAGCTTGACCCTCAGGAGTATCACCTCCTGTTGAGCAAAATCAAGGAGGGCGCTGATGTGGTCTATGGTTCCCGGTTCCTCAAGTCCAATCCCAACATCCCACCACTGAGCCGTTTAGCGAACAAGTTTCTTACCCTGCTGACCAATATTCTTTTCGGCTGCCGGCTCACCGACATGGAAACCGCTTACAAGATGTTTCGCGCTGATGTGGCCCGACGCCTCCGCCTCAGGTGCATCGGTTTCGAGGTAGAACCCGAGATCACCACCCAGTTCCTTAAGCTCGGCTGCAAAATTGCCGAGGTGCCGATTTCCTACAATCCCCGCACCACTCAGGAAGGGAAAAAAATCGGCTGGCGTGATGGTCTCCGGGCCATCTATTACCTGTTTCTGTACCGCTTTTTCAGATAAAGGCAAAAATAATATTCCCCGGTCTGCAAACGGGTCCCGGTCTTTGGAATGAATAATCCGGGAAAAACTGAGAAGTGAGTTTTCTAAAGTTCGTCAGGGAGGTTTGCGCTGTGTGCGGTCTGGCAGGCATTGTCGACAGCCGTGGAAGGCCGGTGGACCTTGAGTTGCTCAAGTCAATGGCCTCGAAAATGGTGCACCGCGGTCCGAATGACGAGGGTTTTTACCGCAACTCCAGGGCCCTGGGTGAGCCGCAGGGCGAGGTGAGCGCCGGCTTTGCTTTCCGCCGTCTGAGTATTATCGACCTCGAGGGCGGACACCAGCCCATGGCTAATGAGGACAATACCTGTTTTCTGATCTTGAATGGAGAGATTTACAATTTTCGACAACTGCGCGCTGAGCTCGAAAGCCTGGGCCACCGCTTCAGCACCCGCTCGGACGCTGAAACTGTCCTTCACGCCTATGAAAGCTTCGGTGAGCGCGGGATGCTCGAGCGCCTGCGCGGCATGTTCGCTTTCGCCATCTGGGATGAAAAGCGCCAGGCCCTCATCCTGGCCCGCGACCGCGTGGGGAAAAAACCCCTGGTCTACTGCGAGCGCGAGGGGCGCCTGGCCTTCGCTTCCGAGCTTGCTTCCCTGGTTGAAGACAGGCGTATCGACCGCGAAATCGACTGGGTGGGTGTCTACCACTACCTGACCTACATGTGCGTGCCTGCGCCGCTTACCGCGTTCAAGGGGGTGCGAAAACTCCCTCCAGCGCATTACCTGGTCTACCGGGCCGGGAAAATCGACATCGAGCGCTACTGGAAGCTCAGCTACAGCCCCAAGGTCCGCCTGAGCCACGAAGAAGCCTGCGAGGCAATCCGCGAGAAGCTCCTCGAAGCGGTCCGCCTGCGGCTGGTGAGCGATGTCCCTCTCGGAGCCTTCCTGAGCGGCGGGATCGATTCGAGCGCTGTGGTCGCCGCCATGAGCAAGGTCAGCAATTCCACGGTGAAAACTTTCTCTATCGGATTTACGGACAAGAAGTTCAACGAATTGCCTTTTGCGAAAATAATCGCCCGGAAATACGGCACCGAGCACCGGGAGTTTATTGTCGAGCCGAAAGCCCTCGAGGTGCTGCCCATGCTGGTCGAGCGCTACGGGGAACCCTATGCGGACAGTTCGGCTATCCCGACTTACTACCTGGCCAAAATGACGAAAGAGCATGTGACAGTGGCTCTCAACGGGGACGGGGGCGATGAGTCGTTCACCGGCTACCGCCGCCATTACGCAAACCGTCTGGCCGACATTTTCCATTCCCTGCCACACCCGGCCCGGCTGGCTCTGCGCTCCTGCCTCAAGACGCTCTCTCCACGCGCGTATGAGCGCACAAGCAAGGTTGCCGGCCTGCGGCGTTTTGCCGAGGCCGCAGACCTTGACCGGCCGGCCAGGTTTATGCGCTGGATGGGTTTTTTCACCGAGCAGGAAAAACGCACCCTGCTGGCCGAGGAAACTCTGGCCGAGGTCGGGCACACCGATTCAGTCGAGCTTTTAACCGGACTTTTCGCAGAAGCACGGGAGTTAGACGGAGCGGATGCCGGCGTTCTGGCCGATGTCAATTTCTACCTGCCGAACGACCTGCTGGTCAAGATGGACATTGCCACAATGGCGGTCTCCCTCGAAGGCCGGAGCCCATTCCTGGACCATGAGCTGATGGAGCTCGCCAGTCGCCTGCCGGCACACTATAAGCTGAGGGGCAGCCGGTTGAAAGCCCTGCTCAAAGACTCGGTAAAAGAGTGGCTGCCCCCGGAGATCCTTAAAAAACCCAAATGGGGTTTCGCCGTGCCGATCGGCAAGTGGTTCAGAGGGGAGCTGCGAGATTTTCTGCGCGACAACCTGTGCAGTGAGACCGCTGTCAGGAGAGGTTTTTTCAAAGCCCCCGAGGTGGAACGCATTATCAAGCTCCATCTGGAGGGTCGGCGCGACCTAGGCCACCACTTGTGGATCCTTTTAATGTTCGAGCTGTGGCAGCGGGCCTTTTTCGACGGTCGATCATGAAACCGGTACTGTATATAAGCTATGACGGGTTGCTCGATCCCCTGGGTTACTCGCAGATCCAGCCTTACCTTCGGAAGCTCGCCAGGGCCGGAGCAGCTCTCTTCGTGCTGAGCTTTGAGAAACCTGAAAAACTTGAGGGGGAAGAGCTAAAAAAAGTCAGGGAAAGTCTGGCAGTTTGCGGCATCGGCTGGAAGTACCTGCGCTATCATAAACGCCCCGCGGTTGTCTCAACAGTCTGGGATATAGCCGCAGGGCTTCTTGCGGCCGCCTGGATAGTGCTCCGCCGCCGTGTGGGAGTGCTGCACGCCAGAAGCTATATCGCCGCAACAATCGCCCTGGGCCTGTGCGCTCTGGTCCCGCTTAAATTCCTCTTCGACATGCGCGGGCTTTGGGTGGATGAAAGGGTGGAGGGGGGCTTGTGGCCTGCCGGGGGTGTGCTTTACAGGTTTTTCAAGCGCCTGGAAAGGAGCTTTCTCTCCAGGGCGGATGCTGTCGTGTCCCTGACAGAACGCGGCGCTGGGATTGTCCGGGGGATGATAGCCCAACCGGCTCCCCCAGTTGCGGTCATCCCAACCTGTGCGGACCTCGAGCTTTTCCGCCCGCCGCCGGAAAAAGAGCGCCAGGGAAACCAGCTCAGGCTGGTCTATCTCGGCAGTTTCGGCACCTGGTACCTGGTCGGCGAGATGCTGGACTTTTTCGGCGTGCTTTATGCCCAGAGGCCGGGGAGCAGTTTCAAGCTGGTCACTCCCTCCGACCCGGCGCTTGTTGACAGGGCAACAGAAAAACTCGATCTGCCCGAGGCCGTAAAAAGCAAGGTCACTGTCGCACGGCTCTCTTACAGACAGGTGCCGGAGGCCCTGGCTGAGGCTGACTGCTCGATATTCTTTATCCGGCCCTCTTTTTCCAAGCAGGCTTCCTGCGCTACGAAATTCGCCGAGTCGCTGGCCTGCGGAGTGCCTGTGGTGCTCAACTCAGGAATCGGCGACCATGATCTGTATGTGGAAAAAAACCGGGTGGGGGTGGTGCTGGAGGAATTTAACCAGGAAAGCTACAGCCGGGCTGTGGACCGGCTCATTGCCCTTCTTGCCGACAGCTCTCTCAACAGGCGCTGCCGCAGGGTCGCAGAGGAATATTTCTCTCTTGAAAGAGCTGCGGATAAATATCTGGAGCTTTACCGCCGAATGACAGAAAAGGAAGAGACCGCTAGATGAAAATCCTTTTTCTCGTACCCTATCCACCGCAGGGGGCCAGCAACCGTTTCCGGGTGCTGCAGTTTCTGCAGTACCTCACCGGGGAGGGATTGGGCTGTCACGTGCGGCCTTTCTACTCGGAATCGATATGGCCTGTGCTTTACAAACCCGGTCATTACCGGGAGAAGCTTTTTCATGGGCTGGTCTGCACGCTGAACCGGGTGCTTGACCTTTTCCGCTGTCTGACTTACGACATTGTCTTTATCCACCGGGAGGCCTATCCGGTCGGGCCTGCCTGGTTCGAAGGCTTGCTGCGCCTCATGGGAAAGCCTTATGTGTACGATTTCGATGACGCCATATTCCTGCCCAATGTGGCCCGGTCCAACCGCCTGTTCGCCCGCTGGAAATGCCCGGGCAAGATCGGCTCGATTATCCGGGGCAGCCGGATAACTATAGCCGGAAACAACTACCTGGCAGCCTTTGCCAGAGCGATGGGTGCGCGGCAAGTCGAGGTGCTGCCCACAGTGGTCGACACAGACCGCTTTGTACCCCGGGCAGAAGGAACTAGGAGAGAGGACAAGGTGGTGATCGGCTGGATCGGCAGCTTGACCACTATCGATTTTGTCGAAAGCTTCAAGCCCGTTATGAAACGGGTTCTCGAGCTTTGCCCAGGCCGCGCCTGTTTCCGCATCGTTGGTGGGAATCTCACAGGGCCCTTGCCTGAGGGTATTGCCTGTGTGGCCTGGTCATCGGAAACCGAGCTCGCCGAGCTTCAATCATTCGATATCGGCATCATGCCGATGCCGGATAACGCCTGGACTCAGGGAAAATGCGCCTTTAAAGCTATCGAGTATATGGCGGTGGGGATCCCGGCGGTCTGCAGCCCGGTGGGTATGAACCGGCAGTTGATCCGGGATGGGGTTAACGGGTTTCTGCCTGAGGAAGAGGAAGCCTGGGTGGAGGTTCTCTGCCGTCTGGCAGGCGATGAAGCCTTACGTAGCTCGATCGGAGCAGCGGGACGGGAAACTGTCGAGCGACACTACAGCGTACAGGTCATGGCGCCCCGCTTCAAAGAGGTAATCCTTAAAGCTCGAAGTGGGGTGCAAAACTCCTGAATTTTTTTAATACCGTTTTCAATCCGGCTCTCGCCAGCCGTAAGCAATTGTGAACAATTGTCATAAATCCCTGCTTCCATAGGTACAGAAGATCGAGGCGCAGACATTTGACCCGGATTATGCATAAAACCTCGCACAGGATTAAGGAGATACAGTAATCACAGATCTTTGGGAGTGCGCTGAGGAAGGGGGCAGGCACAATTTTTGCACGACTCCTGATTGAGCTTACCATGGCGCGGTGTTTTGGCAAAAATTGTGCCTGCCCCCTGCGGGTGGTTAATTTACGAATAATCCAGCTTAATAGGAAATATCCTTTCGCTGGTTAAAAAATATGGTCAGGTCTGGTAATATTCCTTATTATAAAAGAAGAGGCGCCAACCCGTACCTTGAAAGCAGAATCATCTCCAGGCCAAAAACCTTTGCCCGCGCCGGGAGGTCAAGATCGGTTTTAAACTCTCAAATTCCAGTGGAGCCGGGGGAAAAGCCATGATTGTAGAGCATTCCTTAGCAGCCCGCTTTTTCCGGTTGATATATTCCGGTAGTCTTTTTGCCAGGCTGTGGCGCTCAATATGCGAGGTCTGTCTCAGAGTGGCTCGGGGCAGCCGCGTCGCTGCCCTTGTCAGCCGTGTCCCCCCCCTTTTTAAAGTGGAAGATTACCTCTATCAGGAAGCCGGCGACCTTCTGGAGGTAGCCAAAGCGGCGAGAACTTACAAGTGGGTCTCAAGGCAGTTCAGCTCTGAGGCCCGCCGGCTGAAAGAGATCAAAATCTCCAGCCTGTTGACTGACAGCAGTCTGGGCTCCCGCCTGCTCATTTTATGGCAGGACCGCGAGAAAATTCTGACCAGTAAAAATACTATGCTCTTTGCGCTTATCTTTCTGGCCGTATTTTATGTGACGCGATTCTTGCTGTTAAAGCTCTTTCCAGCAGGCGATCTGCTTACTCCCTGGAGTGCGGGGCTGATAATCAGTGTTTTTCTGGTGCTGCTTTTAATTCAATTAAGGCCCTTGACACAACAAGCGGGTCACAGGGATCGGGGGCTCTCCGATCACTTGGCTTCAGTCTTCCTGAATGCCTTTTACAGAGTAGTTCTTTTAAGCAAGTTTATAAAAACCGCCGTTCTCAAATTATTCCTGCCCCGCAAGGTGCCTGTTGAGGGCGGAATCCTCGAGCGCCCTTCGGACCCGGAGGACTGAAATTGCCCCGAACCGCGCGGGTGCCCGCGGTCCGGCTGCCCAGGCTTTACGGCCTGGGGACGATTGGATACACGGGTTACCATGTTAGTCAATGAAGACATAATTTGTTTTTCCTCGATCGACTGGGATTTCAACTGGCAGGGCCATCAGGAGATCATGCAGTCCCTGGCCGCCAGCGGCAACCGGGTGCTGTTTATCGAGAATACCGGAGTGCGCATTCCCCGACTGCGGGATTACAAACGTCTGGTGAACCGCTTCCGCAACTGGCGCCTCGGCTATAAGGGCATTCGACGGGTGGATAAAAACCTTTTCGTTTTCAGCCCGATCATTCTCCCGTTTCCCTACTCCAGGATGGCGCGCTGGATAAACAAGCGCCTGATCCTGAAAGTCCTCAATTCATGGTGCAAGGCCCAAAAGTGCGCCAGTCCTATCCTCTGGGCTTTTCTGCCGAGCAGCCTCACCCTGGAGTTGATCCAAAATCTGTCCTATAAACTGTTGATTTATTATTGCATCGACAGTTTCGAGCACAGCTCCCCGGCAGCCTCGAAAATCGCCAAGAGCGAGAGACGGATAATTCACCTGGCCGACCTGGTCTTTGTCACTTCCGAACTTCTGCGGGAGCATTGTGCCCCTCACAACAAAGAGGTTCACAAGTTTCCTTTCACCGTCAATTACGACCGGTTCCGCCAGGCCCGGGAAAGTGAGCTCAAAGATGCGCCGGATGATCTCCTCCCGATCAGTCCTCCACGGGTCGCTTATATAGGCGGCCTCCACCGCTGGTGCGATCAGGAGCTTGTTGTCCAGCTTTCAAAGCTTTTACCCGAGGTCAGTTTCGTTTTTGTCGGACCTGAGCAGGAACCAGTGCAAACTCTGCGTGAACTTCCCAATGTCCACTTGCTCGGCGGCAAACCCCACCGGATGCTGCCTTACTACCTGCGTTACATGGATATCGGCCTTATCCCCTACCGTATAACCGATTACACGGATAATGTTTATCCAACCAAACTGAATGAATATTTAGCTATGGGGATTCCGGTGGTTTCGACTCCCATCCGGGAGGTGGTCTGGTTCAATGGAGAACATCCAGGGATGGTCGATATCTGCGAGGATGCACAAGCTATGGCCCGGGTGATAAAACAGAGGCTCGCTTCTGCGGGAAGCCCGGAGGAAGAGGAGGCTCGTGCTCGGCGGATCGAGCTGGCGAAGGCAAACTCCTGGCCGGTGAGAATCGAGATGATGTGCAAGCTGATCCAGACTAAAATTTCCCAGCTCAAAAAAGTCGAGGAGAGTCGCTGGCGGGACCGCATGGCTGAAACCTTTGCAGCCCACCGCAAAAAAGTGATCACCGTGGCAGCGGCTGTGCTGCTCCTTTACGCTGCGCTTTACTGGTCGCCGCTGGTTTACATCCTCGGCCGCCCCTTATGGATAGAAAATCCTCCGGCGCCCAGCGATGTAATCCTTGTTTTCGGCGGCGGCGTGGGGGAAACCGGCAGGCCGGGCACTTCGACCCTGGAAAGGGCTGGTCTGGCGGTCAAGCTTTACAACAAGGGGCTGGCCGGAAAAATTATTTTCTCCAGCGGGTTCCAGCAATTCAATAACCTGGATGCTGAAAACATGCAGCGGGTGGCCATTGGCGAAGGTCTGCCTGCAGAGAACATTCTGGTGGAGGACAGATCAAGGAATAATTATGAAAATGTGAGAAACTGCCTGGATCTAATGTCAAAACACGGGTATACCTCCGCCCTGGTGATTTCGAGCCGCTACAACATGCTGCGCACCAAGCTGCTCTTCCACCGCCAGCTCGAGTTTTTCCCCTCAAGCGGGATAACGCCGGATTCGATTCACCTGGTGCCGGTTGTCGATAACATTTTTTTCGACCCGGGCCAAGGAGACCGCCTGGCGCAGATAAGAGCGATCTTTCACGAGTACGCGGCAATTATCGACTACTGGTGGCTCGACCGCCTTTAAAAAATATCTGGACTTCCAGGCCTGGATTGATAAAACTTTAATTGTCAAGGCAAGCCGTGCCCTGTCCTTGGGAAGTATACCTCTCTGGTTAGAAAATGCGTGATGCTGCTTCTTTGCGGCCTGGGTACCGGACATGACTGATAGCTGACAGACTGGATTTTCCCGGGATGTCTCTCTACTTTGCCAGGGGCGATTTTTTACCCCTGGAGTTTGTAGTCAAAGATATTAACATCGGTAGAAAAGGGTCTGGTAATGAATTGTCTGATCACCGGGGGTGCCGGTTTTATTGGTAGTAACCTGGCTGAGTATCTTCTGAAAAAAGGGTGGCGTGTCAGGATACTGGATAACCTGTCCACCGGCAAACTCGAAAATCTCGACTCGATGATCGAACAGTTGGAGTTTATCGAGGGAGATATCAGAGACGAATCTCTTGTGGAAAAAGCAATCCGCGATTGCCCGATAATTTTTCACCAGGCCGCCCTGCCCTCTGTACCGCGCTCGATTGCCGATCCCGCTGCCAGCCACGATGTCAATGTGAATGGGACATTCAAGCTCCTTCTGGCAGCCCAGCGGGCGAAAGCCAGGAGGGTGATTCTTGCTTCATCGAGCTCGGTTTACGGCGACAGCGAGGTTCTCCCCCGCAGAGAGGAGCTGACTCCAAGCCCGCTTTCGCCCTATGCGGTCACCAAGCTGGCCGGCGAATATTACGCAAGGGCTTTCTCTCAGGTTTACGGGCTTGAGACTGTCTCTTTACGCTATTTCAATGTCTTCGGCCCGCGCCAGGACCCCGATTCTCCCTATGCAGCGGTAGTGCCGCGCTTTATTCAGGCCCTGCTTAACGACCAGAGGCCGGTTATCTACGGGGACGGCCTGCAATCCCGCGATTTCACCTATGTGGATCATGTGAGCGAGATCAACTACCTAGCGGCTACCTCGAATGGAAATTTTTGTGGAGAAGTTTTCAATGTGGGTTGCGGTAGAAGGTTTACCCTGCTGGAGCTGCTGGAGATTCTCAAAGTGATCGCCGGCCGCCCCGCTGTCGAGCCGGTCTTCGAGCCGCCGCAGCCCGGGGATGTCAGACATTCGCAAGCCTCGATCGATAAAGCGCGGAAGTTGCTCGGGTATCAACCGCAAACGGATTTTCCCGAAGAGCTTAAGAAAACCAGCCGCTGGTTCAGCTCACTCAAAAACTAGCCAAAAATATTTGAAATTTTTAGGTATATCCTAATATAAAACAAGTCATTCGCAAAATTTGAACTTTCAGGCACAAAGTGGCAAAGGCACAAAGTTATTGTCACTGTTTATTATGAAATTATCAGGTTAAACGCCAAAAACAATCGTTCAATTTTCGCCTTTCTTCGTGGATTTTAAAGTTCTCTATGTCCCTTTGTTCATTTGTGCCCCTGAACCTGGAACACTTTATTTATCAGTCAGTTAGAAAATTGTGAGAGATAATCTCTCAATTTTAAATGTGTAAGAATCTAAATATGGAGCAAAAGAGAAAATATAAAATATTCAGGATAATAGCTCGCTTGAATATCGGCGGCCCGGCTCTGCATGTCATCATTCTGAACAGTGAACTCGATCGCGACCTTTACATCTCAAAACTGGTCACCGGCCGTGAGTCTCCCTATGAGGGCAATCTCTACGAGCTTGCCCAGAACAAGGGTGTAGAGCCCATAGTTATTGATGCCCTCGGGCGGGAAATCTTCTTCAAAGATGACATTCGGGCCTTGATCCGGCTGATCCGGCTGATCAATGCTGAAAAACCCGATATCGTTCACACTCACACAGCCAAAGCGGGCACTCTCGGCCGGATTGCCGCCAAACTGACTGGCGTGCCGATAATTATCCATACCTTTCACGGCCATGTCTTTCACAGCTATTTCGGTTTCTTCCGCACGAAATTTTTCTTGTGGTTAGAGCGCCTGTTGGCTAAATTTACCGATGTTATTATCACTGTGGGCGATGAGCAGCGAGCGGAAATCATCAAGTACAAGGTGGCCCTGCCGGAAAAGATCGTAGCCATCCCGCTCGGTCTCAACCTGAAACCGTTTGTATTTTCCAAAGCTGACCCGAATCAGTTGCGCAGAGAACTGTCCCTTTCCGAGCGTACTTTGTTAGTCGGCATTGTCGCCAGACTCGTGCCGATAAAAAACCACGACTGTTTTCTCGAAGCCGCCCGGCTGGTGCTCGACCGGTATGATGAGGTGCGGTTTCTGATTATCGGCGACGGCGAGTTGCGCAGCCGGCTCGAACAAAAGGCCCGGGACCTTAAACTGGTGTCTCGGGTCATCTTTATGGGGTTCCAGCACAATCTGGTAAAGATTTACGCTGGACTGGATATTGTCACCCTGAGTTCGTTCAACGAGGGACTGCCTGTGGCCCTGATCGAAGCCATGGCTGCAAGCAAACCGGTCATTTCAACCGATGTAGGAGGTGTGCGGGATCTGATTCTTGATGGTCACAACGGGTTACTGGTACCCTCTAATGATCCGGCGAGTCTGGCCGCGGCAATTCTCTATCTGTTGCGCAAGCCTGAACGCCGGAAAATGATGGGGATCGAAGGCAGGAAAAAAACCTATCCCCTGTTTGACAAAAAACGGCTGGTTAAGGATATCGACAGTCTGTATCAACAACTTCTATCCGGTGAAAGATTAAATCATTTCAATACTTACAAGGGGAAGCTCGACCGGCCTTAACGATGGATTCTCGAATAAAAAAGGCGCTCAAAGTAAAAAAACAGACAATAACACTGCTCTTGAATCAAAGATGCCGGTATCCTTCGACTGTCCAGCCATCTTTAGGCGTTCTTCGCCCGCAATTTTTCCGCACAGCAACCCGTGGCCTTGATTAATAATTAAAATCTATTTTTGCGTCTTAGACTACAGGAGAGATAATGAGAGCTTTAATCACTGGCGGAGCCGGATTTATCGGTTCTCATTTAAGCGAAAAGCTTTTGGAACTGGGATATCGTGTGACCATAATCGATGATCTTTCCACCGGGCGGATGGAAAATATCAAACATTTGACCCGCAACGAAAATTTTACTTTCGCCATTGAAAACATTCTCAACGAAACGGTAATGGACCGGCTGGTCTGCGAATGCGATATTATTTTCCATTTAGCCGCCTCCGTGGGGGTCGAACTCATTGTCAGCCGTCCAGTGGAAGTAATTCAGACTAACATTTTAGGAACTGAGATGGTGTTAAAGATCGCCAACAGATACAAAAAGAAGACTCTCATCACCTCGACCAGCGAAATTTACGGGAAAAGCGAAAAGGTGCCGTTCAAGGAAGATGATGACAGCCTCATGGGCCCGACCACCAGAAACCGCTGGTCCTACGCCTGCTCCAAGGCGGTGGATGAATTCCTGGCCCTGGCCTATTATCACGAGAAAAAACTCCCTGTGGTGATCGCCCGTCTCTTTAATACTGTCGGCCCCCGGCAGACCGGACGCTACGGGATGGTAATACCCCGACTCGTGGCCTACGCCCTCAAGGGAGAGATTATGCCGGTTTACGGCGATGGATTTCAGAGCCGCTGTTTTACCTATGTCGACGATTCGCTCGAGTATCTGGTCCGCCTCTCCCAAAACTCCGCGGCCGAGGGTGAAATTTTCAACGTGGGTAACTGCGAAGAAATCACTATCCTGGACCTGGCCAAAAAAATCAAGAAAATGGTGGGAAGCCCATCCGAAATCGAGTTAGTCCCTTATGACGAAGCTTATGCGGCCGGTTTCGAGGACATGCGCCGGAGAGTACCTGACATTTCCAAGGTAGTCAGCCGGACAGGATACAAGCCCATGTATAATCTGGATACAATTCTCCAGCGGGTAATCGAGTATGTCAGAGAAGCAGGGCCGGACACCTTGCTGAACCCCAAATCCGGCAGGTAAAAGCCTTTCTCATGAGCCGGACACCTGCCTGCTTTGCTGTGAATGATTCGGAGTTTCCCGGTGTTGGACAGATCTGAATTCCAGAATAACATTCCACACGCATAAAAGTGCGGAAAGTTTCTTGCCCGTGAGTCAAGGACAGTCTAGATGCTTATAATAAGCCGGGAGGTTCTCACCTCAGCTCTTTTAACGCTAGTCGGGGCGTGTCTTCTTTCGTATGTATTGATAATATTTTTCAAGCGCCTGGCCCTCGGCACCGGAGCTGTAGACAAACCTCGCACAGACCGTTTTCATGACCACCCGGTACCACTGCTGGGCGGTAATGCAATTTATGTCGCTTTTCTGGCCGGCCTGGTGTATAAAGGGATGATCGGACCATGGGTGGGGCTCGTTATGCTGGTCGGCCTGGCGGTCATGCTTTATGGTATTCTACTCCACCGTAAACGGCTGGCGCTTTACTTTGCTTTTGTGGTGATCTGGTGTTCTGCAGGGGGGATTCTCGCCGCCGATGATGCCCAAAACCAGGTACTGGGATTACTCCTCGGAGGAACCGTTCTGCTTTTTGTGGGCAATGTGGATGATGCCACCGGCGGAGTCATTCTCCATGTCAAACTTATCGGGCAGATTATCGCCGGCTTTTTTCTCATTTATTTCGGAATCAGGGTCAACTTCTTTATCGATCTGGGATATTCATGGGGCCTTGAAAGTTTGAAATACCTCACTTATCCCTTTACCCTGTTCTGGATAATCGGCATGACCAATGCTTTCAACCTGATCGACAACATGAACGGGCTCTCCTGCGGGGTGGCGGTGATCTCCAGCCTCTTCTTTGGCTTGATATCCTTTGTCAACGGTCATGTTGAGTTGGGATATGCCTTTTTTATTTTCATGGGCGCAGGCCTGGGTTATCTGCCCCACAACTTCCCGCGCGCGCGGATATTCATGGGGGATGCGGGAAGCCTGTTCATCGGATTCGTTATCGCCGGGCTTTCTATCATAGGGAGCTGGAGCACGGTGTCAGGATGGGTCACAAACCAGTTCAAATTATCGCTGTTCATCCCGATCCTGGTGCTCATCTACCCGATCTTCGATACTGCCCTGGTGACTGTAACGAGAATTTTGCGGCGCCGCCCGATCTCTCTCGGCGGCAAGGACCACTCCAGCCACCGCCTGGTGAAAATGGGGCTTGGTCCGGCCGATACGGTGCTCCTGATTTATACTTTCTCCAGCTTCGCCGGTTTTTGCGCCCTCTTTTTGACAATGATTCACTATGAGCAGGCGCTGTTGATGCTGGCTTTCCTGGTTTTATTCATTTTTCTGGTGGGACTTCGTCTGGGAAAAATCCAAATCCAGCAATGAAACTTTAACTGTCACCGATACGTTTTCTGTAATTGTAAAGATCGGATTCAGCTTACGCTAACCAGTTTACCAAAGGTGAAAAAAGGAAGATGCATAATATAAATTCTCAAGAAAAAGAACAAAGGTCCGGACTCCCGACAAACAAGCAGCTCTCTATGCTCCTTGAAAACCTCTTCGAACGCCATCGCCTTCTGGAGCTGGCGAATCGCTGCACCACGCGGGACCCGGACATAGACCTTCGCCAGGCCAGAATCTACGAGCTCGTGGAGATTTTGACTAAGGCCTGGGAAATCGGTCCGCAAAGGGGCAGCGGCAGTCTCTGGGGGGCGGTCGACCAGGAGCTGGCCGGCAGGCTCAAGAGCTATCTCGGTCTCGGAGAGCAGAGACTGCATGAGATGCTTTCCACCCTTCAGTCAGAAGGCGCTTACGACCGGAAAACAGCAGCGGTCCTTCTCTGGGTGCTCCTGCATGAGAAACACGATAACCTCCTGGCAGAGTTTGACCTGACACTTAGCCAGCGCTACCGTGACATGGGCAGCCAGCTGGGCACGAAACTGTTGTGCATGACCAAGGTCACGGAGCTTGAGGAGCGGATTGCGAGCCTGGGACGAGAGTTAAAGGGCCTGTTTACGGAGCAGAAGCTGGTGATTGAAAGTCTGGTTAAGCGCCTGGAAAATATCGAGGAATCGGACAAGCAGGGATCCGCAGGCCTGCTCTCCGGAGGCAGCGAAGCCCTCAAGCGCCGTCTGCAGAATATCCCCGAGGATAAAATGCGCGTCGGCGTTTTTGTCGATGTGCAGAACATGTTTTACGCGGCTAAAAAGCTTGATGGTGCGCGCATTGACTATGAATCCATGCTGGAGAGAATCGTCGGACCCCGCCGGCTGATCAAGGCAGTGGCCTATATCGTGGAATCTTCCGAAATCGATCAAAGCGGCTTTATCAGCGTCCTGGAAAAAAAAGGCTACCAGGTCCGCCGCAAAGAGCTCAAGTCTTTCCTTGACGGCACGGCCAAAGGGGACTGGGACATGGGGATGGCCATAGATATCATCGAGCTGGCTTCCTACCTCGATGTGGTGGCTCTGGTCACCGGGGACGGGGATTTTGTCTCTCTGGTGCGCCTGGTCAAAAAAATCGGGCCGAAAGTGGAGCTTTACGCTTTCGGCCACAACCTGTCCAGTGAGCTCAGGGAAGTGAGCGATCAATTCTTGGAAATAAGAAGCGACCTGCTGTTGAAAAACCAGTATCACCAGGCCCCACCAGCAGTAGCGGAAGATAAAAAAACCCCGACCGAGGAAGAAAAGGGGGTGATTGATACCCAAAGCGCTTCGGGTGCTTCATCTGAAAAGTCCTAAAACACGGAAAAGGAGCAATGAAAGCCATCATATTAGGGGCTGGAGATGTCGGTTTCCACCTTGCCTCCCGCCTCTCCCATCAAGGCGGCGAAATCTGTGTCATCGACCTTGACCAGGACAAAGTGGACCGGGTGGAAGACCACCTCGATGTACTGTCTTTCCAGGGCAGTGGGGTGGATTACCGTACCCTCGAACGCGCGGGAATTACCACCTCGGACACCTTGATTGCAGTCACTGACAATGACGAGGTGAATATTCTAGCCTGCCAGCTGGCCAAACGGTACGGTGTGACGCTCAAAATCGCCCGGGTAAGCGCTGAATATTACCACGGCGCATCGCCCCTTGCCCCATTCAGCGAGCTCGGGGTGGATGTCATGGTTAACCCGGAAGAGGCTTGTGCAGCGGAGATAGAAAAGCTGTTGAATCTGGCTGCGGCCACTGATGTAGTGGAATTCGCCGAGGGAGAGGTGATTCTGATGGGTATACGGATCGGCAATCAGTTTCTCTTTCGCGATATGCCTTTGAAACGCATTGCCGGTGAATTCGAGCGGCACAATTTCCTGGTCACTGCGATCAGCCGCGGCGAACAGACCATAATTCCCCGCGGGGACGATGTAATCAAGCTGGGCGATCTATTGTACGTGATCGGCAAGAACGAGGCCACTACGGATATCCTGCGCCTGGCGGGTTACGAGAACCGGAAACTTCAGCGGGTTATGCTGGCGGGCGGCACAATGGTTTCCGTGCTTCTGGCGCACAAGCTCGAGAACAGGGGGGTCAGCCCGATAATTTTCGAAGCGGATCGCAACCGCTGCGCGGTTCTCGCCGAGGAGCTCGGAGCCTCTCTGGTCTTGAACGGCGATGCCACTGACTTAGACCTCCTGCAGTCGGAAGGAGTGGATGGTGTCGATGGCTTTGTGGCCCTGACCGAGGATGAAGAGAACAACATTATCAGCTCTCTGGTGGCCAAGAACATGGGCGCTGGAAAAGTGATCGCCCAGATCAAAAGGCTGGAGTATATCAGCCTGGCCACCCGCATCGGTATTGACGCTACCGTGAGCCCCCATCTTTCCACGGTGAATGCGATACTCGCCGCCGCCAACAGCGACAGGCTGATCGCACTGGTCACCCTGCGAGGACTTAGCGTGCAGATCATGGAGGTGTTTGTCAAGGATGGCTTGCCGTTTGTGGGTAAGCCACTGAAAAATTTAGACTTACCCCCAGCCTGTATTGTCGGTTCAGTGGTCAGGGGCAGCCGGATCTTCATCCCCCACGGGGATGACCACCTGGAACCAGAGGACAAGGTCATTATTTTCACCCTCGCTAAACAAGCTCGCAAAGTAAGCAACTTTTTCTTATAACTTGTGAACTCCTTAAAATTTTCGATTCCCATAACCAGCCTTTCGTCCAGAGACTAATGAAAATCAGGCTTGTACTACATTTCGTCGGACTGCTGCAGGTGTTTGTCGGTTTAACGATGCTGTTGCCGGTAGTCCACGCAGTTTTTTATAAAGAACCGGTACTCATCCCGCTCCTGGCGGCCATGGGGGTTACGGTTATTGCCGGCGCCGTGGTTTCATGGCTCACCCGCAGCGAAGAAGATATCAGGGTGAGAGAGGGCTTTGCCATAGTCACTCTGGGCTGGGTCGCCACAGCCGCTTTCGGCTCCCTGCCCTTTTTATTCTCGGGCGAGATCTCGGGTATCACGGACGCCTATTTCGAGACCCTGAGCGGGTTTACCACTACCGGCGCCTCGATACTCACCGATATCGAAAAAATGCCCCGCGCCCTCCTTCTCTGGCGCAGCCTCACCCAGTGGCTCGGCGGCATGGGGATAATCGTCCTCTCGATTGCGATTCTCCCCTTTCTGGGCGTGGGTGGCATGCAGCTTTTCCGGGCCGAGGTTCCCGGTCCCACCCCGGACCGGCTCAAACCCCGTATCTCCCAAACCGCAGGGCTGCTCTGGATAGTCTATCTGTTCTTGACCATCCTCGAGATCCTGCTCCTGATGTTC
>Ga0307378_10004020_pt1 | contig 21219 bp, 21 predicted proteins | sample UN1MG_FD_202238 | JGI IMG/M metagenome (GOLD analysis project Ga0307378, IMG submission 202238) | Soil microbial communities from Risofladan, Vaasa, Finland - UN-1 | ecosystem: Environmental > Terrestrial > Soil > Coastal area > Acid sulfate soil | place: Finland: Risofladan, Vaasa | collected... | reverse complement strand
TTTTTATATAAGTTTCAGGGATTTAAGAACAAATTCCCGGAATGCAAGATTTTTTTGATTATTCACAGGAAAATTTTATATAATTGCTCTGGGCGAAGTTTCGAACATAGTTTGAAAGGCTCCGCCAAATTGCGCAAAATTTTAGATAAAAAATCAATAGATGAAATTACAAAATTTGTAAAAGAAGCTTTCGAACTGAAGGATAAAAAAAAATTAATTAACGAAATAAAAGAAAAAATTGATAATTTTTTTGGAATCTAGAATATGAAGGAAATAAAGACAATACATTATGTTAATCCAAATAATCCGAAAGACCAGAGAGTTGTAGCAAATATTGATGTCGGAAGAAAGAAGATTAGATATTTTGTTAACAGCCAAGCTGCTCAACATAAGTGGATTCAAAAAATAATCATAAATGGTTTTGATAAAATACCGGCTGGTTTTACAAAAGATGGAAGTGGCTTAGCAAAAGGTACAGGGCATCTAATCGTTAAAATGACAGACGCGAGATAAGCAGCCTGTTGGGCAAGAAGAATCAATGGTATGATAGAGTAGCTATACTGAAAACTATGTCTGCCTTGTGCTATTCGAACATGAGGAAACGATGATAAACGAACCTGTGCGCATAGTGGCCGAAAGCTTTCAGACAGCGTGGCTGGAAGTCGTTAAACAATTAATGGACTCCCATTGGGAGCTTCGCAACCTTGTTGTCCACATCAAGAATCCGGGCACACTTGATCAATCGTTCCATGACAAGATAAAGACTTTTGCCAAGGCACAGGAGATTTTTGATCCCAAGCATGTGGCATATACAATATTTCCCCACAAAATGTATAAAAGCAGAAGAAATGCCACGGCGCTTTTCACGGCCTACAACAAACCTAAAGGTTTTTACGACCGGACTAGAACCGGATGGGGCACTTATTTTCGCAGGATGACCAACTATGTGGGGGTAAACGGAACAGTCAATCAGTTGGACAACATTATCTCGGCCATTCGGGATCGGGTGCATCTTAGTAAAGCAGCATATGTCATTGTCATTCAAAGGCCGGGCGGAGAAACCGTGCGCCCGTTGGGCGGGCCGTGTCTCAACTACATCGCCATCCAGGTTGAGCCGGGAGAAACAGGACACCCGTTGACGTTGGGTCTGCTGGCCGTATATCGGAACCACGACTTTTTGGAACGTGCCTATGGTAATTATTGGGGGTTGTGCAACCTCCTTCGGTTCCTCGCTAAAGAGGTAGACGGGATATCTGGTCCTCTTACATGCATATCGTCTCATGCTTATGTTTCTGGAATGAAGACGGCGCTCAGGCAGTTTATGGAGGGGTTATGATACAGCTCCACTCTCGCCGCTTCAACCTAAGGGAGTTCAAGATCGAGGTTACGTACCGATGCCACTTGAGCTGTGTACATTGCTCCAGTGATGCACGGCTCTCAAACTCGCTGGAGATGACACGTGATGACTGTTTACGCATTCTCGCCGATGCGGCAAAGATGGGGGCACAAGATGTTGCCTTTTCGGGCGGAGAACCTTTTTTATGGCCTCATCTGTTTGACGTTGTAGAGGTAGCGGTCAAGCTTGGTATGAAGGTTACTATCTACACATCCGGTAATGTTGAGGATTTTAAACAGAGAGCAAGTCATTTGCACACGCTTGGTGCCTCACGTTTCATCTTCGGTATCTTCGGGGCGACAGTTGAAAGCCATGACAGGGTTACACGTAAAGCAGGAAGTTTCGTTCGAACCAGGATCTCGATGCGAGAAGCACTGTCGGTTGGGTTAATTACGGAGATACATTTTGTTCCGATGTCTAACAACTACCGTGAACTGGGCAACGTTACCCAACTCGCTCGCAAGTTAAGGGCGTCACGTATCAGCGTTTTGCGCCTCGTGCCACAAGGACGCGCTACTTTAGTACGACATCGTGTCCTGAATCGCATCCAAAACTTAGAACTTCGCCGCCACATTCATGCTCTAAGGAATGAGTATGGAAATAATTTCGTCAGAACTGGCTCTCCATATAACTTCTTGTTTCTTAACGATAAACCTGGATGCTGGGCGGCCATAGACAGGTTGATAATCACTCCCGATTTGCGGCTTTGTCCATGCGATGCCTTCAAGAGAATCAGTGCATCGGATTTGGTAAAAACAGAAAAGTGGTCCTGTTTGTCAGATGCAAGTTTGCCAGAATGTTGGATGAAGTCCCCATACTTGGAGGCTGTACGCAAGTACCTTACTACAGACTTTGAGGCCCCGTGTGATTCTTGCAGGTTTTTGGAGAAGTGCGTATCAGGCTGCTTGGCGCAGAAGACCATTGCCAATAACTCGCTATCAAAAAAGCCTGACCCAGACTGCCTTAGACCCAATATCCAAAGGAACACGACATGACCTGTTCATCCAAAAGCTTCAGTAAGACAGTCCGGTTTACCGACCTCGTTGAATCGGTGCAATACTGCAATCTTTGTCCCCGGTTGTGTGCCCGCAGAAAAGTACTATCGTCCGCAAACGGAAGTATAGATTCAAAGGTTCTGTTTGTAGCGGAAGCCCCAGGACGGCTTGGGGCTGACCGGACAGGAATTCCCCTCCACGGGGACCGCACGGGCGACAACTTTGAAGCGCTTCTTGGGAACATCGGATGGCAGAGAAAGAATATTTTCATCACCAATGCAGTGCTATGCAATCCTAAGAAAGAAAATGGCAACAACGCGACACCGACACGGGAGGAGATTGCGAACTGCTCTGCGTACCTTGAAATGGTGATTGCCTTGGTCTGTCCTGACGTCATCGTCACTTTAGGAACGACAGCATTGGGTGCCCTCGACCTGTTTTCGCCGCATGGTATTGAACTGCGAAAGGATGTTGCGAAGCTTGTGCCTTGGTGGGGGACTTGGCTTTTCCCGCTTTACCATCCCGGGCCACGGGCTTTAATCCACAGGTCACTTGCCAAGCAAAGGTCTGATTTCATGCTTCTGTCTAAGATTGTACGGCCGACTAAGGGGCTGATTGAGAGGAGGAAGCCCAGAGCCAAAGCTCCCAGCCTATTCCCTGGTGGTGCGTCAACGATGCAGCGAGTGGCGCGAGTTCTGCTTGAACTTGGTGGCAGGATGACGTACTTCAAAATGACCAAATTGATGTACCTGATTGATCTTGCCTGCCTTGAAAAGTTTGGCCACATGATTGCAAGCAATATTTATCTACGAGAGGTAGAAGGCCCGTGGCCTCCAGACCTCGATAAGGCACTTGAAGCAATGCAGGGTTATGAGGTCCGTCGATTCTTTACACGCAAGATTCCAATGGTTGCTCCGGGTCCGTCGCCCCGATTCAAAGTTTTGTTTGATGATGACATCTTTGAAATCATTTCTGACGTTTTTCGAACCTATGGGGCCATGAGCAATGCGCGCATAAAAACCGCCGTTTATCGCACCGCCCCTATGCGTTTCGTCCTTCACGAAGAAAACAAAGGGAAAAAGATGGTGAATAAACCTGTACTCTACAAGGACAAGACAGCACGGGAACTCTTGGAACATGAATTATAATAACGCCTCTTGAGGTGGTGGATGATGAAGAAGAGAATCAAGCAGCCGTTGAAATTGAGCGGTATAGCAGGTTGTATTTGCCTAACAATCTGGCGGGACTGATCACTATTGGGTTAAGAGATGACAGGAGATAGTTATGAATTTCCCAAGAACGCCTTTCAAATTAAATGAATCAGAAAAGGGAGATAAAGAACTATTAAATTACTTAAGAGTACGTGATAATTTTCCATATCTTGATAAGAGTACATATGAAAAAATAGACTCTATCAAGATGGATCACACGAAACCTAATATGCAAAAACATCAACAGGAATTAATAGGACTGTGGCCCATGATACTTACCGATGTTCTTCTTAGATTAAAGAAGAATGATACTAGAGAATGGCATAATGACAATAAACACATGGGCACATTTTTCGATAAAAAATCATTAGGCATAGATGAATTGGAAGAAGTGTTTACAGGCTTTTCTGAGTTTGAAGGAATGATGTATGGGGCATCCCCAGAGCATTATAGAGATCATATTACACATTCTTTTAGGGTATGGATAATAGGTCAAGGATTATTAAATGAATGTTTTAATAATAAGTTATCAATGAATGAAAAGGTTGAATTAGAAATATCTGAAATGGAGTGGGCCTGTATGTGGACTATTGTAGCATTATGTCATGATGTGGGCTATCCATTATCACAAATTGAGAGAATTAATCAAAAAGCACAAAAGACATTTAGACGCCAAGGGCTTAAATCAGTTGGGAATATGAGTTTTTCATTTTCAGACCAATTACTACCATTTCATGATTCAATAATTAAATTAATAGCGTCAAAACCAGTAAGAAACGGAGACACTCTTTATTTAACGCATTTGCAGAATAAATATTATTTAAAACTATTAAAATCGTTTGATAAATTAGATCATGGCATAATAAGCTCATTATTGATTAGTAATGCACTTGTATATTTTTTGGAATCAGATTATTCACACGACCCATATTCTTCATTGGGGAAAGAAGATGTCAGACAATTTGTAATTAGACGAGAAATATTGCGATCTATTGCAGCCCATACATGTCAAGATATTTATCATTTATATTTCAATACATTATCCTTTTTACTATATATTGTAGATGAAATACAATGTTGGGGAAGACCAACATTCATGCAATTACAGCAAGAACATTCTCTGAAAGAAAGCTGTATAGAAGTTAAAGAGTTTAATGATAAGAGGATAAAGCTAATTATAACCACATATGCGGATAAATGGGATAACAAGCAAATAAAACTGGTGTCAGTACAGGTCGGCAGATTAAAGAAAATGTTAAGATTAGCTGTTGATACAAAAAAATTAATAGAAAAACATTTTATGCACTTTGAAGTAACAAATAAATCTGGACAAAAATGCCTGCTTTCATTAGATCGTGGGAAGATAGCCTTTGTGGAGCCAAAAAAACTCTGACGTGGTTTAGGAAACAATAAAGGATAAATATTATGGAAAAGAGCAAAAATGTATTTGTTAGTCATTACAATAAAGATGAGAAAAACATTGGGGATCTAAAAGAGTTGTTATCAAAAAAAGGTTACGAATTAAAAAACAGTTCTATCGACAGTACAAAATCTAATGAAGCTAACAATCCTGATTATATAAAGCAGCTATTAAGAGATAGAATTTCCTGGGCTGGAACATTTGTTTGTCTTATCGGTCCTCACACACATGAAAGACCTTGGGTTGATTGGGAAATAGAAGAAGCTAATAGGCAAGGGAAAAGAATAGTTGGAATTTATATAGAAGGCGCTCGTGACTCGGATGTGCCAGGAAATTTTGATAAATATGGGGATACTGTTGTAGGGTGGACTACAGATAACATTATTGATGCTTTAGAAGGCGAAGATAATAATTGGAAAAATCCTGATGGAAGTGATCGTCCTGGCAAATGGGGTATTCCGAGGAGAGAATGCTAACATATATATATATTATAGCAAGAGATTATGGGTTCGCACCAAATCCATTCTATGGTATTTGTACTCTAGCAACGTGTAAACCAGGCATAAGAAAAAGTGCAAATATAGGAGATTGGGTTATTGGTGTAGGATCAAAAACAATTCTCGAAAATAAATTAGTATATTTGATGAAGATATCTGAAAAAATATCATATAATGAATATTGGGGGAATGAAAAATATGGTATGAAAAAGCCATATATGAAAAGTAGTCTCAAGAAAATGTATGGGGACAATATTTATTATTATGACAACTTGGCAGAAAAATGGATACAGGCAGATTCACACCATAGCTATGCTAATGGTAAAACTAATCCTGACAATCTAAGAAAAGATACCAGCAGCAATAGTGTTTTAATTGCAAATGAATTTTACTATTTTGGGGGAGATGCCATTGAAATACCCGAAAGATTCAGAGATGAAATATATAGAAGTGTAAGAGGTTACTGTAAAGTAGAAACTTCCAAGACTATTACGAGTTTTATTAAGTGGATTAGATCTTCCCATGAGATTGGATACTATAGTGATCCGAGGCTTTTTGCGAAATTTCAACGTTATGATGGGAGATCATAGAGAAAGGAAAATATGGTGACAATAATAGAAGTAATTCTTAATCTTAAGAACTGGAACTTATCTTTTACTCTTAATTGGGGCATATTATTAGCAGTTGTTGTATTGTTGATCATTGTTAAATTCATAATACGGTTTGTCAGGAGCAATAATAAACAAGACATTATCCCAGTAGAATTGAGTTATACTATTGGTGGAGCAAGCGTGAAATACGCAATAATTAGGAGCCATGAGAATGTTGAAATTGCTCATAAAATATATGTTGAACTCATAACAAGAAAAGCTGCAATTGAAATTGATGAGACAAATGACGTAATAACTGAAGTTTACAACTCATGGTATAACCTATTTCAGATTACTAGAGATGAATTAAAACAATTATCAGGACATCTTTTAATTAATAATCAAACGTCTGGAGATTTAATAACTCTTTTAACAGATATTTTAAACAAAGGTCTTCGACCTCACTTAACAGAGCATCAAGCAAGATTTAGAAAGTGGTACCAGGAAGCATTAGAAAAAGAGGGCAATAAAGGAAAAAGCCCACAGGAAATTCAAAGGGAATACGATAATTACAATCAATTAGTTAAATCAATGAAACAAGTTAATAAATTACTGATTAACTATGCTAATCAATTGCAATTGATCTTAAAAGGGAAATAAACTGCCCTGATCCCATTAAACGTACCTTTCATAGAAAGATACGGTAAAAATGTCCTTGATGAAGTTAAGGGGGGCAGGCACACAAAGGGCGCTGTGGAAGACCGCAAGGCGGGCTGAAACCGCCCGGCTGTGACTGCGGAGGGTGGGGAAACGATTCGGCTTGCCCGCGAATGTGTTGCTTAAATAATATGCTACAAGCGGGGGGCGGACGAAATCGAGCAAAAATCTCCCTTAAAAAAATAAAAATTTTTCGGCGCGCATTTTTATAAAATATAAATTTTTGCGAGGGTGAGGACGCAAGAGGTTTGGCACATTTTGTCGCCGCCCAAAATGCGCCAAACATGATAAGCCGAATCGGATGAAACAGCGATTGCGTTCAAAAACCACGAAGGCATAAAGAAAGGCTGGCGTCTCCTCTCCTGATTTGCGTCCAGCAAATCAAAATGGGAGGACAGGCAGGCCTGCTTGCCGCTCGGCCTAGAGCGGCAAATGAGTGCGCCCCCAGGCGCACGGGGCAGCGCAGCCCCGGCCCCCAGGCCGGGCAAGCGGTGCATCCACCACAAGAAGAGCCCGCCCCAGCGGGCGGTGCATGGCTTAGAGGTTAAGGACGCATATTTTCGACAGAATAAGTTCGAACATAGGTTGAAAGACTCCACTCAAAAAGGGGTCAGAGTCATTTTTTTTACGACCCGATTTGTAACGGGCTTGATGAATCAAGCCCCTACATTTGGCAATATTCGAGAATAGGGAGACAGTAAAATGGGTAAGAAAAAGAGTGTGCTTGATTTCTTGAAGATGAAAAAAGATAGAGAAAAGATTACGTTTCTCACATGTTATGATTATCCTACTGCTACTTTTGCGGAAAAAGCCGGTTTGGATATGCTTTTGGTTGGCGATTCGCTGGGTATGGTTGTTTATGGATATGAAGGTACCATACCGGTAACAATGGAGCAGATGATTGTTCATTCAGAAGCTGTGCGTAGGGGAGCTCCCCATACTTTCGTTATTGGCGATATGCCATTTATGTCTTACCAGGAGTCCGTAGAGAAGGCAATATATAATGCCGGAAGATTTTATAAAGAAGCAGGTGCGGATGCTATCAAACTTGAAGGCGGAAGGAGAGTAATTAATCAGATTAAAGGGATTGTAAATGCAGGAATGGTAGTAATGGGACATATTGGATTGACTCCTCAAAGTTCGGGCCAGTTAGGAGGATTCAAAGCTCAGGGTAGAACTGCTGAAACTGCCATGGAGTTAATTTTGGATGCCAAAGCGATTGAAGAAACGGGTGCTTTTGCTATTTTGCTTGAAGCTATACCGCCAGAAGTAGGAAAGATTATCACCGAGAGAAGTCAGATACCTGTTTTAAGTATTGGCGCAGGAATTGATTGCGATGGTCAACTGGTGATTGTTGGTGATATGTTGGGATTGTTTGAAGCATTCACTCCTAAATTTGTGAAAAAATATGCTTCTTTGAGTGACGATATTACAGAGGCATTTAGGAAATATGTACAGGATATAAAGGAAAAGAAGTTTCCCGAAGAGAAACACACATATCAAATGTTACCCGGCGAGAAAGAAAAACTGGAGAAAATGGTATCAGGGATGTAATTGGAGCCTTCCGAAAGGAAAGCAATTTATTAAGAAGGAAGGTTAAAAGATGAAAAAATTCAAGAAAATTCTGCTTATTCTTTTTCTTATTTCGCTATTTGTCTTTGTGGGAGGAACAATTGCTTTAAGGATTGCATTTCCTCCGGCAAAAGTGAAAGCTATGTTGATAACCAGGATGTCTGAGGTCCTCCACAGGCAGGTAGAAATAGAAAGTATCTCCGTTGGTCTCAGAGGACTTAGAGTCAAAGATTTCAAAATCTCCGAGAAGCCGTCATTCGAAAAAGGAACCTTTGTGGAAGCAGGACAGTTTCAGATAAGGCCAAAATTTCTCCCCCTTCTTAAAAAGCAGATTTCCATAAGCGAAGTTACGCTCATCTCTCCAGAAATAAATATTATGAGAAAAGTGGACGGCTCATTTAATTTCAGCGACCTTATGGTAGAGAAAATACCTGAGGCAAAGAAAGAAGAAAAGGCGGAAAAGACAGAAAAGGGTCCGCCGGCAAAAATTAAACCCATAGCCTTCTCTTTCCTCGTATCGAAAGTAACCATATCCGGGGGAGAGGTGAAATTTGTGGACAGGACGCCACAGAAGCTATCGGCAGATTTGAAGAATATTAACCTGAGTGTTTATGGCATTTCGCTTGTTTCACCTTTCTTTGTGGAAGCCTCTTTTGATGTGGCAAAGGAGAAATTGGAGGGTTCTCTTGCCTTTAAAGGAAGTGTTGACATAAAAGAAGGGAGTATCAAGATTAAGGAATCTTTAGCGACTATAGCTGGCGCAGGAATAGGAGCTACCGGGAGTGTGGAAAAGTTTATGGAGCCAGAGAAGCTCTCCTTTGCAATTAATATAAAAAGTGAAGATTTTGCGCTGGAGAAGCTTTCCAAGACATTTCCTTTCTCCGGAGATTTTCTAATGTCTGGCGAGCCAGATATAAGCGCAGATATCTCCGGGAATTTGAACAAAATTAAGATTAAAGGCAATATTGGTATTAGAAAAGTCGAGGCATTGTTTAAGGACTTATTCCATAAGCCTTCTGGTATAGACGGGGGGATGGGAATTGATATTGTCCTTGAAGACAATAACATTCTGAAGTTGAACTCAATATCAATAGCTCTTGGTGAGATGAAAGCTTCTGCCTCCGGGAAGGTGGTAGGGCTTAAGGAGGAGAGGAGACTCAATCTTAAAGTTTCTCTGGAAAAATTTGATATGAAATCGCTTCATGAGTTAGTCCCTCTCGCCAAGAACTACGGGCTTTCCGGAAAGGTGGCAGGAGAGACAAAGATTTCCGGTGTACCGAAATCGATAGATATTTCCGGAAGAATGGGCGTAGAAAATGTAGAATCAGCTCAGGAACAGATAAGTGTGAAACTGGACAGGTCTAATTTGGAATATTCAGGAAATGTCCTGAATTTCAAGAAGCCGAAGGTCGATTTCAATCTGGATGTAGGGACGGTGGAAGTGAAGGTGGCGGAGGAACCGAAAAAGCCAAAGGAAGGGAAGCCAGGAGCAAAGGAAACGAAAGAAGAGCCACCTGCTGTAAAAGGGAAGCCATCTCCTAAAATCGGGATTCCACCAGATGCTACCGTCTCAGGGAAACTCAAACTGAAGAAACTAATATTTCAGAATTATCAGATATCTGATTGTTCGGCAACACTGGACGTCGCTAAATCGATGCTGAGTCTCAAATTGCTCTCTTTATCAGCATATGATGGTAGTATGAAAGGCTCTCTCTCAGCCGACCTTGGAGATACTTCTTTAGAGCAGCTCAAATTCGGTCTCGATAGTGACATTAAGAATATCGATATGCATAAGGTTATCCAATCTACGGGCCGGAAATTGAAAGGGGAGTTTTATGCTATGGCTTCCGGAAACATGAAATTATCTGGAACGGGAAAAGATTTTTCTAAATTGAATGGTTCGGGTCTCGTGGAGATAAAAGATATGAAGATAAAAGGGATAAAGATTCTGGACAGGATTGCTTCTGCTGCCAAAATTCCTGAACTTAAAGAGACAAATTTTAAATCGGCAAGCGGGAATCTTACCATCAAAGAAGGAAAGGTATATCTTGCAGACGTGAAAACAGAAGGTGGAGATAAACTGGATGCTTATTGTTCCGGCAATGCTGATCTGGTTAAGAAGACGCAGGATATAAAAGGTGATATCAAGTTTGCCAAGCAATACTCCGGGGGAGATTTTGCCAAATATGCCGGTGACGCTGAAGGACGGGTAACTGTTCCGTTTAAGATTGCCGGAACATTTGAAGACCCAAAAGTTAATCTTGACTGGGGGAAATTGACCAAGAAGGCAGCAGAAAAGGCTGGCAAAGATATTTTGAAAAAGGGAATAGAGGAAGGCTTAAAGAAACTTTTTAAGAAGTAGCGAAGCATGAGGCTTGAGCGGAGCGAAAGCCGACGGGGCAGTAGTTCAGTTGGGAGAACGCTTCCCTCGCACGGAAGAGGTCAGGGGTTCGAATCCCCTCTGCTCCACATAATTCTGGGGACACAATACTTAATTAGAGTGATTATTCGAAAGGGGTCAGAGTGATTAAATGTCCGAAATGTGGTTATGAGAATAAGGATGATGCATTATACTGCGGAATGTGCTACGAACCGTTCAGGAAAAAGGCAGAACCTCCCGAATTTTCTGAACCCGGAAAAGAAAAAGGTCCCTCTTTGCAAAAAGATGTATGTACTAACCATCCAGACCGCCCGGCGCAGGGATTCTGTGCAGTCTGTCAACGCGATTTCTGTTTTGACTGTCTTCAGGAGAAAGATGGACAATTAGTTTGCAATCAATGTTCTACAGGAGTAGTACCGAAAAGAACAAAATATGGGCAAGAAATCACGCGTGGGCAATACGGGATATTCACTCCGGAAAAGGGTTTTTTCCGTAAATGCTGGGAACTAATTATATATCCCAGGAGATTTTTTGAAGAATTACCTCAGGAAGGTGGTTTTGGCGCACCGATAAAGTTTTATATAGTAGCATTAGGTTTGTTGCTTGCGGCAATTTGCATACCCACATTAATATTTTCTCTCACCAAGCCGATGAATCAACTCGCCGCCTTGATGGGCGTGGGGATTTTGTTCTTAATCTTCTCTTTAGTTGGCTTGTTGGGCATATTGGGTCTTTTTATTAATGCGGGTATTTACCATTTCTTTGTGATGTTATTTGCCGGAAAGAGAGGTTACGAACAGACTTTTCGCGTAGCTACTTATACAGCTGTGGTCACTACTGTTTGGACTATTGGTTTATACCTTCTTTTGCTTATTTTTGTCGGGGGTGACATATTATCAGGATTCCTTGCTTTCGGTGCTACTAAATCACCTGAAGTTATTCTATATCTTGCTGAACAATTTAAGAGCACTTTGTTGTTCTGGACAATAATTTATGTTCTATTCTGGCTTTATGTAACTTTTATTGTCCAGGTAGAAGGATTCAGGAAATTCCAAATTCTTACCACTCCTAAGGCAATTGGGGTTGTAATTTGTCCTGTTATTATATGGACTTTATTCAGTTTTCTTATTCCTAAGAAAGAAAAAGTACTCTATCGCAAAAGATATGAGACAAAACAAATCCATTATCATATAGAAGGTTATGATGTCTTACCTCGTATTAGCACTAAAATATAGACCACAAACGTTCGATGAGATTGTAGGGCAGGAGCATGTCTCTAAGACTTTAAAGAATGCTATTACCTCAGGTAAAGTTGCCCACGCTTACCTTTTCTCAGGCCCCAGAGGCATAGGCAAGACAACCACTGCACGCATCTTAGCTAAAGCACTGAATTGTAAAGAAAGCCCCACACCCCAGCCCTGCAACAAGTGTATATCCTGTGTGGAAATTGTCAGAGGCAGTTCTATGGATGTTCTGGAAATCGATGGGGCATCCAATAGAGGGATTGATGAGATAAGGGCTTTAAGGGAGAACGTGAAATTTGCTCCCATCTCCTCCCGCTACAAAATCTACATTATTGACGAGGCGCATCAGATTACTCATGACGCTTTCAATGCTCTTCTGAAGACCCTGGAGGAACCTCCCCCCCACGTCATCTTTATGCTGGCCACCACTCAGCCGGAGAGGATTCCACCCACCATTCTTTCCCGATGCCAGAGGTTTTCCTTTAAATTGATTCCTCAGAAGAAAATCTTTGACAGACTAAATTACATTGTTGGAAAAGAAAAACTAAAAATAGAAAAGGAGGTTCTTAATCTAATTGCTTACAGAGGAGAAGGAAGTCTCAGGGATGCCCAGAGCCTGCTCGACCAGGTTATCTCTTATGCTGGCAATAAGAAGATAGGATTAGAGGAGACAAATTTCATTCTGGGTGTTCTTCCATTTGAGCGCCTGGTAGAATTTTCCGACCTCATCGCTGAGCACAAAGGCAGAGAGATTCTCTCCCTCATAGATGAGATAACCGAATCCGGTTATAACCTCCACCAGTTTATCAAAGACCTGAGGCAACACTTCAGGAATATGCTGCTTATAAAGGTGGCAGGAGAGAATACGAAAATTTTGCAACTTCCCGATAAGCATCTGGGAATCCTTCTCAAAAAAGGAGCACAGTTTACGGAAGAAAACTTGGTGAGGATTATCGACCTTCTCAGCAAGACCTACGAATCTATGAAGTGGAGCGAACAACCGCGCCTGGTGATAGAGGTAGATATGTTCCGTCTATGTCAGCCATATATCCCCATTGGAGAGATTATTGAGAGAATCAGGAAACTGGAAAAGTCGCTAACCCTTGAAGAGAAAAAAGGGGAACCGCCTAAGGAAAAATATGTCCCCCCGGTAGAGAAAGCTTCTCCCAAAATTAAGGAGAAGGAGGAACCGTATGCTGCAGGGGTTTCTCGGATTGAAGAAATTACAGAGCGCTGGGAGGAAGTTCTCGAATCTGTCAGGAAACAGGATACTCCTCTCCACTCTTGCCTTCTCGAGGGTTTGCCAGTCCGTATGGAAGGAGAGCTCCTGTATATCGCTTTCCCCAAAAGTTACAGTTTCCATAAGGACAGAGTAGAGAAAAAGTCGAATATTGTCGAACAAGCTATTAAGGAAGTTCTCGGGAAAGAAATCAAGATAAAATGTATGACTGGCGAGATTAATGCTACCTCGCCGACAAAAGAGAAGGTGGAGGAAGATGAGTCAGCTCCTGAGGAGTTTTTAGGAGAGTCTGAGCCAGAGGAGAAAGTGGTGGCTCCCAACCAGGAGCCGGTTTTCAATTCCGAGGAAAAAAAAGAAGTTGACCCAATTGTAGAAAAAGTGATAAAAATGTTTGAAGGAGAAATCGTAAAGGAGAAACCTGAAAAAGAATAATTTCGGTGAATTGAAATGCCTATCCATTCCAAATCTTTACAGAGACTAATCTCGGCTTTGCACCGTTTGCCGGGCATCGGGCCGAAGAGTGCCCAGAGGTTAGCATTCCATATATTGAAGAGTTCCCGGGCAGAGGCTAATGAATTAGCTCAAGCTATTCTCGCAGCAAAGGAGAAGATGAAAAGCTGTTCTGTTTGTGGCAATATCACTGATAGCGACCCTTGTTTGATATGTGATGATTCTACCAGAGATGGAAGTACCATCTGCGTCGTAGAACAGCCGCAGGACATCTTCGTTTTTGAAAAGATGGGAGAGTATAAAGGAACGTACCATGTGCTTATGGGTGCACTTTCTCCCCTTGATGGAGTTGGTCCTGACGATTTAAAGATAAAGGAACTGGTCACAAGAATTGAACAGGGAAATATCAGAGAAGTGATAATCGGTACAAATCCGAACGTGGAAGGCGAAGCAACTGCTGCTTATCTCTCGAAACTTATCAAGCCTCTGGGAGTCAAGGTGACCCAACTGGCACAGGGAATGCCTATGGGCAGCGACCTGGAGTATGCCGATGAAGTCACCCTGGCCAAAGCCCTGGAAGGCAGGCGAGAGGTTTGAAATTACGATTCCTCTCCTTAATTGGCTTCTTTATTTAAAGCATGTCTCCCTATGATGAGTAACTTGTAGGAAAAAAGATTGTCTTTCCTATGAAACCCAGGGGTTCGGACTCTCACGATATTGTTTTTTGGGAAGGCGAGGTCGGTACGATGAAGGCAAGGTTTAAATAGGGAATGGAGGCAAAATAGTAATTCAGGGAGGTAAATAGTAATGGCAAGAATTATAAAAAAAGTATCAAGGAAAGCCGGCCTTCCACCAGGTACTCTAATCCATGTGGGTAAGAAGGGAGAAGAAAGGGTAAATATTTCCATCATTGATTACGATGAAAAGCACTATCAGGAGAAAGAAACAGAAAACATTGAAGAGAGCTTTCCTTTTAAGGATAAGCCGACTGTAAGCTGGATAAATATAGAGGGCATTCATAAAATAGAAATCATAGAGAAAATCGGGAAACATTTCAATTTGCACCCTCTTTTGCTGGAAGACATTTTGAATACTGACCAACGTCCCAAAATAGAAGATTTTGATGATTATATTTTTGTTGTCTTGAAAATGCTTTATTATGATGAAAAGGAGGAAGAAATAATTTCAGAACAAGTTAGTTTAATTATTGGTTCAAATTTCGTTATTTCTTTCCAGGAAAAAGAAGGAGATGTCTTTAACCCCATAAGAGACAGAATCAGAAATGCTAAAGGGAGAATAAGAAAAATGGGTGCGGATTATCTTGCTTACGCTCTGATAGATGCAATTGTGGATAACTATTTCATAATTTTGGAGAAAATCGGGGAAAAGGTAGAAGGAATGGAAGATGAGCTGGTGACGAATCCTACTCCTGAGACCTTGCAGACAATCCACAATTTAAAAAGAGATACAATTTTCCTGCGCAAGTCAGTGTGGCCCCTAAGGGAAGGCATTAGCGTCCTGGAGAGGTCAGAATCTCCACTTATTCAGGAATCAACAGGCATATTCCTTAGAGATGTTTATGACCATACTATTCAGGTTATTGACACCATAGAGACATTCAGGGATATGGTTTCCGGGATGCTCGATATTTACCTTTCCAGCATCAGTAACAGGATGAACGAAGTGATGAAAGTGTTAACCATAATAGCTACCATATTTATTCCGTTGACTTTTATCGCCGGTGTTTATGGGATGAATTTCAAATATATGCCGGAACTGGAATGGCGCTGGGCGTATTTTGGCGTCCTGGCCATTATGCTTGTTGTGGGTATTTTGATGATTTCTTATTTCAGAAGAAAGAAATGGTTTTAAAGCAAAAAGGAGGCATCTTATGAATTTACTATTATTCATATTTGCAGTCATTGTGTCATTTATAGCGGTAAGAATAGGAGCCATTGCCTTCCAATTGACGGGGCTGGAATGGTCCTTAGCTAAATTCCAGGCGCTGTCCTGCTTTACAGCAACGGGATTTACCACAAAAGAAGCGGAACTGATTACCGGTCACCCTCAAAGACGGCGTATTGCCACAATTCTTATTATAATAGGTCACGCGGGTTTTGTTACCTTAATTGGTACATTTGCCAATTCATTAAGACCAGCCGCTACTATGCCTAAATTTACCATTCCCTTTTTACACGCTATTATTCCTTCCAGCCTATTGCCATGGATAAATTTGATAATTATCATATTTGCCGTTTACGCAATTTATAAAATTTCTACTCGCTCCAGATTCGCCGTAAAAGTAACCAATTTCTTAAAAGCACGTATAGTTAAAAGAGAAATTGTTAAACCTGTTTCTTTCCAGGAGCTTTTGGTGGCCACTGGTGGTTATGGTGTGTCCAGTATCGAAGTTTGTAAAGACAGTCCTGTATTGGATAAGACAATCCTTGAGTCAGATTTAAGAAAACACGATATTACAGTTCTGGCCTTGGAGAGGGAGGGACAGACGATTCCTAACCCTTCAGCAGAGACAAAAATTCTCTTGGGTGATAAACTTGTATGTTTTGGGAAGTTAGAAAATATCAGAACAGAATTATGCTTATCCCCTCAATAATTATGAGAGGTTTAATATATAAGATTCGCATGGTCGGGGACCTGAAGTATGCCGATGAAGTCACCCGGGCTAAGGCTCTGGAAGGGAGGCGAGAGCTCTGAAATTATGAATTTTCTTCTTTTAGCAGCGGAGAAGATATCAAAAAGTCGGCCGTGGAGTGATTACAAGCAATCGGTATATCGTGCAGGACAGCCAGCCTGAGGACTGCTTTTACGTCCACATCGTGCGGCTGGATGGATAAGGGGTCCCAGAAAAAAATAACAAGGTTTGCCCTTTTTTCTGCTATCATAGCTCCCACCTGGGAGTCTCCTCCCAGAGGGCCACTCAGAAGAAGGTGGACCGGTAATCCCACATCTTTTATAATTCTTTCTCCTGTTGCCTTGGTTGAATAGATTTCGAACTTTTGCAATGTGCCTTTGTTGAATTTTGCCCAATCAACCATATCCTTCTTTTTGCCATTATGGGCGACAAGTACCATAGTCTTCTTTTTCATTGTATTTGTACTCCTTTTACTGAATGATTTCTTCATACTGTCTTCAATATAGCATATCTGATAAGAAAAGACAATATATTTAGCTTTTATTTAGCGGCAAAGCGTAAGCTTTGTTTCTCGTAGGGGACGGACTCTGTGCCGTCCCTGCCTTTGGGCGGCCACGGAGTGCCGCCCCTACTACAATGAATATGCACACTGTGCAGTGGAAAAAAGGAGGTAGCAAATGAAAAAAATTCTTGGCATTGCGGGAAGTCCCCGTAAAGGAGGTAATACTCACATTTTGGTTTCCCAAATCCTAAAAGGCGCCAGAGAAGCGGGCGCCAGGACAGAGTTAGTATCCCTCAGCAACTTGAGAATCAAGGAATGCGATGGATGCCATACCTGCTGGGACACTGAAGTCTGCAGAATTAATGATGGAATGACACGAATCTACAAAAAACTTATGGATAGCGATTGTATAATTTTGGGTACTCCTATGTACTGGTTTGGACCAACAGTTGCCATGAAAGCCCTTATAGACAGGCTGATCTATTTCTGCGATTCAAAAACTGCAGATAAGATAAAGGGGAAAGAGGTCGTTTTAGCTATAGCCTTTGCAGATGACGACCCCAGCACTGCAAATCCTCTTTTGAGGATGATGGAAATGAGCGCAAGATACCTGGGAATGAAGCTTAAAGGGAAAATACTCGCGCCTGGCGTGCCGGAGAAAGGCGCCATAAAGAAAAAGAAAAGAAAGTTGAAAGAAGCTTTCAATCTGGGACGATTGATTGGGAAACATAGTTAAGAATCCCTCTCCCGTTTTGGGAAATAAGGGGGCAAATTAAAAACGATGGAAACGGCGTGGTATTTCAGGCTTTTCTATGTACACATCTTAAGTTTTGTTATCCATGGGCTTCTTCACGTAATCATAAGAGCGAAAAGAATGGGTTTACCACCTGGCAAGTTCTGGATAATAGTTACTTTGATAGGCGTCATTGCAGGGTGGATATTGATGTGGTTTGGTTCCTTTTCCATTAATGCGGCTTTCTGGATTGGGCTTGTTATAATTGTTTTTGGGAAAGTGGTATTAGCCCTGGGCTACTTCGCGATGAGGGAACACCCTGAGAAAAAGAAGGCTGTTGTAGATTGGGGTATTTATAGAATCAGCAGACACTCTCATGTCCTGGCAGTTATAATTTGTCTCCTCGGTGTGATTGTAATGGGATGGAATTTAACATCTGTTATGTATAAGTTGCTGTGGGTGTACTTTGCTATATATAGTATCGCATCTCATTTTTATGTACTAAATGAAGAAAAAGTAAACATAGAAAAATTCGGGCAAGAATATGTGAATTATATGAACAAAACGCCAAGATATATAGGAATACCAAAATCAGCTAAAAAATGATGAGAAAACTTCTTCACAACTTTAAATCTTTTTGACAAAGAGAAGAATTTTTGCTAAAATTGACTGGACTTTTGTCAAAAATCTATAAGGAGAAAAAGAAATGGCAAAACTAATAGAAGTAAGATTCCATGGCCGCGGAGGCCAGGGAGCCAAGACTGCATCTCAGCTTCTGGCAGAGACAGCTTTAGGTGGAGGCATGTACATTCAGGCATTTCCTGAATATGGTCCCGAAAGGTCGGGCGCGCCGATGAGGGCGTATACCCGCATCAGCGATGAGCCAATCAATCTCCACTGCGGAGTAGCAAGTCCGGGTGTTGTGGTAGTAATAGACGATACAATTATGGATACAGTAGACGTTGCTGAAGGCTTGGGAGATGGGGGTATCCTCATTGTGAATACAGAAGAGAAGCCAGAGGTAATTCGGCAGAAGACAAAGTTCAACAAAGGAAAAGTGTTTACCGTAAATGCAACTCAGATTTCCCTGGACATTCTGGGCAGGCCAATGCCTAATACCCCCATGCTGGGAGCATTGATAAAGGCTACAGGAATTATAAAAGTGAAAGACCTGGAAGAGAAACTAAAGAAGAAATTCCTGAAAAAGATTGGGGAGAAGGCAGTTAAGGGAAATATCGACGCCATTGAGAGAGCTTATAAAGAAGTGGAATCTGGCTGATTCTGATAGGAGGATTTATGAAAGAGAAAGGCTGGAAGGAGATACCGATTGCTGGATTAATTGTTGAGGCAGGAAATGCCGAAAAATATAAGACAGGTGACTGGAGGACTTTCAAACCAGTGAGGGACGTTGAGAAGTGCACCAATTGTCTCAATTGCTGGATATATTGTCCCGATTCATCAATCCTCGTATCCGAGGAAAAGATGACCGGTTTTGATTATGACCACTGCAAGGGCTGCGGAATCTGCGCCGAGATATGCCCTGTTAAGTGCATCGAAATGGTCAAAGAATAATATCATTGTATTGAATGTAGGGGCGACACTCTGTGGTCGCCCGAAGTTGTAGCCGCAGAGCGAAACTCTGCTAAATCGGTAGCCGCAGGCTTGAGCCTGCGTCAGGCAAAGCTCGCTTTGCTGCTACAAAAAATATCACTACACAGTGGAGGACAAATATGAAAGACAAATTAGCTTTGACAGGAAACGAAGCAGTTGCCCACGCAATGCGCCAGATAAATCCGGATGTGTTAGCAGCCTATCCCATTACTCCCCAGACAGAGATTGTAATGGCATTTTCCCAGTTCGTGGCTGATGGATTAGTGGATACAGAGACGATTCCTGTGGAATCGGAACATAGCGCAATGAGCGCCTGCGTAGGAGCGGCTGCCTCAGGAGCAAGGACGATGACAGCCACATGTTCCCAGGGTCTTGCGCTGATGTGGGAGATAGTCTATATCGCCTCATCACTCAGGCTTCCCATTGTTATGCCTGTGGTAAATCGCGCTCTCTCCGCGCCCATAAATATCCATTGCGACCATTCAGATTCTATGGGAGCAAGAGATTCTGGCTGGATACAGATTTATTGCGAGAGCGGACAGGAAGCGTACGAGTCTACTCTCCTGGCAGTAAGGATTGCCGAAGATGAGGAGATACTTCTCCCGGTTATGGTATGCCTTGATGGATTCATAACCAGCCACGCCGTGGAACGGATTGAGCTTCTGGAGGACAAAGTAGCAAAAGACTGGATAGGCGAGAAAAAAACCAGATACCCTCTTCTGGATGTTGATAATGCTGTCACTTACGGCCCACTCGATTTACAGGACTACTATTTTGAGCACAAAAGGCAGGAAGCAGAGGCAATGATAAAAGCATATTCAACCATACCCGGGATTGTAAACAAGTTTGAGAAGATCGTAGGAAAGAAGTACAACTATTTAGAAGAGTATAAAATGGATGGCGCGGACCTGGCAGTTATCGCTCTGAGTTCCACTTGCGGGACAGCAAAGACAACAGTCGACCGCCTGCGGGCAAAAGGCATAAAAGCAGGAATGGTCAAACTGAGATTCTTCCGTCCCTTCCCGGCGAAAGAGGTAGTAGATGCACTTTCCAAAGCAAATGCAGTAGCCATACTTGATAGAAGCGATACATTCAGCAATACGGGTGGGCCAGTTTTCAATGAGATAAGGTCAGCCTTCTATGAGAAAAAAGACAAGCCTTTTATTGTAAATTATATTTATGGTCTCGGAGGAAGAGACATCAACGTTGAAGATATAGAGAAAGTCTATACAGACCTGGAAAAGATTCTCAAACAAAAGAAAGTAGAAACTCTTGTAAACTACCTCGGCGTCCGAGAATAAAACAATCGCCTTTGGACTCCTCCCGAAAGGGAGGCATAATCGTCTTTGGACTCCTCCCGAAAGGGAGGAATGATAGCCTTAATATCGAATAATCGGAGGCACATAAATGGCAACCATCAAAGAACTATCAAAAAGACCCAAAGTCCTAACCGGCGGCCACCGCCTTTGCGCTGGCTGCGGGGCTTCCATAGGTATCCGTCAGGTCCTTCTGGGAACAGAAGACCCGGTCGTTGTGGGATGCGCCACAGGTTGTGTGGAAGTAGCCACTACAATATATCCATACACAGCCTGGAATTCGCCATTCATACACAATGCTTTTGAGAACGTGGCAGCCACAATAAGCGGCGCAGAGACCGCCTATCGCGCTCTTAAAAAGAAAGGAAAGATAAAGAAAGAGATAAAGTTTATCGCCTTCGGCGGCGATGGCGGCACTTATGATATAGGATTGCAGTCGCTCTCCGGAGCCCTGGAGAGAGGCCACAAAATGGTCTACGTCTGCTACGACAACGAAGCTTACATGAATACTGGGACGCAACGGTCTGGCGCCACGCCCTGCGGTGCTTCTACAACTACTGCCCCAGCGGGCAAAGTCAAGCCGGGCAAGGAGCAGTTTCGGAAAGACTTAACCTCAATAGTAGCAGCTCATCACATTCCCTATGTAGCCCAGGCGTCAATATCCCACTGGAAAGACCTGGTCAACAAGGCAG
>Ga0307378_10004019_pt1 | contig 21228 bp, 17 predicted proteins | sample UN1MG_FD_202238 | JGI IMG/M metagenome (GOLD analysis project Ga0307378, IMG submission 202238) | Soil microbial communities from Risofladan, Vaasa, Finland - UN-1 | ecosystem: Environmental > Terrestrial > Soil > Coastal area > Acid sulfate soil | place: Finland: Risofladan, Vaasa | collected... | reverse complement strand
CTTGATGCGTTCGGCCGTCTGTTCGCCGATCAGGAGGCTGTAGGTCCGCTTCATGTATTCGATGATGGCGGCGTCGAGGTCGTCACCGGCGACGCGGATCGATTCGGAGCAGGCGATGTCCGCCAGGCTGATGACGGCGACTTCGGTCGTCCCGCCGCCGACGTCCACCACCATGCTGGCGGTCGGTTCCTCGATGGGCAGCCCGGCGCCGATCGCGGCCGCCATCGGCTCCTGGATAAGATAGACCTTCCGGGCGCCGGCGCGATGGGCACTGGAAAGAACCGCCCGTTTCTCGACGGCCGTGATGCCAGAGGGGATGGCGATGACGACCCGCGGGCGGATGAGGCTCCGCCGGCCGTGAACGCGGCGGATGAAATAACTGAGCATCGCCTCGGTGATGTCGAAGTCGGCGATGACGCCGTCACGCAGCGGGCGGATCGCCTGGATAGAGGGAGGCGCCTTGCCGAGCATCCTTTTGGCCATCTCCCCGACCGCCATGCCGTCGAGCAGCACCTTGCCGGTGTCCCTGTGCACGGCGACGACGGAAGGTTCGCACAGAACGATCCCCTGGCCGCGGACGTAGACGAGGGTCGTGGCGGTGCCCAGGTCGATGCCGATGTCGTAAGAGAACAGCCCGATGAGACGGTCGAAGATCATAACAGTCCCCGAAATGGCGATTGCATCTTCCGGTGCCGACCTTGGCCGACGGGCATTTTACTCGGTGGCGGGAGCCGGCGCCGGTTCCTCAACGGGCGCCGGTTCGCCTACAGGCGCCGGTTCGACCACAGGCGCCGGTTCGACCACAGGCGCCGGTTCGACCACAGGCGCCGGGGCGCCCACAGGCGCTGGGGCGCCACCCACAGTTCCCTGCGGCCACTGTTCGAGCGCCTTCTGCATCTGGTCCAGTTCCCCCCCCGCCGCCGCCTGTTTGCTCTTCGCATCCTCGAGGTCGCGCTGACTCTGCTCGCCCGCCGATCCCAGGGGCAGGATCGAGCCGTAGCGGCCCTGGAGCGTAATACAAGTCATCACAAGCGCCGTGACGAGGGCAAGCGCCCCCAGCAGCAACAGCACCGTGTAGACGTTGCTGAGGGGCTGCGCGGCAATGCGGACCCCGCTGGCACTACTCGGGGAAGCGATTCGTGACATGATTTTCCTTCTCCACGGTACCGTTGACAATGATCAATTGCCCGGCGGCGCTATCGTGAGATACCTTGTCAATTGTCATCGTGGCCAGGTACTTGTTGCGCGCCTTGTCATAGATGTGGAACTTCATCCCCTTGACCACCCCGTCATCCGACCCGAGGCTGATCTGGACGATCCCGGCCGCGAGATTCACGTCCGTGACGATGCCTTCGAGTTTCTCGCTGGGCGGCAGGGGCGCTGCCTCCGGCGGCCAGTTCATAATATCGTACTCCTGGCGCGCCCACGCGATTTTGCCCTGAAGCACCTTGATCCGCTCATCGGCCTGCCGCTGGTTCTCCTGCGCGTCCGCGAACTGGGCGAGCAGGACGCGCCACTTGCCTTCAAGTTCCGTGTACATTTGCCGGAGCGTGTCCGCCTCTTTCCTCGCGTCGTCGCGCTCCAAACGCCACCCGTCGCGCTCCTCCATCAGTTTGGCGAAGGAATCCTTGATGCCGGCGTACTGCTCGGCGAGGTCCTGGAGCCGCGTCTCCTGATTCTCGATCTGCTCGCGGAGCCCGGCGATGGTGTTGTTGCGCAGCGCCAGTTCGTCGGTCAACGTAAAGACCTGCTGCTGGAGAACGGCTTTGTCGAGATCGGCGGTGCGCTTCGCGTCATCCCGCTGCTGGATGGCCGAGTCTCGCTGCTCGAGCGCCTTGTCGAAAAGCCTCACCTGTTCCTGGTAGCGCGCGTGCCAATTGTCGCTCAGGGCGAACTCGCGGGACACCAGAACCGCCACCGCGATCGAAACGACCACAATCAGGACCGTCAGGATCTTCCCCAGCGTACTCAAGATACACTCCTTTCACGAGGCGCCGGATGAGGGGCGCCCGTCCGGATTGTTTGCCCGCCGTCCGTCCAGAACCCTCCCGCCCGAAACCGCGCCCAGCGATTCTAGTTGCCCCCCCGCGGCCGTCAAGCAAAAATTCAGCGCCCAAGAAGGAAGCCTAAGCCCGGCTCCGGCCTGCATCGGCGTTTCGCGGGGTTCAGGGCTTCGGGCGGCCCCGCGGCCGCGCAGAAAAGCCCCAGCTGGGTTACCGGATCTTGAGATCCCCGGGCTTCAGGCCCTTCTTGTGGCCGCCCATGCCGATGTTGCCGGGTTCGTACTCGCCCACGAGGTCGACTTGGCTCCTGGCGGCGATCTGGTCTTCCATGCCCATGCACCAGTAACAGGCGTTCACCAGGAGCCGGCGGAATCCCTCGCTCTTCAGGTCCCCCGCGTGGCCCATCGTGGTGGTGAAAACCCTCGAGGCCTTTCCCTGCGTGCCGGTGTACGTCTTGATCCACGCCACGGGCACGAGTTTCTTATTCGGGTTCGGCTTGTCGTTCGGGTTCATGCCCTCGAGCACCTGGCCCATAATCAGCGGCCGGCTGTCTCCGGAGAGCGTGGTGATCGCGTAGACATCCGAGGGTCCCCAGATGTCTTCACAGCCTTGGACGATGGGGTGGTTCTCCATGCCCTCCGCGACGAGGCCGCGCGTGCTTTCTCTCTGGTGGCTCCCGTAGTGGTCCACCCAGTTCTCGCCCAGCACCTGGCGGCCGTACCCCCCCGCCGTTTCGCCGCCGGCGCGGAAACTCCACTTCCCATAAGGGGTGTCCTTCGGCTTCGCGATGTTGAAGGCGTGCGTGGAGGTTCGCAGCCCCATGATCGGCCTGCCGGAGTTCGTGTAGTCGTCGATATATTTCATCTGTTCGTCCGGCAAGTCGCGAAAGCGAAGGAACAGAACCATCAGGTCCGCGGTCGTCAGGGCTTCCAGGCCGGGGATGTTATCGCACGTCATGGGGTCGATCTCGCCGGATTGTTTGTTGATCGCAAACAGCACCGTGCACCGGAAACCCTGGCGCACGGCCAGAATCTTCGCCAACTGCGGGATCAGTTCCTCCGACCGGTACTCGTCATCCCCCGCCACCAGGACGATGTGCTTCCCCTTCCCCGGACCCTCATAACCATCGTAGACCACGTAGGGATCGGCCACAGCCTCCGAGGCCGCCTTTTCAGCCGCCGTCGTGGTGGACCGGGACAACGCCAGCCAGCCGACCGCCGTTACGACGGCCGTCAGAATGGCAACAAGGGCGAACGTTCGCATATTGCGGCTCCTTCCTGTGTTTTCACCACGCTCCCTTCTCGAGGGTGGAGAAGCGCGAAGGGTCGGGCTCGATCAGGTCGCCCGCGGCCTTGTTCCACCGCCGGGTCCGATGCGCCAGCCGGTGGCACCCGTGGCAATCCGTGCACACTTTCCCCGCCTGCCACCCTTCCTGGTGGATCTCCTTCCGGGCCAACCCGTTCTCCGGGTGGCACTCCATGCACGCCTCGGCAATCATTTCGCGCGGGTACATGATGTCGGGCGGCGTGAGGTGGAACTCGTCGCCGCTGTGGTCCTGCGAATCGCCGTGACACTTCATGCATCCGACGCCGGCTTCGGCATGACGCGCCGCCAGTTTCTCCGACTTGTAGTTCATGTGGCACACGAGACAATAGAAGTTGTCGGCCGGCTGCGTCCGGACGGCCGCGGGGGGCACACAAGTGGCGACGGCGACCACCGCCACGCCCAGTGGCAACAGCCAGAATGCGTGTCTCATCACCCTTCCTTTTCCCCGACGGCTGAGGCGAACCGGCTGCCGACGCCGTCGGCCGCCGGGCCTATGCCCGCGCGACGGCCTTGGCAAGGCCGTCGCACGGGTTCCCTTCAGGATATCGCCACTCAACCCCAACGCGCGTTCGCGCCGCCGGCTGTTACACGTACTCCCAGTCCCGGAGCCACTGGTAATCTTCGGGGAGTCTCGCCCACATTTCCCGCCCGGCCGCCTTCAACTCGGCCTTTTCCTCAGCCGATAGTTCCTGCCGGCGCTCCTTGACGGCCAGGGCCATGTTGTCCACCTGATGGGCGCTGATCAACCCCGGGATCGGCGCCGTGACCGCCGGGTTCTCCAGGATGTACCGAATCGCCAGCCGCGCACGCCGGTCGTCCGCCTCCGCCTCCGGACTGGTCGGCGAACTGTCGCCCTTGAACAGCGAGGTTCCCCCGAACGGCTTGATGCCGAACATGCCCACCTTCTCCTTCTTCACCGCATCAAATAGGCTGTCCTTGGGCAGGACCTTGCTGTCGGCCGTGTACGGCGTGACGACCGCGTCCACCACCGCGGGGAAGGTCTCGATCATCCACTTGATGTGCGGGCGATCGTGCGAGGAGAACCCGACGAAGCGGGCCTTGCCCTGCTTCTTGGCCGTCTCCAGCGCCTTCATCATCTCCCGGACCTCGGCCTCGGTGTGTTGGCCGCTTCGCTCGTGCATCGTGATCCGCCACAGGTCCACGTACTCGAGCCCCGACTCTTTCATCCCCTTGTCCAGCATGCCGAGCAGGCTCTCGGCCGTGCGGAAATTCTTGTTGCGCAACTCGTTCTGGTACCACGAGCATCCCAGAAACATTGCCTCGCGGCGCCCCTGGAGCGCCTTGCTGTATGCCCGGACCTCTTCGATGGTGCAGGCGTCGATGTGGTTGATGCCGACCTCGATACACTTGCTGACGACGTCATGGCGGTTCTTCTGAAAGTCCGGGTCGTTGAAGTCGCCGCCGAAAATGCCCTTGCCGGTATGGCCGACGGCCTTGTCGATGCGCTTCCAGTGGCCGCCCATGCACACCGCCGAGACCCAGAGGCCGGTTTTCCCCAGCCGACGGTATTCCATCCCGGGGTTGTAACTGCGCGTCTTGGCGACGTCGCTCGCGCCGGCCGCCTTGGCCACGTTCGGGCCGAGGGCGCCCATCCCCATGGCCAGCCCGCCCGCCGCTGCCGCCGAGGCGCTCGTCTGAAGAAAATCCCGCCGCGTCATTCGTCCGTCTGCCATCGCCCACCTCTCTTTCTCGCTCGCCGACCCTGGGATTCGCCTTGCGCTGTCCCCCTCAGAAAGATGCCCCATCCCGGAATGAGGCCCCTGCTCTTCCTAACACCGTTCCGGCGTCCCCCTCTCGCCCAATTCTCCCTCTTTTCCGCCCCCGCGTCCAGCAAGTATTCATTGAAACGGGGGGATTTTCCCGACAGGGTTTTGTTGGAGCCTATTCCAATAACCCGGAACAGCGGCGCTGTTGCTACTTATTATGCGCGAAGTATTCGCGAACGAGGGCTTCCATGAGTTCGGCGCGGCGGCGGTAGAGGCGGCGCAGTTTCCGTTTCTTGTGGCGCGCCAGCGCGTAGTGCACCAGGATCGGAAGCGCGATGGTCGTGTCGGCGTAGCAGACGACGGCGTCGGGCAGGCGGTTCGGGTCCACCTTGCCCCAGGAGACGGCCTCGTGGGGCGTCGCGCCCGACAGGCCGCCCGTGTCCGGCCGGGCGTCGGTGACCTGAAAAAAGTAATCCTGGCCGACCTCCTTGATCCGCAGGATCTCCTGGATCTGGGGCTCGGTCTGGAGCATGAAGTTCTTGGGGCTTCCGCCGCCCATGAGGACCACGGCGCTCTTGCCGCCGGAGCGCTTGGCCGCCAGGACGATACTCGTCGTCTCGTTGACATCAATCGAAGGATTGATCCGCAGTTTGTTGCCGCGGAGTTCGACGCCCGCCACGTTCATGCCGATCGTCGAGTCGCCGGGGCTCGAAGTATAGACCGGCAGGCCCGCGCGGTAAGCGGCCGCGAGGACCGAAACGTCCCGGAGGCGGTTCTTCTTTTCCCACTCGGCCGCGTATTTGCCGAGGAGATAGTGGAGTTCGGCGGTCCCCATCTCTTTCTGAAACTCCGGTTCCAGGAGGATGCGCCGGAGGATCTCGTCGGTGGCCATCAGGCAATCGGTGTAGCCGAGGAGCACGTCGTAGATCCGCACGACGTCGTTTTTCCTCAGGTCGGCGTCGTCCACGAGGTGGCTTCCGACGTGCAGCGGCAGGTTGAAGGCGAAGTGAAGGTCGTGGTAGAGGTTCGCGCCGGTCGCGACGATCCAGTCCACGAAACCCGCCTTGATGAGCGGGATGACCGAGGAGCACCCCAGGCCGGCGGGCGTCAGGGCCCCCGCGAGGCTCATGCCGACCGTCACGTCGCGCGCGAGCATCTTCGTCGCGAAAAGTTCGCACCCCTCGCGCAACCGTGCCGCGTTGTAGGCCAGGAACGTCTCGTCGATAAGGTCGACGAACTTTTCGCGGCCGGTGATCGGCTTCGGCAGGATCCGCCGGCCCGAAAGATAGGCGTCCTTGCGGGGACACTTTTTCTTGCGGAGCCAATCCGGCAGTTCCGTCAGGTCCTTGCGGGGTCGATGCGATCGTTTCATGGGCTTCACTCATCCGTTTCTAGGGCACCAGGACGGCGCGGGCGGGCTCGAAGCCGTTGAACCGGCTCGCGCTCGCGAGGCTGTAGGCGCCGATGTTCGCGACGTACACGAGGTCGCCGATCTCGAGTTCCGGCATCGCCTCGCCGCGCGCGATGATGTCGAACGAGTCGCACGTGGGGCCGGCCAGGGTCGACAGACGCGTCGGCCCGTCGCGGACAGCCTGGAACCGGTAAGCGGCGTGGTCGAACACCAGGCCGCTCAAGGACCCGTACACCCCGTCGTCCAGGTAGTACCAGTGCTTGTTCTCGCGGATGGCTTTGCCGACGATGCGCATGACGAGCGTGGCGGCGGGGCCGACGAGGAATCGGCCGGGCTCGGCGATGACGCGCACCGAAGGCTCGAACAGCCGCTCCACTTCGCGCGTGACGACCGACGCGATCGCCTCAAACGGATCCTCGCCGTAGTTGGCGTTCGGGATGGGGAATCCGCCGCCGATGTCCAGAATCTCCAGCGGAATCCGCTTGAGCCGCGCGTCGCGGAAGAGGATGGCGGCGATCTCGAGGGCCTCGATGTAATTCTCGACGCGCGTGCACTGGCTCCCGACGTGGAACGCCACGCCCGCCGGCACGAGGCCCATCTGGTGGGCCTTGATGAGCATGTCGATGGCGTCGGCCGGCAGGACGCCGAACTTCAGCGACAGTTCCACCGCGCTGCCGACGTTCGGCACTTTGATGCGCACCAGCGCGCGGGCGCCCGGGGCGGCCTCAGCCAGTTTGTCGAGTTCGTACTCCGAGTCGAACGTCATCAGGTCCACGCCGCGCTTCGTCGCCGCCGCGATCGCCTCCGGCGGCTTGATGGTGTTGGCAAAGATGATCCGCGCCGGCGGCGCGCCGGCGGCGAGGACCGCTTCCATCTCAGCCTGGCTCGCGACGTCGAACCCCGCCTTCTCCGCCACCATGAACTTGACGACCTCGGCGTGCGGGTTGGCCTTCACCGCGTAGAACGGTTCGACGCGCGGCAGGGCCTTGCGGAACCGCTGGAGTTGCGCGCGCAGGGCCGACCGGCTGATCACCAGCAGCGGCGTGCCGTGATGCCGCGCCAGCGCCTTGAAGCGCCGCCCGCCGTCTTTCGCCGTCCGCCTCGCCATGGACCTTTCCTCACCGGAACCCGACCACCGGGCCGTGAAGTTTACCCCGCGCCCGGACGCTCTGCAAGCGCAACTCGCCGGAGGAAATGCGGTTTGGCCGGACAGGCCTTGCAACGGTCTTACTTGGTGTACAGTTTCTCTTTCGCCGTCGGCCGGCGCGGGGGATGGGAGGCCCCGGGTGCGAGGCCGTAGGTTTCAATAGTCCGGCGGATGCTGGCGCACTGGACGTCCCACGCCCTCGGGCTGTACCCGCCGCCGAGCGTTACGACGACGGGCGCCCCGCGGCGAACGGCTTCGTCGACGACGCAGGCATCGCGCGCGACGATACCTTCCTTGGTCATCACCAGGCCGGCGAGCGGGTCACCCCGCAGGGTGTCGCAGCCGGCCTGGAGCAAGACGAGGTCCGGCCGGGCTTGGTCGAAGACCGCGGGCAAATGTTTCTGGAGGATCTTCTGATACGCCGCGTCATCCGTCCCGGCCGGAAGTTCGACGTCCAGGTCGCTCGTCTCCTTCGGAATGGGGTAGATGTCGCCCTGGTGCATGGAGAAGGTGAAGACGTCCGGATCGCGGGCGAAGCAGACGGCCGTACCGTTGCCCTGGTGCACGTCGAGGTCCACGACGAGAGCGCGGCGAATGAGGCCGTCGCGCTGGAGGACGCGGATGGCGATGGCCAGGTCATTGTAAACGCAGAATCCCTCGCCGGCGTCGGGCTTGGCGTGATGATAGCCCCCGCCGATGTTAATCCCGATGCCGTGCTCCAAAGCCAGGCGCGACGCGAGGATCGTGCCGCCCGTGGCATAACGGAACGGTTCGAGAATCTGCGACTCGACCAGACCGGCCGGCAGCGCAGCCACCAGGGGCGCTTCGAGGTACCTGGCGGCCTTCTTGGAATCCTTGAGACTTTCCAGGTACGCGGCCGTGTGGACGAGAAGGATGGCCTCACGGTCCGCGGGTTCCGGCACGAAGACGTCTTCGGGGCGGAGGAGGCCGGCGGTGTTCAGCGCCAGATATATCTTCGCGTATTTGCGGATGTCGAACGCGTGCAGTTTCTCCGCGCCGCCGAGTTCCACCTGGTAGTGCGCGGAATAGACAATGGCCACACGGTCGTTCATGACGCGCCCCTCCCGCGGCGACTTGACCGCTTTCATGGACGCCGGATGGATACAGGTGGCACTCCCATAGACGAGGACCGCGACACCCGCGGCAAAAAGGAGAAGAATCGTGCGCCGCCGCCCGGCCTTCTTCGGTTTCCGGCCGATGGGCTGCTCCGTCATCTCATCCCCCACCGCCCGACATGTATGCGACAAAGTCAGGATAACGCCAGCCATGCAGGACCATGAAGGCGATCACGGTGGCCCCCAATGCAAACAAGACGGCCGCAGTATACCCGAAGATCTTCCACATTCGGCGTCCCCTTTCTGACCAGAGGCCGTGCTTCTGTCCAATCGCGTACTGCAATTGTCCAACAGCAATCATGTACAGAATGACTCCCAGGAAGGAGTACTCATGGGACAAATGACCCGGTGCAGAAATCACCGAACCATAGATCATGAGGTCCCACAGCCCATAAGCCAAGAGGGCGAGCACGATCGCGCGCCGCCACGCCAGCGCTCGGGCGACAGCGAGAACAATGAAAATGCCGGGCGGAAAAAACAGAGCGCCGAGGATCCAGCCCCACACAGGTATCCGGCGCAGCGACCGAGGCTGCCCTTCCGTGGCCGTGGTCATCGATTCACCTTACGAAAAAGGGTGCCGGACCTTTTTTCACAACGTCTAAGAAATGGGGTGAGCGAGGGGACTCGAACCCCCGACCCCCGGGACCACAACCCGGTGCTCTAACCAACTGAGCTACGCCCACCGCACGAAGCGTCGGCTATTATGGTGGCCCGTGGCGGCCCCGTCAAGCCTTCCCGGCCGCGCCGCGAAAAAGGGAGGCGCCCCAAGAAAGCGGCACCTATGTAGGTGCCACCCCCGGCGCGCCGGGGTGGCGCCCGGCGAGAAAAGCCTCTCGGCCGCTTTCTTGTGGTGCACCCCGCAAAAGGGTCCCGGACCCTTTTGCGGCTCAGGCGATTGCAGACGGCCGCCCGTGCCGATAGAGTGGAGAAGCGCGGAGAGGTGCCCGAGCGGTTGAAGGGACCGGTCTTGAAAACCGGCAGGGGCCTTGTGCTCCTCGGGGGTTCGAATCCCCCCCTCTCCGCCATTATCGCTGCGAAAAGCGTGTTGTCGGCGTTCCGCGGGGGGATTCATGCTCACATGCTTGCGCGCCGATAACCAGTTCTCTGTCCTTGCTGACTTGAGGGGTGGCACTGGCGGCTTGCCCGCCAGTGCACCGGGAATGGCGCGCAGCACAGGCGGACCCGCCTTACCGCGCGCGGTGGCGCGCGCGGTAAGCATCCGTCCGCCCGCCGCCCAAAGCCCCACCTTGAGCGAAGTTTACCCGCCGGGGCGGGCGAAAGGTGGGGGACCTCCCTACTTCGTCGCCGGGACGACGTCCACGAGGCCCACGTCGATGAACTGGCCGCCGCCCGTCTGGCGGCAATGCACCGCGATCGTGTTCTTGCCCGGCTTGAGCGCGGCCGCGCCTTCCGGCGTCAGCGGCGCCGCCACGTACTCCGAGGTGAAGCCCGGTAACTTGCCCGCCAGGACGCCGTTGATGTAGATTTCCGCGTCCTCGTCGTGGTGGACGCGCAGGCTGAGTTTGCGGAACGGCCCATCGGGCATCGCGATCTCGCGCCGCAGCCAGACGTCGGAGGTTTTCCACTCGGTTCCGACGACGGCGCCCGGCGTTGCCGCGGTCCCGAAGCCGCCGGGGCCCTTCTTCCATGCCGCATCGTCGAAGCCGGGCTTGGTCCAGTCGTCGGCGGGCTTGTCGAAGGTGTACCGCCACTCGACGGCCTTCTTCTCGGAGGTCGGCACGAGGGTCTTGACGATGGGCGGCGGGGGCATGCGCGAGAAGTCGCCCTGGTTGACGGCCGCCACGCGCTCCAGGTCCGGCTTGATGATGGCGCGGTCGTACGTCAGCAGGCCGTTGCACTCGACCTCGACGTCGGTCGTCTGGGTGTAGACGGCGGCCGAGAGGCCGGCGGTGTCCTTCAGTTTGTAGGCCGCCTGGAGGAGCCGCTCGTAGCCGGCCGTGAGTTCGTCGCGGTCGGCCATGCCCTTGTAGCCCCAGTGCTCCTTTTTCCAGGTGTGGCCTTCGATGCCGAGGCCGAGGCCTCCGAACTCGCCGAGGACGGCCGCCCGCTTCTCCTCGGTCGGCGGGCACTTCGGGTTGGGGTAACTGTGGACGTCGTGCACGTCGCCGACGCCCTTGTCGGTCCAGCCGGAGGCGCAGTTGACGAGTCGCGAGGGGTCCATCTCCTTGACCCAGGCGGTGAGGCGCTCGGTGTCGTGCTGGCCCCAGCCCTCGTTGAAGACGACCCACAGGATGATCGACGGGTGGTTGCGGAACCCCTCGACCAGCCGCTGCAACTCCACCTCGAACTGCTTCTTCGACTCGGGCGTCTTGTTGTTGCCGCTGGGCATGTCCTGCCAGACCATGAGGCCGAGTTTGTCGCACCAGTAGTACCAGCGGTCGGGCTCGACCTTGACGTGCTTGCGGGCCATGTTCATGCCGAGTTTGCGGGTGATCGCGACGTCGTACTTGAAGGCCTCGTCGGTCGGGGCGATGTAGAGGCCGTCCGGCCACCAGCCCTGGTCGAGCGGCCCGACCTGGAAGACAAACTTGCCGTTGAGCAACATCCGCGTGACGCCCTTGGCATCCTTGCCGATCTCGATCTTGCGCATGCCGAAGTAACTCTCGACGGCGTCCACGGGCTTGCCGCCGCTGAGGAGTTCGACCTTGAGGTCGTAGAGATGGGGCGTGTCGGGCGACCAGAGTTTCGCGTCGGGCACAGCCAGGCGGAGTTCGGCGTTGGCCTTGCCCGAAACCTTGCCGACCGCCTTGCCGCCGTCGGTGGCCACGGCCTGGACCGTCGCGTCATCGCCGGCCGCCTCGACCTTCAGCCGCAGACACTTGCCGTCCACGTCGGGCGTGAGCACCAGCCGGGCGATGTGCGTCTCCGGCACAGGTTCCAGCCAGACGGTCTGCCAGATGCCGGTGACCGCGGTGTACATGATGCCGCCGGGCTTCAGGACCTGCTTGCCGCGCGGTTGGTTGCCCGTGTCGGTCGGGTCCCAGACGCGGACGACCAGGTCGTTCGCGTCCTTTCGCAACTTGTCGGTCACGTCCAGCGTGAACGCGTCGTAGCCGCCGCGGTGCTCGCCGATCTTCTCGCCGTTCAGATGCACCGTGGCTTCCCAGTCCACAGCTCCGAAGTGGAGGAGCAGTCGCTTGCCGCCGTCGAGATTAGGCGTCGCAAACGTGCGATGGTACCAGACGCACTGCTCGGGACTGACCACCTTCATCACGCCCGACAGCGCCGACTGGACGGGGAACGGCACGAGAATCTTGCCGTCGAACTGCTGCGGCTGGGGGGCGTCCTTGGCGACGATGGCATAGTCCCACAGGCCGTTCAGGTTCTGCCAGTCCTTGCGGACCATCTGGGGGCGCGGATACTCCGGGTGGACCTTGTCGGGCGAAACGTCCTTCGCCCATCGCGTCATCAAGGGACCTTCCGCCGGTTTCCACGCCGCCGACGACGGGGCGACCAGGACAAGCACGGCAAGCGATACGAGAGCCAAACGCATTGTCACCTCTCCTTTCTTCGAAGGTCGCGTCCCCAAAGCACGCGGAAACCCGCCTGCGGCGGGCCGGACGTTACCTTACGCCGCCTCCTGGCGCCTGTCAACCACCGAAACGGCGATACGAGCGTCCGCGTACTTGGGTGGCATGCTCACGCTGTGCCGTTGCGTGAGCATGCGTCCGCTCTCCATGCCCACCCGAAACGGGGTGGGCATGCCACCCACGTGTCCGCGTACTTGGGTGGCATGGCCACGCTGTTTCGCGTGACCATGCATGGAGACGATCTCCATGCCCACCCGAAACGGGGTGGGCATGCCACCCACGTGTCCGCGTACTTGGGTGGCATGCTCACGCTGTGCCGTTGCGTGAGCATGCGGCCGCTCTCCATGCCCACCCGAAACGGGGTGGGCATGCCACCCACGCCGGGAGAGGTAAAAATCGAGGGAATCTGAAAAATCTTTTCTTCTGTAAGTCCTTTATTTACAGGCACTTGCCTGCCCCCCCCCACCCCGATTTGACTTTTGCGAAATCTGAGGTATACTTCCGGTGAGTTTAGGGGCTGGCAACTGGCAACCGCACGGTGCGGGAGCAGCCCCTTTTTGTTGGAGACACGTCTTGTAGCCGCATCCCGGCGCGGGGCCGGGGTCGGCCGAGGGGTTTGCGGAAAAAGGAGAGTGTGTCATGTCTGCAAAACAAATGTTGTGGGTCGTGGCGGTTGTGGCGGTGGGGATGGTGTGCTGGGCGGGATCGGCGCAGGCGTCGCTGATCAACGTCGATTTCAATGGCACATCTAGTCCAAACAATTACACGGGTGCAGCGGTATTAGGGAGTGCCGGTGACACATGGAATTACATAAGCTTCCCGGAGGGTTGGGACAGTGTTCCAACCATTCCGTCGTTGGTGGACTCGACCGGATCGCCCATATCCCCCACCTTCTCCTACATCGGAGTCGCACACAACTGTTTCAACCCGTGGGGCCAGGGAACCAACGCGTTGACTGGCGATTACCTCGGTCTTTGGGGTGGCGGCCCGGCGAATGCGACCGTAGCCGTGTCCGGTCTGGCGCCCGGATCCTACCAGGTCTGCGTGTTCGGTTACGGTGTGTCCTTTTCCGTCAACGGGTCGACACCCATCCAGTTGGACGGCATCGCGGGCAAAGACACGGCGGCTTTCACGTCGGGAAGCAACTACGTGCTCACCAACGCGACGGTCGACGGGAGTGGAACCATAACGATCGTAGCGACGGGCGGTGGCGGGTTCGGCGGCTTCCAGATCATGCCCGAGCCGGCGACGATGGCCCTCTTGGGTCTCGGCGGCCTCGGCGTCCTCCTCGGCAGGAAGCGCCGGTAACACTAAAAGAAGCCCCCGGCATTGCCGGGGGGTAAGGCTAAAGAATCGCGGCGTCCCATCGGGACGCCGCTTCTTTTTACCCGGGTGTGACCGTTTTTCGTGGCATGGTGTTGGCGCTGGGTCATTAGGAGGCGGCTTCAGCCGCCTTGGCGCCGCGTGGGCGGCGAGTAGACCGGGGCTTTTAGCCCCGGTTCGCCGTCGCGGCGACTGACGCGGGGCAAAGGCCCCTGAATGGGCCTAACAGCCATTGCCACGATCCGCGGCCACACCCTTTCACGCCGGGTTGCCGTCCGCCGTTCACTCCGCCCTTGCCCGCCATAGTCCCGGCGCGCTCGCCCCGCCTGCCCCGTTGGGGTTGGGGCCGGGACGACGGCGGGTTCGCCTTTCAATCCGCATTCCGCACTCCTTCTAACCCCTTCCCCATAAAGCACTTACGTACCGTGCCCCCCCCAAACCCCTTCACCCGATTTGACTTTTCCGAATTTTGCGGTATACTTGCGGTGAGTTAGGGGGCGGCAGAGCCGCTCGATGTCGCACAGGTCTTGCTTGGGGAAACCTCACAAAGGGGAGGAAAACCGTGAACCGCTCTATCCGATTCTCCACACTGTTGTTTGTGCTTCCGTTCCTCGTCGCCGTCCAGCCCGCCCACGCGGCAACCACATACGCTTGGGATGGTCTCGGAGACGGGGTGACGTGGAGCGACCCTGCCAACTGGAACCCCGACGGCACCCCTGTTGCGGGCGACGCTATTACGGTCGCGAACGCCTCGACCACGGCTGACATTAACACCGGCGTGCTAGGCGGTAACCTCTCGATCACCGGCAGCGGGTATGCAACCACGGTGACCGGAATTTTGGACACCAACACCAACTTTAATGCAGATGGTAACTCCACGATGAGCATTGAGAATGGTGCAAAGGTCGGCTTCAAGAACCAATCATTTTTGAAGAACGGCTATGACGTGACCATCAAGAACGGCGGTGTCTATTGGGCCTCGGACAACCATGCGTCTATCAACGTCCAATCCGGAAGTACGGTCACGCTCGAAAACGGGGCGACGATGGACAGCGGCAACTTCTATCTGATAATGGATGGCGCCAACACGGTCGTGACGATGAACGGCGCGAATTCGTTGATCCGGAACGGCGGGACTACTACTACTTCGATCTCTAATGGCGCCCGCCTGGTCGTCAACGACGGCTATTATAATGGCAACAACCAGACCAAAGTCTTCCAGATCGCCGTTGGCACTTTGGAGATCAACGGCGGCCAGTTCGACACGCAGAACCTGTTTGTGAACGCCGACGCCGGAGGCCGAACCGCTGTGGGCACCGGCAGCGCGAAGATCACCGGCGGCGACGTCAATATGATCTCTGGGAACTTGTACGTCGGCAGCGCCACCGCCAACAAGATAGGGATCCTGGAGATCGTGGGCGGCACCGCCACGATCGATTGCGTCGCCTACACCCAACTCGCGAGTGGCACGCTGAAGGTGCGGATCGACGGGCCGGGCACCGGCCTGTCCCCCATCAACGCCACGGGCGCGGCAGGCGTGAACGGTCTGCTGGACGTGGGCTTCGTCGGCGCCGCGGTGCATGGCACATGGACGGTCCTGGTCGGCTCGTCGATCACGGACAACGGGCTGGCCTTCGCCCCGGGCGTGGACACCGACTTCTCCGACGGCACCGGCTGGACGAAGGCGATCAACGGCGGCACCACGCTGACCGTGACTCACACTCCCGAGCCGGCGACGATGGCCCTGCTGGCGCTCGGCGGCCTCGGCCTCCTTCTCGGACGCAAACGCAAGTAAGTCGCAGGACGTAAAGCAGAAACCGAGCGGCGTCCCACCGGGACGCCGCTTCTTTTTATCCCCGCCGTCGCGTGATGCGCCGGGTGGCATGCTCACGCTGTGCCTTTGCGTGAGCATGCGTCCGCTCTCCATGCCCACCCGAACAGGGTGGGCATGCCACCCGCCGCGCAAAGTTGCATCCCGCGCTGCCGTTCTACTTCGTCGAGAACTTGTGGATCATCGTGTGCGTGTACGTCTCGCCCGGCCGCAGGACCACCGTCGGGAAGTCCGGCTTGTTCGGTGAATCCGGGTAGTGCTGCGTTTCGAGGCAGAAGCCGTAGTGCTTCTTGTACGCTACGCCCCCTTTGCCCGTGACGGTGCCGTCCAGGAAGTTGCCCGAGTAGAACTGGATGCCCGGCTGGTCGGTGTAGATTTCCATGACGCGTCCGCTCTTGGGCTCGACCGCGCGGGCGGCCAGCCGCACGCCCTTGCCGTAGTCGCCGCGTAGGACGAAGTTGTGGTCGTAGCCGCCCTCCACCTGGTCGATGCGGGCGCCGATGGCGGTCGGCGTCGTGAAATCCATGGGCGTGTCCTTCACGGGTTTGAGTTCGCCGGTGGGGATGAGGCCCTCGTCGACGGGGGTGTACTTATCGGCGGCGAGCATCAATTCATGTCCCAGCACATCGCCGGCCGCAGGGCCCGCCAGGTTCCAGTAGGTATGGTGCGCGAGGTTCACGACGGTGGGCTTGTCGGTCGTGGCGGAGAACGCGACCTTGAACTCGTTGTCGTCCGTCAGGGTGTAAAGGGCCGTCACCTGGAGGTTGCCGGGGTACCCTTCCTCGCCGTCCTTCGAGAGGTAGGTGAACCGGACGCCGACGGCGTCGTCGGTCTGGACCGTCTCGGCGTTCCAGAGCTGTTTGTCGAAGCCCTGGATGCCGCCGTGCAGATGGTTCTCGTCGTTGTTGGTCGCCAGCGTGTAGGTTTTGCCTTCGAGCGTGAACTTGCCCTTGGCGATGCGGTTGGCATATCGTCCGACGGTCGCGCCGAAGTAAGAAGTGCTTGTCAACCATCCCTCGAGCGTCTCGTAGCCGAGCGTCACGTCGGTCAGGGCGCCGCCCGCGTCGGGCACCTCGAGGCTGACGGTGATCGCCCCGTAATTGGTCAGCCTCGCCCTCATGCCTTTTGCGTTGGTCAGCGTGTAGATGTCCACCTCTCGGCCGTCCGGCAAATTGCCGTAAGGCGCTTTCTCGACGGTCATTTTCGTTTCACCCCTTTCTGTCGGCCCGCCTGCCGGAGGCGCAGCACTTTCGCAGGAGACGAGAGACACACAGCAGGCCACAAGGCCCAACAGCGACAAACCGGATTTGCCGTACGTCATCGCGTGTCCTCCTCCATGGCTGACGAAAAAGCCCGTTCCCTCCCTCCGACCGGCGTATTAGACACTCACGCACGCTCCAGGGCAAGGGTGATTTCTGAAAGAGATCGGTTTCCGGGCAGGGCAGACCGATCCCGCCGCGGCCCGCTGTCGGCTGCCCCGACGCGAGGCGCGACGCCTGGATCCAGCGCGGCGGCTGTCCCCGGCCGTCGCACGAAACCCGTCACTGGCGGGTCCTCCAAGACAACGCGCGGGTCTCCACAAGTGCGCCGACAAGCCGCCCGCCTTGGCCGGGGCGAAGCCCCGGCAATCCTCGTTCCATCGGCGACCTTCGTCCCGGCCGACACGCTTCTACCAGAAGAGGATGTACAGCACCGCCGTGGCCGCAATCGTGATGCCCCCGACCAGGTACCGGTACCGGTAGGGGGTGACGTTAATTTCGGAGACGGGCATGGTCCGCGGTTCCTTGAGCGGCCTGAACAGCGTGATGACCACCATGACGGCCGCCAGGATCAGGAAGATGATGCCCATGTGGTGCAGAAACGCGATGGTGCTGAACTGGTACACGTAATGGAGCAGGGTGCCCTCGGCGACCTCGCCGGTTTTAACGCTCGATTCCAGCACCCATCCCGGCACGCGGAACAGGGCGTACAGTATCAGGCCCAGGATCATCGCCGTCTTCGCCGCGATGGCCGGCGCCCGCTTGATGATCATGCCCACCAGGAACGCCGCCACGATGCCCGGCGTGATGAACCCCCAGATCTCCTGGATGTAACTGAAGACGCCCTTGAACTGGGTGATGATAGGGGCCCACAGGCAGGCGACGACCACGATGGCGGCGGTGGCCCATCGGCCGACCGCCACGACCCTCTTATCGCCGGCCCCGGGGTTGATGTACTTCTGGTACAGGTCCACGGTCAGGATGGTGGAGGCGGAGTTCAGGCCCGAGTTGAACGAACTCATGACGGCACCGCAGAGGGCGGCGAGCATGGCCCCACGCAGGTACGGCGGCAGCAGGACGCGAATCATGTACGAGTACGCCGCGTCGCCCTCGGTCACCGCGGGATTCGGGCCCGTCCCGTACAGGTGGAACGCCATGATGCCGGGTATCACGATGATGAACGGGATGAGCAGTTTCAGCCAGGCCGCCAGGAAGATGCCTTTCTGGCCCTCGGCCAGGTTTTTGGCGCCCAGGGTCCGCTGGGTGATGAACTGGTTCAGGCCCCAGTAGAAGAGGTTCGGGATCCACAGGCCGCCGATGAACACCGCAAGCCAGGGCACGTCCGCGTCGTTCCAGGGCAGGACGGTGTGGAGTTTGCCGGCCTGGGCCGACGCGAACTCCTTGCATCCGCCGATGAAACTGCCGTCGCCGATGGTCAGCAGCGCGAGCACCGCGACCACCGCTCCGCCCAGGAGCAGGGCGCCGCCCTGCAAAAGGTCCGACCAGACGACCGACTTCAGCCCGCCGTAGATCGTGTAGGAGGCCGCGACGAGGCCGATGACCCATATCGACGCCACGAGCGCCCAGAAGGTGGCGCTCTCGGCCTCCAGGCCGAGGTGTTCCTGAAAGATCGCCGGGATGTCGAAGATCGTGTTGACCGCCATGGCCCCGCTGTACACCACCGTCGCGAGGAACACGATGATGTAAGCAGCCATCAGGAACACGGCCATGATGGTGCGGGTGCCGGAATCGTAGCGGTACTCCAGGTACTGCGGCATGGTGTAGATGCCGGCCTTGAGGAACTTCGGCAGGAGCCACCACGCCACGAACACGAGCGTGATGGCCGACATCCACTCGTAACTGGCGATGGCGAGGCCGACCCGGCTGAAGGCCGAGCCCGCCATCCCCACGAAGTGCTCGGTCGAGATGTTCGAGGCGATCAGCGAGAAGCCGATGAGCGGCCAGACGAGCGTCCGGCCGGCCAGGAAGTAGTCGAGCCCCGACTTCTCGCGCCGGCCGGCGTACAGCGAGACCACCACGACCGCGAGCAGAAATCCCACGAATGTCACGACGTCGAATACGCCGAGTTCCATGCTCGCCTCCGTTTCTGAGATCCGGGTCCCGGAATTTTGTCCTTCTATTGAGCCTGTTGCATGAACACCCCTGGCCGACCAGTCCGCGAGGCGAGATCTCGCCAAAGGCGGACCAACTCCCATCGCGTTCGGCTTCAAGTCGGCCGGGGCACAATCGTTGGGGAAGAGGATAATGCTTTCCGGGGAGGGGTCAACTCCTTTTTCGCTCCGTTCCCATTCGCCTTGCCGCTGCGGAACAACTTCAGCTCGCCTAGGCGGCGAAGCCTGACTGGCAGGTTGTGCGTCCCGCAGATCGCGGTCCACTCGCTGTCGCACGGCGAAAGCCCCCGCCGGCAGAATCCGTCCAGACCCCGGGTGTCCTTGATCTGGCCGAACACCGGCGACTCGGTGCGGAGCCCTATGAAGTGCGCGCTGGCAGCGACGGCGGTGCGGGTGCTTGTGGCGACGGCTGCGGCCGACCGGGAGTCCGTGCGCCCGGACCGGGTCCGGGAACTCCTTCGCCGCCGGCGGCCGGTTCGCCTCAGCCGTCGGGGAAAAGGAAGGGTGAGGAGACATGCATTCCGGCTGTTGCCGGTGTGGCTGGCGGCGGTTGCCGGCGCCACTTGTGTGCCCCCCGCAGCACGTCCAGTTGACCATAGTTCTCTTGGGTCATCCGGGCGTTTTCCCGGCAGGATAGATTGCTCACCAGCGACAGGAGGGGTTGTCGCCGCCGAAGAAAGCAGTCGGCCACGCGACGAAAAATCCCCCAGAGCGAGTAGAAGCGCCGGTCGCAGGTGTTCATCTCTTCCAGGATGGCCGACCAGGAAAAATTCCGGTAGTGCGCCGTGGGCAACCCCAGCGTGTAGTACCGCCAGTCGCTCGGGAAATCGTTGGCCGCAATTCGATCCTGGGATTGCATCTGATCCCACAGGCGGGTGCCCGGCAGGGGCGTCAGGAACAGCACGTTAAGGAGGTCCACGCCATAGCGTTCGGCGGTGTCGGCTATCTGCTTGCCGATGCCCCGTTCATCCGTGTCCAGCCCCATGATGAAGGAACCGACCACGAAGATGTTGTGGCGCTGCAAGCGACCCACGGAGGCTCTGAAATCGCGGCCCTTCAAGAGGTTGAATTTCTTGCCCACCTCCGCCAGCCCCTTCTCCGTCGGCGACTCAAAGCCAACGAAGACCCCTTTGCAGCCTGCTTGGGCCGCCAGCCTCAGCAGTTCGTCGTCATCGGCCATGTTGATGGTCGCCTGGCAAATCCACTTCTTGCGCACCCCCGCGTGGATCATGGCCCGGAAAAGATCCTTGGCGCGGGCAATGTGCTTGCGACTCGTGCCGATGAGATTGTCGTCAACGACGAGAACCAACCGCTCCCGAATCGTCTGGAATTCCTCCACGACCTTTTCGATAGGCCGCTGGCGGTAACGTTTCCCGTTGAAAACGGACACGCTGCAAAAACTGCAATCGAGCGGGCAGCCACGCGTGGTCTGAATCGAACCGAAGGCGTAGCCGCTCGTCAACAGATCGTTCCGAGCCGGCGGAACGTCTTCCATGCTCGCGAACTCGCCGGCATACACCGGCTCCAGGAGGCCTTGCCGGGCGTCTTCCAGAACGTGCGCCCAGACACTCTCCGCCTCTCCCGTTACCACCGAATCCACGCGTTCCATCGCCTCTTGCAAGCACAGGGTCGCATGGACCCCTCCCATAACTACCGGCACGCCGCGGTCGCGAAACGCGCCCGCCAGTTCGTACGCGCGGGGCGCTTGCGAGGTAAAGGCGGTAATGCCCACCAGGTCCGGCCGAGGCAGCGCGCCGTAGTCCGGGACGCCGAGGTTCTCGTCAAGGATCCTGATTTCCCACTCCGGCGGGGTCAAACCCGCCAGGACGAGAAGCCCCAGCGGCTTCCAGACACGGTACTTGCTCCAGCGGCTCTTCTTGGCAAGGCTGACCAGCGGATTATGCGGGTTTATCAGATATAGACGCACGGATCGAGAGTCTCTCACATGGACCAGAGCGCAGATTGGGTCAGCCGAGATTCCCACGAATGTCAGCTGCCTGGGCTGTCATGCCGGACCGACCGAGTGGGTGCTACTCGGTCTTTTCTTCGGTCTCGGCGTCGTCGGCCGGTTCGGCTTCTGCCTCCGGCTCGGCTTCTGCCGACGGTTCGGGCGGCGCCGGGGGCTCAGGCACCGCCGGCGATTCGGGTGCCGCAGCCGACTGGCCCAGGCGCCTCACGTTCTCCGCTTTCGGGCCCTTCGGGCCCTGGGTCACGTCGAACTCGACTTCTTCACCTTCCGCGAGCGACTTAAAGCCTCCGCCCTGGATGCTGCTGTGATGGACGAAGCAGTCCGTGCCGCCTTCCTGTTCAATGAAACCAAAACCCTTCTGATCATTGAACCACTTCACTTTGCCTTTTGCCACAGCTCAACTCCTTCTTGCC
>Ga0307378_10004017_pt1 | contig 21236 bp, 14 predicted proteins | sample UN1MG_FD_202238 | JGI IMG/M metagenome (GOLD analysis project Ga0307378, IMG submission 202238) | Soil microbial communities from Risofladan, Vaasa, Finland - UN-1 | ecosystem: Environmental > Terrestrial > Soil > Coastal area > Acid sulfate soil | place: Finland: Risofladan, Vaasa | collected... | reverse complement strand
GCAAAGATACTTGGAAGTGTTCGTATAAGCCAGAGAATGCAAATCTTGCTGCATGTTCAACGGGTTGTGGGATCTTCAAAGCTCAGCAAAGCTGACTGGGCAAACTTTTGACGCAGGCATCAATATTCGTTGATAGAATTCAACACGTTAATCACTGTTAATAAAGAATTGGATATTGGCTCATGCAACAGTTCGTCAATTTGAAGCGACTACTTTGTCACATCGTCCTGGTCGGTGGTCTTTTGATTTCGAGTGGCTGCAGACAAGACGATCCTGAGTCAAAGAGTAACTATGTCATAGCTACCGTTGTCAAAGTGGATGGTATCGCCTGGTTCGAGCAGATGCGGGAAGGTGTTAAGAGATTTGGTGCGGATACGGGGCACAAGACGTTTCTGCTCGGTCCGGCCAAGGCGGATGCCGCAGAGCAGGTGCAAATCATTGAGGGGCTGATTGCTCAGCAGGTGGATGCCATTTGCATTGTGCCATTTTCGGTTGAGTCCGTGGAACCCGTTCTGAAGAAAGCCCGGAACAAGGGGATTGTAGTTATTTCTCACGAGGCATCCTCGCAGGTTAACGCGGACATTATCATCGAGCCTTTTGACAACGCTGAGTATGGGCGCCATTTGATGGACCATCTGGCCCGTTATATGGGGGAGACAGGGTCATATGCCACATTCGTGGGAAGCCTGACCTCGAAGTCTCACAATGAGTGGGTCGAAGCCGCGGTGGCCCACCAGAAGATAAAATATCCGCAGATGAAGCTCGTCGCCCATAAGATCGAAGATTACGACGACCAGAACGTAGCCTACGAGAAAACCAAGGAATTGATTACTACTTATCCCAATCTGAAGGGCATCCAAGGTAGCGCCATGACCACAGCGGCCGGTGCGGCCCTGGCCGTGGAGGAAAGGGGCTTGAAGGACAGCATCGCCGTGGTGGGGACGAGCCTGGTTTCAGTTACCGGGCAGTACATCAAGAGCGGCGCGGCAAAACTCATCTCCTTCTGGAGCCCCGCCGACGCCGGTTACGTTATGAACAAACTCGCCGTAATGGTTTTGGAAGGGAAGGAAATCGCCAATGGGACTGACCTTTCCATTGCTGGCTACCGGAAGGTGTCTCAATCGTCCGAAAAATCCAACCTATTCTATGGCTCTGCATGGATTGATGTGACCAAGGACAACCTAATCCAGTTTGCACCGGAATAAGCCCAAGGACCAACCCATGCCATCTTTACTTTCGTTAGACAAAATCAGCAAGCACTTTGGTGGCGTTCAGGCCTTAAAGAGCGTCTCGCTGCAAATTCAGTCGGCTGAGATTCATTGTCTGGCTGGGGAAAACGGTTCAGGTAAGTCCACGCTGATCAAGGTCATCTCCGGCATCCACCGGCCGGATGAGGGCAGGATCATCACTGGAGGAAAAGCGTACAATCACTTAACTGCTATCGAAGCCGTCCGCCTCGGCATCCAGGTCATCTATCAGGATTTATCGCTCTTTCCAAACCTCAGCGTGGCGGAGAACCTCGCGCTTAACTGCCAGCTTGAGCAGAAGAAAACGTTTGTCAGGTGGAAGTCGGTCCGAGAGACCGCGAAACGGGCCTTGGAAACCCTGGGTGTTACTATGAACCTTAACCAAAAGCTTGGTGAACTACCTGTCGGTGAAAAACAACTCGTGGCCATCTCGCGGGCGATCATCCAGGACGCTAAGCTCATCATTATGGACGAACCGACCACGGCGCTGACCGGAGTAGAGGTTGATACCCTGTTCACGATTATTCGGAGGCTCAAAGACAGCGGCGTGGCAATCTTATTCGTGAGTCACAAGCTCCACGAGATGCTGAGGATCAGCGATCGTTTCACTATCCTGCGCAATGGGCAGCTCGTCACCGAAGGGCCGGCGAGAGATTTTGATCAGTCGAAGATTACCTTTTACATGACCGGACGGAGGATCGAGAGCACTCGAAGCCAAATGCAAGTGGATGGCGGCAGAGAGAGCCTGCTGAAGGTCACAAATCTAACGGGTTCGATCATTCGCGATGTCAGCTTCGAGCTGTTGGCCGGTGAGATCCTCGGTCTGACGGGATTGCTCGGATCGGGGCAAACAGAACTGGCACTGGCACTGTTCGGTGTGCAGCCGTGCCGGTCTGGAGAAATATTCGTCCACAGCGAGAGAAGAACGATTCGCAGTATCCAGGGCGCGATGGCGGCCGGCATCGCATATGTTTCGGAGGACCGACTGGCTCAGGGGTTGTTTCTTCCACAGTCCGTGGAGAGGAATACAACTGTAGCCAAACTCCGACGCCTGCGAAATCGCTTCGGATTGGTCTGCCCCAGGAAGTTGAGCGAACACGCGAGCCGCTGGCTTACGAAACTTGATATAATAGTGCCATCAATCCAAATTCCGGTGCAATCCCTATCGGGAGGCAACCAGCAGCGGGTCGTACTGGCCAAATGGCTCTCCGTCAACCCCGAAATCTTGATCTTGAACGGTCCGACCGTTGGTATCGATGTTGGCTCAAAGCAGGAAATTCACAAGATGTTAACGGAACTGGCCGCGAAAGGAATGGGCATCATTATGATCTCAGACGACCTTGCTGAACTGGCGCAGAACTGTAATCGAATCCTGATCCTGCGTAAGGGCAGGCTCTGCCATGAGCTGAAGGGGCAGGGGTGTGACGAAAGCACAATTGAGCATCACTTGTCCAACTAACTAATGCGATGAGAGATATATTTCAAAAACACGAATTGCTGTTGCTGGTACTTATCGCCGTGTTGTGTACAGTGATCGGAATTAAGAATCCGTCATTCTTTTCTCTCGGCAATGTCTTCGATCTACTCAAGAGCAGCGTTACACTCGGTATCCTCGCCCTGGGCGTCCTGATCGTTTTGGTCTCCGGAAATATCGACATCTCGTTCCCGGCAATCGCGGCATTTAGCATGTATGTTACATGCTTGCTTGTGCCGGCTCTGGGTTTAACGGATCACATAGTTATCCTATTCGGGATCTCCGCGTCGGTGGGCTGCCTCTTAGGTTTTCTTAACGCATTCTTTATTTACAATTTCAATCTGCCGGCACTGATTGTGACCCTCGGGACCGGTAGCTTGATCCGTGGCTGCCTGCTGGCCTTTGTCGGTACTAAAATCATCACGAATTTACCAAGATCGATGGTCGAGTTCTCCAGAGCGAGCCTCTTCACGCAACAATTGCCAAGCGGCGAGACTATCAGGCTGGCCGTTTCGTTTCCCATTTTCGTCGTTGTCGCGGTCTTGGCATGGTTTCTGCTCAACCACACCCTGCTCGGACGGGGCATTTACGCCCTGGGCGGGGCGCCCGAGGCAGCCAAACGCGTGGGTTTCAACATCCGCCGAATTCAGTTCTTCATCTACGGATCTATCGGCTTCTTAGCAGGTCTGGTCGGCATCATTCACGCATCGAACATGAGAAATGCGAATCCGCGGGACTTCATGGGTCTAGAGTTGACAGTCATCGCAGCGGTTGTCCTCGGCGGGGCCAGTATAACCGGTGGCAGAGGCACCGTAGCCGGAACGATCCTGGGTGTTTTGTTGCTTGTGATTATCAATAACAGCTTGATCCTCGTGGGACTACCGACCGAATGGCACAAAGTGATCATCGGATCGATTATTATTGTCAGCACTGGAGTGACGGCCTGGCGTGCGCGAGGTCGGAAATTGTCAACGGCTTGAATCATGAACTGTAAAACGAACAATCGATCAGCGACATCCCGACTCTTCAGGATATTGGATTCTACTAAAGCAGACCAGCATGTCATTAGCCTGTTGATCCTAATGGGCGTGGCGTTTTCGGTGATGAGTATTATGAATCCCGGTAAGTTTCTAAGTGCTGCTAATTTCCAATCCATGGCGTTCATGTTTCCAGAACTGGCCTTGTTGTCACTGGCCATGATGCTCGCAATGCTCACGGGTGGCATTGACCTGTCTGTCGTGGGGATCGCGAACCTATCCGGGATTCTGGCGGCGCTGATTCTGACAAGAGTACTTCCTGACAACGCCGGTCCCGGAGCCACGGTGCTCTATATTCTGTTGGCGGTTGTAACCGCCGTGGCATGTGGCGCGGTATGCGGCAGCCTAAATGGACTGCTAATCTCACGAGTGAAGATTCCCCCGATTCTGGCGACACTGGGCACGATGCAGATTTTCGTGGGCTTGGCACTGGTCATCACTAAGGGGCGGGCGGTTTTCGGTTATCCGGATACATTCTTAGCTATAGGAAACGAAAGCCTCTTGGGTGTTCCGATTCCGTTCTTCTTCTTTCTGGTCGTGGCAGTGGTCTTGGCCATCGTGGTAAACCGGACGGTCTTCGGCATTCATCTGCGCTTACTGGGTACCAATCCCGTGGCTGCCTTTTTCTCGGGAATTCGCGCAGCGTCTGTGCTGTATCGAACGTATGTGTTTACCGGGATCATAGCGGGCCTGACCGGCGTCCTACTAATCGCGCGAACGAACTCGGCCAAGGCCGGCTACGGTTCGTCGTATCTGCTTCAGGCGATTCTCGTCGCCGTCCTCGGCGGGGTAAGTCCGATGGGCGGGTTCGGCACTGTGCTGGGAGTGTCAGTGGCAGTCTTGGGGCTTCAGTTCCTGGCCAGCGGTTTCAATATGCTTCAGTTCAGCAACTTTGCGAAGGAGTTCATCTGGGGTGCCTTTCTGCTGCTAAGCATGGTGATCAACTATCTTGTAAAATATCGGAGAAACAAGTAGAATATCCGACAATAAAAATAAGCAGTTCGTTAAGGAGAACTATACTATGAAGAAATTCTTGAATGTTCCCAAAGGACTTCGTGCCAGACATGCTGGAAGGAATCGTCCTGGCACATCCGAACCAACTCACTTACGTTGCCGATGACCTTCACTGCATTGTAAAGGCAGGTGAGAAGAGGCCCAATAAGGTAGCCCTTGCTACCGGGGGCGGTTCCGGTCACCTACCGTTGTTCTTAGGCTATGTGGGTGAAGGGATGCTTGACGGCTGTTCTGTGGGTGATGTGTTTCAGTCTCCCAGTTCCCAGCAGATGCTCGAGGTAACCAAGGCAATCGATGCCGGCGCCGGCGTCCTGTATATCTACGGTAACTACAGCGGTGACACCATCAATTTTGACATGGCCGCCGAGATGGCCGACATGGAGGGCATCACCGTCAAGTCGGTGATTGCAGCCGAAGACGTCGCCTCGGCTCCGAAGGGCGAAGAAGGGAAACGCCGTGGTGTTGCCGGCATCTTCTATGTGTACAAATGCGCTGGGGCGATGGCCGATGAAATAGAACCACTCGATGAAGTAAAACGCATCGCCAATAAAACATGTGCAAACGTCCGGACTATGGGTGTCGCGCTAACTCCCTGCATCATCCCGCAAATCGGCGAACCAGGCTTTGAAATCAGCGAGGGCGAAATGGAGATTGGCATGGGCATCCATGGAGAGCGTGGCATCCGGCGGGGATCACTAAAGACAGCAGATGAAATCATAGATGAGATGTTGCCGCACATTCTGGAAGACCTCCCGTACACGAAAGGCGATGAAGTGTCCGTGCTGGTCAACGGTTTGGGCGCCACACCCAAAGAAGAACTCTACATTCTCTTCAGGCGGGTGAGCCAAATCTTGAAAGACAAAGGTATCACAGTCTTCAATACCTACGTGGGCGAGTTCGCCACCAGCATGGAGATGGCGGGTGCCTCGGTGTCCCTGCTGAAACTGGACGACGAGTTAAAGCGTTTACTTTGTAAGCCGGCCAGGACACCGTTCTTTGTCCAGAGACAACTTTAGTAGAGAGGCTGCTCATGGAATTTTTCGATATCAACGGTATTGGGTCGGTTCTGGCTCAATTGAAGCAGAGTATGGATGATCAGCGCGATCGACTTACAGAACTGGACAGGGCCATGGGTGACGGTGATCTCGGTCTCACTATGACGAAGGCATTCACAGCAGCGGAAGAAACGGCGTTGACCGCAAGCGAGACTCTTCCCGGCAAGTTGCTCATGCGGGTTGGTATGGCTGTGGCCCAAGCCGCCCCGTCAACGATGGGTACCTTGGTTGGTATAGGATTCATGCGCGGCGGCAAGGCCATCGGTGAGGTAGAGAGGATCACGGTCAAAGAAATGGCGAGATTCCTCCGCGCTTTTACCGATGGCATCATGGAACGCGGCAAGACGAAGCTTGGGAACAAGACGATTGTCGATTCCCTCCATCCGGCCACGGTTGCAATGGACAAGGCCTGTACTGAAGGCATATCATTGACCGATGCGCTAGCCGATGCGCTGGGGGCCGCAGAACAAGGTAATGAGGCTGCCAAACAGATGAAGGCACAGCACGGCAGAGCAGCCATCTTTCAGGACCAGACAATCGGAAAGGAAGATGCCGGAGCCTACGTGGGTGTGTTGATTATTCGAGGATTCGCATCAGTTGTTAAAGCACATAATCAGAAGTGATATACAGATGAAAACTTTAATAAGGATTTTTGACCATGACTACAGAAAGAAACACGCATTTTGCCACTTTATTGGGAGCACTTACTTTCGTGCTACTTGCCAGCATGGTTGGGCAAGCCGGCGCTAACTCAAGGCTCCGTGTCTCGGACTATACTTACAACCTTTTGGTTGAGGCAGAAGTCACGGGCAATCTTGAATCTTATCAGAAGGGCCTGCGAGGAGCCGTTGACCATATAATCTACGACACCCAAACGGAGGCTTTTGTGAAGCCTTCGCCGTGGCACGAGTATGGCGTGGGGCTTGGCCGGGACTTTGGTGTGGTTTCGGAGGCAGCGCCGGCTTGGTGGATGGCCGAGTGGCAGAAGCCGGTTAAGGCCAACACGATAGTGCTCACCGGCGCGTATGCGAATCAGCCGCAACCCGAGACATGCTGGAAGATAGAACTGCGTCAGGACGGTCAGTGGACAACGCACGCACAAGGCAAAGGAGGCTGGTACAACGGTGGTCTTTATAGGTGGGGAACTCCAGGAGCAGAACCGATCGTTTTCGATGGTCTTCGGGTCAGCGTTTTCAGCAAAGACGACAAGACGTCGCTCAAAAGCATCCACTTTCATGGTGAAATAGGAACCTCGTGGGTGGTGGCTTATTGTCCCGGTATTGATGCAGAGTTGCAGCTTCCACGTTGGCCTGTTCGTGTGGGCCAGCCAGCCCAGTTCGAGGCAGTTCCGTTGATAGGCCAGATCACCTCGTGGAAGTGGGACTTTGGAGACGGAACGACCGCGGCCGGACAAGAAGTCGAGCACACTTTTGCTCGGTCGGGGCCTCACAGAGTTGAGTTGGAATTGACCGATGGCAAAGAGGTCGCACGTTTCGGCCGGACCATCAACGTTGCGCCTCCGGTGGAGGCTCGGATTACACCGTTAGCGGCTACCGTCATGGTGGACAAACCAGTCGAGTTTGTGGCCGAAGGTTCGGTTGGCAAGATCAAGGATTATCTGTGGGAGTTTGGGCCAGGACAAACGATGAGCGGCAAGCGTATCCAACATATCTTTTGCGAGCCCGGCATTTACCAAGTCAAATTAACGGTGTCTGACGGCGCAGAATCTGATACGTGCTCTGCGATTGTCCGCGTGCACACGGAAAAGACACGACGGTTGCCGCAGGTTCTGCTCGATACAGATGCCAAGAACGAGGTGGATGACCAGCATTACATCTCGTATGCTCTGTTTAGCGAACTTGATGTGTTGGGCATCAACAGTATCCATCACGGCGGCGGGCAGGAACCGACCAATTACGCAGAGATTCTGAACATCATTGACCTGGCGTCCAAGAGTGGATTGCCGCAGAACCGCAAGCCGTTTGTGTTTCGAGGGGCCGATCGCCGTCTGCGTGTGCCCCAGAGCGGCAAGTGGTCCGATACCGCACCCAACGTTACACGGGCCAGCGAGGCGATACTCGTGGTGGCGCGGGGCGCATCGCCCGACAATCCCGTATGTGTGTTGCCGGTCGGCCCGTGCACGAATGTGGCCAGTGCCGTCCTTCAGGCATGGGCAGAGGGATTAGACCTCAACGGTAGAATCCGTGTGATCGCGTTAGTCGGCGGCCCGGACAGCGCAAGCGACGGGACCTTCAACGGGCACAACGATCCGTGGTCTGTGTACGTTATGTGCAAAAGTGGAGTCGAATTCTGGACCATTCTGGAAAGCCCAACGGGGGCAAGCCTGCGCTTCGATAAGCGCAAAGAAGGAGACCTTTACCCCAAAAACCCCCTGGGCGACTACTTAAAGATGATCACCCCGGCACACAATAAAGCCTTGTTTGATGTGACTACGGTTTCGATGGTCATCGCTGAGCACCAGAAGTTCAATTGGCTCACGGAAGTGGAACCCGCCAACGTGCTTGGCCCAGATCAGGGATATCGCTGGGAAAAAGCGAAAGAGCCTTCCAGTGTCCATATCGTCCGGGACATTGACGAAGAAGCCATGAAGGTGAACTTCTTCAATACCATCAATGGTAGGCCCACGGCTTTGAGTCCATGATAGACAGACAAGAAAACTCATTTATCAAGATAGCCTTCGCAGAGTACGCCTGGTGAAGATAGTTTTGGCCTCAACATCGGCGCTGGCATGGATGACGCCGCCTAATCTAATGGGATAACAATCTGTTAAGGATCTTAAAGAAGAAATACAGCGAACAATATGAGGATTACACTTGGTTCAATCTGTATGCCCAAGGGTGGCACTTTTCAAGGCGGTTCAACGCCCAGAGATACTCATGACAGTCTGTTAGAGCAGGTGTTACCCTGCTCTGAACCAGGCTAAGAAGTGGGTCATCGCCAGCACATTACTCAAACTTAGGGCTTTTTCTGCACGCGTCGCAGGGCAAGAGCGCCGATTGTTGTAAAGTTTTTGCTTAGAGGTACTTACGTTTGACAAGGCAGTAAGTTCTTGTGTCTATTACCGCCGAAACACGTGGGAAAAGCAGTTTTTGGCTAACCTATTGAAAACAAATGTTATCAACATAGGCCTGGAAGAAGTCTCTACCCTTGGAGCCGCCTGCTTAGCCGGACTTCAACAGAATATCTTTTCTGATATCGGTCAATTAAAGAACCTCACCGCTGGTAGAAAACAGTTTTCTCCCAATAAAGACACAAAGAAGGTTCATGCTTCCTACGAGGGCTGGAAAAAAGCAGTGAAACAACTTTTATAATCCGAGCTGCTTTTACTGTTTCGTTTGCATACCAAAACAGTAAAGGCAAAGGCTAAAAATATTTTGTATCCGTTCACCCATGAAGAGTTCAAAGTCAAATACTATAATCCCTGTTGATGACCATTCCCAGCAACACTTCCATACCTGAAACAAACGCGATGGACTCCGAAAAAGGGGCATACCACGGGCAAAGTTCGTAGTCCCGTCAAATCAAGCCCACCTTTACCTATCACCGTTGCCTATCGGCTTGGGCCCGCTGCAGAAACTGAATGAGTAGCTTGCTCACCTCCTCCGGCCGCTCTTGCTGCACCCAGTGCCCGGCCCGCTCCACCAGATGAACACCCAGCATGTTTGTGCATGCGTTCTTTTTCATTCGTTCCAGGCTGCCAGGGCTCTGATAGACTCCCCAGTCGTTCGCTCCTGCGATGAAACATGACGGCACATCAATCTTAAGACCGGAGAACATTTGCAACTCAGCCCTGTACCTTGCATCCTTTCCACACCGATACCAGTTCAGGCCGCCTTGGAATCCGGTTCTGGCGAATTCAGTGCTGTATACTCGCAACTCTTCGTCAGATAGCCATTTGCAGGCTGCTATTTCAGTTGCTGACGGCATCTCCACAGACACAGTCTCGGCCATTCCTTTGTCCAGGTCCATGATGTAGTAGGTAGGCATCTTAGCGAGCTCGACGGCGTTCCATGACTTGAGTGGAAAGGGTTTGTTTTGCTTCCAGTTGGCGCTCTTGAAGTGGTAGTAGGCGCGAAGGAAGTCATGAATACCCTGCGGACAGTTTCGCATGTTGTTATCGGCTTCGCGTGTCGTGTAATACCACTGGTAATGTTTGCGCGGACGGGCCAACACTGCCAATTTGTCATGGATGCTGGGGTTGGGCGAGCCGTTTTTTCGCGGTGCCTCGTTGGCAGTGTTGAAGGGCAACCGCGGAGGTCCCCCAAACGGCGCGCTCATCAGGGCGACGGAGCGGAACACGTCTGGTCGTATCAGTGCACACCATGCTGCGACAGGCGAGCCATAGTCGTGCCCCACGACAGCCACCACAGATTGGTAACCGAGTGCTGAGACGAGTCCTAAAGTATCTCTGACTAAATTGAGCAGGCGGAAGGAACCAACGTCCATGTCGTAATTGCTGTCCCAGCCTGTGGTGCGGCCGTAACCTCGCTGGTCGGGTGCGACGACGTGATATCCCGCCTGAGCAAGCGGCAGCATCACCTTTCTCCAACTGTAGGCCAGTTCCGGAAAACCGTGAAGGAGCAGGACGCAGGGCCGATCTTTGACCTCGAAGCCAGCTTCCAGTATGTGAAGTGTGAGACCGTTGACGCCCTTTACAAAGCGGGAGCGTATCCCGGATGAGAGGGTAGTCTTACCGTAGGTGACATTCGTGTTTTTCTCAATCTCCACTAACCCATTTACATTGTTCGTCGACTGATTATGTAAGGTAGAATCAGCGAACGTGTCAGATGCACGAGCGTATGGCGCAACTGTAGTAGAAGCCAGAGCGGCGATGACGTCATGTATGAGTTGACGGCGAGTAAAAACACCTTGGGCGAATGAGGTAGCGGAATTCTCCAATGCCTTAATCATGACTTTCTCTCTTCATTAAATATGTTAAAGCACTTGCGTCTAATAAAATATCATTACTAAACACGGTTCTTCTATGAGTATAACGCCTGAATGGCCTCCAGGTGGCTAATGGTCTGTTCGTGTTCGGACTGCAGATCTTGAATTCCCTTCACGGCAGCGACTTGTTTTTCAAGGGACAGGAGGAGCTGACGTTGAACCGCACGTTGTTTCAGCCATTGTTGTCGCAAGCGGTCCCGATCTTGACGAGACTGATTCTGCCGATCTCGCGAAAGGTCTCCGGTCTGAATCTGTTCCTGCAAAATAACTTTCAGCTTTGAAAGATCCTGTTGCATGGCCTCCAACGCCTTCAGTTGGTCTGCCGGTGGTAGCCCAAAACGCCGTCTCATTCCTCGCCGATTCGGCTGTGCATAGACCATTGAGATAAGTAAACAAATACATATGAATGATCCTATGCGGAAAAATGGCTTCTTCATCGGACTTGTCTCCAATAATATGCTGCTCGGTTGTAGTTTTGTCCATTCTCTGCTACGTCTTAAGCATTCGAGTTTCAAAAGTTACACCAGAGGGATTCCGTCATCACCCGTTTAGAAGCACCACCGCTTACCTTATTATCGATTTCCCGGTCATGCCGATTCCAGCTGTGAAGGGCCCGGTCGTACAATTCGTTCGGATAACCTGAAAGCATGACGCGCCCATGACACTGCTGACTCGTTGACAGCAGTTCATTATGTGCAGATTCATCCATTTCGCACTGGTATGCATCAGTTGTGGAACGAGTGTTATGAACATAGGGTGGATCCAGGTAAAAGAGCGTGCGTTCACCGTCCTGCTGTTTGATCACCTTCACGGCATTGTCACATAATACCACAACACGTTTTAGGCGGTCATGTACATCGGCCAGTCCTTCAATACTACCCAGCCAAGCCGAGGCCTGCTCGTTCATACACCGACGGGTCCGATTTCGTGACAGGGTCGCAAAAACCTTGAATCCCCCAGCACGAGACTGCCTGCACCGAACAAAAAATGCCACTGCCGCTTCAATGTCTAATTCGTGCCGGGGCAGCATACGCGTCCCAGCATCATGCCACTGAGGTTGCGCAAAAGGCGTTGCCTCCACGATCCGCTGAAATCGTCTGAACGACTCTTCGTCTTGAAGTACCTTCCAGAAGTTCATTAATTCTCGATTCAAATCGTTCACCACTTCACTGATACCCTTTTCAAAGGACTTTTCACTCCATTGATGCCGTTGGTCGAACGGGTTCTTTGCCAGCAGGACTGCCAAGCCACCACCAAACGGTTCGACATAGTGCAAATGCCTGGGCATCAGATCAATAATCCAATCAGCCAGGTAAGACTTGCCCCCGTGCCATTTCAGCGGTGGTGTTAATCGAGCTTTAGATTTCTTTGTCATGGTGACTATTTCTAACAAAAACTAATCAAACAGTCAAAAGGTGGCTAGAGAATCTTAAGGACGCAAAACGCATCTTGCGTTTCTACATACGAAGGTGGGAATGCGAGGAGGCAATTCGCTTTCTTAAAAGCCAGGTGAACCTTGAAAAGATACGAACGTTTCGTTGGTCCGCGATTCGTCGTCTTGTTTTGTTAGCCGTGTTGGTAATGATTTACCTGGGCTGGCTTCTGGAGGCACACCCGAATATTTGTGATCGCCTGGTTAGTCTGAGTCAGCCGCGGTCGGACAATCCTGATTTCCTTTCGTATCGTTTGTTGGGTGGCCTGACCGAAGCGATAAATACATGCTTTTGGCTTCATAAGGATTTGCTACGGAAAAGCTTAGGATAAAAGCCCTTAGTTTGAGTGTTTTCCCCTTGATCTTTCTTGCTTCGGGAGTATAATCATTACAAATGGGACGTAAAATCAAAATTCCTATCAGTATCAGTAGAAGCCTCGCGACGGTCGCGGGGAGAGAGGCTATTCAGGAAATGTCCCCTATAACGCGTGCGATATTGTTTAAGCAAGTGAGATTCGGAATCGACATGGCTCAAAGCAATTATCAGCACTGAACCCAGGAAAGGATCAACACGTGGCAAACCAGAAGAGCAAACCAACCGAGGACCCGGGCAAGTCTCTGGGTCGAAGAACATTTCTGAAAGCAGCAGCAGGCGCTGTGGCCCTACCGTACTTCGTCCCGGCGTCCGCGCTGGGGCAAGACGGAAACACGGCGCCAAGTAACCGTATCGTCATGGCCGGCGTAGGCATCGGCAACATGGGCAGCGGCGACTTGGGTGCATACCTGGGTCGGGGCGATGTCCAGTACGTGGCCGTGTCCGACGTAAAAAAGGGCGTTCGCGACGCCTCAATAAAGCGCGTGAACGAGAAGTACGGCAACAAGGACTGCAAAGCCTACAATGACTTCCGCGAAATTATGGTCCGTGATGACATCGATGCTGTGCATTGCGCCACACCGGATCACTGGCATGCGCTCGTCGTGATCGAGGCCTGCCGCAACGGCAAGGATATCTTCTGCCAGAAGCCCGAGACCAGGACGCTCCGCGAAGGCAGGCTGATGGTCGACGCAGCCCGACGTTATGGTCGGGTGGTATCCGGCGGCAGCCAGCGTGTGCTTGAGGATTACCGGGGCACGGTCAACCCCTGCTGGAATGGAGACAAGGGTATCATCAAGTCGATCAATGTGAACGTGGGTCCGTTACCCAAGGAATGCAACCTGAAGGGGGAGACGATCCCCGACGGCTTCGACTGGAACAGGTGGCTTGGACCGGCCCCTTGGGCGCCGTACCATCCCTACCGGTGCAGCGGCAGTTACAACATCAACGGCACCAGTTGGCGGTCGTTCAAGGATTACTCCGGCGGCGGCATGACCGACTGGGGTGCCCATCATTTCGGCGGTGCCACGTTCGCCATTGATGTCAGGGAACTGGAGCCCGAGGAAGTCATCTTCCATAATGAAAACGGCAAGAAGTACGCGACCTGCCGCTATCCGAACGGCAAGCTCCTTCACCACAATCACCCGGGCATGGGAAATCTGGAAGTAGTCGGTACGAATGAAAAAGGCCCCTCGAAGCCGGTTCCCGGTTACGCCGGAACGGGCGGCATCTCCGGTGATTTCATCGACTGCGTCAAGACGCGCAAGAGGCCGTTCCGTGACATCGAATACGCGGTCCACACTGCCACAGTGTGCCACCTGTTCCTCATTGCGTACGAATTGGAACGGTCACTCAAATGGGACACGGTGATGCAGCAGTTCATTAACGACGACGAAGCCAACCGCCTTGTCGATGTTGAAAGAAGAGAGCCCTGGGTACTTTAAGAAAGCAATAGTTGCGACAAGGAGACTTGATTATGATAAGCAAAGAAATTACAAAAATGACGCTGGCGGCTGGAGCGGCTGCCATGGCCGCTGACAAGGCGGTCGCCAAGGTGGATTCCGCCGCGGTGGACAAGGCATTCGAAACGCTTAAGACCTATGACTGGGGCGCAGACCGCAAGGCCTTGGATCCGATCGATCAGGCGATTATCGCCACGCACGGCGATGCCGCCGCACGCAAGGCGCTGGAAAAGCGCCTGCTGAACACACTTACCGGCGGCATCTCACGATCCGCACAGGACTATGTGTGCCGCAGGCTGAGGGTTATGGGCACGGCCCGGTCCATCAAGGCTCTGACCGCTCTTCTGCCGGCCGAGAAGACCTCGCACATCTCACGCTACGCCCTGGGACGCATTCCAGATGACAAGGCGGTCGAGGCGCTGCGGGCCGTGCTGCCGAAGGTCAGCAGCAAGCTCAAACCGGGCATTATCGGTTCGCTGGGCGTACATCGCGACAAGAAGAGCATTAATGCTATTTCGAAGCTTCTCGGCAACTCCGATATCCAAGTAGCTCGGGCCGCGGCCCACTCGCTGGGCCTGATCGGCACGTCTGCTGCGGCCAAGGAACTGAGCAATTTCGCGAAGAAATCGCCTGCCAACATGAAGATGCCAGTAGCCGACGCCTGCCTGATCTGTGCCGAGCAGTTGCTGGCCGATGGTGAGAAGTCCGAGGCAGTAGCCCTTTACAAAGAGCTCAAGGGCGATGACCAGCCCAAACACGTCAAGGTTGCCGCCATGAAAGGAATGCTGACCGCCGCGACTGAGAATTAAAACCGCACAACAAGCCGACAGATGATTCAAAGAAGAAGCCTGCACCGACACAAGGTAGGTGTGGGCCTTGAAACAAAAGACAAAATCGTGAAGATTAAGAACACACGACACTTGACGGCGCGGTCGAGGCCGACTGCGCTCCATAGCGCGGAACTGGAGCGCGGCGGGCCTCCGCCACAGGGCACAGAAAAGACGTTTATAATCCACCAACACACCAACTGCCTCCTTCTCGTCGCCCTCTTGTTCTCAGTCGGCCTCGCCCCTTTTCTGACAGGCGAAGCGCGTGGAGCTGATGACGAGGCGGTGGATATGATCGTCGAGTTGGTCAGTGGCTCGGACAACGACATGCGCATGCTGGCGCTCCAACAGATTCGTGAGAAAGTACCGGGTAAGGACGCGACCAGGCGTTTCGTCGAACTGCTGCCGAAACTCCCGCCCGACGTACAGGTCAAGCTTATCGATGCGCTGGGTGAACGCGGCGATGCCACCGCACGGCCAGTGATCCTTGAGATGCTTAACAGCAAGACCGAAGCCATTCGCGCCATGGCGGCACGCGCCCTCTCGGGCCTGGCTAGTCCTGCTGATATTCCCGTACTGGCCAATGTGGCCGCAACAGGGTCGAACCCGGAAAAGGAAGCCGCCAGGCACAGCCTCCGACAGCTTCGCGGCAACGAGATGAACGCTGCCATGATCGAGGCCCTGAAAAGTGCCGACGCAAAGCCGAGAATCGAACTGATTGCTGCGCTCATTGACCGTAACGTAAAGGAGTCGGTGCCCGTGGTGCTCAAAAGCGTGGATGATTCCAACCTCGCAGTAAGGTTGGCGGTCCTGGACGCGCTTCGTGCCATGGGGGATGAAAATCACACGGCGGTGCTTGTTAAGCGCCTCAAATCGGCCAAGGATAAATCAGAACGCAAGCAGGCGGCACTTGCGTTGCAGGCCACGTGCAGACGCGGACGAACGAAATGCGCCGAAACCGTGATTGCCGGTTTTGACGGGGCCGATGCGGCGACACGTATTTTCATGATGCGTGCCCTCTCTTCAGCCGGTGGACCGAAATCCTTGAACGAGATTGTCTCCCGCTTGAAGGACGATGACGAGGGCGTCAGGGTTGAAGCCGTACGTGTACTCGCCGGCTGGCCCGATCCTGCTGCCATTCCTCACCTGAAGGAACTGGCACGTGACGTCAAGAATCTGAGGAATCATGTTCTGGCGATCCGCGGCATAGTCCGCTTGGCCAGTCCGGGAAAGGACCGTCCGGCTGACTTTGCCGCGCTGAGCGATGCGATGAAGCTGGCCACGCGCAAAGAAGAGAAGGTCATGGTGCTGGGTACTCTCGGCACGATCCCGACGCTGGAGTCCCTGGCCATGGTTGCCTCCGGCCTGGACCATCCCGCGATCGTGGAAGACGCGGGTTTCGTCGCCGTGCTGATTGCTGAGAAGATCAGCGGAGGCAACAAAGACCAAGTGCGGGCGGTGATGCAGAAGGTAGCCGAAACCGTCCAGAACGAAAAGACGCGGGATAGGGCGAAAAAGGTACTGGAGGCGTCTCAGCCGCAAGCGTCTACGTTGAAGCCGTTCGGGATCATCACGGCCGAAGTCGATGCCCCTAAGTCATGATCCATGGAGCCGACGGCAAGCGGCAGCGCCCACAGTGCCCACGACACGGTGAGCAACAAGTCCGAGTATTACACCGAGGTTATAATCGAGCGAGTGGGGAAATAGGGACGCTTGTGCTTGTCAAGCGAACATCGGACTACTATAAAACAGCCACATCCCCAATGCAAGTGTCCTGAAAAACGGGCAGGCGTTCGTGGCAGATTAATCGGCCACCTATGAAGAGCTCAAAGTCAAATACTAAAATTCCTGTTGCCGCAAATTTCAGGCATCAGCCATGCGACATATCAATCAGCTTGAATTACTTGCATCCACTCAGTAATCGACAGAGTTCATTGAATCCTTTGGCTGTATAAAATTCCTATAAAATATTTGCTTTTAGCCAAAAAATTGATGTCCATCCATGCTCGATATGGGAAAAATCGGTGTCTGTGGAGACATTTTAGTGACAGGATGTCCCCTGGTCTTGGCGGTGTTTTTCAACTCATGAAAAAGCTTACTTTTCGGAGAATTCTGATCGTTTGCAGTTAGTGGTAAGAGTGCCTTTTTATGACTAATAGGCTGGTGTGCCTTCTCCAAAAGCGCTCAATAAGGGAAATTCTACATACTGGAATTTGAAAGACCTCACATTAATCCGGCATTGCAGGTATTACCAAGAAACGCAACTGCCGGATTTGGTCAAGGATTTCCCGAAAGAGCGTCTGCGGCACAGCCACTTCGATTACCCGTTCTTTCAAGTGTGAAAACCTTCAAAGCAATAATCAAGATGTGTTTGCCCCGATTTTCCTCTCGACATTTGATGGTTTCCATGTACATTGACTTGTGTTAAGAGTATGCCTAAAGCATTCTCCCAGCAACGTTGCTGTAAATTGCACAATGTAGCTTTTTGCAGCGCGAGATGCTACGTTATCGCGGCCGCAAATTGCCAGCAGAGACATCCGTTAAAGAAATCTCACAGAAAGGAACAACAGACCCGTGAGCCAGACGATCTTTAGAAAAACAGTCCCAGGAAACTCAACTTTCACACTCTTGACGCTCGCCCTTCTTCCGGCGTTTGTCTCATCCCCTCTCGCCGCGACGGATTCGGTCGCCGGAAAGAAAATTAAGTTGACCAACTTTCAAACCTGAACGCTGAAACCTGCTATCATGCAAAAAATTATAATGGAGATAATTCATGAAATTCCGATACGTTCTCTTTGCCGCAATAGCGGTTATCTTTACTTCGTTTTTCACGATTATCGACTTACAGGCGGCATTCGGCGCTGAAGAACCGGAAGGACTCGTGGGCCGATGGGATTTTGACGACGACACGGGCAAGGACCTCTCGGGAAAAGGCGGTGACGCCGACCTGGGAGGGGCGAATCTTTATACTCTCGGCGCGGGACGAAAGTGCCTGATGTTTATGCCAGACGCCAAGCCGATGCGGATTCCCGCGTCGGAAACGTCGCCGCTGGCCGTCTCGCACGGCACGGTCTGCATGTGGCTCAACATGGCATGGGATGGGGAAAACATCCTGAAGTACAACAACGGCGCCGTTCAGTTCAGGGTCTATCGCCGCCATTTCCAGCCGCGTTTCAAGGGCGAGGGCGATTTCGAGTATTCAAGTGGTATTCTGGATTACGACTGGCCAAAATATGATATGCGCGAGTGGGCCTTCTATCCTCATGTGAAGGCTGCTGTCGGCGATTCTCAATGGCACCTTTTCGCCGTGGCTTACGATGATCAGAACAAAAGGATCATCGGGTGGCGGGATGGCGAGCTGATCTCTGTAATCGATTTGTCAACCACTGCGACAGAACCGCTTTTACGCAAGGGTCTGAAGGAGATCGTTATAGGTGAAGAGTTTGTCGGGTACATTGACGACATTCGCATCTACAACAGGGTGCTCACGGACGCGGAGATGCTCAGGATATTCAACTCGACTAAATCCGTTTATGCGGGACGGCACGACACGAATCCTACTGACATGGGAATGGACGTATACAAGTACCAGGAGGGGGTCGTATTCTCTATCGGGCATGGCTGCAATACAATCGGCCCTCTGGGCGGCTCGGGGAGAATCTGCTGAAGCACATCGTCGCTGAAGGATCGAATTCAACCGTTCGGACGGCGGCATCTGAGTTGACCGATGCTGTAGAATCCATGTTCGGCTTTAAGTCCACAGTAATGACAAAGGCCGTCTCCGGCCCGAAAATCGTCCTGGGAACGGCCGAAACGTCGAGTTGGATCCGCGACAGAGCTGACAAGCTGCAACTGGACCGGATCAAAAATGACGGATTCATTATTAAAACGATGGAAGACGGCAGTGACACAACATTGGTCGTTGCGGGAAACGTTCCGGCAGGCGTAATTTTTGGTACATTCGACCTGATTCGTCGCATACAGTTGGGACAGGATCCGCAACGGCTCGATGTCCTGGAGAATCCTCAGATTCCGATCCGAATGGTCGATCATTGGTCCTACTTTCGCGGTTTCCTCGGAGACAAGTGGCGCGGAGGCGGCAGAGACAACTCGATCTACAGTTGGGAGCAGTTGCGTACGGGCGATACGAAGCTGATCCGCGAATGGGTGCGCATGATGTCATCTGCCGGTTGGAATGCTATCTGTCCGAGCGAGGTCAACTGGTGCTACCGTAACAATTTTCTCGAACATCTCGATGAGGTGGAAATCCTCGCCGGGATTCTCAGGGATTACGGCATGAAACTCTATTGGAGCCCGAGCTATCTGCTTGCGTTGGAGAGAGAAACAGCCGACAAAATATATTCCAGGGTTCCCAATTTCGGCGGCTATTTGCTCAAACTGGGTTCTGAGAAACAGAATGGCGATCCGCGTCCGGCGATGGTCAACCGTATAGCCGACACTCTACGGCCTTATGGCGGCAATACTGTGGTCCGTGGTTTCGTCTATGGCAATAGCCGCTATACCCCAGAGCCCTATCGCAACCTCATTCCTCATGATATTTTCGCTCCTGAAGACGGCAACTTCCGTGATAACGTGATCATCATATCGAAGGGTAGCCCGCTGGACTGGGATTTTTCGGCGCCCATCCCCGCACTCGATGGCGCCATACAGAAGAATCTTTCCGGGAGCGAACTGGTCATTGATAAAGGCTGGCCGGTTTCCTGGATCGAGAAATGGAAGTGGTGGCTGGAACAGGACAATTACCGCAGTGGCCCGGGGAGTCTGAATAAGTTTGATGCCGATTGCATCATGGGTGTTTCAATGATCAGTCCTTCGCCGGCATGGACAGAATGTCCGCTTAATATGGTCAACTATTATGGACTCGGTCGCCTTTCATGGAATCCCGATCGCTCCGTGGACGAGATTTACACCGAATGGATTACGCAGACTTTTGGCGACGATCCGGAGGTGCTCGAGACCCTCAAGACGATACTCTTGTTGTCTGATGACGTGACCCGCAAATTGTACATGTACCGTGGTTACCGCGGCATCTGGATCGATACGGGCGACGATGAGGATATGGTCCAGGACAAGACCACTCACACGATAAATCGTAAAGGCATCGGCGTCAAGAGCCCCGAATTACAGAAACGCACGCTGGCACAGTACGCACCCGGCCTGCGCGAAGTCTATGGCGACCGCATGAAGGGTGAAGAGTTTCTCACGTCTTTTCATTTCGTCGAGCACGACTACCGTCTTTCGATCGGGCGCACCGTGATTCAGGACTTCTACGCGAACCTGGATGAGGCGGTGCAGTTGGCCGGGCAACTGCCGGAAATCTTCAAGCGGATTAAAGGTAAAGTGGACGACCGTCGGTTCGCCTACACGTTGGAGACTCTCAATAATTTCAGCGAAGACGCGAAGGATCGTTGCGACAAGACGATGCGGGCGTTTGAAAAGGTTTCCGGAAGCAAGGCCGATGATGTGATGAGCGAGCTGAGCGCGTCGAAACTCGCGTTGGTTCACGTTTACAATGTACGGGACTATGGCGCTAAAGCGGACGGGATCACTAATGATGCGCCGGCTATCAATAAAGCTATCGATGCATGCAACGCAGCAGGCGGCGGTACGGTCTTCGTCCCGACGGGCATCTACGGTTCCGGCTCAATCCGGTTGAAGAGCAACGTCACGCTTGCCCTGGACAAGGGCGCTGTCCTGAAGGCCCTCCATGGAGTGATGAATCCCTGGGAACCGAATCCGAATGACAAAGGCCTTATGGATTCGGCTTATTACCATTGGCAGGCATCACTGATATGGGGCGAAAACCTGAGAAACGTGAGAATTTTCGGGCCGGGCACGCTCGACGGCGCAGCACTGACCAGAAGCAGCAAAGTGAAGAAGGGAATGGGAGACAAAGGGATCGCTCTCAAGCTTTGCAAGAACATCGAGATCCGAAACTTGAACATACGAGAAGGAGGTCACTACGCCATCCTTGCTACAGGTTGCGAAGATATGCTTATCGACAACGTAACCATCAAAACCAGCCGGGATGGGATCAACCTGTCCCAGTGTAAAGACGTCCAGGTCGTTCACTGCCATATCGACGCCGTGCGGTATCAAGACGGCTACCCGGCCGGCGGGGACGATGCGATTAAACTCGGCAGCGATCTGTCCCTCGGCAAAGCATTACCCAGCGAAAATATAACCGTCAGAAACTGCTTCCTCGCGAGCGGGTGCAACACTCTCCAATTCGGCACCGAGACCATAGGCTCGTTCAAAAACATCCGGTTCGAGAACATCAGGATCATGCGCGCCGGTAAAGCCGGCATTAGCATCACCTCGAACG
>Ga0307378_10004015_pt1 | contig 21239 bp, 27 predicted proteins | sample UN1MG_FD_202238 | JGI IMG/M metagenome (GOLD analysis project Ga0307378, IMG submission 202238) | Soil microbial communities from Risofladan, Vaasa, Finland - UN-1 | ecosystem: Environmental > Terrestrial > Soil > Coastal area > Acid sulfate soil | place: Finland: Risofladan, Vaasa | collected... | reverse complement strand
CTTAGTTGGCAGAGCGGCTGACTTGTAATCAGCAGGTCCCGTGTTCAAATCACGGCTGAGGCTTAGGCTCAATTTTGTTTATTTTTGAAATTACAGCTTAATTTAGAGATATTTCTTAGTATTTACTCTTTTAAGCGATTTGAACACCGGCAAGACTGTTGAAATGATGGGGACTCTTACGTGAAAGTTGTTACAGGCCGTCTGCAGTGTTCTATTCAACCAATTCAAGATGATGTCTAGGGCAACCAATTCTTTAATCTCTTCTTCCTCCTCATCATCACTGTGTTCACTTTCCCCTATTTGATGGTGGTGAAGCACGAGTTGGTGGATTGAGGGCGTCTTTTAACAAATCAAAGAATCTCATGAAATTCTTCCGTTGGAATCATTTTAGTGTCACCTCTAATGTTTGAGTTTTCAGAACACCATTAAGGGGTGGAATCCAACGCGGCCGGAGGGGGCAAGGCCACTTCCGTGAGTGTATTAGAATATTGAGAAGATGGACCTGCGGTATGGCCCAATACAGTGCTTTATTATATCAGGCAACATAGTTGTTACACAGTTTTTCAAACTGTTTGAGCATAAACATGTATAAATCAGATAATTTTGGTGGCCCGAGAAATTTCGGACCCCGTGAAATGACAAAGGTAGTCTGTTCAGACTGCGGAAAGGATTGTGAAGTACCGTTTAAGCCCACCGAGGGCAGACCTGTCTATTGCCAGGAATGCCTTCCGAAACATAGGCGTCCCCGGTTCTAATTTCTCTTTTTTTAATCAGATAGCCCGCTATGGCGGCAGCTACAATGATACTAGGCATATATACACTTTGACAGCCTATAATAGTATAGCCAGTAAAAAATCTGGGCATAAACGCCTTTTGATAGAAATTAGAAAAAAGAAGGATTCTATCATTAAACGTATGCCGCGCGCATACCGCAAGTATCGAAATATGATAATTCAGATTGGATGATGTTACAATCTATCATTGGAAAACATCGGAAAGATTGATACAATGATGAAAAGTTCAGTAAAACCAGCGGTTGTTGGGACGAGATCCGGGTATGTAATCCGTTTCACCTGTCCCAGTTGCCATAAAGAGAATTCGATTGTTTACAATATGCCAAAAGCCTATTACAAAGAGTCCAGGGACGGAACGTGTGCACAATGCAGGAACCATTACACTGTTCTGACACCAGGCAAGACTTAACAAATGCAATAAAAAGCCATAAAAGTTACAATCATTCTTTATTTCATCCAATAAATTACGATTTCTTAAATAATCCTATTTTTCCATAACAGCAACATTCAAGCGCCTCGTCGTATCCCCGACTTGTGAGAAGATCAAGTCTTCGGAACAGAGAAAACATTCCCAATGAATTTATTCGATAAATAGACCTTTATAGAATTCCTGGCAAGTTTCCAGCGATATTTTCCAATTCAATAACCACTCATGTTTCTCTTTTTAAACAGAAAATAGAGAAGGGTGGCAAAAGCAATAATTGACAATGCCACACCCAGTCCGAGGAAGAGATTTGTCAGCAATAACCTCCAGATGAGTTCAAATCCCACTCCAAACATGAGGCATTCGGCCGTGGCGCCTAAACCGACGGCGAGCAGGATTTGCCGCGATGTAAGGCCAACCATCTTCCCCACGAGTACCGCTCCCATCCCCCCGGTTCCCTGAAGAGGCAGCCAGACAAAAAAGGCCACACCAAGGACCCCCCAACGGGACAGCCACGGTCGTCGGGCCATGAATCCATTCCCGGATTCGAGAAAACGGGAAATCCACGTCCCCAACATGGGGATACGGAGTACGATCCCGAAGTTGAGAATCATGAAGAGTGCTGTGAGAATATCCAGCAGGGCAAGTGAGGATGCCATAAGCCACCAGGGAATCCCGAGTACAATCCCCAGTGGAATAATCGACTCTTTCCCGGCCGGGGGGATGAAGTAGGCAATCATCAGCCCTCCAAGGATCAGGGCCTTATCGAGGGGAAGGATAAGAATACACCCGGAATAATAGGCAAACGCCAGAACAACAGGTAATATGAACCGGGCAATGACTTGTATAAAGGTAAATTTCTTATTTTGCGCGAAGTGATCTTCCAGGTCAAAAAATCTCATGCTATCCCCTATAGAGGTGTGATGAGAATATTGAATTCAATTTTTTAGAAAGTATTTGTTTCACTCTTTTTCATCCATAAAGAGCATCATCAGAATAGTCCTTCTTATAGGATCCGGTATTGCAGATGCAGAGCTCACGGTGAGGATCCTTACGATGCGTATCGATAGAATCAGTTTTGAAACGCGGCAGCCTGGAAGGATGCAGCACAGCCTGCCTGATTAACGTTGTGGAACTGAATGAAATTGATAATTCTCTAGGTATTGCGTTTTTCCCATAATTATGCATAGCATTGTTCATATCATCTAAAAAAAGAGAGAATTGTGAATTCTCTTACTTCCGGAGATCAAATATAAGAGTGGCTTTCCCCGTCTCTCCGGAGAGGATAAGTTCGTCCCCTGAAATGTAGTAGATGTTCATATTCTGGAGCAGCTGGAGATACATCGTCTCCTGGTCCATTACCCCGTCTCCAGGGCAGGCCATCAGCGTTGATGCGAGCGGGCCAATCGAAATTCTCCCGTCGTCCGGGATGGTATAAGTCCCGAAGAAATTATTGCACCCGGCGCTTCCGGTAACATCGCCGCCCTCGTCAAACTGCACGGTGAGCGTTGTGCCCGATAGGGGAGTAAAAATCTCCCCTTTTACGTCTATATAGGCTGTAAGGTGCCAGGCTCCCCCGGTAAGCGGGGCAGACGGTTGTGACCCCGGTACGACTTTCGTAAAGGTGAGAATGGCATTTCCATTGCCTTCCATGATGGTCAGGATATCGCCTTCGATTTTAAAAGTTGAAGCACTCTGGACAGTGGTCAGGTAATACGTCTCCTGGGTCATTATCCCTGAAGGCGTGTCGCAAATCATTCGTGTGGTTGCAGGAGTGCCGATAGCCAGGCCATTCAGGGTGCCGGAATAGGATGCGGTATACCGGTTGCATCCGGCGGAACCGGATACGGCGCCATTTCCATCAAAGAAAGCGGTGATCTCTGTCTCTGGCAGGACATTGAGTGAACCCGAGGTGCCGGAATTGAATGCAACAAGGTACCAGGCTACTCCTGCAAGTCCCTGCTGCGTGCCTGTTTCCGAAGAGATAGTAGTTGTCTGAACAGGTGTTGCTGTTGGTTGAGTGGTAGCCGCAGTGGTTTGCGGAGCACCAGGCTGGGTGGTGCATCCACTGATGCAGAGCAAAAGGATAAGGGCTCCGGTAAGGAGTCCGAAAAGTAAAGGTTTCATGCATAATACTTGCCTCTCTAAAAATATAGCTACCTGCCATCCCGTGGCCTTACTTCTTTATGATGTATCCTCTGCAACCGGTTTGTGCAGCGCGATGAGCACTTGCGAGATGAATGGGTATCGGGTATTGGTGTGCACAGATCTAAAGAATGAAGAAGTTTTGAACCAATGAAAGGGAAATAGCCTGGAATGTCCTGGCGAAAATGCCCAATTCATTCATCTGCGTTCAGGGAAAACCGGATCGCTTCATTTCATCATTCAGGAAAATCCGGGCCACCGGAGTGATGCGATATACGATATAATTGCCCTGTTGCTCACCTTCAATCAGCCCGTTCTTTTTTAAAATGGAAAGGTGGTAGGAAAGCTTTGAATCAGCCATCCCGACCACGCCCTTGATAACGCAGACGCAGAGCGGCTGAATCCTCAGCATGAATAGTATCTTCAGCCTTGCCGGGTCTGCACAGGCCTTATACCAGCCTCGCATCTTAACGAGGAGAATGTCAGGGGGAAGGTTTGCGATCAGCCCCTCAAGCCCGCCACAGGAACAGAGTGATTCAGCAATCTCATCCGGAATAGAGATATCATCAATCTCTCGTATCGATACACTGGAGCATGAGGTTTTTTTATCCATTTCAAAATAATATAAAATACTCTCATCACTTAATCATTCTCTCTCGACATCACGGGCTACATGCATTCTGAAAGTATTCATTCAATTTTCGTATCATAACACAAGATTTATTGTTGAGAATATTTCAAATATAATTGAAATAATCCTCTCCAAATTTAGAAAGAGTTCCGGTTACGAATAAAAATTGAATTACGGAGAAAGGAATGGAATATCACTCGCGAAAAAACGATCTCAGTCCAGGCTGTAGAGGTGAACTGTCTCCATGACCGACCCCGTCACAGGTGCCCTTCTATCTGGTGTCAGCGCAGTCGTTGAGTACCTTGCTGCCCACACAGTCACCTGCCTGGTGCCTGCATTCTTTATTGCAGGGGCAATTGCTGCATTTGTGAAAAAGGAGGCAATTCTAAAATATTTCAGTCCTGATGCAAAGAAATCGGTCTCCTACGGAATCGCGTCCATATCCGGTGTGGTCCTGGCTGTATGCTCCTGCACCATTCTCCCCATGTTCGCCGGCATTCTCAAGAAAGGGAGCGGCATCGGCCCTGCTACCACGTTCCTCTATGCCGGGCCGGCAATCAACATCCTCGCAATCATTTATACGGCGAGTGTGCTGGGCTGGGACCTTGGGTTCGCGAGAGCTCTCTTTGCAATCGTGATGGCCATTGCCATCGGCTTGATCATGGCAACGCTCTTTCGGGAGTATGATCGAAAGCTCAGTGCATCGAGCAAAGGGTTTATGCCAATTGGTGAGGACAAAACGCTTCGACCGAAATGGGTCGTTCCTGTCTTTTTTATCTTTTTGGTTCTCATTCTTGTCATCGGCGCCTCACAACTGAATCTGATCATTCGCCTCTCAATCGTGTATCTCCTGACTCTTGGCGTAGCCTTTCTGCTCATTTACTATTATGAGCGTGACGAAGTGACCGAGTGGGGATACGAGATTTGGGACCTCGTGAAGAAAATTTTCCCCGTACTCATTGCAGGCACCTTCTTCGTGGGAATTATTGCATTTTTCCTTCCTCCTGAGACCTTTCGCCCGTTATTTGGAGAAAATTCACTATTCTCATGTCTGCTTGCGTCCCTTGTGGGCACTATTCTCTATATGCCCACACTCCTTGAAGTGCCAATCATCGGCGGGACGTTCGGTTATACCCAGGGGATAATGGCAGGGGGTCCGGCCCTTTCCCTCCTCCTTTCAGGACCGTCGATCAGTCTTCCCTCCCTCCTTGTGCTGTATCGAATAATGGGATCAAGAAAGACCCTTGCTTATATGGTCCTCGTAATTGTGTTCTCAACTGTCGCGGGAGTTATCTTTGGAAATTATTTCCCGTATCTGGGGATTCCAGGATGTGGGGTGAATGGATAAAAAACCCTGCTGTGCTGCGGAGGCGCTCCGGCGGATTCGCCGGATTGACGTCGATGGAGTGGTGGTAGGCATTGCAATGCTTGACCGGGTCATTACAGACGTGAGAGAAATGAGCCTGATCGACAAGAAAAGGATAGCAGAGGAATTGCTGAAAAGAGTTAAAATTTACAATTATGTTCCCCGGTCTGCGGAGGAGAAGTACATGAAGGCATTGATGATAGAATACGAGAAGAGTGCAGAGAATAATGGTGAATAAGATGGTCGTAATTGAAGTTCTTGGAACAGGGTGCATGAAATGCAAACGCCTTTTGAAAAATGTCGGGATTGCGGTAAAAGAACTCGGAATTGATGCCGAGATTAAAAAAATTGACGATATCACCGAGATAATGGATCGCGGTGTAATGCTCACTCCAGCCCTGGCCGTGGACGGGGAGATGAAAGTCTCCGGAAGGGTAGCGGATGTGAAGGAATTAAAAGAGATCCTGCAGGGGTAAGAGAGAATGGCGAAAAACGGTCCAGAATGTGCCTGTGGTGAGGGGTCCGGACCTGAAGAGAGAAAGATACGGATACTCTTTCCCTGTGCGGGTCTGGCAAATGTAGGCCAGATATCTAATTGCGCTGCACTCCAGCTTACCGAAGAAGGATACGGAAATGCGACCTGCATTGCCCTTCTCGGGAGTGGTAATCCCGGCCTCATGGAAGGAATTGCCGGTGCGAATGAAGTAGTGATTATAGACGGGTGCTCCAACGAATGCGGGAAAAAGATTGCAGATTCACAAGGGGTAGGGATTGCCCAGCACCTGATAATCACCGGTCTCGGGATTGAGAAGGTGCATTCACAGGATTATACAGAGGACGATATCGAAAAAGTGGTATCTGCAGCCTGGGAAGGAAAGGGAAGAGTACAGGACGATTAAGGTTCCCATGCCCGGAGAAGTGTGCATCACGAAAGAGTCCAAAGGGCTTGGATGGTTCGAACGGTATCTTACAGTGTGGGTACTGCTCAGTATAGGGGGAGGAATCATTCTGGGCCGTCTTGCACCCGGGACAGCTCTTTACCTGGATTCGCTTTCAATCTATTCGGGAGATGCTCCTGTCGTCTCCATCCCGATTGCAATCTGTCTTTTCTTCATGATGTATCCCATTATGGTGAAGATTGACTTCGCTGAAGTGCTCAGTGCAGGAAAAAATATCAAACCCGTTGCCCTGACGCTTTTTGTCAACTGGGCAATCAAGCCGTTCACTATGTATGCCATCGCCCTCTTCTTCCTGGGAACGGTCTTTATCGGGTTCATCGGCACCGAAGCGATCGACTTGGTGAAGATGCCGTTCGGACTGGATCTGCCGGTGGGAGCGACCTATGGGGATGGGACTGTGGTGTTTGTTGACGGGATGAAAATGCTTGAAATTCCGTTGTGGAGAAGTTACCTTGCCGGCTGCATCCTGCTTGGAATTGCGCCCTGCACGGCTATGGTGCTTGTCTGGGGTTACCTGGCACAGGGGAATGACGGACATACCCTTGTGATGGTTGCGATAAACTCCCTTGTCATGCTCTTTTTATATGCCCCAGTGGGAGGATACCTTCTTGGTGTCGGCCAACTTCCGGTCCCCTGGCAGGCTTTGGCACTTTCAATTGGCATCTATGTAGCCTTGCCCCTTGCTGCCGGGTTTCTCTCACGAAGAATCATCATTAAGGTGAAGGGAAAAGACTGGTTCGACAAAAAGTTCGTACATCTCCTCACGCCGGTGACCATCACAGCTCTTCTCATTACCCTTGTTCTGCTCTTTAGTTTCAAGGGCGATGTCATTCTGGCCCAGCCGCTCACGATCCTCTGGATTGCCATTCCACTTTTTATCCAGACCATGTTCATCTTTTGCCTGGGGTATTTTCTTTCCAGGTTTATCAGGCTGGATTATGAGGATGCTGCCCCATCGGCTATGATAGGGGCCTCAAACCATTTTGAGGTGGCCATCGCTACCGCAACAGTACTCTTTGGACTGGCTTCCGGTGCAGCACTGGCCACAGTGGTTGGTGTGCTGATCGAAGTGCCAGTGATGCTCATGCTCGTAAGGATCTGCCTCCGGACCCGGGGGTGGTTCTCATAATGGATGACGAGAAATCTGTAACCCTTCTCACCTGTTCAGGGATCTCACATACGGGAAAACTCACCACGCAGGCCGCACACGCTCTCCGGCAAAGGAACCCGTCACTTATTGCAAGGCACCTGAAACTCACCGCTCTCCATCACGCTCTTGAAAAGGAGATGGAAGGGGAAGACTACCTGGTTGTAGTGGACGGTTGCGAGGAATGCTGTGCCAAAAAGAGGACGGAAGGCATTGGAATAGACCCTGATATATATATTGTAGCCACGCGTGAGGGCATCGTGAAGCGGGGACTGGAAGAAGTACGGTATGACGAAATCGAGACCCTTTCACAGGCAATTTCTCAGAAAATCAAAAAATAGAAAATTAAAAGAATGCACAATGGAGTAAAAATGAATAAAAAGGCGCTATTACTGACCCCACTTGTATTGCTTCTCCTCGGATTTACAGTGCTTGCCTGCGGTTGCTCAGGCCAGACTGAAAATAGTATGGATGCAGGAATAAATTCCCCCCCCACATCAAACAGCTCTGTGGAAAAAGTGGAGATATACCATTTCCATGCGACCCGGCAATGTTATTCCTGCATAACTCTTGGTGCATATGCGGAAGAAACAGTGAATACGTATTTTTCGTCTGAGAATGAGTCGGGAAAAATTGTCTTTGCCCACATAAATTTTGACCTCCCGGAGAATCGATTACTGGTGGAGCGGTACGAGCCGACCGGCTCTTCCCTCTGGATTGGGGTGTATGATGGCGAGGGATTCCATAAAGAGGAAAATAATGCGGTGTGGTACAAAATCGGAAATAAGGATGAATACATGGCTTATCTGAAAGAACTGATAGAGAAGCGGCTTGCGGGGGATTATTCCTGATAGACTTCATGGGTGCCTTGGAAGCGCTGGGGACGAACAGCATCCCGATCATCGCTGCCTTCTTCATCGGGTTGGTGATGGCATTTTCCCCATGCCCGCTCGCCACCAATATTACTGCCATTGCATATATATCGCGTAAAATCGGAGACAGCAGTCATACGCTGCTTGTTGGAATGGTGTACAGCCTGGGGAGGATGGTGGCATATATTGCCATAGCTTCCCTTATCGTATACAGTGGATTGAATATCCAGGCAATTTCCTTCTTCCTCCAGGATTACGGGGAAAAACTGCTCGGCCCCTTTTTGATTCTCATGGGAATTGTGATGCTCGGTATCATCGATCTTCCCCTCCCCGGAACGAGGGGGAAGCTGCAAAAAATTGAGAAAATCCTGGCGGAGAGAGGATATATAGGGGCATTTCTTCTTGGAGTTATCTTTGCTCTCGCTTTCTGCCCATTCAGTGCAGTCTTGTTTTTTGGAATGCTCATCCCCATCGCTTTAAAGACAGGTGATGTGATTGTTGTCCCTGCAGTTTTTGCACTGGCAACCGGTCTCCCGGTAATTGTGGTCTCTTTCCTGATTGTGCATGCTATGGACAGGATCGCGAAGATGATGTCGGCAGTGCAGAACGTGGAAAGCTGGGTGAAGGGCGGGGCAGCGGTGGTATTCATCGGAGCAGGCGTGTATTATGTGTTTATTGTATACGGGCCGCTCACGGGCATGATATAGGCATATCTTTTTCTTTCAAAGCAGCCGTGCTGGTTATATAAGCAAATGTGATTGGAGAAGAGAAGGGATAGGAGAGAAATGGAGTTCATTTCTCCACAGGATACCCGGCATCAACCCAGGCCTGGTAATTCCCTTCCAGCCGGTAAACATTCGTAAAGCCTGCATCAACCAGTTTCTGCGATCCTGCGATTGATACACTGTCCACATGGCAGTAGATAAGGTATTTCGCGTTCTTATCCAGCGAAGGGATGGCCTGGTCCAGCGATCCATCACCAAGATAATAACTCACTGCACCGGGCAGATGCCCGTTGGCATAATGCGGTGATACATCGATAATAACGAGGTCGGGATTATCATCGATCAACTGTTTTGCCTCTGCCGGCGTAACGTCCGTATATCCGGCAGGTTGTTCGGTTGTCGTCGTACACCCGGCAAGTAACAGAAGAAGTATGGCGATTCCGCAAATGATGAATTTCATGACATTTCACCAATGGAAGGAAAAGAACCAGGGCGTATAAATGTATTTGCCATAAGAACTCCTTGTGCAGGATATTTATGTTCAAGGTGAAATTGGCGAGTTATGAAATCAGATTCTGCGATTGAACTCTTCCAGTCAGATAAAAGATATTTGCAGCTTGTCCAGCCATCATCCTGTAGACTTTGGATATGGAACTTTGATTCGACAAAAAAACCGGGCATAAAAACGAACAATTGCATAAGAGAACAATACTTATTTCCTGTTTCCGATATCCCTGGCAATACCGAGAACGACGGTTTTGTTTCGTGTAACGATAGGTATGGCCCTCATTTCAGCCAGGACCTGTCTATTATCAAGGCAATTAAGCGTCAGAGTGAGAGGGCCAACAGGGAATCCCAGCCTGTTCTGAGCGAGGGCCTTAATAATTTTCGGGATATCTTTTGCATGAAGAATATCAAGGTCCAGAAAACTTTTACCGATGAATCCCGCCTTTTCCCCGCCAATCATTTCTTCTGCCGCCAGGTTTCCGTCTATGAATCTCCCTTTGAGATCATAGAGGTAAATCGCATCCGGAGCGCTTTCAAAGAGTTGTCTGAACCATTCCTTTCCCTCTTCCAATTCCTGTGTGGCATAAATTCTTTTCATGGCATTTGCCAGAAGCGAGGTAAGTGCGTTGATAACTACTTCACCTTTGAGTGTTTCCCCATTTATAAAACCCAGGGTTACCCCGCCATACAACTTTTGTTCCCATATAAAACCGTGATCATAAATACTGGTTTTTCGAGAACCTTCTCGATACTTCTGAATGCAATAGCCGGGAAATACTTTCCACCGACGATATCATGAAATTTAGGCTGTAAAATGGAATATTTATCTGTGCGACTCCATTGAATGCTGTAGTGCGATTCCGGCAGGTTCCAGTTCTCTGATGACACTCATATTACTGCATCAAGTCCTATCGATCCCGCATACACGATCATCGCCACATGGAAGAGCGGGAGCACTTTTAGCCCCGCATCCGGGGTATGGTCCCTCGATATCGCCAGGTTCGCTATGAGAAGGAGAGCAATGCCTAATATTATCCCTCCCCGGGCAATCCATCCCAGTTGGCTCATGAAGAACAGTGCCATGAATATATGGAGGGCAGTAAATCCGCCAATCCAGATTACGGTTCCTGAAGGTCCGTATAGGGAGGTGACGCTTTTCATTCCCCTTGCCAGGTCATTTGCCGCATCAATGAGATCATTAATCCCGAGATGCGCCAGCGCAAATGGGTAAAAGAACATGAAATAGAGAAGAGCCGTCATATCCGGGCTTCCGATGGCGAGATAGCCTGCAACCGGAAACAGGGCGAAGTCGGTCCGGCCGATTAGCTGGGCGATGGGAAGTGTCTGGGTTCGCTTCTTTACCTGATAAAACGCTTCAACCGAATAACTGTAGATCATGATAAGGAAGACGTAAAAGGAATTGGGTGAAGGGAGCGTGAATATCAGGAATGTAGCGATTGCAACGAGGATGATGAAGAGAGTAAGGGCTCCGCGGGGGGTGATGTCGCCGGCAGTGAGAGGCCGGGTGCCGAATAGTCTCCAGTATTTTGTGAGGCGCCCGGATTCGATATCTCTTATGTCATAGTCGCGGTCGATATAGTCATTGAGCACGAAACCTGCTTCAAATCCGAAAAAGCCAATCAGGGCAGCGCGGACAAAGTCCGGCCATGAAAAATTCCCATAAACCGTTGTGGCCAGAAGATACCCGGAACAGAAGAGGAGTGGCCAGGCAAAAAAGAAATGAAGCCGCATGAGATCGATATAAGAACGTATGGTCATTCTTCTCTCGCATCTCTTTATGATATGAAATGATACATCCTTCGATTTGAGGATGCCACAACGCTTTTTAAAATAGTCAGATATTTTGCGTGAACTTCACTGCCGATCCCGGCAGGCCAGGCCATATCCTGCGCAAATGGACAACGGAGGAGTCTGATTGCTATTTCGATATCTATTCTTTATCGTTTTACTGCCTCAAAGGCGATATCCCCAAGGCCCTTCTGACGAAAAGGAGCCTTTGCGGGCAACCCGTTGCTTCTCGCAGCGAGGTTCTCTAATAGAACGAATACCCGTTGATATATTGATATTGCACCCTGCTCTGGAAAGCGAAATATCCACATGATCGTGCTTTTTCATAACACTCTCCCGCCGGCTCTTCCTTGCCCAGAATCTCCAGACAATACCCCTTTTCGTAATATGCAACCCCACATTCAGGGTCGATGGCCAGAACGTGGTCATATGCATGAATCGCCTCATCATTCCGCCGCCATCCTGCCAGGCACAGTCCTTTTTCAAACCAGGCGTTGCTATTCCCTGGATCCAGTGCAGTGGCTTTATCAAAACAGGTCATTGCTTGTTCGAACCGCCCCAGATGGCTCAGGCATTTACCAAGCACTCCCCACGTTTTGGCATTTTCGTAATGGATCTCAAGGATTTTTTCATAGCAGTTTGCGGCGTCTTCAAACCGTCCCATCCGAAAAAGTGTATTGCCTTTTCCGCTCCATGCATCCAGATAATCCGGGTTCTCCCGGATAGCAGAGTCAAAGTATGTAATTGCTTCCTGGTACTGTTCCAGTCCAGAAAGACAGCGGCCGATTCCGGCCTGGATATCGGGAGCCTTAGGACTGCGCTTGAGATCTTTCCGGTACCACAGGAGAGCATCTTCAAATCGTATTGTCTTTTCAAGGCAGATTGCTAATCCCATCCTGGCATCGGAATTTTCCGAATCGATGGCTATTATGATGTGATATGCCCTGATAGCATCTTCATACCTTCCCAGATGTTCCAGACAAAGGGCAATTCCCGATAGTGCATGTATATTTTCTGCTTCGTCTTCAAGTACATTTTCAAAAAATGGAATTGCCTCTTCATATCTGCCCTGAAAGAGGAGATCTTCCCCGCAATGCAGATCCGGGTTCTCCCGACGCACACGGAAAATACCGTTCAGAATCCCCATTCTGCGCCCCCTGGTACCTTAAGGAGTATACCTTTCACAGCACCTGATGATTAAGATTTCCCGAAGTTAATATTTTCCATATTATAAAAAAGATATATAGTATAGTTCTGTACTGAATTTGTGCCAGATGCGATGCCGAATTTGCGCATTAAGGAGAAATACCAATTTTTGCGAATCCCCGACTTCAAGTAAACATATCTGTCCATATTGTCACACTTTTCTCAACAGGTCTATCCATAAAAGATATTACATAATGAGCGATTTGATTTGTGTGTGAATACTGATGACAAATCCCTGGCTCCCATATAAAATGCCTCCCCTGAGGGCCTATATTCTCGCCCCGGGAATAATCCAGATCGAGGATGTGGTTTACAATCTGCCGGAAAGGACCGCAAAGGACGGGCAACCTCTGCCCGAAAATCCCGAGTTCATCCTTCCGGTAAAAGAGAACAGCGAAAAGACCGCCCGTGAGGCAATGGAGGCTCTCTACAGGATCGTATTTGATTAATCATACATGGCTGGAATGATCTTGCTGACCCGGAAAATCCGGCATAAATAACATTTTCAGGAACCGACTCAGGTAGAGTCCTTCACCTGTCTCGCATTTTTCAAGAATATACTTCCCACAAGGGCTGAAATGATGATTACTATCCCTATTTTATCGAATAATAGAAATAAATACCGCGAATAAGAACAGGGTTATGGAGGTGAAGAATCCATGATTATCTGTCCCGCACCCGCCAATCTCTCTGCAGCGCCTCTTGCGGAAATTCAGGCATTAGAAAAAAAAGTGGGAGTGATCCTGATAGCATATAAGCAGGTGCCGAAAATCGCCCGACTTACCGGTGAAGAGATGGAGACTGTCCGGAAGGTCGAGCAGGAGACCGGAAAAATTCTGCTGGCATATGAGACATGAACTCATTTTTCAACACACGGTGAATTGCCTATGATGAAAAGTTAAAATTTTATTACTAAATGTCATATATACTATACAACGATTGGATATGAAACAAAATACATTCCTCATCCTCACAGGCATCGTAGGCCTGATCGAAGTAGGAATATTCTGGCTATCGGTTGAACTGGCTATGCCATTCCTGATCACAGGTGCGTTCATCGCAGGAATCGTCCTGATCTATATGGCAAGAAGATCAGTCACTGACAGAAAGGAGGATGAGCGATCCGTCCTCATCAACCAGAAGGCAGGTTTCCGGACTCTGGAGGTCTTCTGGGTGATTTTTTTTGCTGTGAGCCTGGGAGGGGTGGTCCTGGGGTTCAGTATACCCTTACATATTCCCAGGTGGGGAGAGTTCGGAAATATTACGCCCTCTGACTTCCCGCGTGAACTGCCCCGAAACATGCCTCCTGATATGCCCCGGAACATTTCTCCCGATCTCTCTCCTGATGGGCCGCATCTGGGATATTTCGGGTTACTCCAGATGATCCTGCTCTGCTGCATGATGTTCCTATACATCGGGTTCAGGATCTATTATGCCCGAAAATATGGGGACTGGGACTCTGATGAAGAATAAGATCAAGGTTTTCCGTGCCATGCACGACCTCACACAGGAAGCATTGGCCAATGAGCTTGGCGTTACACGGCAGACCATTCTGGCAATAGAAAAAGGAAAATATGATCCTTCCCTGGACCTTGCCTTCAGGATTGCCCGGTACTTTGGTGTAACTCTTGAGGACGTCTTTATTCATGAATAATAACGAATGCGAATAAGAACTCTCCAAATGTTACAAATTACTTCCATTTTTCCCCAATAACGGTTAAAATTTTTATTATCAATCCATTTATGTCTAATATTATCCACCTATTGTCGAAATATCCCAACTATAAGTAAACTATATATGCCATAATGTAAAACATACTATACGTCGGAAATCTACCGACAGAAAAAGCATACAACCCCAAGGTGATATATATGAAAAATATCGGAAAAGTCGTTGTAGTGTCGGCAATACTGGGATTCCTGATTTTAATGGTAATCCCTGTGAATGCGATGCCTGCTATGACCAGGAATCCTGCACAGTGTGCAGGAGAGAAGGGTGGCAAAATGTCCGGTCTCCTCGATAATCTTGAGGAGCAAGGCTATGACATGAGCGAAGTCAGGGCAGCGATAGAGAGCGGTGATGAGAAAGCTGCCCGGACCCTGGTGAAGCAGTTTATGGAAGAGCACAGGGACGAGCTCCCCATACCGCCTGCCGGTGATCGTGCAGGGAATGGTGAGCGGATGTCTGGTCTCTTCGATAATCTTGAGGAGCAGGGCTACGACATGAGCGAAGTCAGGACAGCGATAGAGAGCGGTGACATGGAGACCGCCCGGACCCTGATGCAGCAGTTCATGGAAGAGCACAGGGACGAGCTCCCCATACCGCCTGCAGGAGAGAGGCCTGCGAGAGGCGGTCAGTGTATGAGATCTGGTCTGGTCTTTTGAAGGCAGGACATTCCATCTTGATTTCTCACTTCCGGGAGAATCCTTGTTAAGTACAACCAAATTCATAAAAAAATCGGATGACGAAAACCAGAACCCCTCGCAAAAATGAGGAAAAAATAGTGAGGGGAGGGCGGGTGTACCCTGGCCTCCCGGGCAGGCAGAATTTGCTATGCCATAGCCCAGGAAAATGCATCTCTCATACCAATCTGATCCCCCCTACATTTCTCCCCTCCCTCCCCTTAACGGGATTAAAATTTTTATTTTTACGATATTCATCAATCATTAGGAATGGCTAACAGGCAGGAATTAATCATTAGAAATAGCAAATAGGCAGGAATTAATCATGTTCGCAAATAAAATCAGTTTTCAACGAATTGCGGTATTCCTTCTTATCGCAATGTCATGTACCATGACCGCGGCACTTGCAGCAGGCAGTAGTGAAACTACCGCAGCCAATGTGGCGGTAACCAAAATCGAGATTGTTCCCGAAGTTTTCATGCAGGATGATACCGGGACCGTCAAAATTAGCATAACAAACAGCGGTTCCGATTCGGTCTCTATCAGCAGGGCAGAGATACTCTCCCCTGACCTCAAAGTGATCAATTACCAGACATATGATTCCGTAGGATCACTGGGGCCAGGCAATTCCATGGAATTTACCTTCCATATCCAGGCTGATGTCCCGGACGGAATATATTTTCCCATGTTCTATCTGGACTTCACCGATGCCGGCAGCTTGCGGTATCCACTTCCCATCAAGGTGGACGATACGCCCATCATAGTAACTGTGATGGATGCCCCTGATTCGTTCTCTCCCGATACGGATGATGAAATCATGCTTTCTGTCAGCAATCCGAGGGAGAGTGTCATCAACAGCGTCACCGTAACACCGAGTGGAGATGGAATCCGGACAACTCAAAGCGGCATTTTTGTTGGCACCCTTGGACCCGATCAGGAAAAGATGGTGACATTTGAGGTAACTGCAGACCAGCCCACAACGCTGTTCTTCGATATATCATACCGGAACGGCGCAAACCAGCATCACAGCACATTAACCCTGCCCGTAACAATCGGCGACCGCAAGGTGGCCGCCGAACTTGTGGTGAATAACGTTGAGGTCATGCAGGGAATATCCGGCGTGACCATCAGCGGGGATGTCACCAATGCCGGTCTTGAAGATGCAAAATCGGTAATGGTTACCGTAGGGGAGCCGGCACGCCCGGTCGACCCGAATCCTGTCTATGTCATCGGTGCCCTGGAGCCGGACGACTTTTCAAGTTTTGAGGTCACCTGCACCGTGCAGGGAACATCCACTATACCGCTCCTGATTGAATACAGGGATGAAGACGGGAAAATATTCGAGGAAACATTCCAGATATCTGCCAGGGCAACCGGACAGGCATCGCAGATGCCGGCAGGGCAGAGTGTCCCTTCATCAGGCAACAGACCAAGAGGAATGTTCGGTTCCTTCGGTAGCGGATTAGGTAACATTCCAGTCATAGAAATTGCCCTTGCGATCATTATAGCAGTCGGCGCGCTCATTGCGTGGAGAAAAGGAATGTTCGGAAAACTTCGCGACCATTTAAAAGACCGGTCCGGGAAATAAGCCGGGGCTGAATAATATGAGCAGCGCACCGGTGATCGAGTTTGAGAATGTCACGAAAGTATACCCTCTTCCAGCAGGGGATGTAATCGCACTTGACCGGGTCTCCCTGACCATTGATGAAGGCGAGTTCGTGGCTATCATGGGTCCATCGGGATCAGGAAAATCCACACTTCTCAACCAGGTCGGAAGCCTTGATGTGCCTACATCCGGGAATGTTTTCATTGCAGGAAGAAATATCGGGGAGATGGATGACCGCGAACTGACAAATTTGCGGCTGAATAAAATCGGCTATATCTTTCAGAAATTCAATCTCATCCCCCTTCTTACTGCATATGAAAATGTGGAATATCCCTATATCCTGAAGCATCGGAATCAAGATGATAGCGGACGGGTGAGCAATTTCCTGTCCATGGTGGGCATAGATTCTGATTTTGCCCTGCACAAGCCCCCTGAACTTTCAGGAGGACAGCAGCAGCGGGTAAGCATTGCCCGGGCCCTGGTCAATAATCCCAAAATCCTCCTCTGCGATGAGCCAACTGGAAACCTGGATTCGAAAACAGGTCACCAGATTATGGACATCATCGCCGGACTGAACAGGAAAGGGATGACCGTCATCATGGTGACCCATGACCCGGCAATCGCCAGCTTTGCCAGTCGGACTATAACGCTGGAAGACGGGAGGGTAACATGATCATAAAAGACATCATCTTTCAGCTCTCCGTCAGGAGCATCCGTCTGCACTTCCTCCGTTCGGTTCTTGCTGCACTTGGAATTGTGATAGGCGTGGTGGCCATCGCCACAATGGGCATGATGGGTGCAAATATGACGCTCTCTGTGACAGAGGAGCTTTCTGAGATGGGAAACATCCTGGTCGTGACGCCCTATCCCGTTGGAGGAGGAAGGATGATGGGCCTCCATGGGGGTGGCGGAAGTTCATCCGGTAATGACGACGAATTTCTGAGTGAATCGCAGTTTAATGACATCGAACGGATTGCCGCAAAATACGGGACGGTGTATGCGGTCCATTCGGAATCCGACACCATCGAAATAGGGTCGAAGACGGGAAGGGCGACAATATATGGTCTTGATACTTCAGTAATACCGGACATCCTCCCCCTTCAGGATGGAGCATATCCAAAGAGCACCAGCTCTGTGGTGGTCGGCCCGACACTTGCCGAACGTTTCGACCTGAAAACCGGTAGTAAGATTGATATCGGGGATCCGGACGAGGGAGATTCCACAACCGTACGGGTTGTGGGTATCCTTGAAGAACGGGGAATGTCTATGGATCTGAATACCGACTCGGCCATTATCGGCAGCGAAAAGTTATTTTCCGGAATGTTCGGCGGAGAAGGCGAATACAACCAGGTCAATGTTGTTCTTGATGATATCAATGATGCAGAGGCTGTGAGCACGGAAATAACAGATCAGCTGAACCGAAAAGAGGAGGAAGTAACAGTCCAGGACAGCAGCCGGATGCTGGAGAGCATCACATCCACACTGGGAACGATGACCACTTTTGTAATGGCGATTGCAGGAATTTCACTTCTTGTTGCCGCAGTATCTATATTCAATGTGATGATGATGTCGGTGACGGAACGTATCAGGGAGATTGGCATATTGAGAAGTATCGGCACACAGAGGCTGGAGGTGAGGAAGATGTTCATCTATGAAGCCGCAATTCTCGGGTTCATTGGGGCAACGATCGGAGCATTACTCAGTGTTGCTATCGGGTATGTAATCGTCCTGGCCATGGTCGGGAGCACGGACTTTTTCTTCTCTCCTGGAAGTATCGTGTACGTTCCCTTTGCAATGCTTGTCGGAGTAATCATCTGTGTCATTTCGGGGGTGTATCCTGCATGGAGAGCATCCAATCTTGACCCGATCGAGGCACTCAGGTCAGAATAACATTCCTTTTTATATGCATGAAGTAGAGGAAGCAGCCAGACGAGTGATTTGCCACACAGGAGACCGGCAACCCTTTAGGGGGTAAATGCGAATATCCCTAATTTACCGGACCCGGGATTCTATGTTGCCACTGGATATTGGTTCATTTACCGGCCTCTCACAAAAAGAGGCAGAGAAGCGCCTTCGGGATGAAGGGTATAATGATCTGCCCTCGGCAGAGAGGCGGAACATCTTCGCGATAATCGGGGAAGTAATCCGCGAGCCCATGTTCCTTCTCCTGGTGGCAGCCGGAAGCATATATTTCATCCTCGGCGATGTGGAAGAAGGAATAATTCTCCTCTTTTTTGTCTTTGTCATTATCGGTATTACCGTGTACCAGGAACAGAAGACTGAAAAGGCACTGGATGCTCTCAGGAACCTTGCAAGTCCACGTGCGCTGGTCATCAGGGACGGTGTTCACGCAAGGATTGCCGGCCGGGACGTGGTCAGGGGCGATCTCATGCTTGTCAGCGAAGGAGACCGGATTGCAGCAGATGCCTGCCTTCTCTCCTCGATAAACGTATCTGTCGACGAATCGCTCCTTACCGGAGAATCGGTCCCGGTACGAAAACTCCCCGGAGATGACCTGTGTAAAGGAAAACCAGGTGGCGATGATCAACCCTGGCTGTATTCCGGGACACTTATGGTCCAGGGGCAGGGTGTTGCAGAGGTAGTTGCTACCGGGATCCATACCGAGATGGGCAGGATTGGCATTGCGTTGCAGTCCGTCAACCGCGAAGAGACCCGGCTTCATAAGGAGACCTCCCAAATCGTCCGGCGGATTGCGCTTATAGGCCTCCTTCTCTGTGCAATAGTGGTCATTGTCTACGGTGTCTCGCGTGCGGACTGGCTTGGCGGGTTCCTGGCTGGGATTACACTGGCAATGGCCATACTCCCCGAGGAGTTCCCCGTCGTGCTCACCGTCTTCCTGGCACTCGGTGCCTGGAGGCTGTCCCGCCACAGCGTATTGACAAGACATGTACCAGCAATCGAAACACTTGGATCAGCCACAGTGCTTGCCGTAGATAAAACCGGGACCCTTACCCAGAACCGAATGTCGGTTGCACGTGTGAATGCGGCAGGGCTGTCTCATAATTGCGATCCGCATAAAAAGTCTTTCCTGCCGGAGCCGTTCCACGAATTACTGGAGTTTGCAATTCTTTCCAGTAAGAAAGACCCGTTTGATCCCATGGAAAAGGCACTTCTGCAGATGGGGTGCGATGACCTCTCGGGAACCGAGCACCTCCATGAGGACTGGGAGTTGATGGTGGAATATCCGCTCTCCAGGGAACTTTTAGCCATGTCAAACGTCTGGCGGTCAAAGGCAGGAGACGAGTATATTATCGCTGCCAAAGGTGCCCCTGAGGCCATTATTGACCTGTGCCATCTCGACGTGGAACAAAAAGCAACACTCAAAGAAGAGATCGAAAGTATGGCTGCGGATGGACTCCGGGTAATCGGAGTGGCCAAGGCCTATTTCCGCAAGCCCGAGTTGCCGGACGGGCAGCATGACTTCGCTTTTTCATTCCTGGGATTCATCGGGTTTGCTGACCCGGTTCGCCCTGATGCGGCTTCAGCTATCAGTGTATGTTATGATGCGGGAATTCGGGTGGTCATGATAACCGGTGACTACCCTGCAACAGCACGGCATATAGGAAGAGAGATTGGGCTTGCAGACGTGGAGCACGTCATCACAGGGAAAGAGCTGGATGGCATGGAGGACCTGGAACTTGCAGAAAAGATACCTCTTATCAATATTTTTGCCCGAGTTATTCCCGAAGAAAAGCTGAGAATCGTCGATGCCCTGAAGGCAAACGGGGATGTAGTGGCCATGACCGGAGACGGGGTGAATGATGCGCCGGCATTGAAATCGGCACATATAGGTATTGCTATGGGAGGAAGGGGGACTGATGTCGCCAGGGAAGCATCTTCACTTGTCCTGCTTGATGACAATTTCGCATCTATCGTTGCTGCAGTGCGCATGGGGCGAAGGATATACCAGAACCTCAAAAAAGCCATGGCGTATATTCTCTCCGTACACGTCCCGATTGCGGGAATATCGATTTTACCTGTCTTGTTCGGCTGGCCTCTTATTCTCCTGCCCGTGCATATCGTATTTCTTGAGCTGATCATCGACCCTGCATGTTCGGTAGTTTTTGAAACGGAACGCGAAGAAGAGGACATCATGAAAAGACCACCAAGAAAAACTGATGAGATGATCCTGGACCGGAGAACAGTTACGCTTGCGCTGTTACAGGGATTAGTAGTCCTGGGATTTGTTCTGGTCATTTTCCTTTCATCAGGTTTTAGGGGACTTGGAGAAAACGAAACCCGCACCCTCACGTTCGTGACCATAGTGGTGGCCAACCTTGCCCTCATATGCGCAAACCGGTCCTGGACACAGAACATCGTATCAACCCTTCGAAGACCGAACAAAGCATTCTGGTGGGTGATTGGGGGGACATTATTCTTCCTTGCCGCAATATTGACTGTACCGGCTTTGCAGGCAGTATTCAAATTTTCACCGGTCATGCCGGCAGATATCCTTATCTGTATACTCGCAGGACTGATGAGCGTCATCTGGTTTGATCTGTTCAAGTTATACAATGCCAGAAGGCTCGTTGTCCAGGGATGAACACGGCGATTATAATTAGGAATTTGTTTCGCCTGAATAACTCTGTAAATTGCTCATATGGGCGATAACCTTGCTGAATTT
>Ga0307378_10004013_pt1 | contig 21244 bp, 12 predicted proteins | sample UN1MG_FD_202238 | JGI IMG/M metagenome (GOLD analysis project Ga0307378, IMG submission 202238) | Soil microbial communities from Risofladan, Vaasa, Finland - UN-1 | ecosystem: Environmental > Terrestrial > Soil > Coastal area > Acid sulfate soil | place: Finland: Risofladan, Vaasa | collected... | reverse complement strand
GTTCCTCAGGGCGTGCCACCCTCGCTGGGTTATTCCTGTGCGGAACCTAAAGTCGTTAAGGTTCGGATCGGAGCAGAATGATGGCATCTATCAAGATCGGCGTTTCGATCGACGCGAATCTACTGGCCCAACTCGACGACCTAGTGGCCAAGAGAGTCTTTGCCAGCCGAAGCCAGGCCGTTCAAGTCGCACTGCGAGAAATGATTGTCCACCGGAAACGACACCGCTTGGCCGAGGAGTGTTCGAAGCTGGATCCGGCGTTCGAGCAAGCCATGGCCGAGGAAGGATTGTCGGAACCGCTGGCCGACTATTGAGAAACGCTATCGTGTGTCCCAGGGCTTTGTTCCATGTTCACCCCCGACCAATACCAACTGATCGATTTCGGCGACGGCCGGCGGCTGGAGCGGTTCGCCGGGCTGCGGTTGGATCGGCCTTGTCCGGCCGTGGAGGACGTGGCCCGGGCCGATCCGGACGCGTGGGACGAGGTCGATGCGCGGTTCGAGCGGGGCGACGGCGAGGAAGGCCGGTGGTCATGCCGGGGTGAATTGCCCGAGTGCTGGAGCATCACGCACGGGCCGATCACGCTCGAACTGAGGCGGACGGCGTTCGGGCACTTAGGCGTGTTTCCCGAGCAGGCGGCCAATTGGGACTGGATCACCGAGCGGCTGGCCCAGTCGCCTCGGCCGGCGAAGGTGCTGAACCTGTTCGCCTACACCGGCGGGAGCACGCTGGCGGCGGCCGCTTGCGGGGCCGAGGTGGTCCACGTCGACGCCGCCCGCAACACGATCGACCGGGCACGCCGCAACGCGGAACTTTCGGGCATGGCCGAGAGGCCGATCCGCTGGATTGCCGAGGACGCGATGAAGTTCGTCAAGCGCGAATTGAAACGCGGCAACCGCTACGACGCGGTGATCCTCGATCCGCCCAGCTACGGCCACGGACCGCGGGGCGAGGTCTGGCGGCTCTCGACACACCTGCCGCGGCTGCTGCGATTGTGCGGGGAGTTGACGGCCGGGCGGCGAGGCTTCATGCTACTGACGTGCCACACGCCCGGCTACGATCCGCCGCGGCTGAAAGAGATCATGGCCGACGCGCTGGGGGAAGCCGAGCGGGGAACGGTCGCGGCGGGCGAATCGACGATCCGTGCCGCGACCGGCCGCCCACTGCCCGGCGGGGCCGTCGTGCGGTGGGAATCGCGTTTAGCGGACGGGCTTGCCCGTCGTTGACGTGCATTGAGAACCGGCTTCTGTCGCACGGCTCGCCGCTGCCACACGGCGGGCAAGCCCGCCCGCTAAACTACCATGTCGTGAAACACGGCATTGCAGGATTGTTTGGTCAGCAACAACTCTCCCGTCCCCAAGAGACTCCAGGACCACCATCACCAGCCGGCAGAATCCGCGAGATACGGCCACGTCTCGCGGAGCGAAACGGCTACTGGATGTTCTGGATCATCACCACCGAGGGTGCGAAGAGGCGGTCCAACTCCTCCCATTTCAGTTCGCTCTCCGCGGTGACCTCGTAGAGCTGGTTGCCGAATTCGGGAATGTGCTTCTCGAGGAACGTCTGCAGCTTGTCGGCGGGTATGGCCAGGCCGTAGCTGGTGTGTTTCTGGGTGACCATGCCGACCACGGCCCCGTAGACGTTGAACAGCGGCCCGCCGCTGTTGCCCGGGTTGACCGCGGCGTCGGTGGTGATCATGCCTTCCTCGTTCTGCGTTGCGGAGACAATCCCTTTCGTGGCCACCAGCATGTTGGCGCTGGTGCTCAGGTGCGGATACCCCAACACGCAGACCTCTTGCTGGCGCTGCACTTCGCTCTTGGCAAGTCTCAGCGGCTTGATCTTGACTCCTTCGGGAACCTCGATCTTCAGCAGGGCCATGTCGGCTTCGGCGTCCGTGGCGACGATCTCCGCGGGGACGTTGCCCTCCTGCTCGTAGAGGGTCACCGTCACCTTCTTCGCGTCTGCGATCACGTGATGATTCGTCAGCAGATACCCACCGGGAAAAACGAAGAACCCCGTTCCGCTGCTGACGATTCCCGGGTGCTGTTCCATGAGTCTAAGCCCTTCGGTCAGCACCTGGCGAGTCAAGGGATCTGCGGAGGCGTCGGCGAGGCCTTGCCGGCACTGTTGCTTGGCCGCTTCCTGTTCTCTGACGGCGAACAGCAGTTTTACCGCGTCAAGGTGCAGGCTGGCGGCGATCCCCATGTCGCCGAACTGGTGCGATTTCATCCACTCGTCGAAAGCGTCCATTTGTTTCATGGCTGCGTCGCGTTGGCCGGTCTGAAACAGCAGGCGCGCGGCCTCCAACTGCAGACGGGGCCGAAGGTCCGGCAATTCGAACGAGTTCGACTTCAGCCACTCGTTGAACTGCACGACCGTGGAGGGAACCCGCGTGAGATCCTCCTCCGCCGCCACGAATCGCTGCCGCCATTGCTCGAAGGGATCGTCTGTCCGCGCGACGGTCGGCGGCGTGATCCGTTTCCAGGAGGGCGTGCAGACGTAGGTTTCGCCCCGGACGAAGTCGTGCGTGAACTCGATCATCTCGAAACCGCGGCGCTGCAACCGGACGAGGTTCTTTCCGGAGAGCAGGGGGAACCGGACCGGCCCGGTCGGCGGCGGCTCGTGCTTCTCGTTGTTGATGTACGCGACTCCCCCGTCGCGGCTGCTCTCGTCCCAAGCGATCTCGAGCATCGTCGGCTTGGCGGGTTTCTGATCCTCGGCCGTCGGCTGCTTGGGATCTCCCGACCGCACAATCAACACGACCACCAGCGCCACCACGAGACTGACCGCCAGGAAGCAGGCCGAGATGATGGCGGCCAACTGGAGGACCTGTTTCCGCTCGATGCTCTTTCCAGGCGCCGGACGGGTGCGGCGGAAGCGAACGTCGTCCGACGCCGGGCCGGCCGTTCCGAGTTGCGGAAAACCCGTCTCCGGCGCGTCTTCCAGCAGCACCGCGGAAGCTTCATCCTGCGGAGAATCCGCGTCGGGCTCATCCTCCAGGATCGGAGCCAGGGCCTCCATTTCCACGGAATCCGTCTCCGGCTCGTCCTCCGACTGCGAATCGAGCGGCTCGAGCCGAATGAAACCGGTGATCGGCTCGTCCTCCTCCCCGCCGGAAGTCTGTCGGGGCGGGGCCACCGGTTGGCTTTCCGCCGGCCCTTCCCTGGAATCGGCCGAACGGGCGATCATCACGGCGGCCGAACAGATCGGACAGTGGGCCTTCCGGCCGGCGAACCGCCGGTCGAGTTCGAAGTCCAACCCACACGAAGAACAATGGCAAGTGATCTTCATGGTCCGGTCCTACGGGTAAAGAGGCGTCAAGAGCGGAGAGTAGCCGTCTCGCTCCGCGAGACGTGGCTCCGCGAAACGTGGCTGCATCTCGCGGAGCGAGATGGCTACTGTACATTTCCCGCTTGGCGGACGGCTGTGATCCACCGTGCAATGTACCGGTCCGGGCTCCTCCTGCCAACCCCCTGCCCGGGCTTCGGGACCGATTCCCATGGCGTCACCCGCCGGCCGGTACAAGGCGCGGCCTACGCCTCATCCCGCGCAACGTAGCAGAGAAGCGACCGGCCTTCGAGTTGGATCACGCCGTCGGATGGCGGGGCCGGGCCGTCGAGTTCGGGATAGACGTCTTCGGGGCCGGCGGCCGCCGTATTGATGAACTGCCGCCAGCCGAGCGGCCGCGCGACCGGCGGGATCACCAGCGTCTGCCCCTCGGGCGCCGCGTGGAACAACGTCAGTACGTGGTGGTTCGGCGGCAACAGCGGATCGTTTTGCGGCACGGCCCCCAGAAGACAAATCAGGCTGCGAGTATCGCCGGTCCAATCGATCGGCTCGCCCGCCGCGTTGAACCAACTCACGTCGGGCAGTCCTCCGGGCCGGAACCCGTGGCCGTTGAGGAAACCGGTTTGCCGAACCGTGGGCTCGTTCTTGCGAAAGGCGATCAGTGCACGGCAGAAACGTCCCAGTTCCTCGTACTTCTTTGCCCGACGCCAATCGAACCAGGAAAGGGCGTTGTCCTGACAATAGGCGTTGTTGTTGCCGCGTTGAGTACGGCGGCATTCGTCGCCGGCCAGCAACATCGGCACGCCCTGGCTGAGCATGAGCGAGGCCAACATGTTCTTGATCTGTCGGACGCGGATCAGGTCGATCGACTTGCGTCGGGTCCGGCCCTCGACCCCGTAGTTGCAACTGAAATTGTGGTTGTCCCCGTCGCGGCTGTTCTCGCCGTTGGCCTGATTGTGTTTCTCGTCGTAGCTGACCAGATCGTTGAGCGTGAAGCCGTCGTGGGAAGTGATGAAGTTGATGCTGTGATAGGGCTTCCGCCCGCTCGACTTGTAGAGATCGCTGGAGCCGGCCAGTCGGGTCGCCAGCGGCCCGATCCTGTGCGGATCGCCCCGCCAGAAGCGGCGCAGATCGTCGCGATATTGGCCGTTCCATTCGGCCCAACGGAGGTTGGCGAACGTGCCCACCTGGTAGGCGCCCGCGGCGTCCCAGGCCTCGGCGATGATTTTGGTGTCGGCCAGCAGCGGATCTTCGGCGATCGCTTCGACGACCGGCGGATTGGGCAGCAATTCGCCCTGGCGGTCGCGGCTGAGGATGGAGGCCAGGTCGAACCGGAAACCGTCCACGTGGTAGTTGTGTACCCAGTAGCGGAGACAGTGGAAGATCATCTCGCGGACGATCGGGTGGTTTCCGTTGAGCGTATTGCCGCAGCCCGAGAAATTGCGATAGTCCCGGCCGCCGTTTTCGAGCATGTAGTAAACGCGATTCTCCAGGCCCTTGAAGCTCAGCGTGGGGCCCCGCTCGTTCCCTTCGGCCGTGTGGTTGAAGACCACGTCGAGGATCACCTCGATGCCGGCCTGGTGCAAGGCACGAACCATCTCTTTGAATTCCCGCACCTGGGCGCCCGGCTTACTGCTGGCCGCGTAGCCGCGGTGCGGGGCGAAAAACGCCAGCGGATCGTAGCCCCAGTAGTTCGGGCGCTTAAGCTTCTGCCCCAGACAGTCGCGGATCGGAAACTCGTGGACCGGCATCAATTCGACGGCCGTCACCCCCAACGATTTCAGATACGGAATCTTCTCGATCAGCCCCAGGTACGTGCCCGGGTGTTCCACGCCGCTGGACCGCGCCCAGGTGAAACCGCGAACGTGCATCTCGTAAATCACCGTTTTGGACAAATGGTGCCGAAGGTGCCGATCGCCCTGCCAGTCGAATTCGTCGTTGATCACGACACATTTCGGAGGTCGGATGATGCCCCCGTCGGCGGGCAGAAAATGGCCTGCCAGGGCTTTGGCGTAGGGATCGATCAGCCGGGCCTGGGGGTCGAAGCGGTGGCCCTTTTCCGGCTCGTGAGGCCCGTCGGCCTGAAAATGATAGAGTTGTCCCGGTGCGACCCCGGGCACGAATATGCTCCAAATGTCGCCCCAGCGGTTCAAATCGGGGTCGAAATCGATGATCTCGGCCGGCTCGGGGTTACTGGTCTTGTTGTACAACAGGACCCTCATTGCGTAGGCCCGACGGCTGAAGACGACGAACTGCACGCCTCCGTCATGGACGAGAGCCCCATACGGCAGGGGGTGATCGAACCTCAGCACGGAGGGGCGCGGAGACATAGAAAAGGACTCTGTCGAACGAACGGGGCGGAAACCGACTTGACAAGGATAGCACTGACTAACGTCTAGGGACATCCGGGACCTTCGGGTTGGGGCGCTTCGGTTGAAACTGGGCAAGTTGTGTCGCCCAAGAAATCAGACCTGCCCCCTATCCACCTTTTCTTCGGCTGCTGCGCGGCGGAAGTACAGGAGGAACATGCCCGACGGACCAGTCGCGAAGATCCGCCAACTGCCCCCATTCCGCGGGAAGAGAAAGCTCGGCGAAGCCGTCACTCCGGCAGGTCTTCGACGACCACGTGGAAGACGGTGTGGCAGTCTTCGCAGTTCTTCTGTAGCTTGGTGTTGGCCGCCGTGGCGGCAGCGAAGTCCTCGGCGTGGATTGCCGTGTTGAGTTGGCCGGCGGCGTCCCGCATCTCGGCGCAGCGGGCCCGCCACTGAGCGACCTGTTCGGCATTTTCGGTCACTTCCGTGTCGGCCATGGCGCCCTGACCGATCACCGCCAACGTGGCCGAAAGGCCGGCCAGATCGTCGAGCTTCTTGGAGAAACGACTCTCGTCCCGCATGTACGACTTGAGTCGGGTGTTGGCCGTGGGGACCTTCTTCATCAGTTCAGGTAGCGCGGCGACCTTCTCCCACTTCAACTCCCCGCCGGGATTGTCCGTGGCGACCGCGGCCTTTTTGACCGCTGCCAGCGCCGCGGTGACCGCGGCGAAATCCTCGGCGGCGGCCATCTCTGCGGCGGCCTTCATCAGCGACCCGGCGCCCGCCTTGTGCTTGTTGTCCGTGTCGTGCATCCCCAGCGCCAGCGCCAAGACGATCAGGGTGTTCGCGTCCTTGGCGATCCGTTCCTTCGAGTCGGCGAAATCCTCTTCGGTGGCGGCCGAGTCCTCCAGGTCCTCGATGTATTCGGCGACCTGGGCCACCAGATCCTCGGCGGGGGCGAACGTGGAAACGGCAGGAGTTTCGCCGGGCTCGGTCGGCTCAGAGGGCTCGGTCGGCTCCGTCGGTTCCATCGGCTCGGTCGGCTCCACGGGTTCGGTCGGCTCGGTCGGCTCGGTCGGCTCGGTCGGCTCGGTCGGCTCCGTGGGCTCGGTCGGCTCCGTGGGCTCGGTCGGCTCCATCGGCTCCGTGGGCTCCGTGGGCTCTATGGGCTCGGTCGGTTCCGTCGGCGGTTCAGTCGGCTCCATGGGTTCGGTCGGCTCGGTCGGTTCCGTCGGCTCCATGGGCTCGGTCGGCTCCATCGGTTCCGTCGGCTCGGTCGGCTCCATGGGCTCGGTCGGCTCGATCGGTTGCGTCGGCTCGGTCGGTTCGCTCGGTTCGCGTGGCGTCTTCCCCTCGGGGGTTTTCGCCTCCGGCGTCTTGTCCACGGGGGTTTTCGCGTCGGGCGTGGTTTTCTTGCTGGGCGTTTGGGCCTCGTCCGATGGCGTCTTGCTCGTCTTCTGCGATGGACAACCCGGCAAAACAACACCGAGCACCAACACGCAAATCAATACTGCCGAAGTAGCCATCCAAGGCCGCCGACTCGCTGAACTCATCTGCTTCTCCTCCGATAAACCGGTTGATAGAATGCGGTGGTCACAGGATCAACGATTCAGTCTTGCATGTGCTTCATCGGGTGTCAAGGACTACCGATTCCAGGCCGCGACCCGCCCCCACGCGGGGTCCATTCCCCAACCGCCCGCCCGCGCTTTACAATACGGTCGTTCCCCTCAGGCAGACACCATGGCCAAAGCAACGTACAAGGATGCCGGCGTCGACCTGGATACGTACGCCGAATCGATGGCTCGCCTTCCCCGGCTGATCGCGCGGACCAATACGCCCCGCGTGTTGAAGCTGGAAGGGGGATTCGCCGGGCTGTTCCAGCTCGATTTCTCCAACCACCTTTTCGCCCGCCACTACCAGGATCCCGTGCTGGTCGCCTGCACGGACGGGGTGGGCACGAAGCTGAAGGTGGCCTCGCTGACGGGCGTCCACTCCACGGTGGGAATCGACCTGGTGGCCATGTGCGTCAACGACGCCATCTGCTGCGGGGCCGAGCCACTGTTCTTCCTCGACTACGTGGCCATGCCCAAGGACGACCCCCCACTTTTGGAGAAGATCGTCGAGGGCATCGCCGCCGGCTGCGTGGAGAGCGATTGTGCCCTGTTGGGCGGCGAGACGGCCATCATGCCCGATCTCTACGCCCCGGGCGATTACGACCTGGCCGGTTTCTGCGTCGGCGTGGTCGAGCGGAAACACGTCATCGACGGTTCGGCCATCGTGCCGGGCGACCTGCTGATCGGCATTGCGTCCAGCGGCCTGCACTCCAACGGTTTCAGCCTGGTGCGGAAGATCGTTTTCGAGATCGCCGACCTGAGGGTCGACCAGCACGTCGACGAACTGAAGCAGACGGTCGGTGCCGCGTTGCTCGAGCCGACGCAAATCTACGTCCGGGCGGCGCGGCACGTGTTGGGCCACTACAAGATCAAGAACGTGGTCCACGGCATCGCCCACATCACCGGCGGCGGGCTGGAAGAAAACCTCGGGCGGATTCTGCCGGACGGGATTCAGGCGGAAATCGACCACGGCAGTTGGCCGGTTCCGCCGGTGTTCACTTGGCTGCAACGCCTGGGCGAAGTGGAACGGGCCGAGATGGACCGCGTCTTCAACATGGGCCTCGGGTTGGTGCTGGTAGTCAGCCCGTACTACGCCGAGAGCATCCGCCACCAACTATCCCGCGACGGTCTGAAGAGCTGGCAGATCGGGTGCGTGAAGGAAGGTTGACCCCCGTTTCTTGCCGGCCAAGGGGCGATTAGTGTTTGCACAAGAATGATTCGTACACTTTTTTGGCAAGGGTGGCCCCCCTTGAACGAGTTGTTTCTGCGCGGCCCCTTAGGTGCCCTAGGGGGATATTCTCCCCATTATATAGCTATACCCATCTCGTTTTGCCCGGGTTGAACCGCCTGGGCGGCAGTTCGAAGAACCGCATCTCATCATTCCCGCAGTGTCGAGCCGATGGGAGTCATGAGAGGAGTGCCTCCAGATAGCCAGAGAGCGAGCGTTTTCAGCCATGCCGGGTCTCGGACACGAAGTCGATGCCGACTTCTACAATCTGATTCATCAATTGGTCGGTTCTCCTCGAAAGGACGATCCGATCGAGCGTCGCACCGACCCGCGGTGCCCGTTTCCGGTGGTCCAGCGGATCGCGGTGCGTCGGGGCCTGGAGTTGCCCGACGAATCGGAGTTCAACGAGGTCCGGTGTCACGACCTGACGCGGAGGGGCTTTTCGTTTTTGCTGTCCAGCCGGCCCGACTTCGACTCTCTGGTGGCGGCGTTCGACGTGTCGCCGAAGACGATCTACCTCGCCGCCCGCGTTGCCCACGTCGAGGACGTGCTGGTCGATTCTTCCGGCCAGGTGCTTCGGGGTCGCGATCGGTGGGCGGAGGCCGGCCATCTGGTCGCCGACGAGCGAACCGTCACGCCGATGGTGCTGGTCGGTTGCCGTTTCACCGAGCGGCTGACGGCCGGCTGAGGCTCGCGCCGAAATGCGTTGGGCACAATCCGGCGCGGGTGCCACGCCCCGAGGCACGCAGGGCTTGGCCTTGCATCTCGCCGACCCACCCACGCCCGAGGCTTTTAGGGATCTGCGGCAGATGGTAGAATGGACGTGGGCCAAGGGCAGAAAGGCGGAGTTTTCGGCGGCAGAAAGCCAGCGACATGAATCGTACTCTTTTGGTCACCGCTCTCTTGCTGGGCGGATGGTGTACTTCCGTGGCAGGTCAGCCTCCCCCGGTGACGGTGTGTTCTGTCTCCCTCCACTTGTCGTGGCCGATGGAACGCGTCGAGTTGAAGGACGGCCGGCAGTACGAGGGGCTGATCGAATCGGAAGACGAAGGTTGGGTTCGCCTGATCCAGATCCGGCGGACCAACGGCAAGCCGATGCACCTGGTGATTCACACGATCGCCCAAAGTGCGGTCGCCCGAGTCGTCCGCTTGGAGGACGCCCGACAGCGGGAGGAACTGCGGCAGCAGGTTGACCAGTTCATCTATCGCGCCGAGATCGAAAAGGGCCGGGAGGACGCGATCTCCCTGGGCCAGGTGGCCAGGGACGGAGCCTACTTCCACCACTACCGCGGCAAGTGGTTCACCCTGGACAGCAACCTGGAGGAATCCATCACGCGTCGGATCATCGTTCGCGTGGACCAGGTCTTCACGGCATTCCGGCAGATCGTCGCGCCGCGGACCGACTCGCAGCGCCTGTTGCGGCTGGTGGTATTCGGATCGCTGCCCGAGTATCAATCGTACCTCTCCAAGCGGGGCATTACCGTCGACTCTCCGGCCTGTTTCCTCAAGGACGAAAACCTGGTGATCGCCGGCAGCGAGTTGGCCCGATTTGCCGCCCTGTTGGCCGAGATCCAGGCCCAGCACGACAAGGTCCTCGCAGAACTCGAAGCATTGGAGAAACAGTTGCCCAACCGGCTTGCCCAAGTTGCCCGACAATTGCAGGCCGTCGGCACTCCCCGGCAGGAAGCGGCGAGACTGTTGAGGATCAAGCGGGCCGAGTTCGAACAAGAAATCCAGGCGTTGCGCGCCCGGATCGTCGTCTTCGAACGCCAAAACGCCCAGACCTTCGATCGGGTGACCCGGCAGATGTTCGCCCGGCTCTACCACGAGGCGTTCCACGCCTACCTGGAAAACTACGTCTACCCGCACCAGCAGTACGACGTGCCGCGCTGGCTCGACGAGGGGCTGGCGGTGATGTTGGAGGAAGGGCTCTTGGAGTCGGGCACGTTGCGCGTCGACGCCCCCAACCGGGCCGCGCTGGAACGGCTGAAAACCGACCTCAAAGGCCCCCAGCCGCTCCCGCTGGCCGACCTGCTGGGTGCCGACGGCCGGGCGTTCCTCGCCGCCGATGCCGATCGACGTTACGTCTATTCCTGGGGGCTGGCTTACTATCTGACCTTCGAGAAGCGCCTGCTGGGCAGCCCCGCGCTGGATCGTTACGTCGGGCGATCGGCCGCAACGGCGGCTCCCAAAGAACGTTTCGAGAAGCTGGTCGACCTGCCGCTTGGGGAGTTCGAGCGCGACTGGCGCGCGTATATCCTGGAACTCCACTAGCCGCTTCGCCCCAGCCGCTCGCGGCTTCGCACGCTTCCCTACAATCCGCCGAAAACCTCGCCCACGCGACACGCGAACCCGGGCACCCCGCTCTCAACCGCCATCGACGCCCGCGAGGCCCGTGTGGTACAATCCGCGGCAAACCACTCCCTCGTTCGATACGCCTTTCACGCACGCTGACCATGTCCCGCCCACTGATCTCCCTGCTCACGCGACCCGACTCGCCGCGGATCCTCGTGGTCGGCGACGTGATGCTCGATCGGTATCTCTTCGGCGACGTCGAACGGATCAGCCCGGAGGCGCCGATCCCCGTGCTTCGCGTGGGCAAAGAGGAGCACCGCCTCGGCGGAGCGGGCAGCGTGGCGGCCATGCTCGCGGCCATGGAGGCCGAGGTGGTCATGGTGACCGCCGCCGGCGACGATCCGGAAGGACAGATCGTACGCGAGCTGTTGGCGGAGATCCGTGTCGAAACCTCGTCGGTCCTGACCGCCGCGGGTCGTTCGACCACGGTCAAGGAACGGATGCTCGGACGCACCCACAGCAAGCACCCGCAGCAGATGATCCGCGTGGATCGCGAGCAGAACGGACCGATCGACGCCGAGTTGGCCGAACGGTTGATCGCCTCGATCCGCCACGCGCTCGATCGGGTCGACCTGGTCCTGGTCAGCGACTACGACAAGGGCGTCTGTGCCGGGCGGTTCATCCCGCGGGTGGTCGAGTTGGCCAAGGCGGCCGGCGTGCCGGTGATCGCCGATCCGGTCCGCGGGGCCGATTTCGCTCGCTACGCCGGATGCGCCTGCGTCACGCCCAACCGCACCGAGGCATCGCAGGCCCTGGGCATGACGATCGCCACGCCGGAAGACGGGCTGGCCGCGGCGCGGAAGATGCTCGATTTCGGCGTCCAGGCGGCCGTGGTCACGCTCGACCGCGACGGGATCGCGTTGGCCGACGGTCAAGGCAACGCCCGCTTGTTTCCCATCCGGCCGCGCCAGGTCTACGACATCACCGGCGCCGGCGACATGGTCCTCAGTGCGTTGGGATATTGCCGCGCCGTGGGAGCCGACTGGCCGACTTCGGTCGAATTGGCCAACCTGGCCGGCGGGCTGCAAGTCGAGCGGCTCGGCGTGGTGCCCATCTCACGGGGCGAGTTGTTGGACGAGCTGTCGCGTCTCGGACACGCCGGCGACGTTTACGACCCGGGCAAGAAGCTGGTCTCGATCGAACGGCTCCAGGCCGAACTCCGCCGCCGCCGACAACGGGGCGAGCAGGTCGCGATGACCAACGGCTGCTTCGATCTGCTGCATCCCGGCCACGTCGCCTCATTACAGGAGGCCCGCACGCACGGCGACCTGCTGGTGGTGGGACTGAACAGCGATCGAAGCATCCGGCGGCTCAAGGGGCCCGGCCATCCGATCGTCGACCAGCAGGGCCGGGCGGAGATGCTCTGTGCGTTGGCCTGCGTCGATTACGTGGTGCTCTTCGACGACGAAAGCGTAGCCGGCCTGATCGAGCAGGTCCTGCCCGACGTGCTGGTCAAAGCCGCCGAGTACACGCCCGAGCAGGTCGTCGGGCACGAGATCGTCGGGCGGCACGGCGGCCGGGTGGTGCTGGTGCCGATGAAGGGGACCTATTCGACCAGCCGGATCATCGAGCGGCTGCGCGGCGCGGGCGGAACGTAGGTTGCCAATCCGCAAGCGGCTTACTTCCAGAGGCGTTGGATCGTGTACCAGGCCTCGGGGTGCTCGACCGGCTCGCCGTCGGCCGAGGGCAGCTTGCCGACGTTGAAGTAGTAGACCATGCAATTCTTGTACGTCTTGATCGGCAGCGTCACGTCGATCGACCTGCGATCGGCCGAGAGTTCCGCCTGCTCGATCGGCACGTCCACCTCCTCGAAACGCGGCGATCCGTAGCGGATGCCGTAAGGATAGTACCATCGCCGGGCGCGGATCGTCTGCGGGGTGACTTCGGCGTCGGGATGGACCGGCCTGGTGAAGTGCAATACGAAGCCCCGGTTGTCGCGGCGCAGGTCGACGTGGTGGATTTCCATGGGCACCTTGCCCCCGTAGCGGAGCCGAATCAGCCCGTCGGTCAGGCAGGAAATGTACATGTGCCCGTCGGGTCCGAAGGCCGCGTGCTCGGGTCCGCGGGGAGGCCCGTCGATGAACCGAAACGCGGCACCCTGATAGACGCCGTCGACCTGCTCCAGGGCCATCCGCATGATGTTCACGCTCTGTCCGTATCCGCAATCGCCGGTGAACATCTGCCCGGTGAAGGGGCCGAACCTTCCGCCCGTGTCGTCGTAACAGAGCGCGGCGGCGCTGCGGACCACGGTGTACGGGATCCAGATGGCGGGCAGGCCGTCGGGGACTTCGCCCTCGGGCAGGAACTCGTCTTCGGTTTCCGGGTGTCCGTAGAAAAGGCCCTTGCGGCAGTGGACCAGTTTGCAGACCTGGATCCAGTCGCCCTGGTTGTCGACGAAGAAGGCTTGTCCGTCGGGTCCGCAGGTGATGGTGTTCGGCACTCGGCATCCGCGGCCCCACTCCTCGGTGCGGCCGTCGACCGTGTATCGCAGCACCGAGCTTCGGAACCGGCCGCGATTGGTCGGCCCGCCGTAGGACCAGAAATACCCGTTGTTCATGGCGCTGAACATGTGGTTGTCCGGATCGACGGCCAGGCCGAAGTTGTACTCGTGGAAGCCGTCCTTCAGCGACCAGGGTCCGGTGACCGTGCGAAAAGTCTCCACGGTGCCGTCGCCGTCGGCGTCGATCAGTTCGGTGGTCTCCGGCCGATGGGCGACGAACACCCGATTGCCGATCGCGTTCATGCCCGTCGATACGTTCAAACCCGTGGCGTAGAGTTGCCAGCGGAAGTCCTCCGGCACGGGCACGGGCGGAACCTTCGTCCGATAGACGCGCCCCTCGGTCAACCCGCAGGCGTAGATCATCCCGTCGGCGGTGAACGCCGAGCCGCTGGGGCGCCAGCCTTGAGGCGGGGCGGGAATCGCGTCGAACTTGTAGCTGAACGGCTCTTCCGACTCCGCGGAAACGGGCGATGCCGCCACGGCTGCCGGTTCCGTCTTCTCCTCGGGTTTCTCCTCGGGCTTCTCCGCGGGTTTTGCGTCGGCGACAACCTCCGGCAGCGGCTCCGGTTCCAAGAGCGCCGGATCGCAGAGCGAGGCCAATTCTTCGGCCGTGGGCTGCGCATCGGGCGCGTTGTACGTCCAGCGGTCGATGCGGAAGGAGACCGGTTTGCTGCTTGTCACCGCCGGCGAAACCACGCGAACCACGCCCTCCTCAACGAGCCACGTCGAGCCGGGCGGGGCCTCCACGCGGATGGCATGGACCTCTCTGCCGCTGCGATAGACGACCAGCGGGGCCTGTTGAACGTTGCCCGGCTGCTCGACCTTTTCGCCGGCGGCGCTGAAGAACTCGTGACGCTCGCCGTTGGGCAGGGTCGGAGCGATCCGCGATCCGCCTGGAAGTCCCGCGATGGCCAGCTTCCGCACGAACCCGTACCACGCGTCGCGGTGATCGACCCGCAGCGTGTCGCTCACGGGCACTTGCCGGCCGCCGAGCAACAACCGGTAGCGCAGCGCGATCTCCGTCCGCCCGATCGTGTAGCCGTCGAATCGCGAGCCGGTGTTCGGATCGGAGTCCAACGGTCGCGGAGCGATTTCCCACGGCCTTCCCTCGGCCGCTTGATAGGCCAGCGAATGTTGCCCGTCGTTGAGCAATTCGTGCTTGCCGGGCACGCGCCAGTTGAGGCCGAAGTAGTTCGTCGGCACGCGGGTGAGGAATCCTTCCGTCCAGATTGCGCCCGGTTCGAGCGTATCGGCGTCGAACAGGAGCGTTCCGGTCGGGAAGCCGCAGGAGATCCCCCGCCCGAACAACTGCTTGCCCGCGAACGTCGGCCCGCGCTGCACGTAAACCCGCAACAGATTGGGCAGGGCCTGCGTCGGATCTTCATCCAGCGGCGTCGGGGCCTGCTCGCCCAACGACATGTAGCTCCAGAGCGACTGGATCAGCATCTCCGTGGGCAGTTCGGCCAGCGCGGGCACGGGGGCCGGCTCGTCGCGGGGAATGATCATGGGCATCTTGGTGCCGGGGAAAATACGCTCGGGATCGCGCAGCAGCCGGCGGAAATAGTCCGGCCGGATATGCCCGGTCGCCAGCGCCAGGTCGGGCGAACGCGTGGTGGGGTCCACCTCGCCGCTGGGCTGCTGGCCGTTCATGGCGTGGCAGTTCATGCAGGTCAGTCCCTTGCTGCTGACCAGCAAGCGGCCCAATTCGATTTGGCTCTGCGGGACGGCCGTGTTGTCCACTTTCGGTTGGTTGCCCGGCGGCGGCGGCAGACTCGCCCCGTCGCGGACGCAAAGGTTCTGAGCCAGTCGCCCGCCGCGGACGCCGAAGCCGGGCATCCTGGCGCCGATCCACGGACGCAGCCGACGGAACCGGGTGCCGTCGCGTAGATACTCGTCGAGCCGCTCGGGCAACATCCGCTCGGCCACCCCGGTCAACGACGGCGGCAGGATGAACTGGGCCTCCTGCTGGCCGCCCAACAGGGCCGTCAGCGGCTCGCCGCCGTAGCCCTCGTCGTCGTGACAGGCCACGCAATTCAACAGCTTCATTTCCAGCGCCAGGCTCTCGGCAAGCGAGGGCGACGTGCGCACACCCAAGGAACGCACGTAGGCCGAAAGGGCCGACCGTTCATCTTCGGAGAAGTCGAACTGCGGCGCCTTACCGCGGGAGGAGCCGGTGGCCAAACAGCCGCTGCCGAGCCGCCCGGCCGGCAGGTTCCCCAGCGGCCCGGCGGCGGCCGGTTGCGTGGCGACGTCGAGTTCCGGTCCGCCGTTGGCCGTTCGTTGGCCGCCCAAGCTCGCTTGTCCCGGGGCTTCGTGGCAGTCGATGCAACCCTTGGCCGCCATGTACCGCAACGCCACGGCGCGGAGCCGCATGCCGGGTTTCATCTCGTCGAAGGCAGCGGGATCTTCGCCCAAGGCAATCCACTGGACCTTCAACTGTTCGGGCGTAAAGAGCGCGGCCTCGGTCTGCGCAAGGTGCGACTCGCCCTGGCCGGCCGTGGCCAGTTCGCTCTCGTCCAACACCCGGCTCCAAGCACTCACGCCGTCGATCAGCCCGTCGAACGAACGGCTCTGGGGAAAACTCGTGCTGGTCCAGCCGATTTTCAGCACGAAGTCGTTCCCTTCGGCGTACTTTTCGATGTCCCAGTCGTCCTTGACGACGTCGGGTTTGCCGTCGATATACAGCGTGACCGTGTCGTTGACGCCCTGCGCGTTGAACTTCGCGGTCACGGCCACCTGGTGCCACGTGCCGTCGGCCACGGGGGTTTTCGACGTGACGGCGGAGACCCAGCCGACGTCGAAACTAAGCTTTCCGCCGCGGACGAAGAGCGTCTTGCCGCCCTGCACCCAACCGCCCTGCTCGCGGCAGCGGGCCATGATCGAACCGTCTTTCGTCGTGTTGATCCAGGCCGACCACGTGAAGTCGCGGTGGGTGTCGAATTTCGCCGATCCCTCGATCACCACGTGGCCGCCCTGCCCGTCGAAACCCAAGGCGCCGCCGTCGTGTCCCGGGCGGCCATACACCAACTTGCCGGAGACCCTGCCGTGGTGGTCGTTGCCCGACTCGTCGGTCAGCTTGCCGGAGGCCTCGTCCAGGCCCAGCAACACGAGGCAGTCGTCGGGGTCGACCAGGCTTTGCGGCTCGGCTTCGACGGGTTGCTTCGGCCGAGGCAGTTCGACGAACCGCGGGGCCTTGCCGGCGCCCTCTCGCTGCAACAGGTACGCAACCAGATCGCGGGCGTCGCCGTCGGCAAGGGCGAAATCGGGCATCCGGCCGTGCGGGCGGGAATTCAACGGAGTCTGCAGAAAGGCCGCCAGACCGGAAACGGTCCACTTCTCCGCCAGGCGGTCCAGCAACGGAATCCGCAGCGGCACGCCCCGCTCGACGATCGAACCTTCGGGCGGCGCGTGACAGGCGGCGCACCCGGCGGCGTCGAACAGTTCTTTGCCTTTCTCGACCGAGCCGTCGGCCTTCGCCGCCGCGACGTCGGCCGATTGACCGCTGCCGAGAAAGGCCACGATCGTTTCCAACGCCGCTTTGTCCATCCCGCTGCCGTCGACGAACTGGCCGGGCATCCGCGTGCCCGGGCGATTGGCCGGCGGATCGGTCAAGTAGTTTGTCAGCCAGGCACGATGCACCCGCTGGGCCGTCGCGCTCAGCCTTGGGCCGGGCAGGAGCACCGCCGGCTCGATGTCGGCGGCCAGCGAACCGATCCACGCCTCGGGACCCTGGTGGCAGCGAAAGCAGCCGAACGACTCGGCCAGCGCCGCGCCGGAGTCCTCCAACGCCTGCTCGACCACGCCGGGCGTGACGCCCGTTTTGGGAGCGTGGCCGAAGAATCGCGGATGGATGATCTCCCTGTCGAATCGCTCGTTTTGCCAGGCCAATTGGAACTCGCCCCGATTGCCGCGCTGCACGCCGGAGATTTCCAGCGGGACGTTGCCGAACTCCAGTTCGACCGGCTCGCCTGGTCGCACCGGATCGCCGTAAAGCGTGAACTTCAGATCGCCCAGCGAGCAACGGTCGAGCCAAAACGTGTAGTTGCCGTCGTAGGGCACCAGCAGGCGTCCCTTCCACGTCACCTGGAATCCGTCGGCGGAAACTCTCGGATGGGCCGAACCGCCCGCGTCGCCGAACAAACGCGGCACCGGCTCCATTCGCGTAACCAGCGGCTTGCCGTCGGGCGCTTGATACGTGGCCGAAAGGCCGAAGGGAAGCTGCACCCACTCTTCGTCCTCGTCCCAGTCGTCCTCGGCGGAAAAACACGGAATCGTCAGCACGAGCCATGCCAGCGGCGACACGAACCGGCACCAGCGGGGTCTCTTCATGGGGCAATCTCAAAAGGCGAGTGTGCGAAACGGGCGGCCGCCACAGGGTAGGATTTCAGTGGTTGCCGGCGGGTGGGAACGCATGGAGAGCCATGATAATCACAGTGCAGCCACGGGTCCAGACGCATCGGAACCGCAGTCGTTCCACCGGGGGGCGAGTATTTACAGGGCAAGTGGGGCAAGACACAATACGAACGATCGGAGGTTCATCCTAGATTCACGTACACGACCACACAGCCGAAGTACCGGTGCCTCTTCTCTCTTCATGAGTTTCCGGCAAGCCCGAATGCTTTCCGACGTTTTGACCCGTCCGGCAACAGAGAAGAGACACCGATACTTCCTTGCAGCAGATATGCAGATAAACAGATACGCAGACACCAGATATGCTTCAGTCGGAAAAACTTGATCGGACCATGCACCAACACTTGAAACGTGACAGGAGAATCACACTATGACCAACTCCCTAGCCCTGATCGTCCTTTCAACCACGCTGACTGTCGCGGCCCCGGAGGAATCGGGCACCGTTTCGGGTGAATTGAAACAGTGGCATCGCGTCACCATCACGTTCCAAGGACCGCAGGCCGGCGAGACGGCCGACCCGAATCCGTTTCGCGACTACCGCCTCGGCGTGACGTTCTTCCAATACGCCGACGCGTACGTGGTGCCGGGCTTCTACGCGGCCGACGGCAACGCGGCCGAAAGCGGCGCGGAAAAGGGCGGGTGCTGGCGCGTGCACTTCACGCCCGACCGGCCCGGAGAGTGGCACTACAAGGCGTCGTTCCGCACCGGACCGGACGTGGCCGCCGGCACGGATCCGCAAGCCGGCGAACCGACGGCCTTCGACGGCGCCGCGGGCAGCTTCACCGTCGCGCCGAGCGACAAGACCGGCCGCGACCATCGGGCCAAGGGGCGGCTGCGGTACGTGGGCGAGCACTATCTCCAGTTCGCCGAGACCGGCGAGTTCTTTCTCAAAGGCGGGGCCGACAGTCCGGAAAACTTCCTCGCCTATGTGGATTTCGACGGCACCACGGGCGGCCCGACCAAGCAAGCCCGCCAGGGCGAGGCTCTGCCCAAGGCCCTGCACAAGTACGAACCGCACGCCCGCGATTGGATGCCCGGCGATCCGACCTGGCGCGGCGACAAGGGGAAGAACATCATCGGGGCGCTGAACTACCTGGCGTCGAAAGGCATGAACAGCGTCTATTTCCTGACCATGAACGTCGGCGGCGACGGGAAGGACGTCTGGCCGTGGATCGACGCCGAGACGCAGGACCGCTTCGATTGCAGCAGGCTCGACCAGTGGGAGATTGTCTTCTCCCACATGGACCGCGAGGGACTGATGCTGCACGTGATCACCCAGGAGACCGAGAACGACCAGCTCATCAACGGCGGCGAACTGGGCATCGAGCGGAAGCTCTATTACCGCGAGCTGATCGCCCGATTCGGACATCACCTGGCCTTGGTGTGGAACCTGGGCGAGGAAAACACCAACACGGACCAGCAGCGGGCCGAGTTCTGCCGGTACATCGAGCAGTGCGACCCTTACGATCATCCGATCGTGGTGCATACCTTCCCGGGCAAGTACGACCAGGTCTACACGCCGTTGCTGGGGAATTTGCAGTTCCACGGCCCGTCGCTCCAGATGGGCAACATGGCGGCAACCCACGCGGAGACGCTCAAGTGGGTCGCGCGGTCGGACGAGAGCGGGCGGAAATGGATCGTCTGCCTCGACGAGATCGGCCCGGCCCATACGGGCGTGAAGCCGGACAAGGACGATCCGGATCACGACGCCGTCCGCAAGCAGGCCCTCTGGGGCAACTTGATGGCCGGCGGCGCGGGGGCGGAGTGGTACTTCGGCTACAAGTTCGCCCACAACGACTTGAATTGCGAGGACTGGCGTTCGCGGGAGACGATGTGGGACCAGACCCGTTACGCGCTGGAGTTCTTCCAGCAATATCTTCCCTTCCCGCGGATGAAGCCGCACGACGAGTTGACCTCGGCCCAAGACGATTACTGCTTCGCGTTGCCGGGCGAGACGTACGCCGTTTATCTGCCGGAGGGCGGAACCACCGAGTTGCGGCTCGAGGAGGGCCAGTACGCCGTGAAGTGGTACGACCCGCGGCGCGGCGGACCGTTGCAGGACGGAACGGTCAAGACGCTCACCGGCCCGGGCAGCCGTTCGATCGGATTTCCGCCGGACGAGCCGTCGAAGGACTGGGCGGTGTTGATTACGAGCAGCCGTCAGCCATAAAGCCGCGACCGGTGGTCGCGCCAAAAAGGCGGTAGGGTGCGTGCTTGCACGCACCATCTTCACCAAATCCCAGACCACCGGCGCCCGCCGACATCGAGCGGGCTCCTGCCCGGCACCGCACGTCAAACGGGACCGATTGCGCAAACCGTAGAGATAGTGAGGAACGGAACGGTCATTCGGGCGGATCGTCGACGCGGAAGGTGCGGCTGGGGTGGTAGTGGACCGAAATGCGGCGGAGATACTCGATGTTCTGCTTGAGCATGCGTTCCACCCGGGTGGCGATCCGGTCGCCCTCGGCCACACTCATCGAGCCGTCGACGCCGATCGTCACCTCCACCAGCAGGTAATACCCGATCTGGTGGACCTGGATTTCCTCGACCTGTTCGACGCCCGGCACGCCTTCGACCAACCCGCGGATGCGTCGGCGGACCGGTTCGCCGGGCAGAATGTCCATGAGGTTGGCCGACGACTCGCGGAGGATGGTCACGCCCGTGTAGAAAATCACCATCGCCACCAAGGCCGCGGCGAAAGGATCGACCCACAGGTAGCCGGCCTGTCCCAGCGCGATTCCAATCGTGGCCGTGCTGATCGAGAAGATGTCGTTGCGGTGGTCTCGGGCCAGTGCCAACACGGTGATGCTCTTCGTCTGCCGGGCGATACGGCCGGTGAAAACGGCCAGCCAGACCTTGCAAACCACCATCAGCAAGGCCACCCAAAGGGCCACCGGCTTGGCGCTGCGGCCCTGCTCGGGATCGATCAGCCAGTCGAAGACCTGGTTGATGGCGTTCCAGAAGATGGCCACGCCGGTCGTCATGACGAACGCCCCGACGACGACCGCCGCGATGCTCTCGAGCTGGCGGTGGCCGTACGGGTGCTCGGCGTCGGGCGGCTTGCCGGCCAGCCGCATGAACACCCGCACGATCACCAGGTAGACCACGTCGGAGGTGGACATGATCCCGTCGGCCAGCAGGGCCGGGCTGTGCCCGAGGATGCCCACGCTGGTCTTCAGCGCCGCCAGCACGACGTTGGCCGCCAGGCTCAGGTTCACCGCCAGCAGGTTTTTTTGGTCGTTCGCTTCGGTACTCATGGCAGCAGCCGGGTGTTTCGGTTCCGCTCAAAAGTACCCGCGCCGGGGCCCTGCGGCAACCGGTCGGTGTCTTTAGTGTGAATGGTTTGCGCATTTCACGGCGGGCAAGGTAAGCCCGCTAAACGAACTAACTCCCTACTGTCCCCGACGCCGAACCCCCGCCGCTGGGTGGTGTCATTCCCGTGTCGATCCCTGCCCGGTATGCTTTGAGAAAATCGAAACGGCCTGAGAATCTCTTGGGGAAGGAGGATGAGAATGAGGCGTTTGTTGTGTATGGTCCC